>WNFM01343057.1_pt1 | contig 82200 bp, 75 predicted proteins | sample 5400271 | NCBI WGS metagenome assembly WNFM01 (sample SAMN13153352, study PRJNA577476) | soil metagenome | isolation source: 60 cm saprolite on Douglas fir-dominated hillslope | place: USA:California | collected 2013-09-17
GGTCAACATCAGTTTGGCTCGCATAGGGCTCTCCTAATGGCAACTGGACCTCGACAGATACGGTATCCTGCCACACTTTGGCCCCGCGGGGGAGAAGGAGGAATCTCGTCATGCACACACGCTTCCTTTCGGCGATTTTCGGAATGGGGATCGGCCTTGCGGCCGCCATCCCGCCGGCGCATGCCGCGGATGAGATCGAGGCGAAAGCGCAGCTCTGTGCGGCATGCCATGGCGACAAAGGCACCCCTACCGACCCGAAGACCATGCCGGTCATCTGGGGCCAGGAGCAGAGTTACCTCATGAAGCAGTTGCGCGATTTCCGGAGCGGCGAGCGCGCGAGCGCGATCATGTCACCCCTGGCCAAGAACCTGGCCGAGGGCGATCTGCGCAAGATCGCGGCCTATTTCGCGGCCAAGACGTGGCCAGCGCGGCGGGCGTCCGCAAAGCCGCCGTTGCCGCCGAAGGGCATCGCCCAGTGCCAGGCCTGTCATCAGCAGAACTTCCAGGGCGGCATGCCGGCGCCGCGTCTGGCCGGGCTCAGCTATGAATACCTGGTCGCGGCAATGCGCGCCTTTGCCACCGAGCAGCGAACCAATAACCTCGACATGCCGGGATTCATGCGAGTGCTGACCGAGCGCGAACGCAACGCCATCGCGCGCTATCTCGCCGCGCTGTGACGACGAGCCCCTCTTACGCGGGCCGGAGCCGCATCTGCCCGAGGATCTCGCGCCCGACGAAGCCGTAGGGATTGGCGATCGTCTCCGCGATCTCGTAGTGGTTGTACCCCTCGGCGTACACGAGCTTCACCGTTTTACCGGCCTTCTTCAGCGCCTCGGCGAACTCGCGCGTCTGGCGCTTGAACTCCGGCGTCTCCAGCGACCCGTAGAGGAGCACGATGGGCGCGACGATGCGGTGACGTAGTTGCCGCGCTTGGACAGTCGCGGGGCGCGCAGGTCGTACATGCCGCTCGAGAGCACGTAGCCCTTCACCGTGTCGGCCGGGAGGCCGTAGTCCTTCTTCCAGTCGGTGATCGCGACGACGCCGCCCAGGTGCGATCCCGAGGAGCGGCCCGAGACGTAGAGGCGGGTCGCGTCGCCGCCGAAGCTCGCCGCGTTGCGGTACGTCCACGCGACCGCGCGCCGCACCTGCTCGACCATGGGGAAGAGGCTGCCGCCGGCGTCCGTGACCTTGACGAAATCGGGCACGACGAAGTGCGCGCCCGCGCCGACGAACATCTCCGCCGGGTAGCCGAAGTCCCTCGCGGTCCGGCCCAGCCACGCGCCGCCGTGGATGAAGACGTTGATCGGCGCGTTCGCCGCCCTGGCGAGGTAGATGTCGAGCTTCTCGATCTCGCTAGTACCGTACGCCACGCGGCGCGGCGGGCCGAGGCGCTGACGCGCGAGTTCGCTGTTGGTCGCGTTGCGCGCGCCGATCTGCCTCGAGTTCGGCGCGTAGACCGACTGGTCGTAGGCATCGTCGAGCTCGGACTGGTCCAGGTCGAGCCAGACGCGCGGGCCCTTGACGCGCTGCGCCTTCGGGCCGCAGTCCTCGGCTCGGACGGAGCCCGCCGCGGCGGCCGCGGCGAGCGCGCCGAGAAACGTCCTTCGTGCCGTGCGCATGAGCTCCTCCGTCGTCGTCGCTCCGCTACCTCGGGATCTCGGCTTCCACGAGCTTCGCCAGCAGCACGGTGAACCCGTTGGGCGGGAGCCATTTGACCATCGCGTCGGCGTCGAGGAAGGCGCGATAGATTCTTTCGGGCGTCGCGCGGAGCACCCGGTGAAGCCGGATAGTGCTTGCGGGCGTGGTCATTTCGCCTTTCGGTATTTGCGGCCGTTCTGCGGCCGCTCCTTCGGACTCGTGAGGATCATCTCCTTGAAGGAGAGCGTCATGACTTTCTCGCCTTTCTGATTGGTGACGCTGGCCTGAAACGCAACGAAGCCGCGGTCCGGCCGCGACCGGGAGACCCTCGTTTCGACGACGCGGGCGAGCAGCGTGAGCGTATCACCGGGGCGTACGGGTTTCAGCCACTGGATCTCGATTCCCGGGGCGCCGATACCGCGGCCGTTGAGAAAGCCCGCGCGCATCATGCCGCCCCACAGGGCGGCGAACGAATGAATGCCCGAGGCGATCAAACCACCGAAAGGCGACGCGCCCGCGGCGGCCGGGTCGATATGAAACGGCTGGGGATCGTACCTGCGGGCGAAATCGACGATCTCCCGCTCGGAGAAATACACCGGTTCGCCGGCAAACTCGTCGCCGACGCGGTAATCCTCGAACCACTCGACCTCTGTGCAACTGCGGCGCATCCCTCAGTTTAACCTCGGCCGTTTCCTCGGGCGTTCTCGTGCAGCACCGTCTCGCGCACGTCGTCCGCGATCAGCCGCCAGATGCGGTCGACGCAGCGCTCGAACTCGGGCATGCGCTTCACCGCCGTCGTCAACTTCCGAACGGGTGGAAGGCGGAATTGCACCCGGCGGGCCAGGGCGTCGAGGATTACGACACCCACTTCGCCATGGCGCGCCAGCCCGTCGGTGGTTCCACTCATTGCCGAAGAAACGACAACGAATCCGGGCGAGTGGGGCGCGGCCGGCGATTCGGCTTGCGGCTCCTTATCCGCTTCGCCGCCCGACCGTTGTGCCAGACACTCGGAGACGCTCATAACTAATTGAATGTTATATAAAACATCTGCTTATGTGTGCTACCGTACATCGCTCGCGAGCGCCCGACATTATTATGATCATCGAAAAATCGAACTTGGCATGATCCCTGCACTTGGAATTGGAGTGGACGTTCTCATGTGTGCTGTCAAGGGGAGCACAGGATCGGCGTCTCGCCGGAGGCCGCAACCTTTTCAGGCCGGGGCGCGATCTGTTGCGGAGTAGCACTGGATCGCCTAGCATACATACCCCCGTAAAGCCGTTAGAAGGGCACAAGTAAAGCCGTTAGAAGGGCACAAGAGCAACTGATCCAAACGGGCTATAGGATCGGTTCATAAACAGATACGGCAGCGGGTGGTAGATTTGCTGGAAAAGGATTGTAAGTTAGTAAAAGTAGGGAGGGGTAGTGAGCGTTCGTATTTTCGGGCACTACGTATCGCTGCCGCTGCTGCTGCTCATGCTTGCGGAAGCGGCGATCCACGTGGGCGCGGTCTACCTCGCCGGGACCCTCCGCTTCCTCGACATTCACTTCCACCTGCAATCCACCGCCGGTGAGGCCTTGTGGCTATTTCCGCGTGCGTTGTTGTACGCGCTGGTCATGTTGAGCGTCATGACGGCGTTCGGCCTCTACGGGTCGGAGTTGCACAAGGAGGATCGCGAGTACCAGGTACGCTTCCTTGCGAGCTTCCCAATAGTAGCTGTGGCGATGGCGATCGTGTTTTACGCCATACCGGAAAGCACCTTGGGTCGCGGCATCATGGCCCTCACCCTGCTGTTCTCGTTCATCTTCGTGGTGTCGGCGCGTGCGCTGTTCTTCCGAATTGTCGGTCACGATGCGTTGAAGCGCCGGATCCTCGTAATCGGCAGCGGATCCCGCGCGGCCGAGGTGGAGGCCTTGCTGACCCGGCTCGGCCCGAGCGCGGGTTTTAATCTCGTCGGCTTCGTACAGTGCGGCGACGGCGAACCACACCCGGACAAATCCAAGGTGCTGGGCGACTGCAAATCGCTGCGCACTCTAGTCCAACAGCACCGCGTTGACGAGATTGTGGTCGGCGTGAGAGACAGGCGCAATGGACATTTGTCGATGTCGGAGCTTCTCGAGTGCAAACTTGAGGGGATCGGCATCGTGGATCTGCCGACTTTCTTCGAACGGGAGAGCGGCCATGTTCAGCTGAAGTCGCTGAACCCGAGCTGGATGGTGTATTCCATAGGGTTTTGCAGGGGTGGTTGTCAGCAGATCTTGAAGCGGGTATTCGATATTTGGGTCGGTGGGGTGGTGCTGATCGCCACCCTGCCGGTGATGCTGCTGGCAACCTTGGCGGTCTGGCTGGAAACCGGCCGGCCGATTCTGTATCGCCAGAAGCGGGTAGGCGAGTGCGGACAAGTGTTCGAGATCGTGAAGTTTCGCAGCATGCGCGTCGACGCAGAGAAAGACGGCGTCGCGCGATGGGCGAAGAAGAACGACGATCGCATCACGCGGGTGGGAACAATCCTCAGGCTGACGCGCATCGACGAGCTGCCGCAGCTCTTCAACGTTCTGCGCGGCGATATGAGCTTCGTCGGCCCGCGTCCGGAGCGGCCGCCGTTCGTGAATGAACTCAGCCGGAAAGTGCCCTTCTATGCGAGCAGGCACGCCGTGAAGCCGGGTATTACGGGATGGGCGCAGATCCGCTATCCCTACGGCGCGTCGGTGGACGACGCGGTGCAGAAGTTGCAATTCGATCTCTACTACGTAAAGAACCACTCCTTGTTTCTCGACTTGGTGATTCTCTTTCAAACCGCCCAAGTGGTCCTGTTTGGCAAGGGCGCACGCTGAGCGTGCGGTCGCGTATGTCGGCAGCCCCCGGAAGCTCCCGGCTAGCGTGGTACGTGCAAGGGCTGCATGGGCGATTCCACCCAGCGAACCACACGGCTTTGTTCGAAATAGACTCGCGATGGGACATAGTCCCAGACCGTTTCGGTCTCAGTTACGGGCGCACCTTGGATTGCCCGCACTTCGTCCTTGGTCGATCCGACGTCAAAACGTCTTTCGCGCAGTTGAAAGGATCGGTCACGCGCAATTCGCAGAGGACTTTCGCGGTGCTCGATCCAGGAAATCACTTTCCCCTGTGCAAAATGGATTTGCGACCGGCCGTAATGCCAGGTATCGCCCTCGGTGAAGGTCGGGACGCCTTGAATCGCGTAGACCTCGCCCAGCGTCAAGCCGACGGAAACGCCGCCGGACTCTCGAGGATTTTCCGCGAACGGCGGCGCTTGGGTCGCGGTGCTTTCGGCCTGTGCTCCGTCTACCGCGTCGTGGGGCGCTGTGACGTCACCGGGAGGAAAGGCAAGGTAGAGTGCCACGAGGAGGGAGAAAAGAACAATGGCCACACGAAACCGGCTTCCCGGTTTCTGGTTCGTGCGGTCCCGAACAATTCCGCCCGCCGTACCGGTCTCGGCGCGATCCCAGAAACTCGCGCGACGGAACTCCGGATCTGCCTCGGGGCGATGTGCATCCGCGGCCGCAAACTCAATCGGCGGAAGCGCGCCATGGTCGCGCCGGTATTTTTCGAGGGCCTTGTAGGCAAGCGTGATCTGCTTGCTGCGTTCCTCGGCGATGGCCTTGCCGGGGGCATCAGCGGAGAACCGGTCCGGGTGCCATTGGCCCATGAGGCGCTTGTAGCGAGCGCGCAGGGTTACCCAGTCGGTATCGGGAGTCACCCCGAGGGTAGCGTAGCAGTTCGAATAGTCATGCATGGCGCGGATCGTCGGGACCGGACACGAAGAATGTCTCGCCTCGTGTAATTATTGCAAATTTTCCGCTTCCCGACCGATAAGATGCCAGCCAATCGATTTTTTTGCGGTAAAGTGTGGTGTGTTCTGTTTGAACGGCTCCACGATGCGCGGCATGCCCCGACTGTGATCAAGGGTTTCCCCGTGGCGCGTGGGGCCGGTGATTTCACGGCCGCAAATAGGTGGCACGAAGGGGGCGTGATGAATGGATTGCGACGGATCGGCGTTCTTGTAATGGTACTGGTTGTAGTCGGCTGCTCGACCGTGGACCCGCTCGGTCCAGGCGAGGCGCCGGGATCCGCCGGCGCAGGTCAACCGCCCGTCGAGGGGGAATACCGGATCGGGGTCGACGACCGAGTGCAAGTGACCGTATGGCGCAACCCGGACCTTTCGGTGGCGATGCCCGTGCGGCCGGATGGAAAGATCACCGTGCCGATCATCGGTGATGTCGAGGCGGGCGGTAACGTGCCGAACCACGTCGCTGAAATCATAAAGAAACGACTTTCTGAGTACATTCGCGACCCCAATGTGGTTGTCATCGTAACGGAGCTGCGGTCGACCGAGTTCCTGACGCGCGTGCGCGTCACCGGTGCTGTGCGTACGCCGCGATCCATGCCCCATCGCCAAGGAATGACGGTGCTCGATGCGGTGCTCGAGGCCGGCGGCGTGAATGATTTCGCGTCGCCCAACAGCACCAAGCTTTATCGCAAGGTCAAGGGCAAGACGCAGGCGTTCGAAATCGAACTCGGCGCCATACTGAAAAAGGGTGAGCTTGACACCAATCTGCTGCTCAGACCAGGTGATGTAATCACGGTTCCCGAGCGCCTGTTCTAGCCCGGCTATTTGCCGCGGGAATATCCATTGAGGGATGAAAACGATGCAGATGTATCCAGAACAGATCGCAAAGGCGCTTATCAATGAAACATTCCACTCGCGCCGACTGGTCGTGGGATTGTTCGTCGTCGTAAACGCGGCGATGCTGACCGCAGGGTGGCTGTGGCCCAAAGGCTATACCGCGTCGACCAGTATCCTCGTCGAGGAAAAGAACATCATCATGCCCCTGATGCAGGGTGCCGCTGTCGCGACCGAAGTTACCGACCGCAGCAAGAACGCGCGCGAAGTGATCTTCGGACGCAAGATCATGGATCCCGTTCTCGAATACGGCGGATGGTTGAGCACTCAGCCAACCGCAGAGGAGCAGGAGCTCATTATCGAGGGTATCAAAAAGCGAATGGTGATCTCCACCGTCGGGAAAAACATTCTGAGGATTGAGTACCGCGACATCGATCCGAAGCGGGCATTTCGCGTGACCGAAAAGCTCGCCGAACTTTATATGCAGGAAAGCATCGCCGCGAAGGCTGCCGAAAGTCGTGCCGCATTCGATTTCATCGAGAAGCAGACGCAGGATTACCTCGACAAGCTGACCAGCGCCGAGGAACAGCTCAAGGACCTGCGTTCGTCGAACCTGGAAACGCGCGGGGGCAGCGACGCTGAGCTGAGTACGCGGATGAACGAGCTCCATACCCGTATCGAGCGCACGACCCAGGAACTGCGGGAGGCGGAGATCAAGGCGGGCTCGCTCGAGCGGCAGGTATTCGGCGAAGCGGAAGTGAGCGCTGCAGTCACTCGAGAAGGCCAATACCGGGCACGTATCGGCGAGCTGCAGTCGAAGCTCGATACCTTGCGACTCAGCTACCATGACACGCACCCGGACATTATCCAGGTGAAGCAGCAGATCCAGGATCTTACCAACGGCATAAACGTCCAGCGCGAACGCCGTGAACAGACGAAGCGTTCGGGTCGCATCGAGCCGGACGAAACAGTCCTGAACAATCCGGTTTACCAGCAATTGCGCCGCGAGCTGTCACAGAACCAGGTCACGGTTGACGCGTTGAAGGCGCGTATCGTAGAGGCACAACGACAGCTGCAGGAGGAGGTCACTCGCGGCAAGCGCCTGCACAGCGGCGATGCACGCCTGGCTGAGCTGACGCGCGACTACCAGGTCAACCGCGACCTTTATCAGGACCTGTTGCGTCGGCGCGAGAACGCGCGAGTCTCGATGAATCTGGATCGCGACCGGCAAGGGTTGACACTCAAAATCCAGGAGCCGGCCACTCTGCCGCTCCACGCCAGTGGGCTGTGGTTCGCGCATTTCGTTGTCGGAGGCCTCGTGCTCGGGATAATACTTCCCTTGCTTCTCCTATTCGCCCGGCTACACGTCGACCCGCGTATCCGTGTAGGAAACGCGATATTGAGGGCTCACAAAGTGCCGGTTGCGGCGGTTGTTCCCCATCTGTGGTCACCGGGGGAGCTCAAAGCGCTGCGCTGGGAACTTGTGCTGCTGATGCTGGCCGTGGGAGCGACGCTTGCTGTTTCGGCAATACTTTCGATGCACCGCCTGATGCCGGCGGTATGAGATGAGCAAGATCGAAAAGGCACTCAACCGGGCCCGGGAGGAACGCGCGAATCTGCCGGTCCTGGTGCCGGGTGCGGGCGCAGGCGCAACGCCCGCGGCAGGCACCGCGCTGGTAGCGGAGCGGGTCGGACCTACAGTCTCGGCCGAGACGATTGGCCGAATGAGCGTGAGCGAGTCGCGGCTGCTCACCCCGGGCGACCTCGCGCAGCGCGGAATCATTCAGCGGGAACACACCGAGGACCCCACGGTCCAGGTGTTCCGCGAGCTGCGGACGAAGATCATTCAACAGACTCAGGGACAGAACGGCGTGATTCTCGTCACCGCCGTGAGCAAGGAGAGCGGCAGCAGCTTCGTTACGCAGAATCTCGCGGCGGCGTTTGCGTTCGATGCGGGGAAGACCGCGCTGGTGATCGACTGCAATCTCAAGAGCCCGAACGTGCACCGCCTGATCGGCAGCGCGTCGGTTCCGGGACTGACTGACTACCTTGAAAATCCGGACCTCGATATCGCCAAGATCATCCGCCCCGTGGGGATTGCGCGCTATCGCGCAATTGCGGCGGGAAAACGACGCGACATTCCCGCGGAGTATTTTACTTCGGTGAGGATGAAGCGATTGATAGATTCTGTTCGCCGGCGTTACCAAGAGCGCTTCATCATCCTGGATGGTCCTCCGATGTCGGACATTGCGGACACCCGGATTCTCGCGGAGCTGTGCGATTACGTGCTGGTCGTCGCGCGTTACGGACGGGCCACCAACGCTCAGATTGAACGCTGCCTGAACGCGATCAGCGACAAGAAGCTGCTCGGCGTGGTCTTCAACGACGAACCGCGCATTCCCTGGACCCGGTGATCATGCTGATCCCGGCGGTCGGAATTCGCGCGTCCGGACGCTGTTGGCCGTGTTCGCCGCCAAACTTCCGAGGTTAATCGGGTGAGTGATGCGGGTCGGGCAAGTCCCCGATGGCGTCGAACATGGTGCTTGGCGGTGCTGTGCTGGGCCGGTTTCGGAGACGCGCGGGTTCTTGCAGGAGAGCTTGCCTATGGAGCGGGGTATTTCCTCGCGCACGAGAGCAACGTCACGCAGGTCCCGGTAAATCCGGTCCCCGAATGGATCCAGTCGCTGATCGCAGGATTCGCATACCGGCAAAACACGGTTGACTTCGACGCCCGGCTTTTGGCCCAGCTGGAACGGCGCAACTACCTTCACAATACCTTCAGCTCAAATACCGGCGTATACCTGAACGGGGCCGCGGTGTGGGCGATATCGCCGCAACGTCTGGTCTGGCGAGCGGAGGAGATCTACCGAGAGGTGCGCCTCGATGTCACCACCCCGGACGTGCCCAGCAACCGCGTAGCGGTGAGTTCCCTCAGCACGGGTCCGGATTTCACCCTTCGTCTGGATTCCAGGAATTCCTCCGAATTCGGTGCCCGATACGGCCGATTCGACATCAAGGGCCCGGGGGACAACGTTCGGCATTCCGGGTATGCGCGCTGGGTGTATCGGTCCTCGCCCCGGACGACGCTGTCGCTGAACTATGAACCGACGCGCGTAACTTTCCAGGATCCGGTCTCGTTCGCCAATTTTCTTCGGGAGGAACGTTTCCTGCGCTACGACGCTGGTCTGTCCCTCACCCAGGTGAGGATCGACGTCGGTACAAGCCGCCTGACGCGTGCCGGAGCGGAGGAGGTGAACGGCCGGCTCGCGCGACTTACGATGACGTATCGGCCGAACTCGCAGTCGACGCTGGGTATCCAGCTTGCGAACCAGTACTCGGATACGGCCAGCGATCTGCTGAAAGGGGTGACCGCAGTAACGGTGGCGGACTCCGGCTCGCTTCCAGTGTTTCCCCCGTCGATCGACGTGATTACCGGGGACGTGTACTACAGCAGGCTCAGCGAACTCACCTACGTGAACAGAGGCGGGCGCATGGACTACAGTCTGCGGGCGCTCGCACGGCATGTCGACTACCAGGTGCAGAACTTGGACTACGACCTGCGGCTCGGAAGTTTCGCCTGGACGTGGCGCCTCACCGGCGCTACCCAGATCATTGCCTACACGGAGTATCTTACGCGCAAGTTCCTGGACTTCGATCAGTTGGACACGGAGCGCAACACCAATGTGACGTTGAATTTCGGAGTGAATCGCAACGTGAATCTCTTGCTTGGAGTCGGACGCTTGGAACGTTCGAGCACCGCGTCGCAGGCAAATTTTTTGGACTGGCGTGCAACCGTGTTTTTGAGCTACAGTAGCGGGCCGCTCTATGTGATTCAACCCAGGCGGTAACATCATGTATCTAGAGCATTTTGGCCTCAAAGCACAACCGTTCCGGCTCACCCCGGACAGCGGTTTTCTGTTCATGAGCGAGCCCCACAGCCGAGCCAAAGCCTACATGGATTACACCGTGTGGAATCGTGAGGGTTTCGTGGTGATCACCGGGGAGATCGGCTGCGGAAAGACGACGCTGATTCAGAAACTCCTGTCGGAGTTGGACGATAACGTGGTTGTCGCCAAGGTTTTCCAGACCCAACTCGACGAGGTGGAGTTTCTGCAAGCCGTGCTGGTGGAGTTCGGCCTGAATCCATTCAATGCGAAGAAGGTCGAACTGCTCGACATGCTCAATACCTTCCTCATCGCGCAGTTTCTGCAGAACAAGCAGATCGTCCTGATTGTGGACGATGCGCACAATCTGAGCATGAAGGTGCTGGAGGAGATCTGCATGCTCGCGGGATTGGAGACGCGCAAGGAGAAAATTCTGCACGTCATTCTCGTCGGCCAGCCACAGTTGAACGAGATTCTCGACCAACCCGAAATGGAGCAGTTGCTGCAGCGAGTAAAGCTGCGATATAACATTCGCGCGCTGAGCGAGCAGGAACATGGTCATTACATCCATCACCGGCTGGGCATCGTCGGGGTGAAGGACAGGACGCTGTTCCCACCGGAGACGCTGCCCGTCATCTACAAGTACGCGGGAGGCGTCCCGCGGCTGACCAATACACTGTGTGATACGGCGCTGACGTGCGCCTATGCCGACAATTTGCACAAGATCACGCCAGAGGTCGTGGAGATGGCCGCGAAGGAGCTGCAGTGGTCGCCCTACGCCGAGCGCATCGATAAACGCCGTGGGAAGGCGACACGCGGCGCCGCCGAGGGAGGGGTAAGCGCGATGTTGCGCGAGCAGACTCAGACGCTGGTCACAATTGCCGCCCGAGTCAGAAAGATCGAGGAACTGTCGCCCGCGCTCGAATCCATAGGCAAGAGTCTCGCCGCAATCGAGATGTACCTGCGGGACATCGCCAAAAACCAGGGCATGGAGCCTCGGCCGGACTCGGCGGCCAATCGTCGGCAAAAAACCGGCTGAAACGTCCGCATCACCTGGACTCCGGTGAGATCAGGTTCTGCCGGAATGGGTAGTCCAGCCTTATTTCTCCTCGCGACTGGCTAAGGTTTTCGATTGCATGTCGAAGTGGATGTGTTTGCCGAAATAGTCACGGGCGGAGCGCTGCTGGGCGCGAGCGCTTTATGGGCCATGCTGCGCGCCCGTAACATGCATCTCTGGCTGGGGACCTACATTCGGGACCGTCTCGAATACCGGTTGCGCGAGCGGCCGGGAGCGGTAGACGTCTATTTCTGTTTTGCCGATCACTACGAGCCGTACGGATACGGCGCAACCCGCGAGCGTGCCCGTGCCCGGGTGCAGCGCTGGGTCGAGCATTTTCCCCCGGCGGCGCGGCGGCATCGCGACAGCGACGGGCGGCATCCGGTGCACTCGTTTTTCTATCCGGCCGAAGAGTACGACCCGGAGCTGCTCGATCAGCTCAGGACGATCTGCGGGGCCGGCATCGGCGATGTGGAGCTTCACCTTCACCACGACAACGACACGGCGGGGAACCTGGAAAGGACACTGAATCAGTTCAAGACAGTCCTGCACGAGCGCCACGGATTCTTGCGCCGAGAGCCGGAGACGAACCAGATCGTGTATTGCTTCATTCACGGCAACTGGGCGCTCGACAACTCGCGGCCCGACGGCCGATGCTGTGGCGTAGACAACGAGATCGAGGTGCTGGTGCGCACCGGTTGCCGGTGCGACATGACCATGCCGTCGGCCCCGAGTGACACGCAGACGAGCAAGATCAACTCGATCTACTTCGCGCGCGGCCGACCGGGGCAGCGCAAGGCGCACGACTGCGGCCGCAACGCGGCGCTCGGCCAGTGGGGAGCGGACGACGAGCTGCTGCTGATCCAGGGGCCTCTCTGTCTCAACTGGCGGCAACGCAAGTTCGGTGTCCTGCCTCGCATCGAGTCAGCGGAAATTTCTCATGACGCGCTGCCGACTGCCCAGCGTGCGGCGCTGTGGGAGCGCTGCGCTATCGGCGTGCACGGCGCACCCGGCCACTTGTTCATCAAGGTCCATACCCACGGCGCGGTGGAAGCGACCATGGACATGCTGTTCGGGGGAGGTTTCGACACGCTGTGGAGCGCGCTCGAGGGCCGGTTCCGCGACCGGCCGGGCTATCGCCTGCATTACGTGAGCGCTTGGGAGATGGTCGGAAGGGTGCGCGAGCTCGCAACCCATCCGATTTCGGGCGGCGGGACAACGGCATCGTGAGCCCGTGCGCATTCTCCAGCTGATCGAGTCGCTGGAATTCGGCGGCGCCGAGAAGGTCGTCATCGATCTTGCGAATGAGATGGCCGCTCGCCACGAGGTCACGATTTGCTGCCTCAAGCGCCTCGGGGACCTTTCGCGCAGCGTCGATACCCGCATTCGCGTGCTCTGCCTCGACAAGGGCGAGGGCAACGACTATCGCCTGCCGTTCCGGCTCGCGCGCGTCTTGGCAGCGGCTGGTATCGAAATTCTGCACACACACGAATGGGGCGTGTTCCTCGAAGGGGCGTTGGCCGGACTTCTTGCCCGTACGCCGGTCATGATCCATACGGTGCATGGTCCGTACATGGTTTACGCACCGGGCTGGCTCTCCCGATTGAAGCTGGCAGTTCGACACGGGCTCGAGCGGTGTGCGGCCCCGCGATTCGCAAGAGTGGTGACGGTATCCGACTCCATCCAGGAATACATTCGCGACCAGATCGGCATCGATGCCGATCGGCTGACGACCATCCACAACGGCATACGGATCGTAGCGCTCGGGCGCGCTCGCGCGGCGCGGAGCGGCGGGGTCATGTTCATCAGCGTCGGCCGGCTTGCCGAAGTCAAGAACCACGCGATGATGATTCGGGCGTTTCATGCGACCGGGGACGGGCAGTCGCGGTTGCTGCTCGTGGGCGACGGGCCGGAGCGCGGGCCCCTGGAGGCGATCACACGCGAGCTCGGGTTGGAACATCGCGTCGAATTTCTCGGCTTCCGGCGCGATATCGAGGAGTTGCTTGCAAAGAGCGACGTGTTCGTGATTTCATCGAACCACGAAGGGGTGTCCATCGCGGTGCTGGAAGCGATGCGGGCCGGGCTGCCGGTCATCGGAACCCGCGTCGGCGGCATGCCGGAGACGGTCCAGGACCGCCGGACGGGCAGGCTGGTAGGGGCGGGCGACATCGAAGCCATGGCGCGCGTCATGCGGTCGCTGATCGATTCGCCGGCCGAGCGGGCGCGTCTCGGCGACGCAGGGCGTCGGTTTCTGGAGGCGGAGTTTTCGATAGGGAAGATGGTAGAGCGCTACGAGCGGCTCTACCGCGGGGAATGAAATGACGCCAGCGCGACGATCGTTACGGATTCTCTACCATCACCGCACGCAGGGGCGCGGCGCCGAAGGCACGCACATCTCGAGCATCGTGAACGCACTGCGTATCCTGGGGCATTCGGTGACGGTGGTCTCCCCGCCGGGGATCGACCCATTGGATCCTGCAAACAGCATCCCTGTCGACAAGTCTCACGTGCACACACGAGGCATCGGAACGCTTTGGAAATTCACGAGCAAATACCTCCCGAATTTTCTGTTCGAGATCGTGGAGATCTTCTACAACATTCCGGTCCATTTCCGGCTCAAGACGGTTCTGGCCTCGCAGAAGTTTGACCTGATCTACGAACGCTATGCCTTCTATCTCATCGCCGGAGCTTTCCTCGCACGCAAGCGCGGAATCCCCTTCGTGCTCGAGGCGAACGAAGTCAGCGGAATTCCCAATCGTGCCAGGCGCCAGACGTTCGTGCGCCTGTGCCGGTCCTTCGAACGGATGCTGTTCCGGCGTTGTCGCGGCATCCTCACGGTATCGAGCTATTTGCGTAAGCTTGTCATTGCGCACGGGGTGCGGGCCGAGCAGGTTCGGGTGGTGCCGAACGCGGTGGATATAGACAAATTCGCCGCGGCGCGACACGATACTGGCCTGGCCGAGCGCCTCGGTCTTCAGAACGGGCGAATAGTCGTGGTTGCCGGCTGGTTCGACGGGTGGGATCGGCTCGATTTTCTGGTGGATGCGCTCGCCAAGCTAGTTATGCAGTTCCCCGACGTAAAGTTGCTCGTCGTCGGCGACGGTCCGGTTCTCGTCGAGATGCGTGGCCAGGTCAGCAACCTGGGGCTCGACAAGCACGTTGTCTTCACCGGCGCTGTTCCGCGGCGCGAGGTGCTGCCCTATCTGGGCCTTGCCGACGTCGCCGTGCTGCCGCACTCGAGCGAGTTCGGATCGCCCGTGGTGATGTTCGAGTTCATGGGACTTCGGGTGCCGGTGGTTGCGCCGCGGCTCCCGCCGATCGAGGACATCCACGTCGACGGGCAGACGGCGCTGCTGTTCGCGCCGCTCGACCTCGCGGAGTTCGTGGCCAAGATCGCTGCGTACCTCGCCTCCCCGGAGCTGCGCGGCGAGATCGCCGGGCGCGCCTTCGAGAAGCTGGCGCGCGAGTACACGTGGGAGCGCAACGCGGGGCAGATACTGGCGGCCGCAGGCATCGGTGCGGCTGAGGTTCAGCGGTAGCGGCCAAGATATGTGTGGAATAGCCGGAATCGTTTCGGGGGCGCAAGGGGTGGCAGATCGAGCCCTCATCGAGGGCATGACCCGGGCGATGACGCATCGCGGCCCCGACGCCGAAGGCTATTTCGTACGCGGCCACGTCGCGCTCGGCCATCGCCGGCTCAAGATCATCGATCTCGAGGGCGGGAAGCAGCCGTTGTTCAACGAGGACGATTCAATCGTCGTCGTCTATAACGGCGAGATTTTCAACTTCCAGCAGATCAAGGCCGAACTGGAGGCGAAGGGGCACCGGTTCCGGACGCACTCGGATACGGAGGTGATCGTCCACGCCTATGAGGAGTACGGCGACGCGTGTCCGACGCACTTTCGGGGCATGTTCGCCTTCGCAGTGTACGACCTCGCTCGCGACCGTCTGCTGCTCGCGCGCGACCGGCTCGGCATCAAACCGCTTTATTACTGCGTCGATGGCGAGCGGCTGCTCTTCGCATCCGAAGTGAAGCCGATTCTCCTCGCGCTGCAAGGCAAGGCGTCGGTAGAAACAGGGTTGATCGATTTCTATGTGTCGCTGGGCTATGTCCCGGGCGAACGCACGCTGTTCAAGGGGATACTCCGCCTCTCGCCGGGACATACGCTCACGCGCGAGCAGGGCCGGCAGACCGTGCGCTGTTACTGGGACATTACCGGCATTCCCCCGCTCGACATCTCCTTCGATGAAGCCAAGGAGCGATTGGAGCACCTGCTGCTCGAGAGCGTGCGCCTGCGGCTGATGAGCGACGTGCCGTTGGGAGCGTTTCTGAGCGGAGGGCTCGATTCGAGCAGCGTGGTCGCCTGCATGAGCCGGATGATGAGCGATCCGGTCAAGACCTTCTCGGTGGGCTACCGCGACGATCCGGAGTCGAGCGAGCTCGAATATGCCCGCGTGGTGGCGAAGGCGTTCGGCACCGAGCACCACGAATTCATTCTCGAATCCGGGGATTTTTTTGACTCTATGGAGCTGCTGCTCGAGCACTCGGAGGAGCCGATCGTCGAGAGCGCCGCGGTCGCGCTCTACCAGCTCTCGAGACTGGCCCGCGAGCATGTGACCGTGATTCTCTCCGGCGAGGGCGGCGACGAGATTCTGGCGGGCTATCCGCTCTACCAGATCATGCCGAAGGTCGACTGTCTGCATGCGCTCGCCCGCCTGCTGCCGCGCGCGCTGCGAAATTGGGTCGGCGAGCGCGCGATCGGACCGGAGAAGGCGCTGAAATACTGGGACTGGATCGGCACGCCACTGTCCAAGCGGTACTGGGGAATTTCGAACGACGTCACTGCGTCTCTCAAGCAGCGGATGTATGGCGCGGAATTCCAGGCGCGGGTCGACAACGTGGTTGGCGAATATTTCGAGAAGCTCTTTGGCGCGCTCGAACGGGGGTCGGCGCTGCGACGCATGTCCTACGTCGACCTGAAAACGTGGTTGCCGGACGATCTCCTGCTCAAGGCCGACAAGATGACCATGGCCTGCTCGCTCGAGCTGCGCGTGCCGATGCTCGATCACCATCTGCTTGAATTCGCCACGGCCCTGCCGGATCGCCTGCGACGCAACGGCACGCAGGGCAAGTATCTCCTCAAGAAGATCATGGAGCGCTATTTGCCGCGCCAGATCATCTACCGACCGAAGAAGGGTTTCCCCGTGCCGATCGCACTCTGGTTCCGCGGACCGCTATACGAACGGGTGTGCGGCGTCCTGCTCGATGCGCGCACGCTGTCGCGCGGCTACTTCCGCCCGGAGTACGTACGGCGCGTGCTCGAACGGCACCAGGCCGGGGCCGAGGACCTGAGCCGGCGGATTTTTTCGCTGCTCGCGCTCGAATTGTGGCATCGCAGGTACGTCGACTGATGGAGCGCCGGGCCAAGGATGCGTCGCGGGTGCGGGTGCTCCTCTTCACGAATCTCTTTCCGAGCCCCGAGGATCCGACGCGCGGAATTTTCACGTGGCAGCTGGCGCAGGAAATCGGCGAGCTGTGTGACCTTACCGTGGTCTGTCCGCTGCCGTGGTTCCCGCGCTGGCCGCTCCTGCGGCGCTTCAAGCAGTGGTATGGCTTCGCCTTGGTGCCGAAGGAGTACGAATTTCGCGGCATGCGCGTGCATTCGCCGAAATACCTGATGCTGCCGAAAATTTCGGAGGCGCTGCTCGGAGTGCTGATGTTTCTCGGCACGTTTGCGACGGTGTGGCGGTTGCACCGGCAAAGGCGCTTCGACGTGATCAACCCGATGTGGCTGTATCCGGACGCGGTCGCAGCCAGCTGGATCGGAAGGCTTCTCGGCATAACGCTAGTGCCGACGGCGCTGGGATGCGACGTGAACCTGTTCCTGGGCGAGCGCTCCAAGCGCGGGCAGATCCTCGCAATGCTCCGGCACTCGCCGGCCATCACCGCGGTTTCCGAAGCGCTGCGCGAGCGGATGATCGCCGAGGGAATCCCGCCCGAGCGCATCGCGACCACACCAAACGGTGTGGACTCGGATCTGTTTTTCGTGCGCGACAAATCGAAGTCGCGGCGGGAACTCGGCTTGCCAGCCGGCGACTGCGTCATCGTCTACGTCGGTAGGCTCAGCGAGGAAAAGGGGCTGCCGACTCTGATCGAGGCCGCGGGCTGCCTGCGCAAGGCGCGACGCGAATTCAGGCTCTACATAGTGGGCGAAGGACCCCTGCTCGAGTCCTTGCAGGCGAGGGCGGGCGAACTCGACCTTGGAGAGAGCGTGCGCTTCGTGGGTCGGGACCACCACCACCGTATCGCGGTCTGGCTCGGCGCCTGCGATGTCTTGTGCCTGCCGAGCCTGCGCGAGGGGTGCCCGAACGTGGTGCTCGAGGCTCTGTCCTCGGGTCGTCCCGTCGTCGCCTCGCGCGTCGGTGCCATCCCGGACCTCGTCAGCGCCGAAACGGGGATTCTTGTGAATGTCCGCGACGCCGCAAAGCTCGCCGAGGCCCTCGGCGAGGCGCTGGATCGTCGCTGGGACGAGACGCGGATCGCCGCGTCCATGAGCGGCCACTCCTGGCGCGGCGCTGCAACAAAATATCGCATGGCGTATCATCGAGCCGCTGGGAGGGAAATTTGAGGTTTATCCAGGGCTCGGAAAGAGCCCGTCTGCGTTGCGTGCGGCACCGCGGCGGCGGCTACTTTTTGGTCTGCAAACTCGCGTCGAACGTGAAATCCTCCTCCTTGACGGATTCAACGGAATGTTAGTATGCGCGGCTCAATAACCCCCCCACCTCGCGGTCAACGAACCTCAGCGCAAGCAGGTTCGCAGCGAGGTGGAGTTCTGGGGACGTAGACGCAGGGAGATCGGCACATGCTGAGTGCAAAAATCACACGCGGGGTGCCCGACAAGGGCTTGGCCAATCGCTATTCGACCGCCGTGCTGCTATTGGCCATTGCTGGCTCGCTGGTGGCTAGTTGCGGTGGTGCGGATGTGGCGCAGCCGACGGCCAGCAGCAGCAGTGTTGGCGGAGGCGGAGGTGGCGGAGGCGGAGGCGGGGCACCGCCTCCGCCGCCACCGCCGGCGGCCGGGACGTTCTTCGTTGCCGCCACCGGCAGCGATCTGAATTCTTGCGCAACCGCTCAAAACGGACTCACGCCCAAGCAAACCATTCAGGCGGGGTTCGCGTGTCTAGCTCCGGGAAGTACTTTGATCATTCGCGACGGAACCTACTCGGGCGCGGCCAACGCGTTCACCGGTATTCCGAACGGATCGGCGGGCAACTACATCACGATCAAGGCTGAGAACGAAGGGAACGTGATCATCACGGGTGGTTTGGTCATGGCCCAGGGTAATCAATACATAGTATTTCAGGGGCTTCGGTTCCAAGATTCAAATCAGAAGGCCATTTACGGGCACCATCTCAAATTTTTCAGGACCGAGCTCAAAGGAGGGTGCCCGATCGGAAACTGCATGAACCTGTCGATTGGAACCAACGACTTCACCCCTGCGGCTCAGTTCGTGCTGCTCGAAGACGTTTGGGTGCACGGTTTCGGCGGTCGCTACAAGATACTCGTCTACAACTCGGATTCCATTGTCTTGCGACGCGTGGTCACGCGGTTCGATGGGCATACCTCTTCGGGCAACAGCGACCCGATGGCCGACATCACGGTCTACGATTCAAGCAATGTTGAAGTACAGAACGCCATCGCCATCGATGGCCTGCCCTACTCGCCCAATGCCCTCGATTACACGGCCTCCTTCTACAACATCTGCAATGCAACTACTGCTACCCCGAGCACAAATCACTCTTGGCGCGGCTCCATCGCGATCAAGCCGACGCCGACCGGGTTTTTGATGGGGACCGAAGGCGCGTGTGACCAAGTTGGGCAGATCGTCGTGGATGTAGCGGGCTCCGGCGGCAAGCACGGCATTTCGCAGCTCAAAGGAGCCGTTCTGTACACGCGAATTACCACCCTGGGATCGGGTGAGGGCGGGTTTGGTGTATTCGGAGGCAGCGCTACGGTCCAGGACAGCATCGCGGCGAACCACGCGCAATACGGATATAGGGGGGTTAGCCCATCAAGCTCAGTCGGCTGGCTTAATAACGGCGACCTTACCGGGACGCAATTGGACCCGCTTCTCAACGGCCTTCTATACTTGCCGAGAATCGAGGCGCTCTCTGTGCTTTCGCTGGGTGGCGTCACTGGCGGTCAACGGGGTGCGCAGATCGTCAAGCGCATAGGCGCGCCCGGAACGCTCTACGGCGAGGCGGGCTACAACACCACTACCGCCACCGATCTCTGGCCGTTCCCCAACGAGGCGCGGATCAAGAAGGAGATGTGCACCGATGCGGGGGTCACGCGGGGCTTCTGCGCCGACGCGTCCCTCACCCGCTACATCATGAATTCTCTGGGGAACGGCAGTCCGTACTAGCCGGCCGAGCCTTCGCGCTCGAGGTATTCGACAAGCAACCGATCGGCTGTAATCACCCAGCAGATACGCCGGCCGTTGAAGGCGACGGCCGGTCTTGGCCCTCGAATCAGCACTGACCCGGTGCTTTTCGCATAGGCGATCTGGGCTTCCAGATTGTCCACTTCGTAACACACGTGGTGTAGCCCCCCGCCCTTTGAGAGCAGCTTCTGGACCGGAGATGAAGGTCCGAGGGGCGCCACCAATTCAATCAACGGGCCCGACGGTCCGGGCCCCAAAAAAGCAACCTTGACCCCCTGGATGGGATCCTCCACCAGCGCAGAAGTCCACCGCGCCTGGAGACTCGCCGCGAATCTCCGCAAAGCATCTTCAACGGAAGCTACAACATAGCCCAGATGATGAAATGACGGATCCGCCATGATTGATATCCAGGAGCCTGTCGGACACGATGCTCATGCAGCCTAACCCGGTGTCCGCGAATTCGGGGTCACCGCAGCTTCCAGCAAATATTGCCTGAGTGCCGCGTATGAGTCGAGCGCCTCCAAATCAAAAAGGTCTATCGTCACCCCGAACTCCTGTTCAACGACGTGAATTAAAGTGACCGATGCAAGCGAGTCCCACTTTTCCTCCATGATGCTTCGCTTTGCCTGTCGTACCGCGGATTCGTCCAGCTGAGGAAAGACACCTCGAAAACAGCGGATCAAACGAAGGTCGATGTCATTCAACAGCTACCTCCTCAAGGGAATGGCACATCAAAGGGCAAACGCGCTCAAGCTCCTCGGCAGTGATCTTCAAGAATTGTCGGCTCGCTCTCGGGTGCAAGCTCTCCACGAATTCCTGCAATGGTCCGTTCCGATCCGTTTTCCGGAAATCGAGAGCCACTTCTTTCACACCTAGGGTATCAAACACGTACTTGAGGGTATGATGCTCGATCCGCCGCGAGAATGCACGGCAACTAAGAACCCAGCAATCAATCTCCGCCACGTCGCCGGTCTTTCTTCCCGAAAGCACCTCGACCCGCCCGAGCGGGCCGAACTTATCACGATAACTGGCCTCCAGCACGAAAATCCCGGGTTGCCGACAACGGTCGGCCCAATCGGTTTCGGTGTAGCGCCGACCATTGAGGTTGAATTGATTGGTCTTGTTGACCAGTTCGAGAGCTCGACCATCTCGCGGCGGACAAGCCGAATCGATGGTAATCACTGCCTCAAGCGACCGCTGAAAATCATCCGGAGTCATCATACTCTCGTCAGGCCGATTTGCGGCTGCCTGAAGGCTGCTGGAGCGGATCCGGTCTTCCTCCGATATTCTTTCTTTTGCGAAGCGCGCTCGTAAATCCCAAAAAAGTTCAAGGGCCGCTGTCGGATCGTCCTTGGGAAAGAGGAGGCATTCCATTCCCTGGTGTACCCGCCCCACCTCGGCGAGCTCCATCCGGCTGTCATCGACGAATACGACCGAGTCCGCCGCAATGTTCCAGGCCCGCAGGATTCTGGCCACAGACTCGCTCTTCGTACCCCAGTTTGCTTCTATGGGGAAAAGACATTTTCTGTCCAGCAGGAGACGCCCGCTGTTCAGAATTTCTTCCACCAGCCGGGGGTCATTCTTGCTCGCCACTGCGATCAGGGTGCCCGCATCGGCCAAGGATGCCAACAACTGCTGATAAAGACCGTGGACCTGTGCGCGATGTTCGAGATCCCAGCCTACGCCGTTGGAACCCACCTCCCCGAGAATGCCGGACCAGAGCGTGTCATCCAGGTCGGTAATGAGTCCTTTCTTCGGCAAGGCCGGCACTGCCAACCCCGCGATCGAATGGGCCAGGATAGAGGCGTACTCCGTAGTATAGGGGGAGCCTGCCGCCAAATCTGCTCGAGCGCTATACCGACCTTTCAGAGGCGCTACCCGATCGAGTCTCTCTGGATTCAAGAGACGGATCTTGAGATGCTCGCTGAGACGCGCACCGCATTCGGCAAGCGTCTGGCGCAATGTCCATTCGAACGGCCCCCCTTGCTCGGGACTTCGGTAGGACACCGGCGGCAAAGGGAGCGACGGCAGGCTGCAACACACCGGCGATATTTCGGCGACGCGAAGCATTGCGCTCTCCAAACGCTGCAGGTTGCGCCTGACGGTCTTGACAATGTCCTCCAGCGCGTTGCCTCGCCAACCGCCCAACGAGCGCAGGCCGAGCCGTGGATCTAGATCAGCCCACTCGATGACGGCGACCAACGCGTGCCACTTGCGCGGATCCAACGACTCCAGGCTCCCGACCAGGTCCCCGTATAGCCCGGTGCCGGCCTCGACTGCCCGGGAGCCGAGACGCCTTCGCAGGTGCGCTGCCAGAAAGGTCTTCAAATCCAGTGGCGTGAACCCGCACGCCAAAAAGACGCGGAAGGCCTCCTCCTCTTGAGCGGGCTCGCGAAGTATTTCGAGTGCTTCCAGTAAGGTCATTGCGTGGTCACGATCACGCGCATGGAATTCGATATTGACGCCACCACGGGAGACAGACCCTCAGGTGATGAAATCGAGGTGGCCGGGATGGAGAAACGCACCATCTCCGTGGAGCATCTGAAGATGGAACCGACCCTCTTTGGGCGTTTTTCCTTCCGGGTCGTACACCATCAAATCGTTGCAGGAACGTTCGCGGAAACCCAGTTGCGTAAGGGCCCGCTGACCCACTGGAACAGCGCACCAAGTCGTGATCTCGTAGCTTTGCGGGTCTTGCATTGCCTGTCGCAAAGCCAGCGCGTACAGGTTGAGCCATCCACGCTCGATCTCGTCGTCGATCAACGCGTACACGATCCGCGCCTGCCCGGGAACATACATTAGAACAAGGGCACCTATGTCCTCCCCACGGTAACACACCCGAAAGGATTCAAGCCGCGCAACCGGGCACTCCGACAAGTATCTGAGGAATTCGGGACTACTCCTAAAATGGAACACGCCGAGCGCCGACAAGTTATCTTTCCGTTCCATGACCCATAGATGTTTCTCGTCGGCGGGCACCGCAGTCCATCCGGGTTCCACACGCATAGGCGCAAGCGCCCAAATGAAGTTCCGTACGAAATGGGGAAGTGCCTTCCAACTTTGGTCTGCGCGAACCAGGGCCTGACGAAAAGGACGCAACGGTCTTGCGTACAAGGGAACCGCATGCCTTGGCGCAAATCCCATCGCGGCGCGCATCTTCAGAGCCTGAGGGGTTCCTCCCCAAGTCCAAACCAATCCTCCTGCCCTTGCCATGCGCTGCATCAGGGCTGCGCCAATGCCCGGTATCGAGGGATCCGCTGCCCAATCAATCCAGAAAAAGCCACGGACAGGTCCGTCTTCCAATTCGAGGTGAAGGGGCCAAGCCGCGCCATGCGCGAGAATCGTAGCATCCCGTTCGATCACGTAGCTGCGTGACCCGTCCCAATCACTTCTGGGCCGCCAGTATTTCCACTGCATCAGCGCCGGATCCATAAAAATACATCCATCATCCCACTGGAAAATGCGAGCCAAAAAGGCACTAAGCGCCGCTTCCTCCTTGGGTTCAGTCGGACGGAACACTGGCCTCATCATGCGTCCCGTAGCAACCAGATGGTGTGGCCAATGGGGCTCGAATCCCGGACGAAAATCATATTCGGTGGCAAAGGATCTCGTACTGAGACGATCTTACGAGGTCTCGTCCCCCAAATTGTCGTTCGGCTCTGCGCGCCTCCCGAGTAGCATCATGTCAACGCCGAAGTGATAGGGAGAGATGTACCACTGCGAGATGGACGTACGCTTGATGTAGAACGGATCAGTGCCTGGCGGCACCACGCCGCCGTAGGCGGATGGGCACGTTTTAAACCCGAGATCGCGCACCCGTTGACGGTTCTCCTCGGTGCATTGGTCGATCCCGCCATACGGATAGCTGAAGTAGGGGATCTTCTCACCGGTCTCGGCCTCGAGTTTCCGTTTCGACTCTTCGATCTCCCACTGCGCCTCGTCCCCATGCACCTTGCCGAGGTCGAGGTGATTCACCGTGTGGCAGCCGAGCTCAAACCCCTGCTCGCGGAGAGCGCGTACGCTGTCCCAACTCATCCACTCGGACTTGATCCCTTTCTCCTCGTCCCACCAGGCCACGCGATCGGTTCCGATGAAACCGGTGATAATGAAGAAGCAGGCCGTAAGCCCTCGCTTGCGAAGGTCGGCCGCCGCCACTTCCTCGTTGTCCCGGTATCCGTCGTCGAACGTAATCACCACGTAGCCTCGCAGATTTTCTCCACGGTCGAGTTTCCGCAAGAGCTCTCCATAGGAGATGACCTTGTAGTACTTCTTGAAGAAATCGCAGAAATCCCTGAACTTCTTGACCGTGCAGCTGATTTCATTTTCTCCAAGCCGATCGTTAACGCGATGGAAGAGCACCACGATGGCACAGTTCGGCATCGCCAGCCGATGGAGCCCCGATTGGTACAGCACCATTCCCATCAAATGCTTCACGCTTCGAGCAACGAATGCTCGCACCGCGAATTTCATGCCCATACCGTAGACCCCATTCCACTCATGGCGGATGTACACTTGCAACGGCTCACCCCGCCAAATCGCCGCTCCCGCGCCGGAGTATCCGGAAATACGCAAGAACCCTAACATGGGGCAGGGATTCTCTCAACGGAGTCGGAGTTTCTGAGGCCACTTCCCGTTCCGAAGGCGCAGAATCTTGAATCAGTCCTGGACTGAAACGCCCCGTCCGCCGATACTGGAAACGGGAAACCTGAGATGACGTCCGCGCTCAAAGATTTCGCGCTTTCGCTGCTGCCGAATCGAGCCGTTGTCAAGAAGAAGACGGGCAATCGTGTCTATTTGACGTTCGACGACGGTCCGCACCCCGAGAACACACCGCGGCTGCTGAACGCCTTGAGAGCCCATGGCGCCAAAGCCACGTTCTTCGTTCAAGGTCAAAACGTGGCTCGCCACCCGGACATCGCGCGACGGACGGTCGAAGACGGCCACACGATCGCGGGCCACAGCTGGTCGCACCGGCGGCTGCCTCAATGGGCTTTCCGAAACGCGTGGAACGAGTTCGATCGGACGAGAGAAGCCATCCGGAGGGCCACGGGCGTGGAGACAATCCTGTACCGGCCGCCTTTCGGCTGGGTCACTTTGCCTATGCTGGCGTTCGCGGCTGCAGGTCGGATGAGGCTCATCCTCTGGTCCGTGGATTCGGACGACGACCGCACCCGCTCGGCGGCAGCGGTCCTAGCCAAGGGCCGGCAGGTCCAGGGCGGCGATATCTTTCTCTGCCATGACGACAACGAGGCGATCCTGGAGGCCGTCCCGGCGCTGTTGCGTGAATGGCGGGCGCGGGGACTCGAACCGTGCGCGCTGGGAGACAACGAAAACATCCCGGCAGCATGACGGCCCGCGTTCCCCACGTCACCACCGAAGGCGGGCGGCAATCACCGCTGCGCTTTGCGCCACTGGACCGTCTGGCTCCGTCGCAGGAAGCGGAACAGGCCACACAACGCCGCCAGGTTCATCGTGGTGAAATAGAGCGGGATATATGTCGTCGCGGGCAGCTTCGCCCGGCCGATGCGCCAATAGCCCGCCAGCGCGAGGCCATAGAACGTGAGCTGCGCGGCGAGCGCCGCTTGGTACAGCGGTTTGGCGCTTAGCGCCGCCGACGTGACAAGTGCCAGAATCAGGAAGAGGGGTGTCAGCCATCGCAGGGTCTTGTGGGAGAAAAACTCCCACGCGAACCATGACCGCAGAGGAAACAGTGCCGCGGCGTTTTCGACCAGGGTCTGAAATCCTCCGGCAACCATGCGCACCTTGACATGGAAGTCGTCACGGATGTGGATGGAAGCGAACTCGTAGGAGCACGCGTCCGGCGCATAGCGCACACGGTAGCCCTGCTTGACGAGATCGAGCGTGATCTGCTGATCGTCATTGATGATGTGCTCCGGAACCGCCCGGTAGAGATGGCGGCGCACCGCGAAGATTTCGCCGTCCGCGCTGGTGATCGTCCCGAGCCTGCTCTCGGCGAATTTCACCGCCGACTCGTAGCGCCAATACAAGCCGTCACCCATGGAAGACTGGCGCTCCGCCGCGGGCTTGATGCGCTTCGCTCCGCACACTCCACCGACACCCGGGTCCCCGAAGGGAAGCACCAGCTTGCTGATTGCATCCGGGGCGAAATCGTTGTTGGCGTCGGAAAAGACCACGATGTCTCCACCGGCGCGCTTGACCGCGCGGTTCAACGCGGCCGTCTTGCCGCGACGCTGCGATTCATGCAGCGAGACGACTCCTCGCGGGGCGAACGAACGCACGAGCGACTCGGTCTCGTCGTTCGACCCGTCCGACACGACAATGATCTCGGGGCGATGACCCGGGTAGTCCAGCGCAAGCGTGTTGCGGATCTTGCCCGCTATCACCCGCTCCTCGTTATACGCCGCGATGATGAACGACACCGGCGGCCATGTTGCCGGCGGCGGTACTGATTTGGGACGAACCAAACTTGCGCAAGCAATCACCAGTGCCGGATAAAGCAGGTAATGGTAGACGAGCACTGCCGCCGAAACGAAGAACGCTCCCTCAAGCATCAGGTGCTACCCTGCGCTGCGCTTTGGCAGGCCGATGCCGGTCGTCGACCGCGATGTTCCCGATGTTGAAGATCACCGTGCCTCCAGACGACCGGGAATTCCACCTAGTTGTACAGCATGACGAACACTTTCACGCCGACGAAGAACGCCGCCATGATGGCGCCTATCGTCCAAAAGTCCCGCCGCGTGAAACTCGGGCGCGCAGACAGAGTATTGCCTACTGCCGCAGTCAAACCGAGCAGAAAATAGTACGTCTCGTATTCGAGCGTCACGAACATCCCACTCATCGCGTAGCCCGCAAGACTCAGACCGAGCGCCATCACATATGAGCGCAGCACCGGATCCTCGGTCTCGCGGTAAGCCGCAAGCAGATTCTTGAATCCCATGTAGACGATTGCTAGCCACAGGAACAGCCCGGGAATGCCCGTGTCGCCCATGATCTCGATCGTGGAGTTGTGGGCGATCAGTCTGTTCGTGTAATGCAGAAAATTACCCTTCCCAACCCCGAACACGGGGTTGTAGCGGACCATTTCTATGCCCTCGGCCCACATGTCGATACGATGCTGGGCGGACCCCGCCGCATCACTGGTCGAGGTCAGATACTTTGGCGCGAGGAGCAACGCCGCGATTAGCACGCCGCCCACCAGCAGCATGCGTGTGAGCGATATGCGGAACTTACTCATCAGAAAAAGTCCGAACACACCCAAAGTCGCTAGAAATCCGCCGCGCGACCCAGTGTAGAAAGTCGCCAGCAAAAGCGGGGCCAACAACAGCACCCCAAGCAGTCGCGTGCCCATACCGAATGGCTTGCCGAGATACTGCGCGGCAAAGGGCAGCGCGATCGTGTAGACGACGCAAAATACGCCGGGCCCGTCGAAAATGTTGATCCATCGCGTCCTACCGGCCACACCGGCGCGGGCCGCCTCGACGTCCATCCACGCGAATCCCTGTCCTGCCCAACCCGTACCGCTAGGGTTGTGCATCTGCTGGATTCCCTCGAACGCCAGGATCAGGCCGAAAAACAGCAGCAACAGGAGCGCGCGGCGTACGTGCGTGAGTGTCGGCAAGCTCACGACAGTCAGCCGGTAGAGGATAAACCATTTCAAGTAGTTCTCGATAACGTCACTGCTCCCCGCTTGAAATCCGTTGACGGCAATGGAGACGACGATCCAAACCAACCACGCAGCGAAGAATTTGTCCTGTGGACCCAGGCGGAACAGTTCTCCGGCGCGGCCCGTTATCGCTATCCAGCCGAGCCACGCCGGATACAGGTAGAGATCTACGCGCATTCCGATGAACGGCTCCACCCACAGCTGGGGTGCAATGAACAGAAAAACGAAGTAGAGGAAGATAAAGAACATGCGTCAGGCCGTCGTCGGCATCCTGACCCCGTCAGCCCGTCACGGGACCGGGTAGCAAATTGCGCTGCGCCAGGACCGCGTGCATCGTGTCGAACTCGAAGTCGTCGAGCAAACGGCCGAGCCGCTGCGCGCACCGGTCGAGGTTGAGGTAATGCCGGAATCGCGAGGCGGCGCTTGCGGCGCGCACCCGCGGCTGCCCCGGGTCAACCTCCCAGGGGTGGACATAGAACACGAACTCCTGGTGCTGCCGGTTGAGCCTGCGCAGCGCCCAGCGCGTGAAACGGTACGGAAACAGCCGGAAGTACCCACCACCCGCGACGGGAATCGTGACCCCGGCGTAACGCAGTACCGAAATCGGGAATTCCACCAGCCGGCCGCCGCCAGGTGTAGTCAGCACGTGCGGCCTAGGGTCCGCGTCGGAAATGCCGTAACGGTCGTGGTGCATAGGGAATATGCTCGAATCGTACCGGAAGCCTTCCTCGCACAGGACATCGAGCGCCCAGAGCGAGCGGCGCGTGACCGAGAATGTCGCTGCGCGATAGCCCATCACCGGTTTCTGGCACAAGTCCTCCAGCAGCGCTTTGGCGTCGCGCGTCTCGCGCTGGAACTCGGCGGGGGTCTGCGTGTAGATCGGCCGATGACTCATGCCGTGCGAGGCGACCTCATGGCCCGCAGCGGCGATCTCGCGCACGATCTCCGGGTGCTTGCGCGCAACCCAGCCCAGAATGAAGAACGTCGCTCGAATCTTGCGCCGCGCAAGCATCTCCAGGAGGATCGCCGTACTTGCGCCTACACGCGTGCGAAATCCCTCCCAGGAGAGCCGGTCGATCACCTGCGCAAAGCCTTCGACCTGAAAATAATCCTCCACGTCTACTGTGAAGGCATTTCTCATGACATGCTTCCTCCCGACACCTCAAGTACTTGATCTATTGTACTTTGCCATGCCAGCAAGAAGAGGCTTAGCTGCGACGACTTGTGACTTATTTTTTCACCCGGCGGACGAAAGCGGGAACCGGACCGCGCTCGGCCTCAAGCTGCTGGCACGGCGCGTGCTGCGGCGACCAACGAAGCTGGATTCAAAGCCTCCACACCGAGAAGCCCGCCGATCGCAGCGCCGTCGCGTCAAAGCGCGCCTTCACGTCCATGAAGCAACCCTGCGGCATGAGTTTGGTGGCAAGCTCGCCCGTGGACATGCCCACGAACTGTTTGTGTGCAACTGCGGCGATCAGTGCGTCCGCGCTGGGCAACGCGTTCCATGAGACCAGTTTTATGCCGTATTCATGCATCGCTTCGCGTGGATTGGTAACCGGGTCATGAACCTGGACCTCGACGCCGTAGCTGCTGAGCTCACGGATGACATCGATCACACGCGAGTTGCGCAGATCAGGCACATCTTCCTTGAAGGTCAGGCCGAGCACGTTGACTTTGGCTCCCTTGACGGGATGCCCGCTGCGAATCAGCTCTTTGATCGTCTGCTCGGCTATGAATTTCCCCATGTCATCGTTGATCCGACGACCCGCGAGGATGACCTCGGGATGATAGCCGAGCATCTCTGCCTTGTGTGTCAAGTAGTAGGGATCGACGCCGATGCAGTGTCCGCCAACAAGGCCCGGACGAAAAGGAAGAAAATTCCATTTGGTGCCGGCAGCCTCGAGCACCTCAAGCGTGTCGATGCCGACTCTTCGGAAGATGATGGACAGCTCGTTCATGAGCGCGATATTCAGGTCGCGCTGCGTGTTCTCGATCACTTTTGCGGCTTCGGCAACCTTGATGCTCGACGCCCGATAGACCCCGGCCCTGACCACGGCGCCATAGAGCCTCGCGACCTTATCGAGCGTCTCGGACGTATCGCCTGAAACGACCTTGACAATCGTTGTGAGCGTATGTTCCTTGTCGCCCGGATTGATGCGCTCGGGTGAATAGGCGACGTTGAAGTCCTTGAGCCATTTCATGCCGGAATTCGCTTCCAGGACGGGGATGCACACTTCTTCCGTGGCTCCCGGGTATACCGTCGATTCGTAGACGACGATGGCACCGCGTTTCATGTGCTTGCCCACCGTGGCGCTCGAGGCCACCAGCGGGGCAAGGTCCGGCCGGCGAGCCGTATCGATGGGGGTCGGAACCGCGACTATAATGATGTCCGCGGCCGCGAGCTCGGCAGCATCCGTGGTGACGGCGAGCTGGCTGGCGGCCCGCAAATCTTCACCTGATATTTCGCCAGTCGGGTCGACGTGGCGTCGGTAGTTGGCCACTTTCTCCGCGCTCAGGTCATAGCCAACGGTGCGAAACTTCTTGCCGAACTCGACTGCAAGCGGCAGACCAACATAACCAAGCCCGACGACAGCTACTACACTCATGTGCTCTCCCTTGTTTGGGGCGGACCGGCAATGCCCCGCGCTCCGGCGCGGTTCCGCCACCTTTGCCTGCCCGGTTCGCCGTTCCCGATTGACGTTGTTTTCCTGACGCTGGCATGATACCTAGAAGTGGAGCCGGATATCTAGTTGACCTGAGTCGGCAATTCGTGGCCGGGGCGGCGTGTGAGTCCTTCTTGGTAGCTTGTTTGATCACCCACATACACGTGGAGAAAAGGTTTTCGGATGGTTTTTGCGAAGGGCGTTGCGAAGACAATGGATAGTCCGAGCCTTTGGCGAGATATCGGCGCGCATGATTACGGTTGATCTTGTCGCGGCGGCGCGTCCGAACTTCATGAAGGTCGCACCGCTTTACAAGGCTTTGAGGGCGGAAGGTTCGTGGTGTCGGCCCCGAATTGTCCATACCGGACAGCACTACGACGCCAACATGTCGGACGCCTTTTTAAGGGACCTTGGACTTCCCGATCCGGATGTGCATTTGGGAATAGGGAGCGGCACTCACGCTCAGCAAACGGGCGGAGTAATGGTCGCTTATGAGGAGGAATGCCTCAGGACGCGCCCGGATTGGGTGGTAGTCGTTGGTGACGTGAATTCCACGATCGCCTGCACCTTGGCGGTGAAAAAGCTGGGGATTCCGGTCGCTCATCTTGAAGCCGGATTGCGCAGCGGCGACCGGTCCATGCCCGAAGAGCTAAATCGAATTGCAACCGATGCGCTTGCAGACCTTCTCTGGACGCCTTCGCCCGATGCCGACGAGAATCTCGAGCGGGAAGGAGTTCCGAAGAGTCGAATCGAGTTAGTCGGCAATATCATGATCGATTCGCTCGAGATGATGAAACCCGCTATCCAGACACGCCAGTATGCAGCGCGCCTGGGCCTCGCGAGCAAGGGGTACGGAATAATAACGCTCCACCGCCCGAGCAATGTTGATAGTGCGGAGCAGCTAGAGCAAATGGTTCAAGTAATACTTCGTGCCGCCAAGAGCCTGCCCGTGGTCTTTCCGGTGCATCCCCGGACGCGGCGGCGACTCGAGTCTTCTGGTTTGTTGAAGCCGCTGATCGAAGGGCAGGGAGTCGTTCTTACTGAGCCTTTGGGGTATACAGATTTCATGAGCCTTGTCTTCGATTGCCGCTATGTTCTCACCGATTCGGGTGGGATCCAGGAAGAAACGACGTATCTTGGAATTCCGTGTCTGACGATGCGTGAAAATACCGAGCGGCCCGTTACCATTACACACGGAACCAATCGTCTTGTGCGGCCCAACACCGTGCTCGAGCAACTGGAAGAAGTTCTTGCCGGCGCGTGGCCCAAGCGAACCAAAGTCGCTCTTTGGGATGGAAAAACCGCTTCGCGAGTCGTTAGGAGTCTCAAGGCCGTTGCGCCCTAGCCGTGACTGCGCTGGTTGCCATACGCAGACGATCGGGGATCAGGCGGTCACGCGAGAAAGACTGGACCAGGCAGTATTCAGTGACCGTTGAAGGTCTGGGCACGTCTTCATCGGCTCGTTCCCCCGAATCGATCATGATCCGCTTAGCATGCGGCCGCCCATTTCCGTAGATTTAGGCAGACCTTCTCCAATCACCGTACATATGTCATCCGTTCCGGAAAAGGAATATTTGGCTCACAAAGGCACGATCCTTTTTGTTTCATACTTTTTTCCTCCAGGCAGTGCTGTCGGCGGGAAACGCATCGTGAAGATGGAGAAGTACTTCCGGGACCATGGATATCAGACCGCGGTTGTCGCGGAGCATCCTAGAAATGCCCACGACCATCGTAGGCTAACGCTACCCGATGATGAAATCACAAAGAGGGCGGTGTTTACGAAAAGCATACGCAACCGGATAAAAGGCTCTGTGCCGATATCGCATGACTCCAACGAACCGCGAAATGATGAAGCAAGCGAAAGTAAACAGTGGGTTCGGAGGATCGCTAAGCGAATGGGCAAATACGCTAGGGAAATGCGGGACGTTTTGATATTTCCCGATAGTCAAAATCTATGGATACTGCCGTCCGTGCTTGCGGCGGCCGATATTATTAGGAAACGTAGAGTTTCATATCTGTTGACGTCTTCTCCCCCTCATAGTTGTCACGTGGTAGGGCTGATATTGAAAGGGCTGTTCCCGGATTTGCATTGGATAGCTGATTTCAGGGATCCATGGATCTATCGCAAACCCTCAGGCGGTTTGGTTTCGTGGGCGGCTGGAAAGCTTTTTTCAGATGTCATGCTTAAGGCAGATACCATCACGGCGACAACCCAACCGATGATTGAATTGTTTGAGCAACTGTCAGGTACTACCTTGGGGGAGAAAGCGATGCTCCTTCCAAACGGAGTCGAAATGGATATGTTCGACCACATAGTCCCAATCAAAGTCTCCGAAGGAAAAATGATAATCGGACACTTCGGCGACATGGATTATGACCACAGAAATCCCGAGCCCTTGCTGATGGCGCTCTCGGATCTATTGAAAGACGGGGTCATCTCAGGACGAGAGCTGGAGGTGCATTTCTGGGGCCAATCGGGTCGGTGGAAGGGGAGATCGTTAAACGACATTGTGCGTGAGCTTGGCCTGGAGGCCATGGTGTTCGGGCATGGCCAAGTGCCACACAAGGAATCGCTCGCGCGCATAAAAGGGATAGACGTGTTGTTATTGCTGGCAGAAAACCAACCTCTTCAGATTCCAGCAAAGACGTATGAATATCTGTTGGCAGAAAAGCCACTGATCGCATTTGTCGACGAGGGAGGCGCGACACACTTGCTGCTAAAACGCTTCGATAACGTACACTGCGTCTCGAAACAACGTAAGCAGGAATTGAGAGGACTCATCGAGTCAATATCGTCAGGACACATTTCAAGTGTCGATCGTGAATGGAGCAACCAACGCAATAGGAATACCGGCGAATTATCTTTTGCGTACCACTTGAAGAACCTCTTGAGGAAGATGGAGCAGTCGAACGGGCAAGCGTCTTGATAAGGCCATAGAGAAAATGACAAGAACGGCGGTAGGAGGGAGCGGAGCGGGACTATTTAGGTTCTTCCTGTCTATTTCGGACGGGGCCACCGTGCTGGTTAACGACGCATATCTCGGAGGGACAGCACTGTACATCGCGCCCCTAGCCGAGCACGTGGTCTGCTATTGCGGGAGCGTAGAGCGAGCGAGACAAGTTAAGAACACGATTCGGGAAGCGGGCAACCGCAATATTGATGTGATCGTCGGTGACGTGACGCGCCTTCCGGTGCGACCGGGTAGTCTTGACAACATTTGTTACCACGGGCTGACCTTGGAGGACGGACAACCAAGCGAGCAATCCTTGCGCGAAATGCACGTCGAGATCGACATGGCGCTCAAGGTGGGAGGTCAAGGCTATCTCAGCTTTGACGGCTCGCAAGCATCACATCCGGAAAAAAGCATACGTCGTGTCCTTAGGAACATGCGCCACGATGGATTGAGGATCATATCGGTCATTGACCATTACCCGGCGCTGGCGAAGTCTCATTTTGTGAGAAGGATCGGCGTAGGGAATGCCTGGCGTATTTTGCGAAATGTCAGGAGCCTGCTCAAGGTGTGTTTCGTGCGCAATAATCTAGGAGTCATTCTGAGCAGAAACGCGGCGCCCAGAGGCGAGGACGGTCTGCTGCTTGAAGGAATTAGAAAAGAGATTGCGGGCAAGGGTATGGCGGGCCTTAGATTGCCGGAGCTGATCAGGGTGGGGAGTGGAGGCAGCGTTGTGGCGGATTATGGGATTCTGATCCTAAGGATGCCGCAGACGAATGTGGGCGAAAAGAGATGCGTACATAACTATGAGACGCTTTCCCGGCTCGAGAACATCGATTTGCCTGTAAAAGTTCCCAAGCCGGCTACGGCCGGGTGCTACAGAGAACAATTCTATTACGCAGAAACAAAGATTCGGGGTGTTTCAATGGACCTTAAAGTCCCAAGTGCCCGGATTTCGGAGCGTGTTTACGAAAAAGCAGAGGCGATTCTTACATCAGATGCCGTCAAGCTGGGAACAATGGAGCGTGACACGTTTGCCTTCCTAGTCCAGCAAGAAATAGAGTCGCTCACGCCCTTCGTGATGCGGGACGACAGAGATGTATTGGCGAAAATTACACTTAAGATGAAGGACGTTTTTCTCGAAGATCATCTTCCGCTGGTGGTACATCATGGCGATTTCAAGTTTTCCAATCTCTTATGCAATGCGCAAGGAGAGTTGAATGGAGTGATCGACTGGGACCTGGCGCGGATACCGGGCTTGCCACTGTATGATCTGCTGACGCTGCGCTATTACAGGCAAGTGGCATCCGTATCCAAGTTTCTGGAATACCTCTCTAGAACGGTAATGGGATTGGAGGTGCATGAAGATATTCTCCGTTATGCGAGTAAAATGAAAATAGCTCGACGCTGCATTGAGCTGGTGGGCCTGATGAGCATCGTCAAATGCATGAATGATCATTATTACGATATCCAGCTAAAGCAGACGCAAGGGTGGTATGTCGAAATTCTACGGAAGAACTTGATGACGTCATGCCTGCACGTATTGAGATAACTATGATGCGGCTGGCGGGCAGTGTGTTTAGTGTCGGCCTTGACCCGAATCCCCGTGGTCCGTCGATCTCGCTCGATACCACGCCACTGTCTGCGCGAGACCTTTTTTCAAAGGAGTCGTTGGTTTCCAGCCAAGCAGTCGGTGCGCGCGCTCCATGTCTGCCCTGCGTCCGTGCACCCCGGCGGATCTCACGGGGCTCGACAAAAGAGCCGTCGCTTCGCCGCCGACGAGATTCTGCAACTCCTTGACGAGCTCGCGGATCGGGACCAGCATGCCGGACCCCAAGTCGATTGTGCGGCCTTCCACTCCCGCGGGCGCACAGCCAGCTGCCAAGATCCCCTCGACCACATCCTCGACGTAGACCCAGTCCACTTCGCGATCCGGATGGCTGATCGTAGGGGGCAGCCCACGAAGCAGTGAAAGTGTTACCGAAGGTATCAGTTTGGTCGAGCGTTGCCGCGGGCCATAAGTCATGTAGGGCCTGACAATCACGGCCGGGAGCCCATATAGAGCGTGAAACATGCGGGAATAGATGGCCTCGGCCCACTTGGAAGCTCCATAGGGCGATGCCGGCACGGACTCGGCTTTTCCAGGCTCAGGTTCCTCGAGGGAGCCCGTGAGCACGACGCGTCGGCAGCCAATTTCAACCAGCTCGTTCAGCAGCGTCACGGTGGCCGCAAGGTTGTTATGGAGCGAAGACAGCACCAGTTCCCTATCGGGAGCCGCATCCGTCTGGCCTGCGAGGTGGAAAACCACCTGCGGACGGATCCTCTTCAATAGCGCTCGGACCGCCGCAGGATCGCTCAAATCGCCATTGAACCACTGGATCCGGTCATTGCCCGGACTCGAATGTCTCGCGAACCCGCAGGTTTCCGCGCCGAGTTGCGCCAGACGTTCCGCCACATGCGAGCCGAGAAACCCGCTAGCCCCCGTCACGAGCACTTTGAGCCCGTTCCACGAGTTCGACACGATCCGGGTTTATCTCACTTCATCCAGGGAGGAGTGGATATCTGTCGCGTTCTCGTAGGGCAAGACCAATTCCTCCGGGATGCGCGAGAGATCGCTGGCCCTCAGGAAGTCTCTGAGCGCCGTGCCGGTGCACGCCGAATCGATGTTCGCCGCGCCCGTCTTCGCTGCAACGTCGTCGATATTGACCGTCCTGAAATCGATGCTGAATCGCGTCCGGCCACTGGTGTTGGGCACGGTGGAATGCAGGTGTGCGCCCGAGAACAGCAGCATTCCGCCGGCCCGCGTGATGACTCGCAGCTGCGGGTTCAGCTCGACCGGCGCGGTCGGGCGGGGTTGCTTTCGCGTGTCCTTCTTGACGTGCTTGGCTGCGTCTTTTCTGGAGGTCTGCACGTACTCGTAGTAGTTGAACTCGTTCGACTCGTTGTCGATCGGCGTGTCCCAGTACCGGGTGTGAAAAGCCATTGCGCTGTCAGGCTCGATGTCGTAGATCGGCATCCACCAGTTGATCTGGCTCGTCGGCGCCGAGTACCACGTATCGCGGTGCGGGTGGAAGGCATAACCCATCCCGGAGGTCAAATAGCCGCCCGACGTGGCGGTCCTCATCCGCGGCACGTCGAAGCACGTGTTGCTCGGGTTGCAACCGATCTCGGCCAGAATCCCCCGTACCAGGTCCTTTGAGGTCGGGTGATTGATGAATTTCGGCTTGAGCTGGGACAGGACAGCTACGTACTCTTCGACGGGAAGGTTGTGCTGGGCGTCACGCGGCTCGAGCGTGCCAAAGGCCTCGCGTATCAGCTCACGCGCAAATTCGACGAGCGCGAGCGAGCTGCGTCTTGGCGAGTAGACGAGCAATTGACCTCGGAAGAGGAGCTTGCGCCTCGCTTCGTCATTACCGTCGTAGTCAAAAAAAATCGCCGTCATTTGTAACCCCCCCTTACGAACCCCGTGAACGGTCGTCCAATCTATCTTCGCCCCACCGGTAAAGCAAGCGGTATGCCAGCAAACCTGGAGGTGCGCTCTGGAATTTGAGAATGCAAACCCGGGCCTCACCGCCGCATCGCCAATCCTTGACTCCTCCCAACCCACGCTCCTACAGCGGGTATTAGATCAGACTCCTCAAGCCGATGCCTACATAGCGGGCAACCCGCCGCTTGTCGAGCATGCGGCGGCCATCCACAATCAGGGGCGGATGTTCCAGACGCGCGAGGATACCCGGTATCTCCAGAAATTCTTGCCAGCCCGTCACGATTACGGCTGCATCTGCCTCTCTTAGCGCATGTTCCAAGCCTTGCACGAAGCGAATACCCTCCGCCGGCAAGACCTTTTTGGCTGCTTCGGTCGCCACGGGATCGTACGCGGAAACCACCGCGGCACGCGTTAGCAATTCACGAATAATCGGGATCGCCGGCGATTCGCGCATATCGTCCGTATCCGGCTTGAATGCGAGTCCGAGCACTGAAACTCGTACACCGGCGAGCGATGGAAAATGTTTCTCGAGCAGTTCAACCACACGCCGCGGCTGTTGCTCGTTTATTTTGATCACTGTATCCAGCAATGGCATCGGTTGACCGGCGGCTTCGCCGTGCGCGACCAGCGCCTTGACGTCTTTCGGCAGGCAGCTGCCGCCGAATCCGCAGCCGGCGTAGAGAAAGGAGGTAATCGGCGCGGTTGCGCCCCGCCCATCTTCGAGCGGCATCGTGAAATATCGCGCCAGATGCACGCCCTGCATGACGTCCGCGACGTCGACGCCTCCGAGGCGCGCGCACAAATTGCCTATCTCGTTCGAAAACGAGATCAGCGTCGCCAGCACCGCGTTCGAGGTGTACTTGATCATCTCGGCGGTTCTGTTGTTGGTGCGCAATACCGGTACGCCCTTGAACGGCGCGTACACGCGCGCCAGCAGGTCGGTGGTGCGCGCGTCCATGCCGCCGACGACAATGCGATCGGGCTCCATGAAGTCCTTCACTGCCACGCCTTCTGTAAGAAACTCCGGATTCATGCCGACGCCGAAGCCAGTCCCTGCGCGCTTGCCCGAGGCTTCCTCGAGCAGCGGCAGCACGACGTCGTCGGTCGTGCCCGGAACCACCGTGCTTTTCACCACCACGACGTGATAGGCATCTTTATCGCGCAGCGCGGCGCCGATGTCGCGCGCGACCTGACGGATATAGCTCAGGTCGATGCGCTCGCCGTCGAAAGGAGTGCCGACCGCAATAAACGTGATCTCGCTGTCGTGCACGGCGCGACGAATGTCGATGGTTGCCCGGAGCCGCGTGCCGACGTTGCGACGCAGTAAGTCCTGCAAACCCTCTTCGTAGATCGGGGTCTCGCCGCGATTGATGTGGTCGACTTTTCCGCCGTCAACGTCCACGCAGGCAACCTCATGACCCACCTCGGCCAGACAGGCGCCCGTAACCAGACCAACATAACCGGTGCCGATGATGGAGACTTGCATCACGCCTCTTCGGCTTCTCGGTGGTAGTGGTACCAGATGAGCGAGCGCCGCAACCCCTCGTCCACCAGGATGCTCGGATCGTAGCCGAGATGGCTGCGCGCTTTTTCGATCACCGGGCAGCGGCGGTTCGGATTGTCCACCAGATAGTCCGACTCCGGATTTCTGTGCCGCACGAGCTGCCCGCGATAGCCGAAGAGGTCGCGCGCGGTGGCGATTACCTTGTTTGCGAGCTCGCCGATGGAGATCTCGGGGCGCTCGGTGCCGATGTTATAGGGCTCGCCCGGATGGCCCTTGACCAGCACCTTGTAATAACCGGTGATGGCGTCGGCGCTGTAGCAAAAGGTGCGCTTCGGCGAGCCGTCGGAGTACATGACGATGTCGCGCCCGTTGAGCACGTCACGCGCGAAATCCGGGAGTACGCGACCGTCGGTGATCTTGAGCCCCGGCCCGTAGTTGTTGAACGGTCGCGCCATCTTCACCGGCACGCCATGTTGGCGCGCGAAGGTCACACAGATCGTTTCGCCAAAACGTTTGGACTCGTCGTAACAGGCGCGCGGACCGGTACACGAGACGTTACCGCGGTAATCCTCGGACGTGGGGATGGCCTCCGGCGCTGGATCGCCATAGATCTCGCTCGAGGAGTAGAACAGGAATCCGTCGACCGGTATGCCGCGCTCGGCTTGGCGCACGCTGTAATCGAGCAGATTGCGCAATCCGTTGATGTTGGCGTCTATCGTCTGCAAGGGATGCTTGCGGTAATAGATCGGCGAAGCAATACCCGCTGCATGGATGACGTACCGGAAGTCGCCGATGTTCGCCGGCAGCGGTTGGATCATATCCTGGCGCACCAGCGTGAGATCCGGATTGCCTTGTAACGCCGTAAGCCACGTGGGTGTACCGCGCGCGAAATTGTCGTACACGGTCACGCGGATTTTGGAAGCAGCGTCCGCGGTTTTATTCCAATGCAACGGCGCCAGCACCAGATAGTATCCGAGGAAGCCGGCGCCGCCGGTGATCAGCAGATTATTTCCGGCGATGCGCCCGAATTCCTCGCGCAGGTTGTGAGTGATGTAATCGAGATCCCGGTTCAGCAGCTCATCGAGCAATGGCAGTTTGGTGATCATTCAGCAGTGTTTCCGTGAAGTGTTGGTCGCTCAATCGGCGGCATGCGCGGGCGCCAGCACGGCCTTGTGACAATAAAACGCCTCGGCGTAACCGCTCGGGGCGTTCGATTCCATGCCGCGTAGGCGCATCAGCGCCAGAAACGTCTCGCGCGTGAACCAGTGCTTGTCGTGCTGACTGGGAAAACATTCGATCAGATTCTCGATCTTGCCGTTGTAATGTTCCGGATCGAGCGGTACGAAGGCGTTCGGCGCGCCGAGATCGCCGTCGTACTTCGGAATTTCGTATTCAAGAATGAGATGATCGCGAAACGTATTCCAAGTCAGCTCGCAGGTCAGACGGTGATCCTGATGCAGGTCGTCGCGGGTGTGCGTCAGCACCAGATCGGGCGCGACCTGACGCTTGAGCTCCTCGAAGAATTCCTTGATTTCCGCACCAACGAACGGGAAGAAGCTGTTGCGGAACTCCTTGATCACCACTTCCGGGTGCTGCACGGCTTGCAGGAAGCGCGCCGCACTGCGACGGGCTTCTGTGGCGCGCACTTCCGACGAACTCAAGACTACCCAGAACACCTGCAACCCCGGGTAATGCTGGCTCAATCGGAGCACCGTGCCCCCGCAGCCTATCTCGATATCGTCGCAGTGAGCGCCCAGGCATAAGAGCGTTCGCAGCCCGCGCGGCGATGCGCCCAACTGAAGTTCGAGCATGCCGTCCTATCTCGGAATCGGAGCGGGAGCCGCGACCGTCTGCGTGGCCCTTGCGCCCTGGTGCTTCACTTCTTCCATACGGCCCAAGGTGTCTCCCCGCGCGCATACATGTTGTCGAAGTTCAGCTTGTCCTTGAACGTGTCCATGGCCGCCCAGAACCCGTCGTAGCGTACTGCCATGAGGCGCTGCTCGGAGATCAGGCGCTGAAACGGCTGTTCGACCAGTTCCTCGCCGTCGCGCAAATAGCCGAAAATATCCTTGCGCAGCGCGAAGAATCCGCCGTTGATCCGGAAATCCGTCTCCTGCACCTGCCGAATGTCCCGCACGTAGCCCTTGTCGTCGACCCGGACGCTGTGAAAGGTTTGTGACGGTCGAACGCTCAGAAAACTGGCCACGGCCTTTGTGTTCCGAAAGCCGCTAACGTAATCGACCAGCGGCAGATCCGTGAGCCCATCCGTATAATTCGCGAGGAATATTTCCTCGCCCTCCACGTAACGCTCGACCGCCTTCAACCGCTGGCCGATGTTTGAGTTCAACCCGGTATCGACGAACGAAATGCGCCAGTGGTCGATGTCGCTGTTGATAAGCTTGATCGTCTTGCCGCCGTCGGTCATCAGGAAATCGTTCGACATGCATTCGTTGTAATTGATGAAGAATTCCTTGATGAGATCGCCCCGGTACCCGAGGCACAGAATGAAGTCCGTGTGACCGTAGTGCGCATAGTACTTCATCAAATGCCACAGGATGGGGCGGTAACCGATGTTCGCCAGCGGCTTGGGTATGGTATCGGAGTATTCCCGCAGGCGCGTCCCCAACCCTCCGCAGAAAAGCACGACTTTCATTCTTTGTCCCCTATCGTCGCGGGTCGGAGCAAACCCGCTTCCACGAGGTCGTCGGCAGAGGCCGCAATAGTACCAAACGCCAGGTTGGACCGTTCCGCGATGTCGAGCAGCGAATGCGCGCCGTCACAAAGGTTCAGTATCCATAGCATCGCCAGATCACGCTGCCCGACGTCGCGCTCCGCGCTCGTTTTGCTGAAAAGTCCGCGCCGGCCGAGCTGCGGCTCGCATTTGGGGCTCAAATTGAGATAGCGTGCGTCCCGATCGAGCACGCGCAGCGCCATGCGGCAGGTCTCGAGGCTGTCCGACAGGTGTTCGGCCCCGACGAAATCCAGGTCGTCGGCAGAGCTGTGGTACTGCGGATAACAGGCATTGGGCGTGCGCGTCAACCGTCCTACCGGCAGGTCGATGCCCGGCGAGCAGAACTGCCGCTCGTCGTATCCGTAGGGCGAGAAATCGAGCACTTGGCACGGTCGCCCGCTGTGTTTGAGCACATGCGCCACCGCGCGATCCACCGTCGCGTCGCCGTGGCGGCTCTTCTTGTAGGTCACGGGCCCCGGGTCACCGACCAAAGCGACGACCAGCCCGTGCTTGATCCGCCCCAGATGCGATTCGTTGCGGCTCAGCCAAGTGATCGACCCGATCGTCGTCGGCGCGAACACGAAGCGATACGAATACCGTCTGCGCTCGTTTTGCAGCGCGCGCGCAAGATAGGTAAGCAGGGCCATCCCCGAGAGATTGTCGTTGCACACGGAGGGATGGCAGATATGAGTGTAGAGCAATATCTCGTCTTCGCGATCCCCGGCGAGATAGCATTCTGCGTACGTCAGACTTCCGTCTCCGAGGGTGCTGTCCACGCATACCTCGTATTCGCCTTCGTCGAGCGCCTCGAGCTGGCGCTGTGTCAGGCAGAAGCCCCAGCTTTCCTTGTAATACGATGCGCGGTAAGGAATCCAGTCGGGATGCTCGGGCAGCGTATGCAAATAGGGCCGCAATTCGGCGAGCGACATCGTGCGGCGAACCGGCACCGAATAGTTGACCAGATGCAGATTGTGTTTCTGGAAGTCGATTACGCGTTCGCCTCTGGTGTTCTTGACGTAAGCGTCGCGCACGTTCCACTCCTTCGGAACGGTCCAATCAAAAATGGGTGTGCCGGTGGGGACTTCGAAGATCTCGAGCGGTATGTATTCCTGCAGCATCGCGAGGCTGCGGCGTACGCCATCGCCGGTGATGCTGCGGCAGATGGGGTAGAGCCGCCGCATGAGGCCGTAGATCTCCGCGCCGATGCGCTGCGCTCCGTCGCCGCTCGTCGCCGCAGCGACATGCTCGCTCGCCGGTTTGTTCATCCGCTACAGCACGGCGACCGTCGGGATCGGGACAATGAAGCGCCCCCCCCAGTCGCGGATATAGTGCAGCTGTTGCGTGACCTCATCCTTGAGATTCCAGGGCAAAATGAAAACGTAGTCGGGCCGCGTCTCACGTATTTTCTCCGGCGAATGGATCGGGATATGGGTGCCCGGCGTGTATTTGCCCTGCTTGTATGGATTGCGGTCCACGGTGTAATCGAGGAAATCGGTACGGATGCCGCAGTAGTTGAGCAGGGTGTTGCCCTTGCCCGGCGCACCGTAGCCCGCGATGTGCTTTCCTTGGCGCTTGATGCCGATCAAGCATTCAAGCAATTTGCGCTTGGTCTCTTTGACCTGCTCGCCAAAGGAAGAATAGTGCTCGATTCGGTTGAATCCAGCCTGCACCTCGCGCGTGCGGAGGTCCACGACCCGCGCCCCGACCGGCTTGGAGGCGTCGTCAGCATGACGACCATAGATGCGCAGAGAACCCCCGTGCGTCGGAAGCTCCTCCACGTCGAACAGCGTTATTCTGTGGGCGGCGAACACCTGCTCTACGGTGATAAACGAGAAGTACGAGAAGTGCTCGTGGTAAATGGTGTCAAACTGGTTCTCCGCCATCAACCGCATGAGATGCGGAAACTCCATAGTGATCACACCGTGTGGCGCGAGCACGATCTTCATGCCGCCGACGAAGTCGTTCAGGTCGGGCACGTGGGCGAGCACGTTGTTACCGAGCAACAGGTCCGCGTGCCCGTTTTCACGCAAGATCTCGCGCGCCGACTTTACCCCGAAGAATTGCACACTGGTAGGAATGCCCTTCTCGACCGCCACTTTGGCTACATTGGCCGCTGGCTCTATCCCGAGCACCGGAACGCCTTGTTTGACGAAGTGCTGCAGGAGATAACCGTCGTTGCTTGCCAGCTCCATCACCTTCTTGGTCTTGTTCAACCCGAAACGCTCGGTGACCAAGTCGACGTAACGCTTCGCATGCGCCACCCAGGTATCGGAGTATGAGGAGAAATAGGCGTACTCCGTAAAGATATCCTTGGGAGACACGTATTCGTCCAATTGGACGAGAAAACACTTGTGACATACGTATGCACGCAGGGGGTAAAACGCCTCCATGTGATTGAGCTGATGGGGCTCGATATGCGTCTGGCACGGCGGAGACATCCCAAGATCCACAAACGTATGCTGCAATCCCGCGCCGCAGGCACGGCATTCACCGTAGCCCTGATCGGGTTCCGCACTAATCGCAGGGAGTCTAGCCACGAGTTGCGGTGGGTCCGTCAAGTCTGACTAATCTTTGACCCCGGGTATCCTGATTCGAGATCCGCTCCAACCAGATCTCACGCCAGTAGATCCACATGCTGCGCGGACAAAACAGACGCTTTTGGGTCGTCTCGGCGCGACAGAAAACGTCCTCCAGCACAATGCATGGATTCGAGAACTCGAGCATTCTGCCGGTCTTCTCCTCGAGGATATGCCGGACACGTTTGGCGACCCTATAAGTCCCGCCACAATACTTAACCATCTCCGCGTCAAACCACAATCCACGATTCTTGTTGTTCGGGCCAAGCGTCGCAAGAATCTCCGGGTACGACTTGATCCGCACCAATTCCCCTGGCTGCAAGCCGAGCACCGCAGTAGGTGTTTTCGCGCATGTCCCGCTGCGAAGCGGAAACGGCACGCCGCCCCGACGAGCCTGGAACCAGTCGTACAATGCGAGCAACGCACGATATCCGATGCCCAGCTCCGTGAGTTCGCGATAACAGGAAAATAGGAAAGCGCGCACCAGCCTACCGACGCGGACGCCGTTAGTGGCAACGTCGCGCACGTACTGGCGGATATCCCACCACCGCAGCGGCTCGGTGAATGCCTTGAGTCGGGTGATCTGACAGCGAAAAATCTGCTGGCTCGCGTCGACGACCGCAGCGCGCATAACATCCTGCGCGGTACATTGACCCGCCTGGGCTCCGGTCGCGACTCCCTTCGAGGCACGTGCCTGATCGTCACCGCCCCGCTTTAGCCAAGCCTCCCTCCAGAACATCAGACAACCTGCTTCGCATCCGCCATGCGCCGATCCATCGCAGCGCAGCTCCTTAAGATGCACGGTATTGCGCAAACGCAGCCCGCCGGTCTTGTCGACGGTGTCGCAAGTCTTGTCCGCGCGCTTGTACACCTGAAAGCGCTGTCCGCAGAATTGAAACATTTCCGGCATGAACGGCAGGGCATCAAGCGACGCGTCGGACGACAGTGTCGCGAGAATTTCCTCTTTGCTGCGGACTTCGACCCAATCTCCCGGTCGCAAGCCAAGCGTTCTAGCGCTTGACGCCGTCATCTATGATCTCCTTGACCGACTGCGCGTCTGGGGGTTGATGGTCGCACTTCAGCTGGAACACGGTTTCGCGCCAAACGTCTTTTCTTCGTCTGGCGTCGGGAGGAAACCCTCGCGAATCTTACCGTATCGCGGCGAATTGGCCAACTTGACGGCGCGGGTGAGCCGGCCGCAAAGTGGTGATATCTATGTGACTGAATTTACTGCTGCCGCTCGCCGTCCACACGTCCACGGTTGGCTGGAGATCTTCTGAAAACATGAACAGCGATTCGAAGAGAATCGACGCCCGGCCCGTGCGAAATGTTGTTTCCAACTGGGGAGGTTTCCTCTTCAGCGCGCTCGTCAGCTTCTTTTTGGGACCTTATGTCCTCGGAAAACTGGGTACGACGACTTACGGGATATGGGCTCTCATAGGATCTCTAGTGGGCTATTTCGGCCTGCTTGATCTGGGAGTACGTAGCGCCGTAACCAAGTTCGTTGCCTCTTACCACAGCGCCGGCGACCACGAAAGCGCAAGCGACATAAAGTCGGCGGCCCTGCTTGCGTTCACAATCGCGGGGCTCGTCGCGATCGTCGTGGCGGCGGGGATTAGCTTCTTCGTCGAACGGATATTCTCGATACCGCCCGGATCGGAGGACGTCGCGAGGGTAGCCATCATGATCATGGCCACGAACATAGCGGTTGCCCTTGTTACGGGCGTCTACGGCGGTATTCTGACGGCGCGGCACCGGTTTGATCTGTCCAACCTGATTGGCGTCGTCGGAGTGACTGTCAGAGGCTCTGCAATAGTGATCGCTCTTGAAACGGGAACAACAATAACCCACCAAGCAGACCAAGGAATAATCGTATTGGCCGTGATCCAGCTGATGAGCTCGGTGATCCAGCTGATGCTGGCCCGGATATTGAGCAGAAGAGCATACCGGCAAGCCGAGACCAGCATTCGCCGGGCTTTCTCTCCGGATAGTCTCAAGAAGATTTTTTCCTTCGGGCTGCTGTCGTCAGCAATACACGTTTTTGCCGCGATTGCCCATAACTCCTCTTTGATACTCATCGGTTCCCTGCTGCCCGTGGCGATGGTTACCTACTACAGCATCGCAGAATCGCTAACCGAGTATACGCGTCAGTTGTTGAGCGGGATAACGCACACTGTCATGCCTATGGTCGGCTCCATGCAGGGAGCAGGACAGGTCGACAGTGTAAAGGATGTTCTGGTGCTTGGAACTCGTTACGCAAGCCTCGTCGTTCTGCCGATCATTGCGACATTCATGATCCGCGGAGAGTCGTTCATATCCCTGTGGATGGGGGCGGAGTACGGAAGGCTTTCCGGCCAGATTCTAACGCTACTGAGTGTCTCGCTGTGGGCTATGGTAGGGTACCAAGTCTGCACGACCACGATGATCGGCCTGGGAAAACACAAGGGTATGGTGCCCATATTCGCGTTCGAGGCTGCGGCAAGCATAACTTTCAGCATCGTCTTGATACAAAAAATCGGGGTTCTCGGCAGTGCATGGGGGGTCTTGGTTCCCAGGCTGATCGTGGCGCTCGGAATGAGCGTTGCCTATGCGAAGAAGGTTCTCCACATCTCAATAGTGGAGTACTACGTGGATTCGATCGGGCGCCCGATTGTGGCGATTCTTCCATTCGCTGCCGTGTCTTACGCTGTTGAAAGAGCGTGGCCCGCCGGCAATCTGGCGGTGTTCTTTCTTCAGGTGACTCTTGCAATGCCCGTCGCGATCTTGGGCACCTGGATTTTTGGCTTGAAATCTGACGAGAGAACGAAGCTCGCAAACGCTCTGAGGCGCCGTTTGGCCTGATCTTCTCCGCGGTGACACGAGAACGGGTGATTCAGAGGCGGACGAAGATTCGCAGCCGATACAGGATCAAGGCAACGATCCAAAGCGTAAGCCCGCACGCCGACGCCTCGAGGATCGGTTCCCAATACCCCAGGAACGTTTCAGGTCCGAGTGCTCGTTTCCAGGCTTCCAAGATCCACCAGCGGTACTTGAGCGCAAGCACGTAAAGAAGGATCGGGTTCCTGCCGGCGACTACGAAGGGGAGCGCCCAGCCACGCCTGCCGGACACGTCGATGAGGGAGTAGCAGAGAGCCAGAAAAATCAATACCCAGCCCGCGCTGAGGAGCGTCCAGGACGGGGTCCAGATGCTTTTCACGATCGGACACAGCAACCATCCGGCCAGCAGACCGCCGAGGACTCCGAGAGCGCCCGCCTTCAGGAGCCCGTTCCGCAGCACCACCCTCGGACGGTCGCTGCGCAGATACTCTCCGGTCATGACACCGAAAATCATCGTGGCGATCGACGGGATGAAGTTGAGCGTCTGGTAGCCGTGCTCGTTGAACAGGAATGGTTGCGAGCGCGGAAGGAGATTCAAAAACCAGGCGTCGAACGCTGCGGCCAGATTGGTGTTCTTGTTCCAGTGCGCGAAATAACCGTCGAAGATCTCATCGCCAGGCATTACGCCGACTTTAGACAGGTCGAGCCCGGCACCCGGCAGCGGGTACAGGAGAAATGCCAGCCAGTACGACGCCAGGATGGAAACCGCGGCCAGTCCTTGCACGGTAAACCCGCGGTTCACGAGCAGGAACGCGAAAACATAGCCGAGCCCGAGCTGCGGCAATACATCGTGCAGTGCAAAGCCTTCGATCCGATGGAAATTCACGACGAGCGCGATCGCGCAGGAGCACAGGATCGCCGTCCACCAGAGGACACGCAGGCCACGCGCCGCAGACACCGGATCTCCCGGCAGAACCCCGGCTAGCCTCTCGGGGAGCGGAAGCCCCAGCGCGAGCAGCAGCGCCGGCCAGAGAAAATCCAGGCGTGTCTGCACGGGCATCTGCAAGAAAACGCCGAGCATCAATAGCGCCACCGCTCTCAGCACGGCGTGGCCAATGATTTCTGCCTCGGAGTCGCCGCGCTGCCTGCGTGCGGCGTGTGAGTACGGCATGGAGACACCGACCATGAACAGGAAAGCGGGCAGGATCAGGTCCCAGATCGAGCAGCCGGTCCACTGCACGTGGGTGAATGGACGCGCAAGCAACGGCCAGACCGCGTCTTCGGGGAACCGGCGCGCCATCTGGTAAAACGAGAAGCCGCCCTCCACGTCGGGGATCAACAGCAGCATGACGGCGCCGCGAAAGGCGTCGAGAGACGTCAAGCGACCGGCGCGATACTTGGTCTCGCCGGTCCCCGGCGTTGACTCGTTCCAAGCCAAGGCTCCTAGTCCTTTCATCACGTCAGCCGACCTTCAGTTTCCGACATCACCCTTGCGCAGGGGCGGCGCGCCCTTGACTTGGCTCCGCCGGGGATTGCATGATTTGCCACAAGCGCCTCACGATTGACGGTTTCGGGTAAGCTGGGTTTCATGAACTTAGCGCTCAGCAGGGACGGCACACCGGCGCATTCGTCATGGATTGCAGCGACCAGTACCACGTGAGCCACTTCAAGAATAGGTGACGGTGCCTCAGCATATTCTACATGCCGGCTCACCTGCCGCACCCTCGCCTCCGCGGTTCTATACCGGTGGCGTCTGCTTCAAATGACCGCCGCGCCACAGGTACGCCGCATGCCAAGCAGTGACGGTCCTCTTGTCAGCGTCGGCATGCCGGTGCGCAACGGCGGGCGCTGGATCCGGTCCACGATTGAAACGCTTCTTGCCCAGGACCATCGTGACCTGGAACTGATCATTTCCGACAATGAGTCGACCGACGCGACCGAGAATATATGCCGAGAGATCGCTGCTGCCGATCCGCGCGTGCGCTACTATCGCAACGCCCATAATCTGGGGGTCGATGCCAATTACAACCGGGTTGTGGAGCTCGCAAATGGAAGTTACTTCAAATGGGCGTCATCGAACGACCTGTGCAGCCCGCAGTTTTTGAGCGCGTGCCTCGGCATCCTCGAGCGGCGGCCCGATGTGGTGCTGTGCTATCCCCGCACTCAGCTTATCGTCGATGAAAACGGGACGCTCGAGCCATATGTCAACAGATTGAACCTCGAGGAGCCGAGCCCATGCATTCGTTTCCGGCGCTGCTTGAACGAGATGCGGCTGAACAACGTGCTGAACGGGGTGATCCGCACCGGGGTATTGCGTCGGACAGGGCTGCTGCGTTTCCACCGTGGGTCCGACGTGGTGTTGGTCGCCGAACTGGCGGTGCGCGGCAAACTTGTCGAGGTGCCCGAATACCTTTTTTTTCGCCGCATGACGCCGGAGAGCTCCACCAAGCTGAAGTCCGAGTCGGAGGTCAGCGAGTATTACGCGCCTCGAAGCGGAGGTGCGTTGTTGCTATTTCAGACGTGGAAACTGGCGGGCAGCTACCTCAGGGCGGTACGCGACGCACCGGTCGGACTCGCTGACAAACTGTGTCTTTATCGGTACTGTGCCCGGCGTGTGTGGTGGATGCGCGACGCCCTCGCCCGTGATCTGTGGCGGTCGTGCCGGGCGATGTACCGGACCCGAGGCTAGGCTTCGGGCCACGGGCCGCTTTACTTGGCACGCTCGGTGACTTCATGATATCGTCATAAGAACGGCGAGGCGCCTTCGGGCGCCCGTCGGGCTGCTGAACACAGGACGGATTCGTTTCCTTATCGGTCTGTGGTTTTATGAACTGGATAACTTGGCTGGTCATACTGGTTGCATGGCCTCTTGTCGGGCTCGGCGTCGCTTACCTGTTTGGCCGCTTTATCCGCGGGGTAGAAGCTCCGGACAATGCAGACGGTCTAGTTCCCCCGGTGCTGAGCTACCTGCGCCGCAACAAGCGCGCAAAGACCCCGCGTGTGCGCCCGACGACTCAGGCCAAGGCAAGACGCGAATCCGCCACCGGCGGCCACCGCGTGCACTGAATCATCTCGATCTTCCCGGGCCGGGGACTCGGCCCGCTTTACATCGCCTTTTCCCGGGCGCCCTCGGATGGCATGAAGGGCGCACTTGACCCGGCTTGCCTGACGACTTCATGATTGCGTAAAACGCTCGTTTCCGACCGTCCGGAAGGCGCCTACCCGGCTGCCGAAGGCAAGAGCGCCGACAATTGCCGAGCCCCTGGTAACCTATTGCGAGTGCGGTCAAAGGTCGATAAGCCCCTTTTCGTATTAGTCAAAATCCAAACGCGCAGATTGCCATGAAGGTACTGGTAACGGGCGGGGCCGGATACATCGGCTCGCATACCTGCGTCGAGCTGCTGCAGGCGGATCACGAAGTGGTCGTTTTCGACAATTTCTGCAACAGCCACCCTGCAGTGATCGAACGCATTGAACGGATCGCCGGCAAGACGCCGGAGGTCGCGAGAGCGGACGTCCGAAATACCGGCGCATTGCAGGATGTCCTCGCCCGGCACCGATTCGATGCGGTGATCCACTTCGCCGGACTCAAGGCGGTGGGCGAATCGGTTGAAAAGCCGATCGAGTATTACGACAACAACGTGCAGGGTGCCTTGTCCTTGTGCCGTGCGATGGCGGAGGCGGGAGTCGGGATGCTGGTGTTCTCTTCCTCCGCCACGGTCTACGGGAACGCCTCCTCGGTACCGATCCGCGAGGACGCGCCGCTCGGCCCTACCAATCCGTACGGTCAATCGAAATGGATGGTCGAACGGATCCTGGGAGACGTGGCGGCTTCCGGTCCCGACCGGTGGCACATCGCTCTGTTGCGCTACTTCAATCCTGTGGGCGCGCACCCGAGCGGTTTGATCGGTGAGGATCCGCAGGGTATTCCGAACAATCTCATGCCGAACATCGCTCAGGTTGCCGCGGGCGTGCGCGACAGGCTACGCGTATTCGGCAGCGACTACCCGACGCGCGACGGGACCGGGATCCGAGACTTTATCCATGTCGTCGATCTGGCGCGTGGTCACATTGCGGCGCTGGAAACCCTGCAGCGCGAGCGGCAGGGAATCACGGTAAATCTCGGCACCGGACGGGGAATCTCGGTGCTGGAAGCGGTACGCGCATTCGAGCGGGTGAGCGGCCGAGCGATCCCGATCGAACGGGTGGCCCGGCGTGCAGGCGACGTGGCCGAATCGTATGCAGACCCGTCACTCGCGGAGAGGACGCTTGGGTGGAAAGCCGCTTACGCGCTCGACGACATGTGCCGCGATACATGGCGATGGCAAAGTATGAACCCTCACGGCTATAAGGAGGAGGAAGGCGCGCAATCGGCCCTTCGTGCGTCGTGAAGCACCGGGCGGCGAGTTTGTCGCCCCTATAACAACATCGGGAGGCTCATTCGAAAATGAAGGTCCTCGTTACCGGCGCCGCGGGGTTCATCGGCTCGACGCTGGCGCACCGCCTGCTCGATCGCGGCGACGAGGTTGTGGGCATCGACAATCTGAACGCCTACTACGACGTCCGGCTCAAGCAGGCGCGCTTGGAGCGCCTGCTTGAGCGCGCCGGGTTCCTCTTTCAGAAGCTCGACATCATCGAGCGCAAGCCGATGGCTGAGCTTTTCGCCGCCGGTAAATTCGGTGCAGTCGTGCATCTGGCCGCCCAGGCCGGGGTGCGTTACTCGATCGAAAACCCCTCGGCCTACATCGATGCCAACCTCGTCGGCTTCATGCACGTGCTCGAAGGCTGCCGCCACACGAAGGTCGGGCACCTCGTGTTCGCGTCGAGCAGCTCCGTCTACGGCGCAAACACCCGGTTGCCGTTTTCCGAGCACGATAATGTCGACCACCCGGTCTCGTTGTACGCGGCGACCAAGAAGGCAAACGAATTGATGGCGCACAGCTACGCTCACCTCTACGGGCTGCCGTGCACGGGCCTGCGGTTCTTCACCGTCTATGGTCCCTGGGGGCGTCCGGACATGGCGCTGTTCAAGTTCACCGAAGGAATCCTGGCCGGACGGCCGATCCCGGTGTTCAACCGCGGCGAAATGGTGCGCGATTTCACCTACGTCGACGACATCGTCGAGGGCGTCATCCGGGTCATGGGGAAGCCCGCTGCCCCAGCGGTCGGCTGGAGCGGTGATCGCCCGGACCCCGCGACAAGTTATGCTCCGTGGCGTATCTTCAACATCGGCAACAACCAGCCCGTCAAGCTCATGCGCTATATCGAGGTGCTGGAGCTGTGTCTCGGCAGAAAGGCGCAGCTCGACCTCCTTCCGATGCAGGCCGGAGATGTGCCGGCAACTTTTGCGGATGTGGGCGAGCTGCAAAAATCGGTCGGCTACAAGCCGCAGACCCCGATCGAAGTCGGTGTCAGGCGATTTGCGGAGTGGTACCAGGCCTTTTATAAGAAATCCGCCTAAAGTGTAATATCCGGTGCGATGCTGATCCTAAAGGGCACGGCGGCGGTCTTTCACGACGATGCGCAGCAGCGCGCGTTGCTGACGTGCTTCGGCATCTCGGTCGCGCTGCATGCGCTGCTGCTCGCATTTCCGGACCTGCGGACGAGTACGCATCCGGGCGATCTCAAAGTGCTGACGGCGAGCTTCGCGCCCAGGACTGTGACCGATGCTCCGCCTGCAGTCCGCGAACCCCAGCGCAAGCCTCCCGAGCGACGGATCGAAGCGGAACCTCCATTGCCGCTTCCGGTGCTTAGCGAGGCGGCGCCTGTTGCTCCGGTCTTTCCGCAGCCGGCCGCACCGGCGTCGTCGCCGGCTCCCAGGTCGGCAAGCGTCGCGCCGGCGGAGGTATCGCACGCCCAAGAAACAACCGAGGCTGCGGCAAGTCTCTTGGTCGAGGGATTCGATGCCGGTCTGCTCGACGCGTATCGGCTCGCTCTGATCGACGCGGCAAGGCGCTACAGGCGCTATCCCGCCCAGGCGATGGAAAGAGGCTGGCAGGGTCGAGTCGAAATTCGCGTGGTCATCGGGGCAGACGGAATGATCAAGAGGACACTCGTCAAAACCTCGAGCAGCTACCAGATACTGGATGACCAGGCGCTCGACATGGTGAAAAGAGGCAAACCCCTTACACAGATCCCATCGGCGCTGCGCGGCCGAGAATTCAGCGTGGATATTCCGGTGATCTTCGAGCTGCAGACGGGCTGAAACACGGCCGGGTCGCGCAATGGGCGGTGCGTAGAGCGGCCCGGTCGATTACTTGGGAAGTGAAATACGCCGCGCCCCGTCGAAGCGCCTGACCCAGTAGGCCCCGCTCATGTTTTCGACGCGTACCGCTGCGCCGGGCCGAGGCGCGTGGATGAAGCGATTGTCACCGAGGAAAATTCCCACGTGGGAGTAGGGTCGCCGCTCGGTGTTGTAGAACACCAGGTCGCCGGCTTCGAGCCGGGACAGGGTCACGTGTCTGCCCATGCGGCTTTGCGCCAGGGCGTTGTGCGGCAATTGGATGCCGAAGGCTTCCTTATAGACGTGCGCCACCAAGCCGCTGCAGTCAAAGCCATTCTCTGGCGAATCTCCGCCCCGTCGATACGGCACTCCCGCGCTGGCCAGCGCCTGAAAGACCATCTCCGGGCTGCGCTGCGCCTGGGGAGGCGCGGCACAGGCCGAGAGCATCAAAATGCCGAAAAACAGGTAGTTGCGGCGCATAACGAAAGTACCTTAGACCATAGGGCCCTCACTGTAAAGGCACTCTGCGCTTGTTTCCATGCAGACCCAGCCTCGGCCCGGATCGGAGCTTCAACGTTATAGTGCTTGGGTCATCACATCGCGGGACTTGAGCGGCAAGCCCTTGGAAAGATTCGGGTCAAGGTTGAAGAAATCAATTAGCTCCGGCGGCGAGATACCGGAACAGCTCGATGCGGTCTTCGACCGGCGCGGGCCTCTCGCGGCAAGAATTCCGGAATTCCGCGTGCGACCGCAGCAGCTGGAAATGGCGAATCGCGTGGCCGAGGCGATCCGGGACAATGCCGTGCTGGTCTGCGAGGCGGGCACCGGCACGGGCAAGACCTTTGCCTACCTCGTTCCCGCGTTGCTCTCCGCCGGCAAGGTCATCCTATCGACGGGCACCAAGACGCTCCAGGATCAGCTCTACCATCGCGACCTTCCGACGGTGCGCGCGGCGCTCAATGTACCCGTGACCACGGCGCTGCTGAAAGGCCGGGCCAACTACGTGTGCCACTATCACCTGGAGCGCAACCTGGAAGGAGGGGGGGTGTCCGGCCGCGAGCTCGTCGGGGACTTGCAGCGCATCGTGAGCTTCGCGCGCGTTACCCGCACCGGAGACAAGAGCGAGCTTGCCGACGTGCCGGAGGAAGCTCCTGCCTGGAGCCTTGCCACCTCGACCCGGGAAAACTGTCTGGGGCAGTCATGCCCGCGATTTCGCGACTGTTTCGTGATGCTTGCACGGCGCGAGGCGCTCGCCGCGGACCTCGTCGTCGTCAACCATCATCTATTCTTCGCCGATGTGATGCTCAAGGACGAGGGGATGGCGGAGCTGCTGCCTGCGTGCAATACCGTGATCTTCGACGAGGCGCACCAGCTCCCGGAAACGGCTACGCTCTTTTTCGGCGAAACTCTGTCCACGGGACAACTGATCGAGCTCGCACGGGATGTGCGCGCGGAAGCGCTTTCTCATGCGAAGGACATGCCCGACCCGCCTCGGCTCACGGCCGCGCTGGACAAGGCGGCCCGGGATCTGCGCCTCGCGCTGCCCAGCGAAGCCGCGCGCTTCACCGCGGCATCGGTTACGCGGAAGCGCGGATTTTCGAATGCGCTCGCCGAGCTCGATTCCGCGCTGCGCTCGGTGTGCGCAGCCCTCGACGCACTCTCCGAGCGCAGCGAGGGTCTTGCGCGCTGCTCCGAGCGCGCGCGAGCGGCGTACGCCTTGCTCGAACGCTGGCGCGACGACAACCGCGCCGATCTCGTGCGCTGGATCGAGGTGCTCAGTCACTCCCTTCGGCTGAATGCCACGCCGCTTTCCATCGCGGAGATTTTCCGCAGGCAGCTCGACGGCCATCCGCGCGCCTGGATTTTTGCCTCCGCGACGCTCGCGGTCGCCGGCGACTTCGGCCACTACCGCAGCGAGATGGGCCTGGACAACGCACGCACCGCGTGCTGGGACAGCCCTTTCGATTACGCTGCCCAGGCTCTGCTCTACGTTCCGAAGAAGCTCCCGGATCCGAATAGCGACGAGCATACGCGCGCGGTCGTCGCAGCCTCGCTACCGGTGATCCAAGCGAGCGGCGGACGCGCCTTTCTTTTGTTCACGACTTTGCGCGCGATGCGGCTGGCTCACGAGCTGCTGCGCGAGGAATTCCGGCGGCAGGCGCTGGGATTTCCCCTGATGCTTCAAGGCGAAGGCTCTCGCAGCGAGCTGCTCGAGCGTTTCCGTCGACTGGGCAACGCGGTCCTGCTTGGAAGCGCGAGTTTCTGGGAAGGCGTGGACGTGCGCGGGGACGCTTTATCCCTGGTGGTCATCGACAAGCTGCCGTTTGCGCCGCCCGATGACCCGGTGCTCGCAGCGCGGCTCGAATCGCTAGCGCGCGAAGGCGGCAATCCCTTTCTTGGCTACCAGTTGCCTCGGGCGGTCATTTCCCTGAAGCAGGGGGCCGGCAGATTGATCCGCGACGAAAGCGACCGGGGCGTGCTCGTCATCTGCGATCCAAGGCTCTTCTCGAAGCCGTACGGCCGGCGAATCCTGGCGAGCCTGCCGCCGATGAAGCTGGTGCGTGAGCTCGACAAAGTTCTCTTGTTTGTCGCCGCCGGTCAGAACTCGCTCCGACCTGCGGGTGCGGGGGAGGGGGGCCGATCCGAAGTCAGCGGCCAAGCTGGCTGAGCACGCTTTTCAGCTGTGCGCTGTCGGGAAAATTCTTCCTCAAGACCCGCTCGGCGTCGTTGCGCAGTTCGGGCATGCCGAGCACGTCGTAAGCCCGGATCATGATGAGGAGCGCTTCTTCCTGTGCCGGCGCCTGAGGGTAGTTCTTCAATGCGTATTGCGCGCGGTTTGCCGCCGCGACGTAAGCGCCCCGCTTCATATAGTAGCGGGCGACATGAACCTCATGGGAAGCAAGCGCGTTGACGAGGTATTTCATGCGCGCCAGCGCGTCGGGTGCGTACTTGCTTTCCGGGAAGCGCTGCACCAGCTCCTTGAAAGCGTCGAATGATTCTCGCGCGGACTTGGGATCACGCTCGGTTCGATCCTGGCGGGATACCTTGCCGAGGAATCCCAAGTCCTCGTTGAAGTAAACCAGACCCTTCAGGTAGTACGCGTAGTCTACGTTGGGGTGGTTGGGGTGCAGCTTCACAAACCGGTCCGTTGCGGCGACCGCGGATGCCTGTTCGTTCTGTTTGTAATAAGCGTAGGCGATCTCGAGCTGACCTTGCTGGGAGTAGCGCCCGTAGGGAAAGCGTGCCTCCAGCGTTTCGTAGCGCTTGATGGCGAGGTCGTATTGGCCGCCCTCCAGAGCGTCCTTCGCCTCGCGGTAAAGCTTCTCGGCCGAATATCCGGCGGTGGGGTCGTGCTTGTCGACGAAGGAACAAGCCGCCAACAAAAGAGCGAATAAAGCTACACTATGTTTCATGGCGGAACCTGCGGGTGAGACGACGAATTATACCGTGGCGAGAGTCACCCGACGCGTCCCCGATGCTCTTGCCGGTTTGCGCCTGGACAAAGCCCTCGCGCGGATGTTTCCCGAGCATTCGCGCAACCGCCTGCAGAGGTGGCTGAGAGAGGGGCACGTCAGCCTCGATTCGCACGCCGCCAAGCCCAAGCAGAAGATTTGGGGCGGCGAGCGCGTAGAAATCCGCTCGCAGCCCGGCCCGGTGGACACGGCGTTTCGCGCCGAGCCGATCGCGCTCGACGTCGTCTACGAGGACGACGACGTACTGGTGATCAACAAGCCGGCGGGCCTGGTGGTTCATCCCGGAAGCGGCAACTGGGAAGGGACCCTGCTCAATGCGCTCTTGCACCGCTCGCCGCAGCTTGCGGCGATTCCCCGGGCGGGTATCGTGCACCGGCTCGACAAGGACACGAGCGGACTTCTCGTGGTGGCAAAGACTTTGCGGGCGCACACCGAGCTGGTTCGGCAGCTCCAGGCAAGAACGGTGAGGCGCGACTACCTTGCCATCGTGCATGGGGTAGTCAGGCTGCACGGAGAAGTGAGCGCGCCCGTCGGGCGCGATCCGCGACACCGAACGCGCATGGCCGTTGTGCCTACCGGGCGTTCGGCCTTGACCCGTTTCAAGGTGGCAAAACGCTTCGCACGCGCGTCCTTGCTCGAATGCAGTCTGGAAACCGGCAGAACCCACCAGATTCGCGTGCACATGCAGTCGTTGGGCCATCCGTTGGTCGGCGATCCCGTCTACCGCGGCAAGCGGCCTGGCGATCCACGCACCCCGCAGCTTCATCGTCAGGCCTTGCACGCCGTCCGGCTTGAGTTTTCACACCCGGTTTCCGGTGCGCACAGGTGCTTCTCCGCGCCTTTGCCCCAGGACCTGCGCTCGCTCCTGGACTCGCTCGAGTGAGGAGCCCGCCTCATCCCGAATGGATCACTCCCGACTGGCCTGCGGAGGGGCGAGTGCGCGCGCTCATCACCACGCGCGCAGGCGGCGTGAGCTCCGGGAAATTTGCGAGCCTCAATCTGAGCACGAGGGTCGGCGATGATGCGCAGTGCGTAGCGCGTAACCGCGCGATCCTGAGGGCGTGCCTGCCCGCCGAGCCCGCCTGGATGAAACAGGTGCACGGGACGGCCGTGATCGACGCGACACGGGCGACGCCGGACACGGAGGCCGATGCAGCGGTAACGCGCGACCCGGGCGCGGTCTGCGCAGTGATGACCGCCGACTGCTTACCGGTGTTGCTGAGCGATCGCGCAGGCAAGCGCGTGGGGATCGCCCACGCCGGCTGGCGGGGGCTAGCGGGCGGAGTCATAGAAAACGTCGTGCAGGCCATGCAAGTGCCCCCGCGAGACCTCATCGCCTACATCGGACCGGGAATCGGAGCGCGTCGCTACGAAGTCGGAGAGGACGTCCACCAGGCCTTCGTCGGGAGAAACCCCGCTGCTGCGACATCGTTCGCGCCACGGCAGAACGGGACGTACTTCGTCGACCTCTACGAGCTTGCGCGGCAGCGGCTCGCGTCGGCCGGTGTCGCGGAAATCCATGGCGGCGGGTTCTGCACCGCGAGCGAGGAGCGTTTCTTTTCCTTCCGTCGAGACCGGACCACCGGCAGAATGGCGAGCCTCATCTGGCTCGAGGACAGTTAGAGCATGCCGGCGATTGCGTGGATCTCTGCGGCGACCGTCGCGGGCGGCGTGATCAGCATTGCGCTTGCCGCCTTGTTTGCGCTCTCCGCGCCTGCGAGCTGGGTCCCTGCTCTGGTGAGTTTCGCGATCGGAACTTTGCTCGGTGCCGTTTTCCTCGAGATCCTGCCGCATGCGATCGGCAGCGCCGGCAACCTTCAAGCGTTGTTAGCGACGGTGCTCGCCGGAATACTGGGGTTCTTCGTTCTGGAAAAGCTCGTGCTGTGGCGGCATTGCCATATCGAAGACTGCGAAGCTCACGACCACCACGCCAATCCCAGCGACCACGGGCGAAGCGGCCTCATGATCATCATCGGCGACGGTTTCCACAACTTCGTCGACGGCGTCCTGATCGCCGCCGCGTTTCTGCAGAGCACCGAGCTCGGGGTGGTGACCGCCGCGGCGATCATCGCGCACGAAATCCCGCAGGAAATCGGCGACTTCGTCATTCTTCTGCACTCGGGGTACAGCAAGCTTGCGGCATTGGCGCTCAATCTGGCGTCGAGCCTCGCGATGCTGGTGGGGGCGCTCCTCGCGTACTACACTCTGCAGGCCGCGCAGGAATGGATCGGCACGGTGCTCGCGCTCGCCGCCGCCAGCATGATCTACGTGGCCGTAGCCGACCTCATCCCCGGGCTGCACAGGCGTCCGGAACTCCACGCCACGGCGCAGCAGGTAGCGCTCATCGCGCTGGGGGTCGCCTTGATCTGGCTCGTCGGCGATGTGGTCAGGGCGGCCTAGCGGTCGGGTGCGGCGGAGCGGGATTCGGTCGAGCATTCTCGTGGTGGGCATGCTGGCGCTTGCCGAAGTCGGCTACTCACAGGATTTCCCGGAAGAGACGAGCGCCAAGTTTCAGGCAACCTATGTCTGGCAGCGAAAATACCCGTTCGGTGCGGCGTATTCCGGCTCCCACAGCCTTTCCACGGATCGCGAGAAGAGCTATTCGTTCACCGCGACCGCAGCCCTGGGCACCAGGACTTGGAGGGGAGGCGAGTTTTACTTCGACCCCGAGATCGCGCAAGGCGTCCCCCTTTCCGGGCTGACCGGACTCGGCGGATTCACGAATGGAGAGATCGCGCGCGTCTCCAGCCCGAACCCCACTTTTTATCGGGCGCGGCTGTTTGCGCGCCAAACCTGGGGTTTCGGCGGGGGGAGCGAAAAGACGGAGCCGGATGCCAACCAGCTCGCCGGCAGCGTCGATCGGCGCCGCCTGGTCTTGACCGTTGGAAATCTCTCGGTGCTGGACATCTTCGACGACAACGCCTTCAGCCACGACCCGAGAACTCAGTTTCTGAACTGGTCGCTCATGACGTACGGGGCCTACGACTACGCCGCCGACGCGCGCGGTTACTCCTGGGGACTGGCGCTCGAGTATTTCAACGATGACTGGAGGCTGCGGGCCGGCCGCTTCATCCAGCCGAAAGAGCCGAACCAGCTCGCGCTCGACCCGAGGATCTTCAAGCACTACGGCGACCAGATCGAGATCGAGCGCGCCTACGCTTTGGCCGAGCGGCCGGGCAGGCTGCGTTTTCTCGCCTTCCGCAATGTCGCGAGGATGGCGCGGTATCAGGACGCCCTGGATCTGGCGGCTCAAACCGGCGGGGCGCCCGATATCAACGCCGTGCGCACGGTCGAGCGGGTGAAGCGCGGGTACGGGCTCAACTTCGAGCAGGAAATCTCCTCGAGCGTGGGCCTGTTCGGCCGGGCGAGCTGGGCCGACGGCCAGACCGAGACCTACGCATTCACGGAAATCGATCGATCGCTCTCCGGAGGAGTGTCGGTGAAAGGCGCGACATTCGGTCGACCTCAGGACACTCTCGGAATCGCATTTGTGCGCAACGCCCTTTCGGCGGTGCACCGTAATTACCTCGCTGCGGGAGGGCTCGGGTTTTTCCTGGGCGACGGCGCCCTGAACTATCGACCGGAAAACATCCTCGAAGCCTATTACAGCGTCAGTGTGGCGAAGGAGAGTTCGGTATCGATTGATTTTCAGCGGATTTCAAATCCGGGCTACAACGCCGACCGCGGGCCGGTGACCGTCGTCACAGCACGGCTTCACTACGGGTTTTGACGCGAGCGATGCGGTTCTCGCCGGGAGATCATGCGAGCTCGGGATCGATAACGGCGAATAACTTGGTCTTGCCCCCGGAGTGCCGGAACCACCACAATGCCCCCTTTCGGATGTCCCAGTCGGATTGCGTGCCCGAGAGCAAGATCGACGCGAGGCGGCCCAATGTCGGCTGGTGTCCGACGATCAGTATTGCCCTCGTACGTGCGGGCCAATCGACCGCTGCAATGATATCCTCGGCAGCCGCATCGGTGCCCACCGCCGGCGTGGTCATGAACGGCGCGCCGAGCGCCTGAGCGGTCTGCTGCGCCCGTGCGGCGGGGCTCACCAGAACTTCGCAATTTCCGGGCAAGCGGGGCTTGAGCCAGGCGGCGACGCGCCGCGCCTGCTCCCGCCCCCGCTCGGTCAGCTTTCGCGCGGAGTCAGGGCTGCCCGACTCGGCATCGGCGTGTCGCCAGAGAATCAAATCCATCGTCGCGCCTTCCGAGATCCACACCGGCCGAGCTTACGCGACCGGGCGGAGGAGTATTATCCCGAAACGCTCTCGTCTGGGAAGCGCGACGGTTGTCACAGGAGACGAACGATGGCCAAGGCCGACGGAATCTACAGAATCACGGAAGTGATCGGAACGAGCGAGACCTCGTGGGAGGACGCCGCGAAGCGGGCGGTTCAAGCGGCATCCAAGACTTTGCGCGACCTTCGCATCGCGGAGGTCGTAAAGCAGGACTTGAAGGTCGAGGATGGCAAGGTCGTGGCCTACCGGACGCGGGTGATGCTGTCTTTCAAGTACCAGAAATAGGTCTTCCCCCGGAGGGCCGCTCGGCACGGCCTCATTCCTTGCCCGACGCGGAGATGGCCTTGCGCACGAAGGCCTTCCTTTCGTCCTTGTCCTCGATTTCTTCGGCGATCAGGAGGTACAGCTCTCCAGGGTCGCGCGCCTTCGCCGCAGCGCGCTTCACGACGACCTTGGCGATCGCGCCGATGTACTTGGCGAGCGCCACTTCGGCTTTGGCGAGCGTCTGCGCATCGATGTTCGAGGCGGTGGGCGGCACGGACTGCTGGTGCGTAAGGCCGGCGCGCGTTGGATCCCCGGTCGGAGTCGATTTGTCTCCGGCGAATCTCCTCACGAACGCAGCACGCTCCTTGTCGTCGGCGATGTCGACTGACACGATTTCGGCGAGGCCGGAGACGGTACAAGCCTTCTTGGCCGCGGACTTGATCACCAGGGGGGCGATCGGGCCGATATGCTTGGCGAGCTCCGTTTCGACTCGCTTGAGGGCCTCGCGGTCGAACTCGACCCCGGTTGGAAAAGTTGTCGGCGGGGTGGTGGCTTGCGGCGGATCCTGGATCTTCACGGTCGTCTGGTAGGTGACGGTCCTTGGGTCCGGCGCGGCAAGTCCTGAGAGCGCGGAGCGGAATTCCGCCACCGATTGCGGACGCTGCTCTTCGTGTGACACGAGCGCCCAGTCGACCGCTGTAAGCAGCTCGATGCTGTAGCGACTGCGGTCGGCGACCTGCACCGCGGGCGGCAGCATGTCCTGACGCACGCGCGCCACCGCCTCCACCGGCCTTTTGCCGACGATCATCCAATACAGGACTCCGCCGAGCGCGTACAAGTCGCTCCACGGCCCCTGCCGGCCTTGCGAGTGATATTGCTCGATCGGCGCGTAACCCGGAGTGACTATTGCGGTCCGCTCGGTGCCTGACGAAGCGGTGCGCGCGGAACCGAAGTCGAGAAGCACAGGTGACCCGTCTTCGCGAATGAAGACGTTGCCGGGCTTGATATCGCGGTGCAGATAGCCGGTGCGATGAATGACTTCCAGCCCGTCAAGCAGCGGGGTGGCGATGGCGAGCACGGCGCTTTGCTCGAGCGGCCGGCGGGTGCGGATCCAATCGCCCAGGGGTTGTCCCGCGACGAATTCCATCACCATGTACGCAGTCCTGTTCGCTTCGAAAAACCGCAAGACCCGCACGATGTTCGGATGGCGGAACGAGGCGAGCGTGCGCGACTCGTCGAGAAACCGGGAAAGGCCCCACTTGAACGATTCGGAGTTGGACTCGGACTTGGGCAGGACCGACTGGTCCTCGCCGCGTTGTGCGAGGTCGCCGGGCAGGTACTCCTTGATCGCGACCTTGAGGTTGAGGTTCGAGTCGGTGGCGAGATAGGTCAGGCCGAAGCCCCCGATCCCGAGGGTCTGCTCGACGCGGTATTCGTGCAACGCATAACCCTGGGGGAGGGCGATTTCGGCGGCCATCGATATGCGGCTACTTCTCGTCGATCAGGCTGATTAGACAGATAGGGCTGCGCCCCGAGCCCTAGCCCTTCGCGTCGGGCTTGTGCGGGCAGTTCGGCTTGGTGCAGTCGGCGTACAGCTGCAGCGAATGCTCGCGAATCGCAAAGCCGCGTTCCGTGGCGACACGGACCTGGCGCTTCTCGATTTCGGCGTCATAGAACTCTTCGACGCGTCCGCACTGCATGCACACCAGATGATCGTGATGGCTGCCCTCATTCAGCTCGAACACCGCCTTGCCGGACTCGAAATGGTGGCGCTGGAGTATTCCGGCCTGTTCGAACTGGGTGAGGACGCGGTAGACCGTGGCGAGCCCGATGTCCAATCCCTCGTTTATGAGAATCCGATAGACGTCCTCGGCCGACAGGTGGCGCACCTTGCTGTTTTCGAAAAGCTTCAGGATTCGCAGCCGCGGGCCCGTGGCCTTCAGGCCGCTGGTCTTCAAGTCGTGGACGTTGGTCACGGAGGATCACCTCGGGGAAGATGCCCGTTTCCGCTATCATATAGCGTTTCATCGCCGCGGAAACACCCTGATCGTGCCGCGAATGCTGATTTTGGCGTTACCGTTTCTCACTGCGGCGTGCGATCTTGCGCCGAGCCTCGCGCCTTACCGGATGGAAATCCAGCAGGGGAATTACATAACCCAGGAAATGGTCGCACAGCTCAAGCCCGGTCTGACCCGAGATCAGGTGCGATTTGTTCTGGGCACGCCCCTGGTCAACGACATCTTTCACGAAGAACGCTGGGATTACGTTTTCCTCCGCCAACGCGCCAACAGCCGTGAGATAGAGTATCGGCGCATTGCGGTTTTTTTCGAGGAAGGGAAGTTGAAGCGCGTCGAGGGAGACATCGTGGCTGCCGCCCCCGGAAAGCCCGAGCAGTGAAGCTTGTCATTGCCGGCGCGGGGGGCCGTATGGGGCGTACCTTGATCGAGATGGTGCTCACATCGGGGGATCTCAAGCTCGCGGCGGCGGTGGAGGTTCCCGGAAGCCCCGTCATCGGGAAGGATGCCGGAGAACTGGTCGGACACCCCTGCGGCGTGAAGATCGCCTCCACCTTCGCCGATGGAGTTGCGAAAGGCGACTGCCTGATCGATTTTACCCGCCCTCAAGGTACGCTCGCGTACCTGGAACAGTGTCTGAAGAAGGGCGTGCGCATGGTGATCGGAACGACCGGTTTTTCGGCGGAGCAAGATGAACGCATCGCGTCGGCCGCGGCAAAGATCGCGATCGTAAAGGCGCCGAACATGTCGGCGGGGGTGAACGTCGCGTTCAGGCTTGTCGAGACGGCCGCGCGCGCGCTCGGCGACGGTTACGACGTCGAGATCCTCGAAGCGCACCACCGACACAAGATCGATGCGCCTTCGGGCACGGCACTCAAGTTCGGCGAAGTAGTCGCCCGCGCCCTCGGCAGGGACCTCGCGCGCACTGCCGTGCATGGACGCAAAGGAGAGATCGGTGAACGCGATTCCAAAGCGATCGGGTTTCACTCCGTTCGCGGTGGTGACATCGTCGGTGAGCATACCGTCATGTTCATCGGAGAGGGCGAACGCGTTGAAATCACCGTGCGCTCGAACAGCCGCGCCACTTACGCCGTCGGGGCGCTTCGTGCCGCGCGCTTCCTCAAGAACAAAGAACGCGGCCTCTACGACATGCAGGACGTGCTCGGGCTTAGGTAGTCCGGAGTCAACTGCCGCCCTGCTTCAGCGCCCGCAGGGCCTGCTGGGTCCATACCTCGTCGATCGCCTCGAGCAGCTCATCGGCGTTTTTGTAGCGATTGCTGGGGTCCACGGCCATCGTCCGGTCGAGCAGCCCCTGATACTCGGTCAACCCGTCGGGGAGCTTCGGCCGCGGTGCGCTGACGTGCAGCGCGATCAATCCTGACACCGATTCGGCGTCGAACGGGCGTTGGCGCGTCAACATCTCGTGAAAAATGATTCCAAGGGAGTAAATATCGGACTGCATCGTAGCGGGGTTGCCTTCGATCTGCTCCGGTGAAACGTAGTAGGGAGTCCCGTAGAGCTCGCCTTGGCGGGTGCGCCCCATGTCCTCTCCGAGCCGCTTTGCGATGCCGAAATCGGCAAGGACGATGCTGCCGTCGGCGCGCGCCATGAGATTGCCGGGCTTGATATCGCGGTGGATGATGCCGCGGTTGTGAATCTCGCGCAGCGCGCTCGCGGCCTGTGCAAGCAGCGACAGGGCCTGCCTCCCGCTCAAGCCCTGGGGGATGACTTCGGCCAGGCTGCCGTTGGGAAAATACTCCATTGCGATGTACGCGTGGCGATCGCTGAAGCCGCGATCGTAGATCTTGACCACGTTCGGGTGATCGATCGACGAGATGATGTCGAACTCCTGCACAAAGCGCTGCAGCAGGATTTCGTCCAGGCCGGCCGTGGCGTTGAGGATCTTGAGGACGACCTGCTGCCTGTCGCTTTCCCGCTCGGCGAGGTAGACGATCGAAGAGCCGCCGCGCCCGATCTTTGACACGACGAGGTAGCCCTGGACCGTCAGGCGCTTTTCGCCGATTTCGCCGGTCATGATGCTCAACGTGATGCCCAGGGCGGCCTTTGCCGCGTCGGCAGCGATCCGGGCGCTGGCCGCGAGCGCCTGGCGCATGTCCTCCGGGATCTGAACGGAGGCGTGGTCGGCATCGCCGGCCGCAATGCCGATGATTTCGAACGCTTCGGTGGGCATGCTGCGTCCGCGCAACTGCACCTTGCGGCGTGAGCCGACGACGATCGCCGAGCTGGCGGCGTTGACGGTTGCTTCGCTTGCGACTACCGCCCAGCCGAGCTCCTTGGTCTGACCTTCCAGGCGCGAGGCGATGTTCACCGTGTCGCCGATCACCGTAAGCTCTCCGCGGCCCGGCGTGCCGACGTGACACAGCAGTACTTCGCCGCTGTGGATGCCCACGCCGATGGAGAATTCGGGCAGGCTTTGGGAGGGGTGATGCTGCCCGACCCATTCGCGGAATTCGAGCGCGGCAAGTTGCATGGCGAGGCCCGCGCGCACCGCCCGGTGTGCATGGGACTCGCTCCCTTCGTTCTGACGCGACTCGAACAGCGCCATGACGCCGTCGCCGATGAATTTCATGACCACGCCGCCGCAGCGGATGATCGGCGCACAGGCGGTCTGGAGGTAGGCATTGAGCAGCTCGGCGATCTCGTCGCTGGTGAGCCGCTCCGAATACGTCGTGAAGTTGCGGATGTCCGAGAAGAGCACCGACGCTTCGGTGATCTTGCCGGTGAGGACCCCGGGATCGGTGTCCTCGAGCGCCGCGGTGCCGTCGCCGCCGGAGATTTTTTCGCGGAACTTCTGCGTAAGGCGGTCCTGCTGCGGGACCAGCCGCGCTGCCAGCGCCTGGGTCAGGTTCTCGAATTTCTTCAGCCGGCTGTTCACCGCTTCCATCAGCTCGTTTCGGGTGAACGGCTTCGGAAGGTAATCGTCTGCGCCGAGATTCATCCCGCGGCGCGTGCTGGAGCGGTCGTCGAGCGCCGTGAGGAAGATGAACGGAATTTCGGCGAATCGCGGCTCGGATCGCAAGGCTTCGAGCACGGCGAATCCATCCATCTCCGGCATCATCACGTCACAGAGGATGAGATCCGGCGGGTCGCTGCGCGCCAGCTCCAGGCCGACACGGCCGTTTTCCGCTCCGGTCGCGGCGTAACGTTCGACCTTCAACATCAGCATGATGTTGTTGCGGATGCTGGGCTCGTCCTCGATGACGAGGACTTTCTTTTTGGTTTCGTCGGCCATCAGTTCACCCCGACCGGCTGTTTGACCGGCCGCAGAGGGAGCATCACGGTGAACCGGGTTCCGGATCCGACGGCGCTCGAAAGGCTGATTTCGCCGCCATGAAGCTCCACCGCCTTCTTCACGATCGCAAGGCCGAGGCCCGTGCCGGGGCGGTTTTCGACGTTCGAGGCCCGATGAAAGCTCTCGAACATTCGCGGCTGGTCTTCCAAAGGTATCCCGATTCCCCGATCCTGGATCTCGATCGCGGCCTGCTCCTCGCGCCGGGCAAGAGAGAAGGTTACTTCGCTGCCTGGGGGAGAGTATTTCACGGCGTTCGAAAGGAGGTTGTTCAGGATATGCCGCAGCAGCCTCTCGTCCATGTACGCCTCGAGGCGGTCGAAGCGGTCGTCCAGGGTGATGACGTGCTGGCTGCCTTGCGCGATGCGGAACTCCGACACCACCGTGCCGCAGAGCTCGCGCAGATTGGTCGGGCCGAGGTTCAGCTTGAGCACGCCCGACTCGGCGCGGCCCAAGGTGAGCACGTCGTCGATCATCTCGCTCATGCGTTTTGCGCTGACCTGAATGGTCTGCAGGAGGTTGAGCTTCTCCGCCGGGCTCAGGCTCTCGGAGTAGTGCTCGAGCAATTCCGCCGACGACAGCATGGTCGCGAGCGGCGTGCGGAACTCGTGCGAAGCGGTCGAGACGAATTTGGACTTCATCTCGGAGAGCTCCTTTTCGCGCTGTACCGCAGCCAGCAGCTCGGCCTCCGCGCGCTTGCGATCGTCGATATCGACGTTGACGCCGGTCATGCGCAACGCGCGACCGCCCGCATCGCGCTCGACCACTCTTCCGCGGGAGAGGCTCCATACCCAGCCTCCAGCGAGGGTCTTGATGCGGTGCTCGGCGACATACTCGGATCCCTCGCCGCTCAGGCAATTGGCGAGGGCCTGCTTCACCTTCTGCAGATCATCGGGATGCACCATTTGCGCCAATTGGTCCAGGGTCAGGGCGCTGGTTTCCTTGCCCACTCTCAGGATGACTGCCCAGCTGCCGCCCAGGAAAACGTCGGTCCTGCGCGCATCCCAGTCCCAGATGAGGATATTGGCGGCCTGGAGCGCGAGGTCCAGGCGCTCCTTGGCGTCTTTGACCTGCTCGAGCAGGCGTTCGTTTTCCCGACCGAAGCGAAGCGTTTCGATAAGCGCCCGGTTGGAGGACAGATAGAGCGCCAGGAGCACCGCGGAGAAGACCAGAATCAGGATTCCGGCGGAGGTGTTGAATGCACCGCCCTGAGAAAACAGCAGGCCGATCAAGGGTGCGAAGATGGGCACGATCAGGCAGGCGAAGGACTTGGGGCTGGGAGCGAGAGCCGGGGGCAATCCCATCGCGACGCTGCCGATGAGGAACGGAAGGAGGATTTCGTGAAACTGGCCGCGCTCCGGATACAGCAGCATGACCGTCAGCCCCCAGGCGGTGCCGACCGACGCGCTCGTGAGGCAGAAAACGCCCTCCCAGCGCGCCGCGGCTTCCGGCCCGGGCTGGCGCAGGCGGTAGACGCGCTTGAGGGCGAACCGCACGAGGCTCGCCAGCACCAGCCAGATCAGCCAAGCAAAGAGCAGCTTGTCGCTGATGTAGCCCCAAAGGGCAAATGCCGCGATGGCCGAGGTGAGGAGTATGGCGGGGACGTCGTTTCCCGAGAGCCGATAAAGGAGTGATACTCGCTGCGGCAGAAATTCAGCCGAGGACAAGGCACCGATGGAGGCGCGCGACAGGGTCACGTTATCGTTTCTTGCGGGCTGTGAGGAGCGGGTCGTCAATTTTGGCACGGTTTAGCAAGAGGTGCCGTTTCGCGAGCAAGAAGCGAACCCAGCAGCAGAAAGTTTGATGGGTTAGGGGGAATCACGGTATACTTTTGCGGTTCGGTGCAGAGCGGGACCGGCGCGAGCCGGTCCCGCTCTGCACGTCTGGCCCCCCATGAGCCCGCTGCCGTGCCCCTCGCCCCACCCGCCCTGCTCGCATTAGCTGACGGCACTGTCTTTCGAGGCACGTCGGCCGGAGCGGCCGGTCTCGCCTCGGGGGAGGTGGTTTTCAACACCGCCATGACCGGATATCAGGAGATCCTCACCGATCCATCGTATTGCCGCCAAATCGTCACTCTGACCCATCCGCACATCGGCAATACCGGGACCAACCGCGAGGACGTGGAGTCGGGAAAGGTGTTCGCCGCGGGACTGGTGGTTCGGGATCTATCCAGCGCGGTTTCGAGCTGGCGGGCCGAAGGGGGGCTCTCCGATTTTCTGGCGGCAAACAAAGTCGTCGCCATCGCGGGCATCGACACGAGGCGCCTCACCCGCATCCTGCGCGAAAAAGGTGCCCAGAACGGCGCCGTGTTGGCAGGTTCCGACGACGCAGATCGGGCGCTGGAAGCAGCTCAAGCCTTTCCCGGGCTTGCGGGAATGGATTTGGCCAAGGTCGTGACGACCGCCAAGCCTTACGAATGGTCGGAAGGGGGGTGGCGGACAGGCGGCGGGTTCGGCGAGGGCGCCGATGTGCGCTTTCACGTCGTTGCGTACGACTACGGCATCAAACGCAACATACTGCGCATGCTCGTCGAACGCGGCTGTCGGGTCACGGTTTTTCCCGCGCAGACGCCGGCAGCCGAAGCCCTTGCGCTCAAGCCCGACGGGGTGTTTTTGTCGAACGGTCCTGGCGACCCCGAGCCCTGCGACTACGCTGTCCGCGGGATCCGCCAGATCATCGACACCGGGACTCCGACCTTCGGAATCTGCCTCGGCCACCAGCTCATGGGGCTCGCCTCGGGCGCGAAGACCCTGAAGATGAAGTTCGGGCATCACGGCGCCAACCACCCGGTGAAGGATCTGGAGAGCGGAACGGTCGTCATCACCAGCCAGAACCACGGCTTCGCAGTCGACGCGGGCACGCTTCCCGCGAACCTCAAGACCACTCATGTATCGCTCTTCGACGGCAGCTTGCAAGGCCTTGCGCGCACCGATCGGCCGGCGTTCTGCTTCCAGGGGCATCCCGAGGCGAGCCCCGGGCCGCACGACATCCGCTATCTCTTCGATCGCTTCGCAAAGCTGATGCAGGAGCGGGCGCGTGCCTAAGCGCACCGATATCAGGAGCGTGCTCATCATCGGGGCGGGTCCCATCGTCATCGGCCAGGCCTGCGAGTTCGACTATTCCGGCGCGCAGGCCTGCAAGGCGCTGCGCGCCGAAGGCTACAAGGTGATCCTGGTGAATTCGAATCCGGCGACCATCATGACCGACCCGGAGATGGCCGATGTCACCTATATCGAGCCGGTGAACTGGCAGATGCTCGAGGCCATCATCGCCCGGGAGCGACCCGATGCGCTGCTGCCGACCATGGGCGGCCAGACGGGGCTCAATTGCGCGCTCGACCTCGTTCGGCACGGGGTTCTGCAGAAGTACGGGGTCGAGATGATCGGCGCGAGCAGCGAGGCGATAGACAAGGCCGAGGACCGCGAGAAATTCAAGCAGGCCATGGCGAGGATAGGGCTTGTTTGCCCGCGCTCGACGCTCGCGCATTCGCTGGAAGAGGCCCTCCAGGTTCAGGCTGCGATCGGTTTTCCGGCGGTCATCCGGCCTTCGTTCACTCTCGGCGGGTCGGGCGGCGGCATCGCCTACAACCGCGAGGAATTCGTCGCCATCTGCGAGCGTGGACTGGAGGCTTCGCCCACCCACGAGCTGCTGATCGAGGAGTCGGTGATCGGCTGGAAGGAATTCGAGATGGAGGTCGTGCGCGACCGAAAGGACAACTGCATCATCGTCTGCTCGATCGAAAACGTCGACCCGATGGGAGTGCATACGGGTGATTCCATCACCGTGGCGCCCGCGCAGACCCTGACGGACAAGGAATACCAGCTCATGCGCGACGCGGCGATCGCCGTGCTGCGGGAGGTCGGCGTCGACACCGGCGGCTCGAACGTGCAGTTCGCCGTCAATCCGGAAGACGGCCGCATGCTCGTGATCGAGATGAACCCGCGCGTGTCGCGCTCCTCCGCCCTTGCGTCCAAGGCGACGGGCTTCCCGATCGCGAAGGTGGCGGCCAAGCTCGCGGTCGGATACACGCTCGATGAGTTGAGGAACGACATCACGGGCGGCGCGACGCCTGCTTCGTTCGAACCGAGCATCGACTATATCGTCACCAAGGTCCCGCGCTTCGCGTTCGAGAAATTCCCCCAGGCGAACGACAGGCTGACGACGCAGATGAAATCGGTGGGCGAGGTCATGGCGATCGGCCGCACTTTCCAGGAGTCGTTCCAGAAGGCGCTGCGCGGGCTCGAGGTGGGCGTCGACGGGCTCAATCAGAAAACGACCGACCGCGAGAAGATCGAGAAGGAACTCGGCGAACCGGGACCGGAGCGCATCTGGTACGTCGGCGATGCCTTCGAGAACGGATTCACGCTGGAGGAGGTGCACGAGCTCACGCATATCGATCCTTGGTTTCTGGCGCAGATCAAGGAGATCGTCGACCTTGAGATGGATCTCGACGACAGGCGGCTCGCGGAGCTGGATGCGCAAACGATGCGCATGCTCAAGCGCAAGGGGTTTTCCGACAGAAGGCTTGCGTACCTGTTCAATGCGAGCGAAGGGGAGGTTCGGACTGCGAGGCATCGCTTCGGAATCCGCCCGGTCTACAAACGCGTCGATACCTGCGCGGCGGAGTTCGCGACGCGGACCGCGTACATGTACTCGACTTACGAGGAGGAATGCGAGTCCTTGCCCACACAGCGGAAAAAAGTGATCGTGCTGGGGGGCGGGCCGAATCGCATCGGACAGGGCATCGAATTCGACTACTGTTGCGTTCACGCGGCGCTCGCGCTGCGCGAAGACGGATTCGAGACGATCATGGTCAACTGCAACCCGGAGACGGTCTCGACCGACTACGATACTTCCGACCGCCTTTATTTTGAACCGCTCACCCTTGAGGACGTGCTCGAGATCGTAGACAAGGAAAAACCCTACGGTGTGATCGTCCAGTTCGGCGGGCAGACCCCCTTGAAGCTTGCCCGGGATCTCGAGGCGAACGGTGTGCCCATCATCGGCACGACACCGGACATGATAGACATGGCTGAGGACCGCGAGCGCTTCCAGCAGCTCCTCGACCGCCTGGGCTTGAGGCAAGCGCCCAATCGCTCGGCCCGCACGGAAGCCGACGCGCTGCGCCTCGCAGGAGAGATCGGCTATCCGCTGGTGGTGCGTCCGAGTTATGTGCTGGGCGGACGCGCGATGGAGATCGTGCACGAGCAGAGGGACCTCGAGCGTTACATGCGCGAGGCGGTGAAGGTCTCGAACGACTCGCCGGTGCTCCTCGACCGGTTCCTCTCCGACGCCACGGAGGTGGACGTGGACGCCGTCAGCGACGGCGAGCACGTGCTGATCGGCGGCGTCATGGAGCATATCGAGCAGGCGGGAGTGCATTCCGGCGACTCGGCGTGCTCCTTGCCGCCGCATTCTCTCTCCTCCCGCATCGAGCGGGACCTGCGCCGGCAGACCGTTCAACTCGCTCACGCGCTGAAGGTCGTAGGCCTGATGAACGTGCAATTCGCAATCCAACGAGAAGTGATCTACGTGCTCGAAGTCAACCCCCGCGCTTCGCGCACGGTGCCTTTCGTCGGCAAGGCCACCGGTGTGGCGCTGGCCAAAATCGCCGCGCGCTGCATGGTGGGAAAGACGCTCGCGCAGCAGGATGCGCGCGCGGAGGTGGTTCCGGGCTATTTTTCGGTGAAGGAAGCCGTGTTTCCGTTCGTGAAGTTTCCGGGCGTCGATACCATTCTCGGACCCGAAATGAAATCGACGGGAGAAGTGATGGGCGTGGGGAAGAGCTTCGGGGAGGCTTTCGTCAAATCTCAGCTCGCCGCAGGCGCGAAGCTTCCCGAAACCGGCGCGGCGTTCATCAGCGTGCGCGACGGCGACAAGCTGGCGGTGGTCCACGTCGCGCGGGAGCTGCTCAAGCTGGGTTTTCGACTGCTTGCGACCCGAGGGACGGCCGGGGTGCTCGCCGCGCACGGCATTGCAGTGACCGTCGTCAACAAGGTGGTCGAGGGGCGGCCTCACATCGTCGACATGATCAAGAACGGTGAGGTAAGTCTCGTGGTGAATACGGTTGAGGAAAAGCGCAGCGCCGTCTCGGATTCGCGCTCCATCCGGACCAGCGCGGTGCAGCGCCGGGTGACCTATTACACCACGGTGGCGGGCGCCCGGGCGGCCTGCGAGGGCATGCGGCACATGAAATCCCTGGTGCCGTATCCTCTGCAGGAGCTGCACGCCGGCCTGCGCCCGCGCGGGCCTATTGCAAAATGGCTGGAAAAATGGTCACATTAGGTCGCCTTCCGCGAATTCTTCTGTTCTGAATAACCGATGCCGCAGCTTGGCGCTCTTAGGGCGCTGCGGCTTATTCTTGATACCGCCATGAGCACGATTCCGCTGACCACGATAGGGGCCGAGCTGCTGCGACGGGAGTTGCACCGTTTGAAAACGGTGGAACGGCCGAGCGCGATTACGGCGATCGCCGAAGCGCGGACTCACGGTGATCTTTCGGAGAACGCCGAATACGACGCCGCCAAAGAGCGTCAGAGCTTCATCGAAGGCAGGATCAAGGAGATCGAGACCAAGCTTGCCAACGCACAGGTCATCGATCCGAAGCGGGTCGACGCCGAGGGGCGGTGCGTGTTCGGCGCCACCGTCGATCTCGAGGAGCTGAAGGCCGGCGAGTCGGTGACCTACCAAATCGTCGGAGACGACGAAGCCGACATCAAGAAAGGCAAGATCTCGATCAGCTCGCCTATCGCCAGGGCGTTGATAGGCAAGTGCGCCGGGGACGAGGTGGAGGTGCAGACTCCGGGTGGAGTGCGCAAGTACGAGGTACTCGAGGTGCGCTACGAGTAGCCTCTACCTCCATCTCGACTTGGCGTACCTGCCTATCTTGCCGACGATATGACTGTTTGACTGCTACTTACTTGCGCTTGGCGGGTACCACCTTCAGCCATCCTTGGCCCTCGAACTGGCCACCGGCCGTCATCCTGCCTTTGATCTTGCCCGCGGTGTCGGTGGGCTCGAATCCCGTCTTCCCGTTGTCGAAATGACACAACAGGTCGGGAAGCCCGTCGCCATCCACGTCCCGGTACTCCTTGTTGCAGCGAAGATAGCTGCTTTCGTTACCCGATTGGCCAAAGGTGAGCGAATAGGTGTCGACCCCACGCGCATCGAATCCGGAGTTCGACAGCAGCGCCACAAGGATGCTGCCCTGGGACTTGGGATTGACCGGAGCGACTTCGCGATTGCCCGGTTTGATCTCGATATTGATCTGCTGCACCACCGGAGCAGGAGCCGGAGGCGGAGGCGGGGCGGGCTGCACCACCGGGTCACTTACGCCCGAGATCACCAGGGTATAACTGCCGTTCAAATTGATGTTGAACCCCGTCGACCCGAGCCCGCCGCCATCCACAAAAAAGTGTGCCGCGCTGCTCACACCCACCGTGTAAGTCCCGGTCACGGGCAACCTCAGATTCGCGATGTACGAGTCCAGTGTGCTGACAGAGCCCAGGTCGAGAATGCCGCCATCGTCGTTGGCGAGCAGTATCTTCGAGTCCGGTGTGAAGATTGCGATAGTCGTATCCACGCCGGTCCCGTCGCTTTTCATGCCGCCATCGATGTCGAGAGTCACCATGTCTCCGGCCTGCCCCTGGAAGGAGTAGAAATCGACGACGTCGCTGCCACTACCGAGGGTGCCGGTGACTTGGGCGCCCCCGCCGCTGATCACGAGACTCTGAGCCGAGCCAATCGTATCGTTCGGTTCATTCTCGGCTACGGCGAACGCAGCTCCGCTCGCCATGGAAGCCGCAAGGAATGCAGCCATCGCCGCAAAGCGAGTGTCCAGGTGCTTGGTCATTTTTCCCTCCTATAATCAATCAACTTGCTCAAAGGTCACGCATTCATGCCCTCGTCCAGCGCAGCTACACTACCCGATATCCGGGTGCGCACGCAGGACAAAATGCACAACTCGGTATTCAGGTGTCCGCGCAGGACAAAAATCACAAAATCAGCAGGATTTCGGCAGGCCGAGGACGTTTAGCCGAGGCAGATTCTAGAGAATGGCCCGCAGCAAATCCAGCAGCGCGTGGCTCAAGCGCCACGTGAACGATCCCTATGTTCACCGGGCGAGAGCGCACGGCTACCGCTCGCGCGCGGCCTACAAGCTGATCGAGATCGCGAAACGGGACAGGCTCGCGCGTTCCGGGGACGACGTGGTCGATCTCGGCGCCGCGCCCGGGGGTTGGGCGCAGGCGCTAGCCGAGCGCGTCGGGCGGTCCGGGCGCGTCATCGCGGTCGACCTTCTGGAAATCGCGCCGATACCCGGAGTTACGACCATTCGCGGGGATTTCCGGCAGGAGACCGTGCTGAAGCGACTCGAGGATGCCTTGGAAGGCCGAAAGCTCGACCTTGTGGTTTCGGACATGGCCCCCAATCTAAGCGGCGTGCGCGCAACCGATCAGGCCCGTAGTATGCGTTTGTGCGAACTGGCGCTGGATTTCGCCCGAATTTATTTGAATCCGAAAGGCGCGTTCGTGGTCAAAGTGTTCCAGGGGACAGGCTATCCCGAGTTTCTGGCGGCGATGCGCGGGGTCTTCATCGATGTTTCTTCTCGAAAACCCGGGGCCTCGCGCGGCGGCTCCAGCGAGATGTATCTATTGGGCAAGGGACTGAAAGCCCGCGCTGGTCCCTGAGCCTCACTTGGGCTTAGAATGGACAACATGCGCTTGTCGCAGAAAAGGAAGCAAGTTGAATAACCTCTTCAAGAACCTCGTGATCTGGCTCGTCATCGGACTCGTCCTGATGACGGTGTTCAACCAGTTCAACACGCGCCAGCAGACTCAGGCCGTGATGGACTATTCGCAATTCATGGAGGAGGTCAAAGCCGGCCGCATCGCCGAGGTCATGATCGAAGGGCGCGACCTGAAGGCCAAGACCACCGACGGGAAGCCCGTCAACAGCTATTCGCCCGGCGATATCTGGCTCGTCTCGGACCTGCTCAAGTACGGCGTCAAGATCAAGGCGAAGCGCGAGGAAGAGCCTTCGCTCCTCATGAACATCTTCGTCTCGTGGTTCCCGATGCTGCTTCTCATCGGCGTGTGGATTTTCTTCATGCGCCAGATGCAGGGCGGCGGGCGGGGCGGAGCGTTTTCGTTCGGAAAATCCCGCGCGAGAATGATCGACGAGTCGAACAACAGCATCACCTTCGCCGACGTCGCCGGCTGCGAGGAAGCCAAGGAGGAAGTCTCCGAGCTCGTCGATTTCCTGCGCGATCCCGCCAAGTTCCAGAAGCTCGGCGGCCGCATCCCCAAGGGCGTGCTGATGGTCGGCAATCCCGGAACGGGAAAGACGCTGCTTGCGCGCGCGATCGCCGGAGAGGCGAAAGTGCCCTTCTTCTCGATTTCGGGGTCCGACTTCGTGGAAATGTTCGTCGGCGTGGGGGCGGCGCGCGTGCGCGACATGTTCGACCAGGCGAAGAAGCATGCACCCTGCATCGTGTTCATCGACGAAATCGACGCGGTGGGGCGGCAGCGGGGCGCGGGCCTGGGCGGCGGCAACGACGAGCGCGAGCAGACACTCAACCAGCTTCTGGTCGAAATGGACGGATTCGAAGGGACGACAGGCGTGATCGTCATCGCCGCGACCAACCGGCCCGACGTGCTCGACCCGGCGCTCCTTCGCCCCGGCAGGTTCGACCGGCAGGTGGTCGTGCCGCTTCCCGACATACGCGGCCGCGAGCAGATCCTGCTGGTGCACATGAGGAAGGTCCCGGTGGCCCCGGACGTCAAGGCCGAGATCATCGCGCGCGGCACGCCGGGCTTCTCGGGCGCCGACCTCGCCAACCTCGTCAACGAGGCGGCGCTCTTTGCCGCGCGCAAGAGCAAGCGCCTGGTGGACATGGACGATTTCGAGCGCGCCAAGGACAAGATCATCATGGGCGCGGAGCGCCGCTCGATGGTCATGCCCGAGGAAGAACGCAGGAACACCGCCTTTCACGAATCGGGCCATGCGGTGGTGGCGAAGCTCCTTCCCAAGACCGATCCTGTGCACAAGGTCACGATCATCCCGCGCGGGCGGGCGCTGGGCGTGACCATGCAGCTGCCCGAGCAGGACCGGTACAGCATGGACAGGGATCGCTTGCTCTCGACGATTACGGTGCTCTTCGGCGGGCGCATCGCCGAGGAAATTTTCATGGGCCAGATGACGACCGGTGCTTCGAACGATTTCGAGCGCGCCACCGCCCTCGCGCGCAGCATGGTGACTCAGTGGGGCATGTCGGACGCGATGGGCCCCATGGTGTACGGCGAGAACGAGGGGGAGGTGTTCCTCGGACGCTCGATCACCACGCACAAGAACGTGTCCGAAGTGACGATGCAAAAGGTCGACGCCGAGATCCGCAAGATCATCGACGAGCAGTACGGCCTCGCGAAGAAGCTCATCCTCGACAACCGCGACAAGGTCGAAGCCATGGCCAAGGCCCTGCTCGAGTTGGAAACCATAGACGCGGAGCAGATCCAGGACATCATGGATGGCCGGCCGCCGCGCCCGCCCAAGCCCGCGCAGGCGCCGCAGCAACCGCCTCAGGCGGGGGCTCCCGGCGCGGCCGAACCGGCACCCGTCTCCTAGCTCTTCAAGGGAACGAGGCCCGAAGCCTGCTTCGGGCCTTTTCATGTCCGCTGCCGTGACAGCTCGAAGTCTCCGCTGCGGCAGATTCCGCCTCGCGCTCGATCGTCCGCTCGTCGCGGGCGTGGTCAACGTGACGCCCGATTCGTTTTCCGACGGCGGGCACTTTCTCGAGGCAGTTGCGGCGGTGGACCTCGCGCGCCGTCTTGTTGAGGAGGGCGCGGATATCGTGGACGTCGGCGCGGAGTCCAGCCGGCCGGGTGCCGATGTCGCAGTCCCGCCCGAGGAAGAATTGCGCCGGTTGCTGCCGGTGCTCAAAGGTCTGCGGGACCTTCCAGTGCCGGTCTCGGTGGACACGGTCAAGCCTGAAGTGATGCGCCGGGCGATCGCCGAAGGCGCTTCGATGGTGAATGACATCAACGCGCTGCGCTCACCCGGCGCGCTCGAGGCCTTAGCGGCCTCCGACGCCGGGGTGTGCCTCATGCACATGCAGGGAGAGCCGCGCACGATGCAGCGCGAGCCGCGCTACGGCGACGTGGTCGAGGAGGTCCGCGCGTTTCTCGCCGAGCGCGTCGCCGCGGCCGAGGCGCGCGGCATCGCTCGCGAGCGAATCGTCATCGATCCTGGCTTCGGTTTCGGCAAGACCGTAGCGCACAATTTCGAGCTGCTGCGCAATCTCCACCGGTTCGCCGAAATGGGCTTGCCGGTGATGGCCGGGTGGTCGCGCAAGTCGACCCTTGGCGCCGTCACCGGCCGCGGGGTCGGCGAACGGCTTGCGGGGAGCATCGCCGCGGCTTTGCTCGCGGTTCAGCACGGAGCTACAATCGTTCGCGTCCACGACGTGGCGGCGACGCGGGACGCGTTTGCGGTGCTCGCAGCGATGGACGGGCACCGGGGCCGCGGAAAACAATGAGCAGAAAGTATTTCGGAACGGACGGAGTGCGCGGAAAGGTCGGCGAGGGGCCGATCACGCCGGAATTCGTCATGCGGCTCGGTTTTGCAGCAGGCGAAGTGCTGGTGCGGCGATCCGGCATGCCGAAGGGCGAGCACCCGGCGGTACTGATCGGCAAAGACACGCGCATCTCGGGCTACATGCTCGAAGCCTCCCTGGAAGCCGGATTCGCCGCTGCCGGGGTGGATGTGATCCTGACCGGACCTCTGCCGACCCCTGCGATTGCCTATCTGACCCGGGCACTGCGGTTGCAGGCCGGGGTCGTGATCAGCGCCTCGCACAATCCGTATCAGGACAACGGCATCAAGTTTTTTTCGGCCGAGGGCAGCAAGCTTCCCGACGGTGTGGAGATGGATATCGAGACCCGGCTCGACCTTCCGATGCGCTGCAAGGATTCGGCCAGCCTCGGAAAGGCTCGCCGTATCGAGGACGCCCGGGGCCGTTACATCGAGTTCTGCAAGAGCACGTTTCCCTCCTCGCTCGACCTGCGCGGAATGAAGATCGTGATCGACTGCGCGCACGGCGCGACCTATCTCGTCGCTCCCCACGTGTTCCACGAGCTGGGCGCCGACGTCGAAACGATAGGAGCGGATCCGGACGGATTCAACATCAATGATCGGGCCGGCACGGTGCATCCCGAGGTGCTGCAGCGGGCGATCGCCGAGCACAAGGCCGATCTGGGCATCGCGCTCGACGGGGACGGCGACCGGGTGCTCATGGCCGATGGGGAGGGCAGGCTCTACGACGGCGATGAGCTGCTGTTCGTCATCGCGCGCGAGCGCGCGAAGAACGGCGGGCTGAAAGGCGTCGCCGGGACCCTGATGACCAATCTCGCTCTGGAGCACGCGCTGGAGAAAATGGGAGTTTCTTTCGCGCGCGCCAAGGTCGGCGACCGCTACGTGCTGGAAATGCTCCAGGAAAAAGACTGGCAGCTCGGAGGGGAGAACTCCGGGCACATCATCTGCTTGGACAAGCACACGACCGGCGACGGCATCGTCTCGGCCTTGCAGGTGCTCTCGGCGCTGCGGACGGGCCGCGAAACCCTGGGGACCCTGTGCCGGGGACTCGCGCTCTACCCGCAGGAGCTCGTCAACGTGCGCGTGTCCAAGGGCTTCGACTGGGAGAAACAACCAGCGGTGACAAAAGCAAAGGGGGAGGCCGAACGCGCCCTCGGCAAGAACGGACGCGTGCTGCTGCGTCCGTCGGGCACCGAGCCCGTGCTCCGCGTCATGGTGGAAGGCAAGGACGACGCGGAGGTGCGGCGGCTCGCCCGCATGATCGCCCAGACCGTGCAAGAGGCAGCTTAGTGTCTGCAAGATCCTGAATTTTCCGGCGTTTTCGGTTGACCCTCGCGGCGATCCGGCGGTAAAATCTCACCCTTTCGGCTCCCTCGGAATGGGATTGCGCGCGAGGCTCGTAGCAGGGAACTGGAAGATGCACGGCAGCCTCGTCGCGAATGCACGGCTGCTGGAGGCGCTCAAGGCGGGACTTAAGCAAGCCGAAGGTCTCGATTACGCGGTGTGCGCACCCTTCCCGTATCTTGCGCAAGTCTCGCTCGCTCTTTCAGGCAGCCAAATCGCTTGGGGCGCGCAAAACGTTTCCGAACACGACGTCGGAGCCTACACGGGCGAGGTGTCGGGAGCGATGCTCAAGGAGTTCGGCTGCCGTTTCGCGATCGTCGGCCATTCCGAGCGGCGCGGCCTTTTCGGGGAGGACGACAAGACCGTCGCGGCCAAGTTCAACGCGGTGCAGCGCGCTGGCTTGACGCCGATTCTGTGCGTGGGAGAAACGCTGCAGCAGCGTGAGCGGGGCGAGACCGAAAGCGTGGTGAAGCGCCAGCTCGACGCGGCGCTCGACGCTGCCCGGGTCGCCGTGCTGGCAAACGCCGTGCTCGCCTACGAGCCGGTCTGGGCGATCGGAACGGGCAGGAACGCTACGCCGCAGCAGGCCCAGGACGTTCACGCATTCATCCGGGCGCGGCTTGCAGCGCGCGACAAGAAGCTGGCCGAGGGCCTGACGATCCTGTACGGGGGCAGCGTCAAGCCCGGCAACGCAGGCGAGCTGTTCGCGATGCCCGACGTCGACGGCGGCTTGATCGGCGGGGCTTCGCTCGTGGCGGAGGACTTCATCGCGATCTGCGCCGCGGCGCGGAGATAAACTCTGGAGAATGCAAAATGGATTTCTGGTTCACGCTGATACTCGTTATCGACGTCATCGTCGCGCTTTGCATCATCGGACTCGTCCTGCTCCAGCACGGCAAGGGAGCGGATGTAGGTGCCGCTTTCGGCAGCGGCGCTTCGGGAAGCCTGTTTGGCGCAAGCGGCTCGGCCAATTTTCTCTCTCGCACAACGGCCGTCCTCGCGGTCGTGTTCTTTCTCACGACTTTCGTTCTCGCCTACCTTGTCACGCACAAGCCGCGTGTGGGCGGAGGCGTGATGGACACGGTCAAGGAACAGCCGCAGCCGGTGCAGCAGCAAGTCCCTGCTTCCCCCGCGACGCCCGACGCAGCCAAGGCGTCCGACGCGGCGAAATCGAAAGCAAACGAGGTTCCGAAGTAGTAAAATCGAACGCTTTGAGGGCGGGCTCGTTTCCGACGCGGCGACGCTTCAAGCCCAATCACGCCGACGTGGTGAAATTGGTAGACACGCCGTCTTGAGGGGGCGGTGGCGAAAGCTGTGAGAGTTCGAGTCTCTCCGTCGGCACCAAACAAAGGGGGACTTGGATCGGAAGCGGGGGACTTCCGGCCCAAGTCCTCTATTTTGAGAGGGGTATGGTTTCTGTGAGAGCGAGCGTGCGAGTCCGGGCTACCGGCACGGCGTTTTGCTCTCAGGTCCGGCGCTGACCCGTGCTCGCAAACTACTTTCCCATCCTTCTGTTCATCGTGATCGCTCTTGTTTTCGGCGGCCTCATGGTCGCCGCGGGCACGGTGCTCGGGCCGCACCGTCCCGACAGCGAAAAACTATCGCCGTACGAATGCGGATTCGAGGCTTTCGAGGATGCGCGCATGAAGTTCGACGTGCGTTACTACCTGGTCGCGATCCTGTTCATCCTGTTCGATCTCGAAATCGCGTTTCTCTTCCCCTGGGCGGTGACGCTCGGCGAGATCGGTAGCTTCGGCTTCTGGTCGATGATGATTTTCCTCGCCATTCTTGTCGTGGGTTTCGTATACGAGTGGAAGAAGGGAGCGCTGGAGTGGGAATAGTGAAGGTGAAGGTGATCCATGGGTATTGGGTGGCTTATGGGTATTGAAGGCGTTTTCGAGGAAGGGTTCGCGACGACATCGCTGGACAAGCTCATCAACTGGACGCGCACCGGGTCGCTGTGGCCGATGACGTTCGGCCTGGCGTGCTGCGCCGTCGAGATGATGCACGCGGGCGCGGCACGCTATGACCTCGATCGCTTCGGAATCGTGTTCAGGCCGAGTCCGAGACAGTCCGATGTCATGATCGTCGCGGGGACTCTGTGCAACAAGATGGCGCCGGCGCTTCGCAAGGTGTATGACCAGATGGCCGAACCGCGCTGGCTACTACCATTACTCCTATTCGGTGGTGCGCGGCTGTGACCGCATCGTACCGGTCGACGTATACGTTCCGGGCTGCCCGCCGACGGCGGAGGCGTTGCTCTACGGCATCGTGCAGCTGCAGAACAAGATCAGACGCACCAATACCATCGCGCGCTGATTGGATCGTAGAACATGGCGGCGAAGCTCGAACGACTGAAAAACACGCTCGACTCGTCGCTCGGCGGGAAGATCGTGAGCCTGAGCGAATCCCTGGGCGAGCTGACGCTGGTGGTCGAGGCGAAAGACTATGCCGCGACCGCACGGCAGTTGCGCGACGATCCGGCGGCGCGCTTCGAGGAGCTGATCGATCTGTGCGGGGTGGATTACTCGGGTTTCGGTGAAGGCGGGTGGAAAGGACGCCGCTTCGCGGTCGTGTCGCACCTGCTTTCCCTGGCGCACAACTGGCGGCTGCGGCTGCGCGCGTTCGCGGCGGAGGACGACTTCCCGGTGGTCGACTCACTCACCGGCGTATGGCCCAACGCCGACTGGTACGAGCGCGAGGCCTTCGACCTGTTTGGAATCATGTTTACCGGGCACGCCGATCTGCGGCGCATCCTCACCGATTACGGCTTCATCGGCCACCCCTTCCGCAAGGATTTCCCGCTGTCGGGCAACGTCGAGATGCGCTACGACCCGGAGCAGAAACGCGTCATCTACCAGCCGGTGACGATCGAACCCCGCGAGATCACGCCGCGCGTCATCCGCGAGGACGAGTACGGCGACCTGGGAACCTCGCGCTGATCCATGGCGGAGATTCGCAACTACACTCTGAATTTTGGTCCACAGCATCCGGCGGCGCACGGCGTGCTGCGGCTGGTGCTGGAACTGGACGGAGAGGTGATCATGCGCGCCGATCCGCATATCGGCCTGCTGCACCGTGCGACCGAGAAGCTCGCCGAGCACAAGACCTATATCCAGGCGCTGCCTTACATGGACCGGCTTGACTACGTATCGATGCTGTCGAACGAGCACGCCTACTGCCTCGCGGTCGAGCGGCTCCTCGGCGTCGACGTGCCGATCCGCGCCCAGTACATCCGCGTGATGTTCGACGAGATCACGCGCATCCTGAACCACTTGCTCTGGCTCGGGGCGCACGGCCTGGACATCGGGGCGATGACTGTTTTCCTCTACTGTTTCCGGGAACGCGAAGACCTGATGGACTGTTACGAGGCGGTGTCGGGGGCGCGCCTGCACGCCGCCTACTATCGGCCCGGCGGGGTGTACCGGGACTTGCCGGAAACGATGCCGCAGTACCAGGCCTCGATGTACAAGAGCGCCGGCGCGCTGAAGAAGCTGAACGAGAATCGCCAGGGTTCGCTGCTCGACTTCATCGAGGACTTCACCCGCCGCTTCCCGAAGTACGTGGACGAGTACGAGACGCTGCTCACCGACAACCGCATCTGGAAGCAGAGGACGGTCAATATCGGCGTCGTGTCGCCGGAGCGGGCGCTCGCGCTCGGCTTCACCGGGCCGATGCTGCGCGGCTCGGGCGTCGAATGGGAC
>WNFM01086455.1_pt1 | contig 81270 bp, 88 predicted proteins | sample 5400271 | NCBI WGS metagenome assembly WNFM01 (sample SAMN13153352, study PRJNA577476) | soil metagenome | isolation source: 60 cm saprolite on Douglas fir-dominated hillslope | place: USA:California | collected 2013-09-17
GGCAGCGGAAAGCTGATCCTCACCGGCCAGCTCGGCGACGTGATGAAGGAAAGCGCGCAGGCCGCGCTCTCGCTGGTGAAGGCGCGCTCGTCGCAGCTGGGCGTCGCGCCGGAGGTCCTCGAGAAGTCGGACATCCACGTACACGTGCCCGCGGGCGCCACGCCGAAAGACGGTCCGAGCGCGGGCGTGGCGATGTTCCTCGCGCTAACGTCGCTGTTGACCGATCGACCGGTGCGAAGCGACCTCGCGATGACCGGCGAGATCAGCCTGCGCGGGCTGGTGATGCCGATCGGCGGCGTGAAGGAGAAGGTGCTGGCCGCGCTACGCGCCGGCATCAAGACCGTGATGCTGCCCGAGCGCAATCGCCGCGATTTGGAGGAGATTCCCGCGGATGCTCGTGCTCAGCTCGAGTTCAGGTGGATCAAGGACGTGGACGAGGCCGTGAGCATTGCGCTGGCTCCGGCATCAGTTCCGGAGACCGTCGCGGCTCACTGAGCACCGTCGGAAAAGAAAAAGGGCCCCTCGCGGGGCCCCTTTCTTTTTTTAGCCCAATGCTTGGTACACCTCGGCGAGCGTATAGCTCTTCGTTTCCTGCGCGATCACGGGCAGCGCTCCCTTCACCGCTTCGGCGTCGCCAGCCGCCACGTGCTCGACCAGCGCGCGCGCCTCGGGCGCGGTCAACGCCCGCGCATGGATGCGCGCAAAGCAGCGCCCCGGCCGGATCAGCGCATCGTCGAGATCGCCTACGTTCGGGAGATTCGTCGAGAAGATGATCTTGCGGCCCTGCGCGCGCACCACACCGTCGGCGATCGTGAGGAATCGATGCAGGTGCTCGTTTCCCTCGGCGCGCGGCTTCAGCAGATGGTCCGCGTCCTCCACCACGAAAGCGTCATCGCGCCCCGTGATGAACTTCACGAAGATCTGGTCGGACTCGAGCGCCTTCATGTCGCCGGTGTACAGCGCCTGCGCCTCGCCGCCCTTGCGGCGGGAAATCTCGCCCAGGATCGCGCGGATGAGGCGTGTCTTGCCCGTTCCCGGCGGTCCCTGAAGAACGAGCACCGTCTCGCGCGCATCGAGGAAGCGCTGGATGAAGGCGCGCACGCCGCCTGCGATCTCCGGATAGGCGAGATCATGGATCACGTCGTCGGCCATCTCCTCGATCGAGGCGCTTTCCAGCTCGCCGCGCGAGGTGAGGAAGTGCCACTCGATCGAGAACATCGGCTCCGAGATGCGCGTGGCACCCGCCTTGGCGACGATCTGCTCGCGCGCCTTCTCGGCGCGACGGACGTCGGAAGCCCAGACGCCGAACGCGACCGAGCAGTAGTCGGCCTTTCGAGCGCCGCGCAGCGAGATGAATACGCCGTCGCCGTCGAGGATCATCGTGCTCCAGTCGAGGCGCTCGCAGGTCCACACCGGATCGAGCGCGATCGCGTCGAGCAACGCCTCCAGCTCTACCCGCGCCGCGAAGCGCTGGTGGCGGAAAATCGGGTAACGTGATGCACCCTCCTCGAGCGCCCTCGTGAAGCGGCCCTTCAGGACCAGCTCCGTGAAATCGTACGTCTCGTGGGTCAATGCACCGTAGTTCGTCGTAGTCAGTTGCTTCATTTGTCTCTCGCTGGAAAAAAATCCGGCCGGATCATTCCGGCCGGCCTGGCTGGTCTTCGGATGTGGCTCGCAGATTGGTTGGCACGGTGGGACTCGAACCCACAGCTTTCGGATTAAGAGTCCGCTACTCTCCCATTGAGTTACGCGCCAGAACTGGGGTGACCATCGGAATCGAACCGAGTCTTTCGCGTTCACAGCGCGATGTGCTGCCGTTACACCACAGTCACCGTGGCGAGACGTGCCGGTATCGAACCGGCGACCCGCGGATAGACAATCCGCCGCTCTGCCGCTGAGCTAACGTCCCGTTGGTGCCCCACCCGGGACTCGAACCCGGAGGAACTGGTTTCTGAGACCAGTGCGTATGCCGATTCCGCCAGCGGGGCTGAATGAGTGCGGAGCTCCTTCGAGCTCCGCGGCACTACCCCTTCACGCAGAGGATCTGCTTGAGGGTCGTCACGACATCGACCAGGTCCGCCTGCGCGGCCATCACGGCGTCGATGTCCTTGTACGCCGACGGGATCTCGTCGATCACGCCTTCGTCCTTGCGGCACTCCACGCCCGCGGTCTGCGCGGCGAGGTCTTCGCGCGTGAAAAGCTTGCGCGCCCGACTACGGCTCATCGTTCGACCCGCGCCGTGCGAGCACGAGCAATAGGCCGCCTCGTTTCCCTTGCCCCGAACGATAAAACTCTTGGCGCCCATCGAGCCAGGAATGATCCCGAGCTCGCCGGCGCGCGCGCTCACCGCGCCCTTGCGCGTCACCCACACGTTCTCGCCGAAGTGCTCCTCGACGCGAGCGTAGTTGTGATGGCAGTTGGTGACTTCACCGATGAGCTTCACCTCGCGGCCGAGGCTCTTCGAGATCGCCTTGTGCACGAGCTGCAGCATCAGGTCGCGGTTGAGAGACGCGTATTCCTGCGCCCAGCCGAGGCCTTCCACGTACGACTCGAACTCCGGCGTTCCCTCGTCGAGCCACGCCAGGTCACGATGCGGCAGGCTGCGGTCGACACGCGTTGCAACTTCCTTCGCCAAGCCGATCGCCGCTTCGCCGATCGCGTTGCCGATGCCGCGCGAACCGGAGTGCAGCATGATCCACACGGCGTTGTCGGCATCGAGGCAGATTTCCACGAAGTGGTTTCCGCCTCCGAGCGAACCGAGCTGGCGCCACACGCGGCTCTCGCTGCGGGGTCCCACGACTTCCAGGATGCGAAGCTTCGGGAAGCGCTCGCCGAGGTCTTCCATGCGCGTCGCGAGGGCTCCGGCGGCCTCGAGCGTTTCCTTGTGGAAGTTGAAGCCCACCGGCACGTCGCGCTCGATCTGCGCGCGAACCTTGTTGAGGTTGGCCGGCAGGTCGCCCGCCACGAGGTCCGTCTTCACCGCCAGCATTCCACAGCCGATGTCGACACCCACCGCGGCCGGCACGATCGCCGCGCGCGTCGGGATCACGGTTCCGACGGTCGCACCTTTCCCGAGGTGCACGTCCGGCATCACCGCCACCGGGCCCGCCAGGATCGGCAGGTTCGTCACGTTACGGATCTGCTCGATCGCATCCGCTTCCAATTCCAGCCCGCCCGTCCAGAGGCGGGCGCCCGGTAGCATTTTTTCGTAGTGCTCTTTCATCATGTCCGTCCCTCCTCTCTGAGTTGAATACATTGCAAAAGTTGCGGGCGCAACTCTCCCGCACGTGCGCCCGCCGCCAAGCGCGGCGGGCGCCAATACAAAGCCACATCCGAATTGTGTAAGGAGCGGATCCTGCTACAGCTACTTCCACCGCGAAAACAAAAAAGCCCGGAGCTCTCGCGAGTCTCCGGGCTTCGTGGTGTTGCCACGATGACGGCTGGCTTTACGCCATCGTCATGCTCCCGGAGACGAAACGATCCTCAAGCGCGAAGATCGTGGGCGGCAAATGGCCGCGCACGAGCGCCCGCGCTCGCTGGTCGTTCATGTTCAAGTAAGAAAGTCGTTTCATCTCCGGTTCCAAAATAGGTGTTGCGTCAAACGAGGGTGCGAATGTGCCAGTGCTTAACGGCCTTGTCAAGGAATCGTTGACGGCCGTCGATCCGGCGCAGGCGCCGCGGAAAGCGCATCGAGCGTGCGTTTGTCGATTGGGTCGGACAACTCCATGCCCGCCTTCGATTGGAAGTCGTTGAGGGCCGCGCGCGTGAACCGCCCCATCAATCCGTCGATCCCGCGCGTGTCGTATCCGAGATAGGTGAGATACGTCTGGGCCGCTCTCACCGCGAGATCGGGCAACCCGCCCCGGTCGAGCCTCGCGTATTCCGAGGCGAGGCGCGTGTCGTAATTGTTCTTGCGATACGCCGGACCGTTGTAGCCGCGCGCGAACCGGGCCCAATCGCGGGAACGCAGGGCTGCCGCCAGGTCGTTGGCGGCAATGAAGCGCGCCATGGCGGTCAGCTGCCAATTCTCGGCGCCCGCCATCTTGGCGACCATGTCCTCGACGCCGGCAAAGCCAAGGCCGTCGGCGTGATAGCCCATCACCTGCCCCAGTCCCCAGGATGCGCTGAGAAGCGCGGCTTTCCGGTCGAGCGCGATCGCACGCGACAATCGATCGTACTGCGCGGCTCCGCCCGCTCCCTATCCGCCGGGGACCGGGTTGCTGAGATCGGGATTCCTCGCGTCGAAGCGCTGGCCGGTGCGCGCGCTGAACTCGTGACGCTCGAACAGGATGACCGGCCGCCGGTCGGCAAGAAAACCGTGCCCGCTCGTCTCCACGCCGATGACCGACCAAAGGCATGCGGCATCGAGGGCGAGCAGGTCGAGCGCCGATTGCAGCCCCGTCGCGTCGATCGGCGCGCCCTTGCCGGAGAAGTCGTCTTTCATTCTCATCTTCCTCCAGCGGCGAATCCGTCGAGCATCGCCCTCACCTCGGGAGCGGTGTCGTCCCAGTAGTGGGTGTGCGCGCCCCCTCCGATGCATCTTTCCATTCGCTTCCCGGTGTCGTCGACGCGGACCACGCCGTCCCAGGCGTTGGCGTCACCGTCCGCATACCAGAGGTAGCGACCCACGTAATCGGCGCTTCGATAGGCGTTGGCCCACGTGGTCACGGCGAGCTCGTCGGGATCCGGCACGGGCCCGGGCCAACTCGCGGCACTATGTCGTGCCCAGCCGTATTGCACCGGAAAGCGCTGGCTATAGAGCTGGCGCAAGGGCGAGCCCATCGTGAAGAGGACGGGATCATGCTCGGCGAGCCTGGCGGAGAGCTCGTCGTTGTTCAGGTGAAGGTATCGCAGCAGCTCCGCCGAAATCACCGTTCCCTGGCTGTGGGAGAAGATGACGATCCGATCGAACTTGCGTCCGTCGGCATCCTTGTACTCCAGGATGTTGCGCAGCAGGGAAGCGAAGCGCGCGCAAATCCGCGCGCGCGGATTCTGCTCGAGAGGGTGCAGCCGGAGCCAGTTGGCGACGTCGATCGCGACATCGATCGCGGTGCGCAGCCCGAGCGCCATGGCGCGCAGCGGGCCGGGCCCGGCGATCATCGCGATCAGCGCAAGGCCGATCCAGAACGTCGATGCGACCGAAACTGGGCTCACCGCGTCGAGGATCCAGGCCGGCACGACATGGAAAGTCTCGGCCAGCGCGAAGGTGACGGGGACGGCAAGCACCAGGAGCCACCGGATGCACTCGCCCGCGATTCTCATGGCGCGAAATCCCACGGACAGGCCCGTGCCCATCGGGGCGGCAGGTTTTTTCGCGGCGATCGCGGGAAACACCTCGCCGAAAATCGATGGCAGCAAGGCCCAGACCACCGAGAGAAATGCGACGCCGGCCAACCCCAGGATGATGACAAACGCCCACGGTGTGCTCACATCGAGGATGAGGCCGATCCGCGTCGTGGTTTGCGCGTCGAGGAATTTCTCCGAGAGCTTCAGGATCCCGCGCCAGAGCCCGAGGTTCAACGTGAGGACGAGGAGGCCCGGCAATGCCAGGGAAATGTTCGTCGTCCAGAGGCTGCGCCTGTCCTCCGAAGGCGCGCCCTTCGCCGCAACGAGCGCCAGCAGGGAAAACGACAGCGCCAGCACGAGGTACGCGCTCCACAGCGCGTGCAGCACGTCATAGAGCCACTCTCCCGTGCGCAAGCCCAGCTCTTCGATATTCGACGCTCCGACATGGCGCGTGACGATCGGGCACACCAGCATCGCCGCCACCGCGAACACCGACACCACGCCGATCCAGAGGGCGCCCCGCCTGCTCCCCTCGTAGGCGTACATGAGAAGGACGATGAGCGTGCCGACTACCGCCCAGCAAGCGAGGGCCAGCGCGATCGGCATGACCTCGCGAACCTCGAACGAGAGCAGGCCCACCACGGGCCCGACGACAAGCGCAATCCAGAAGACCCAGGGCCACGATGGCCCCGGCGCGAAGCGCCGCTTCGCGATCGCCGCGGACAGGATGAAGAGGATGATCAACACCGAGGCCGCGGCCCAGATCGCCCAGTCGTTCTTGACGGCATAAAGCCTCTGCGGCACAACGACCACGCCCAGGCCGAGCGCGCAAAGGTTGAGGACCGGGATCCACAGGGTGAGAAGCCGCTCGGCATTCTTCTGGATCTCGGCCAGCGCCTGCCACAGGCGGCTATCCCTCTTCGACATGCAGGCGAAGTCCATCGTGTGCCGTCCCAGGCCGCACACGTAGAAGAGGAGCTGGTAGAGCTCGCCGATGAGCCGCAGCCCCGTGGTCGAGACGCGCGAGAGATCGGTCCAATACATGTCGTAGACGTGGACTCCGGTCTTCTCGCCGGTCTTCGCGTCGGTGCGCGTTGCGGTGAGCGACACCGTGTCGTACACGCGGTCCTCGCCCTGCACCTGGTAGCTGGAGAGCTGCTCCGACATGTACTCGAGCTCTGGCTGGTTCGGATGCTCGCGCTTCTTGACCGGGTCCCTGATGAAATCGGGGCGCTCTTCGAAGATGGCGGTCTTCTTGGGAGGGGCGTTCGCCGCTACGCCGGTCTCGACCCTGCGCACCGCGATCCTGATCGGCGCTTCGACGAATGGGCTGTAGACGCCATTCGGGTGGCCCGCGAGCAAATCCGCCGTGGCCCTCGCGGCCTCGTGCGGCCGGTGATGGCCCACTCCATGCACCGCGATGATGGCGACGCGACGAGGCATCGTGTGCGTCCGGTTCCGGGTCGATGGGGAAGCTTCGTCCCGCCCACTCGCGAATTGACCTACCCGCACGGGTAGGACTTGCCGCGGAAGGCAAACTCGGGGATGTAAGCCCGCTTCAAGTCCCACGTCCGAAGGTGGGTTCTCGCCGGCATCCCCGGGGGTAGTCTGCCTCGACAAGTCGAACCCATTCCGCCTTTTCGCTGCAGTGCGCCACCTTCCAGGGAGGAGCCATGGCCACACTCGATCGGAAATCAATAGCCTGCGTTGCGGCGTTGCTTGGCGTGCTTGCGCTCGGCGGTTGTGACGGGGGCCAGCCGCGGCCCGGCATGGTGGACGACGAAGCGAAGCGCGCGGGCCTGACTCCCGCGCACTTCAAAGCGGCCGACGAAGACTACTTCCGCGGCATGGACAGCGGGATCGCCTTGTCGCCCGAGGAGATCAAGGGCCGCAACACCTGGATCGTGTGGACCGGCGGCAACGACCGCCTGTGGGACAAGCTCTCGCACGCAAGCGTCGGCAACCTGGATTTCCTGAAGACCCTCTCATCGAACAACTATGCCCGCGACCGGCGCTGGAGATACCTCGGCCTCGTGAACGAGCCCTGCTTCGAGGCGGCTACGGGGCCGGACCCCGAGCGATGGGGGCTCTGGCTCGACAAGCGCGTGAAGCCCTCGGCGAATTGCCCCGCGGATCCGTTCGAGAACGCCGACAAGTATCCGGGGGTGAAAGTCGGCTCGCGCGGCAAGATCCTCAACGGCAGGGAATTCCCGGCCGGCTCCTACTACGGCTATGCGACGGGCGTCGTGGGCATGAGGCTCTTTCCGAATCCCGACTTCGACGAGAACGCGGCGCGGGATTGGGATCCGGTGAGGTACTACAACGATCCCGACTATTACCTGCGCAAGGACCTCGTGCGGCCGTACCGCGTGGGCATGTCGTGCGCTTTCTGCCACGTGGGCCCGAATCCGGTGAATCCGCCTCCCAACCCGGAGCAGCCGGAGTGGAAGAACCTCAGCTCCAACGTGGGCGCGCAGTATTTCTGGATCTCGCGCATCTTCATGTGGGACCACAAGAACGCCGACGAGAGCTTCGTCCACCAGGTGTTCGCGACCTCGCGGCCGGGTGCGCTCGATACGTCGCTCGTGTCCTCCGACAACATCAACAACCCACGCACGATGAACGCGATCTACGGCCTCGCGTCGCGGCTGGGACAGGCCAAGCGCTGGGGGAAGGAGACCCTCGGCGGCGGCGGCCTGAACAACAAGCAGTTCAACGACTACGTGACGTCGGGACCGCTCACCGAGTTCTTCAAGGGGCCCGACACGGTCTGGTCGCCGCGGGTCCTCAAGGATGGCGCGGACTCCGTCGGAGCGCTGGGCGCCCTCAATCGCGTGTTCATCAACATCGGCCTGTTCAGCGAGGAATGGCTCCTGCACTTCCAGCCGCTCACGGGCGGCAAGGAGACGACGCCGATCGAGATCGCGGTGGCACGCAAGAACTCGACTTACTGGGGGGCGACCGAGAGCCAGACGGCGAATCTCGCGCTCTTCTTCCTGAAGACCACCGCGCCCCACAAGCTCATGGACGCGCCCGGCGGCGGGACCTATCTCACCAAGGATCGCGCCAAGCTCGAGCGCGGCAAGGTGGTGTTCGCGGAGAACTGCGCGCGCTGCCACTCGAGCAAGCTCCCGGCGGCGGCCCCGGGCGTGGACCCGGGCGGATGCTCGGGCTCGAACTATCTCCAGTGCTTCAACCGCTACTGGGATTGGACCAAGACCGAGGACTTCAAGCGCCCGATGCGCGACATCGTCCTCGCGCCCGATTTCCTCGACGACAATTTCCTGTCGAGCGAGCTGCGCATCCCGGTGACGCTCCTGAAAACGAACGCGTGCAGCCCGCTTGCGACGAACGCCATCGCGGGCAATATCTGGGACAACTTCTCCTCGCAGACCTACAAGGAGCTGCCGTCGGTCGGCGAGATCCGCGTCTACCATCCGGTGACGGGCGAGCCCCAGATGTACCAGATGCCCGCGGGCGGGCGCGGCTATACGCGGCCGGCTTCCCTCATCAGCGTCTGGTCCACGGCGCCCTTCTTCCTCAACAACACGCTGGGCCACTTCGAGGAGATGCCCTCGGTCGCGGCGCGGATGCGTGCGTTCGACGACGCCATCGAGCAGCTCCTCTGGCCCGAGAAGCGCGAGCATGAAACACTCAATGGCCACGTCCTTCCCGGCAAGATCGACCGCACCGACCATGTGAGCTGGCTTCGCGTGCCGGCGGGCTACATCCCGGAGAGCCTGCGCCCGCTCGTCGATCCGCTGGAGAAGGCGAAGCCCTGGCTGGTGCGCGACGGCGGGATCCAGATCGGCCCCATTCCCAAGGGGGCGGCGGTGAACCTGCTTGCCAACATCGACCTGCGGCCGGACAACCTCGGATTCGCGGAGCGTATCGCATACGACAAGAAGGTCCTCGCATTCCTCTTCCGCGCGAAGAAGGACCTCGCCTCCCTCCCGGAAAATCCGAGCAATGACGAAGTGACGAAGACTTTCGAGAATCTCGTGGACCCGCTGCTGGAGCTCAACAAGTGCCGCGACTTCATCGTCAATCGCGGCCATTATTTCGGCACCAGCTACGTGGAGTACGGCGATCCGCGCGCTGCCGAGCCGGGATTGAGCGACGGCGACAAGCGCGCCCTGATCGAATTCATCAAGACGTTCTGACCATGGGCATGCCCTGCCTGCCGCGCCGCCGTTTCTGGCAAGCCTGCGCGCGCACCCTGGTCGCCGCGATCGCATTCGCGCAGGGCTGCGCAACGCGCTCGGGCGCGGCCGGCGAAGGCACCGCGGATGCGGCAAGCCTCGACTGCAAGCCGGCTCCGGGCGCGGACGATTTCGACTACGTGGTGGTGGGCTCCGGCGCGGGCGGCGGGCCGCTCGCGGCCAATCTCGCCCTCGCGGGCTTCCGCGTCCTCCTCCTCGAAGCGGGCGGCGACGAGGAGCCCATCAGCTACCAGGTCCCCGTCTTCCACGCCGATTCGTCGGAAGACGACGACCTGCGCTGGAGCTTCTACGTGCGGCACTACGCGAACGACCAGCGCCAGCGCCGCGATACCAAGTACGTCGCGAACGCCGACGGCGCGCGGCGCGATGGAATCCTCTATCCGCGCGCGGGCACGCTGGGCGGGTGCACCGCGCACAACGCGATGATCATGATGTATCCGCACAACAACGACTGGGACGATATCGCCACGCTCACCGGGGACGCATCCTGGGAGAGCGGGAAGATGCGCGCCTTCTTCGAGAAGCTGGAGCGCTGCGAATACGCGCCCCCGGGGCTCTTCGGAAACACCGGCCGCCATGGATACCACGGCTGGCTGCCGACCAACGTCGCGGATCCCAAGCTGCTGCTTCGCGACGGCGACCTGAAGCAGCTCGTGCTCGCGGCCACCCGCCAGGCGAAAACCACGTTCATCCGTTCGATCCAGGATTTCTTCGAGCGCATCCTCATCCGGCTGGAGAACCACTTCGACCCGAACGACTGGAGCGCCGTGCAGCGCAGCCTCGAGGGCATCACGCTCACTCCGCTCACCACCCATCGGGGCCGTCGTGCCGGCGCGCGGGAATTCATCCGCGAGGTTCAGCGCAAATGCCCCGGCAACCTCACCGTGCGGTTGCATGCGCTCGCCTCACGCGTGCTGCTCGACGCCGCCAACAAGGCGACCGGGGTCGAATACCTAGACGGCGCGCACCTCTATCGCGCCGATCCCAGGGCGCCGTTGACGGGCGAGGCGAAGGCTCCGCTGCGCAGCGTCGGCGCGCGCCGTGAAGTCATTCTCGCCGCGGGAGCCTTCAACACGCCGCAGATCCTGATGCTTTCGGGAATCGGCCCGCGCGATGAGCTCGAGCGCCACGGCATCCGGGTTCGCATCGAATCTCCGGGGGTGGGCCGCAACCTGCAGGACCGCTACGAAGTCGGCCTCGTCAGCAAGATGAAGCGCGATTTCCCGATCCTGCAGGGTGCGACTTTCCGTCCACCCGCGCCGGGGGAGAAGCCCGACCCGAGTTTCCTCGAGTGGAAGCAGGGCAAGGGGCTCTACACCACCAACGGCGCGATCATCGCGATCGCGAAGCGCTCCGCGCCCGCGCGCCGGGACCCGGACCTCTATCTCTTCGGCCTGGCCGGCCACTTCACCGGCTACTACCCGCACTATTCGAAGCGCGTCACGCAGGACAAGGATTACTTCACGTGGTGCGTGCTGAAGGCGCACACGCGCAACACGGCCGGCACGGTGCGGCTGCGCTCGAGCGACCCGCGCGACACGCCGGACATAAACTTCCACTATTTCGAAGAAGGCAACGACGCTGCCGGCGAGGATCTCGACTGCGTCGTGGCGGGAGTGGAATTCGCGCGGCGCATCTCGGCGGACGCGGGCGGGATCATCGCGGCCGAAGAGGTTCCCGGGCCCGCGGTGCGAAGCACCGAGGAAATCCGCCAGTTCGTGAAGGACAACGCGTGGGGCCACCATGCCTCGTGCACCTGCAAGATCGGCGTGGATGCCGATCCCATGGCGGTGCTGGACAGCAAGTTCCGCGTGCGCGGCGCCACCAACCTGCGCGTGGTCGATGCGTCCGTGTTTTCGCGCATACCGGGCTTCTTCATCGTGAGCGCCGTCTACATGGTGAGCGAGAAGGCCGCCGACGTGATCCTCGCGGAGGCGAGGACGAGCGCACGTTGAGCAAGAAAAAAGGGGCCCGATAGGGCCCCTTCTGGAGGTTTGCGGCGCTTACTTGAACGAATACGTGAGCGTCGTATACCAGAACCTCCCCCTCGGATCCGCCACCGCATTCGCCCACCCGGCCGCATGCGAGCCGTTGGAAGAAACATCGGTGTAGGGCGGCAGGCGGTCCATGGCATTGCGCACGCCCACCTTGATGGCCAGGTGCTTGATGCCTGAATACTTCGTCGCGAGGTTGATGCGCGACACGCTTGGGATGTGGTGCGTGCCTCCGCCCGCGAAGGCCTCCGTCCAGCCGTTGGTGTACGTCTGCTCGAGGGTGCAGAGCCAGGCGCCGCGCTCGGCATCGAGGCTCGCCACGTGCGTCCAGCGCGGATAGGCGTTGCCGCCGTTGAAGCTGTTGCCGAGGTAGCTCACGTAGTTGAAGTCCTTGCCGAGCTGCGTCTTCCACTCGCTGATGTACGTGCCGACGAACGAGAGCGAGACCTTGGCGAAGGCCGGCGTGAAGCGCATCTTCGCGTCGACGTCCCAGCCCGCGGTCTTCAGCCCGCCGAGGTTCTCCAGCGGCTGGTCCACGAAAAGCGTGGTGCCGATAGTGCTGCGATGGAAGCGGGCGGCGTATTGGTTGTAGAGCGTATGGTCGTCGGGGTTGGCGAGGATCGCGTCGGCGGTGATGCTGCCGATCGCGTCCTTCTTCTCGATGCGCCAGTAGTCGAGCCCGAGGGACGCGCCCTGCACCGGCTCCAACAGGACGCCCGCGCTCCATTGCGTCGAGGTCTCGGGCTTGAGGTTGGTCGCCGCGATGTTGCGCACGTTGAGCTGCGTGCCCACGCAGCGCGCATCCTCGTCGGCGATGAGGGCTGCCGGGCAGCCGGGATCATCGAGCGCGTTCGCGGAGTTACCGAACGCGGGCGGGCTGTGCAGGTCCCAGAGGGACGGCGCGCGGAACCCCTTGCCCGCCGAAGCGCGCAGCAGCACCTCGCGGCCGGGGCTGTAGCGCACGCGCACCTGCGGGCTCGCCTTTGAGCCCACGTCGTTATAGTGGTCGTAGCGCACCGCGCCGCTTACTTCCAGCTCCTTCGTGACCGGGAGCACGATCTCGCCGAAGAGCGCGGCCACGTTGCGGCTCGCGTTGGTGTCGGGCACCGTGCCCTCGCCGCCGATGTGCAGGCCCGCGCCGTAGTCCGCGTTGGTCGCCTTGTCGTCGATCTCCTCGCGCCGGAAATCGGCGCCGATCGCGACCGCCGCACTGCCGCCCGCCATCTTGAAGAGGTCGCGGCTCAGCTTGCCGTCGACCTGCGTCGTGGTGCTCTTGGAGTCGCGCACCGGGCCTTCCAATTTGGCGCCGTTGAGCAAGGCCTCGCCCACCGCGTCGTTGGGCCCGAACGGATTGAGGTTGCCCGTGGCGAGCGCGGCGATGAAGCGCGGCTCCTGGATGTAGCCGGTGAGCGAGAGCTTGTCTCTCGCCTGCGCGAGCGTGAGCGCCGCGTCGTAATCCCACCCTGCGATCCCACCCTTGAAGCCCGCGGAGACGCGCGTCTGGTCGGCGGTGACGTCGTTGATGCGGTTGCCCGCGGGCACCGAGCGTATCGCGATCTCGAGGAATCCCGGCGTACCTACGTTGTTGACGTTGTATCCGAGGCGGTTGATGAGCGCGATGGGCGCGTAGCGGCTGGTGAGCGGCAGGAGGATATTGGGCTGGGTGCCGTCGGGACGGAAGTGCGCGTCGCTCTGGTCGATCGGCACCGGGGCGATGCGTCCGATGTTATGGTTGCGCGCGAACGACGCTTCCGCGAAGAACTGGTTGCCCTCGTTCAAGTCGTAGGTGAAGCGCCCGAAGACGTCGCTCTTGTGGGTATCGGGCAGGTTGTCGAGAAAGGCCGCGTAGATGCCACGGCAGCGGAAGCGCGGATCCCCCGACGGCGTGTTGCCCGACCTCTGCAGCACGGTGAACGACGGATCGCACCCCGCGATCGTGGCGCTGCTGGTGAGCGTGCCCGCGTAGGCGCCGGGGCTGAAGCCGAAGTCCATGAGGCGGCCGGGGAACGCGCGGAACGAAGTGGGGAAGGTCGCCCCGTCGATGTTGTTCGCGCGCGCGTAGAGCTGCTGGTCGATCGCCTTCACGCGCTCGTTGTACTGGAAGTGCGCCGTGGCGAGCAGGTTCCAGCGATCCTTGGCGAGGTCGCCCGCGCCCATGGCGAGGCTCACGCCCGATTCGCGCCCGCCGATATGATCCTCGGTGTTGCCGTACATGAGGGTCGCTTCGAGTCCGCGATAGTCGGTGCGCGTGATGAAGTTGATCACGCCGCCCACCGCGTCCGTGCCGTAGACCGCGGAGGCGCCGTCGCGAAGCACCTCGACACGCTCGATGGCGCTGAACGGGATGCTGTTCAGGTCGACCGCGTTCGCCGACGCGTTGAAGCCGCCGATACTGCCGAACGCGTGGTTCGCAAGGCGCCGGCCGTTGAGGAGGACCAGCGTGGAGCTGGCGCCGATGCCGCGCAGGTTGGCGTTCGACACCGCGTAGCCCACGCCCTGCGTGCTATCGGAGTACATCGCCGTGCTCGCGGTGATGCGCTTCAGGATGTCCTCGGTGGTGACCGCGCCCATGCGGTCGATGTCCTGGCGCGTGATGACGGTGACCGGCAGCGCGGTCTCGCCTTCGATCCGCTTGATGTTGGAGCCGGTGACCTCGATCCTCTCGGCGCGCTGGACCGTCTGCGCGAGCGTGGGAACCGCCGTGATCACGAAACTTGCGACGAGCGCTTGCCGTACGGCAAAGGCGAGCTTTCCATTTGCTGGATGCATGGTGAACCTCCCCAGGGAATATTTACCTTGTTATTGATGTTGCGTAGGCGGATTTCACCTCGCTTGGGGGTCCCGCGTCAACCCGCGCGAAAAGTCCGCCGGGAGCGGGCTCGGAATGCGCTTGGCGCCCGCTAGGGGATCTTCCCGCCGGTCAGCCAATCGGCCTTGTCGACGTCCACGAACACGACCTGCGTCGCCTCCGCGGTCGTCTTCAGGTGCTTGACGATCGCCTCGACGACGTCGCGCGCGCAGGCGATTTTCTGCTCGGGGGTACGGCCGCTGTAAAGCTCGATGTGCACGAAGGGCATGGCGATTTCTCCGCTCTGGGGAGAGCGGATTGTGCCATTCGTTCGCGCGGGGGTCGACTTGTGCTATTGCGGCGTCGTGCCCTTCGTCGTTTCCGACTGGGCGACCTCTTCGCCTTCTTCGTCCTCTTCGCCTTCACCACCTTCTTGCTCTTGTCGGTGCCGTTGGCATCGGACACGTTGTCGTGCTTGTCCTGGAAGTTCTGGCCGGTCGTCACGTTGGCGTTTTCGCTCTGGGCGGGCGTGGCGCGCTCCAGGCCCTTGGTGTCGGACGAGGCGGTGGTGTTGGCGAAGGCCGGCCCGACGGCGAGGGTTTGCCCGCCGCATGGTCGGTTCGGAGTGCGGCGTTCTCCTACATCAGCCGCCCAGCTCCGGATAGCGGCGGAACACGTCGTCGTTGTTGAACGCGAGCCGGCGCCCGGACGCGAGGTAGCGCTCGATGCGCGGCCGCGCGAACACGGCATCGTGCAGCCTGCCGAGCCCGGGGCGCGGGCGCAACGCATTGCGCGTCGTCGCGGGAAACGCGTAGCGCAGCCCCGCGATCGCCTGCGCCATGGAAAGATCCGCGTACGTGAGCTTCGAGCCCACCATCCACGGGCCCTTCCCCGCGTTGCGCTCGATCACGCGCTCGAAGTAGCCGAGGAATTTCGGGATGCGGTTCGCGCGGAAATCCTTCGCCTTGCGCTTGGCTTCGCGCTTCTGGTCCTCGTAGTAGAGGCTCGCGCCCACCGGGTGATGCGTGTCGTGCGCTTCGGCGACCAGGTCGGCGATGGTGAGCTGCAGCTGGTTCACCCACAGCCGGCCCGCGGCATCGCGCGGCGCGAGCCCGTGGCGTTCGCCGAGGAAAAGGAGGATGTTCGCGGTCTGCCCGATGAGCTGCCGCCCCGCTTTCAGGAAAGGCGGCGCGAAGGGCGGCCGCGCGATGTCGTCGCCTTCGAGATATTCCTCGATGGCGCGCTCGCCGCCGCCCTTCCTCTCCGGCTCGCAGGCGATGTCCCGGTAAGCGACGCCCGCCTCCTCGAGCGCGAGCCGCACGAACTCGCCGCGCCCCTGGATGCCGGGCCAGTAGTAGAGGATGTAGCGCATGGAATCTCCTTTGGGGGTCGGGGTCCAAGATTTTTCGGCCCCGGAGGTGCGACATGCCCGATGACCGCAAGTCCGACCGTATCGTCGGCAAGAAAATCCGCTTCACCTGGGACGAGGGCCCCACCCAGGGCGAAACCCACGAGCACGCCTTCAACGCCGACGGCAGCGTCGACTACCAGAAGGTCGGCCCGGGCGCGCCGACCGGCAAGCCCACGCACGAGAAGAAGTATGGCGCGGTGAAGGTGACCGACGACATCTACGTCGTCTCGTACCTGGGAGCCGCGGGCTACACCCTCACGGTGGTGCTCAACTTCGACGACCACAGGATCGCGGGCTTCGCCTCCAACGACAAGCAGTGGTTCCCGGTGAAGGGAACGTTCGAGGAAGTGAAGTAGCCGCTACTTCGCGCCCGGGCGTTCCGTCTGGCTATTGCCATGATTTGGGCACCTTGCGTCCGTGGCGATGCCACATTGCGGCTTTAGGCTCCTCCTCATACAAAGACGTCGGAGGTGCCCATGAAGTATCCCCTGCTCGCCCGCGCGCTCACCATCGCCGCGGTCGCATTCCTCGTCCTTTTCCCGATCGCGCTCATCGAAGGAGGCCGCAGCGACTCAGTAGAGGCCGGCGGTGCGCGCCTTTTCGATCGCCGCCTGCACTTCCTCGACGGTCTCCTCGAGCCTGCCGTGCGCGACCAGGCATTGCGCCTGCGACGGGAGATCGTCGATCTTCGGCCATGAGCCCTTGTCCCAGAGCTGCGAGCGGATGATGCACTTGCCGCAGTGGATGAACGCCTGCTCGACGCTCACCACGAGCGCGAGGACCGGAACCTTGCCCTTCACCGCCATGCGCTCGAGAAGGGCGGCGTCCCGCACGATCCGCGCGCGTCCGTTCACACGCAGCGTCTCGAGCTTGCCGGGAATGAGGAAGATCAAGCCCACGCCGGGATTCTGCAGCACGTTGGTGAATGTATCCGCGCGCCGATTGCCGGGGCGGTCCGGGATGGCGAGCGTCTCGTCGTCGAGCACATGCACGAATCCGGGCGGATCTCCCTTGGGTGAAACATCCGTGCGTCCCGCCGCATCGCTCGATGCGATCAGCACGAAGGGCGAGCGCGCGATGAGCGCGCGGCAGTGCCGGTCCAGGCGCGTGATCTCCTTCCTCACCGAGCGATCGATCGGCGCTCCGATGACTTCGCGCAGCTCGCGCTCGCTGGTCACGAGATGGGAGAACTCCATCATTCCGCCCTGATGTGGGATTCGCGGATCACGGCGGCGAACATTCGCGTCTCGCTGCGCAGGAACTCCTCGAATTCGGCGGGCGCGAGCGGCGCCGGGGAAATGCCGAGCTTCGCGAACATCGATAGAACGTCGGGGCTCTCGAGCGAGCGCCTCATCTCCGCGCTGAGGCGCGTTATCACGGGCTTCGGCGTTCCCGCGGGCACGACGGCCCCGAACCATTGCAGCACTTCGAACCCGGGGAAACCCGATTCCGCCAGGGTCGGGACGTCGTTCATCAGCTCGAAGCGCCGCCGCGAGGTCACGGCCAGGGCGCGTAGCTTTCCGGAAGCGATGTGCGGAGCGGCATCGGAAAGGGGCGCGATCACCACTTCCGCATGTCCCCCGACCACGGCCAATACGGCCTGCACGCCGCCCTGGTAGGGCACGTAGTTCATCTCGATGCCGGCGAGCGACATGAATCGCATGGCCGCCAGGTGGATCGAGGTTCCGGAATTCGAGGACGCGCAGTTGATCTCGCCGGGCCGCGCCTTGGCGAGGGACACCAGCTCCTGCACCGACTTGACGGGGACCGACGGGTGCACCGCGATCACGTTGGGCGTCGAGGCGAGGAGCGCCACCGGTGCGAACGCGTTGAGCCCGTCGTACGGAAGCTTGCGCAGCAGCGGGTTGATGGTGAGGTGCGAGCCGGCCAGGAGGATGGTGTATCCATCCGGCGCCGCCCGCGCCACCATCTCGGTCCCGATGACGTTGTTGCCCCCGGGCCTGAGGTCCACGATGACATGCTGGCCGAGGCCGGGCCCCAGTCCCAGCGCCACCGCGCGCGCGACGATGTCGACCGTCCCGCCGGGCGGGTTGGGCACGACGATCCTCAATGTCCTCGCGGGAAATTCCTGCGCCGGTGCCGCGCTCGAAAGTGCGAGCGCGGCGATCAGGGTGGTGACGGCTTTTCTCATCGACGCCTCTCTCGGGTTGCCCACAGCTTTCGCCCATCGGGGCCGGGATACAATCCCGCGCATCGGCAAACCACCTGTGACGGGAGGTCACATGTCGCGCATCGGCGATCGCGGCGAGATGGAGGCCTTCGTGCGCTCCGTCGAGCTGGGCAGCTTCTCGGCGGCCGCCCGCGAGCTGCGTCTCACGCCCTCGGCGCTTTCCAAGCTGGTGACGCGCCTCGAGCGCTCGCTCAAGGTGCGCCTCCTCAACCGCACGACACGCCGGATCAACCCCACCGCCGAGGGTGAGCTTTTCGTCGCGCGCTGCCGCAGGATCCTCGCCGAGATGGAGGACGCGGAGAGCGAAGTGAGCCGATCGCGCGAGCGCCCGCGCGGGCGGCTGCGCATGCATATCGCGGTGGGCTTCGCCATGCACCAGCTCGCGCGCGAAATGCCGCGCTTCCTCGAGCGCCACCCCGAGGTCCAGGTCGACCTCGTCATCGAGGATCGCCGCGTCGACATCGTCAAGGAGAATATCGACATCTCGGTGCGGCCCTGGCCTCCGGAGGCGACGTCCCTCGTCGTTCGCCGGATCTTCGATTTCGAGCGTGTGCTGTGCGCTTCGCCCGCCTATCTCAAGCGCCACGGCACGCCGCGCACGCCGGAGGAGCTCTCGCGCCACAGATGCATGGGTGTGTCGAGCATCCCGAACCACGGGCAATGGATGTTCATGTTGCCGGGGGGCCCGCGCGCGCTCGACATCGAGTTGAGCGCCAGCGCGAACAATGCGGACTTCGTGTATCGCTTCGCGTTGGCCGGCCAGGGAGTGGCGCGATTGAACGAGTTCATCGTCGCCGACGCGATCGCCGACGGGCGCCTCGTGCCGGTGCTCGCGGATTACCACTGCGCGGAAGGCCTGACGATGCTGGCGATCTACCCGCAGGAAAGGCATCGCCTGCCGCGCGTGGCGGCCATGCTCGACTTCCTCGCCGAGACGTTCGGCAAGCGCCCCTGGCGGGTGAAGCGAAGCGTGCGGCGAAGCGCGAAGCGCGGCGGCTAGCCCTTCGCTTCGAGCAGCAGCGGCCAGTTCTCCGCGAGGCCCGCCGCCTCGTGATAGCGATCGTGATACTCGCGAGGCGTCATGCCGAGGGAGCGCCGGAAGGCGCGCCGCAGGCGCTCCTCGCTGCCCAACCCCGTGCGCCGCGCGATGGCGTCGATGCGCAGGTCGCTCTCCTCCAAGAAGCGGCGCGCCGCCTCGACGCGCGCGCGCTCGATGAAGCGCGCCGGCGTCATGCCGAGCTCCTTGGCGAAGAGCCGCGCGATGGTGCGCGAGCTCATGGCGCCGCGCTCGGCGAGCATCTCGGTGGTGATTTCCTTCGAGGTGTTGGCGAGGATCCACGCGGCGAGCGTGGCGAGGCCCTCGTGGCCGATCATCTGCGCCGCGAGGTGCGTGCTCACCTGCTTCTCGCCGCCGCTGCGCCGCATGAACATCACCTTGCGGTGCGCGACCGCCATGGCGATGTCCTTGCCGAAGTCCTCCTGCACCAGCGCGAGCGACTGGTCGAGCGCCGCGGAAGCGCCGGCCGAGGTCTGGAACTTGTCGTCCTTCACGAACACGTGGTCGCGCTCGACGCGGATCGCCGGAAAGTGCGACGCGAGGTGCTCGCAGGCGCGCCAATGGGTGGTGGCGCGGCGCCCGTCGAGCAGGCCCGCGGTGGCGAGCACGAAGGTGCCGGTGCCGATCGCAACGACGCGCCGCGCTTGCGGCGCCGTGTCGCGCACGAATTTCAGGAGCCGCTTGTCCTTCAGCGCCGCGTCCATCACGCCGCCCGCGACGATCAGCGTGTCGATGTCCTGGCGCGCGCTGTCGAACGAATCCGTGGCGAGGATGACGAGCCCGCAGGAGGTGCGCACCGCGCCCTTGTCGTGCGCCACGATGCGGGTCTCGTACGCCGGGGCCGTGGCGGCGGTCTTGTCGCGCACCGCGAGGCTCGCGCCGCGCAACACCTCCATCGGGCCTGCGATGTCCAGGATCTGGGCTTCATCGAAGACGACGATGGCGGTGCGCATTCCCGGGCTCAGCCGTCGGCCGGCCCGAGCTGCTCGATCTCGGCTTGAAGGCGCGCGCGCTCTTCCACCAGCCCGCCGAGCTGCGCGTCGCAGCGTGCGATCGGCTGCGGATAGGCGCGGATCTCCTCGTTCAGCTCACGTAGCTTGGCCGCAAGGCGCGCGCGCGCCTGGGCAATGGTTTCGATGGCGGCATTCGGGTTCATGGCACGCACGGTATCGAGGGACGTAACGGTCAATGCGACAGATTTCCCGCATTTTCTGCCACTGGCAAGGGTTGGCGGCAAATGCGGCCTTTTTGTCAGACCTCACGCGCACGGTACCGGGACAATGCCGCCATGTCATTTCTCGCCCTGGCCGTGGTCGCCGCCGCCACCTTCGTGACCTCGTTCATCTCGGGGATCCTCGGGATGGCGGGCGGAATGATCCTCATGGGGATCCTCATCGCCTTGCTGCCCGTGGCCACGGCGATGCTCCTGCACGGCATCACGCAATTCGCCGCCAACGGCTGGCGCACGTGGATGCTGCGCGGCTCGGTCCGGTGGCGCGTGTTTCGCGGCTATGCCATCGGCTCCATCGCGGCGTTCGTATTCTTCGGCATGGTGCAGATCGTCGTGAGCAAGCCCATGGCGCTCATCATGCTGGGCGCCATGCCGTTCCTCGCGCTCATGCTTCCGTCGAAATGGCACCTGAATGTCGAGCGCCGCTGGCATTCGGAAGCGTGCGGCGCGGTCTGCATGGCGCTCGCGCTCGTGGCCGGGGTGTCCGGCCCGGTCCTCGACGTCTTCTTCATCCGCTCGAAGATGGGCCGCCACGCGGTCGTCGCGTCCAAGGCGAGCACGCAGAGCCTCACGCACTTGTTGAAGATCGTCTACTTCGGCGAGATGCTCGCCTCCGGCAACGCGGCGATGGCGCCCTGGATCGCCGTGGTCATGATCGGTCTCGCCTTCACCGGCACCACGCTCTCGAAGCGCGTGCTCGAGAGAATCGACGACTCGGCGTTTCGCAGCTGGACGCGCTGGACGATGATGAGCGTGGGCGCGGTGTACCTGGCTAGCGGCGCGACGATGCTGGCGCGCTAGCCTCTGCAACCGCGCAATCCGGTCGCCGTGCCGTTCTTCTCGACCCGGCGCGATTACCTTTCTTTAGGCAATGGGCAAGACCGCGACATTGTTCCCGGTGCCCGCAGAACCACCTGGCTGCCTCTCGAGAAAAACGGCACGCCGCCCGGATTGCGCGGCAGTGTGGACCTCGCTCGGAAGGAAGCCGATTTCCACGACCGTGGGACTTGAATCGACTCGCCGAAAAGAACGGCGATGCGCGACGCGGCCACGAGTTGCAGCCCATGAAAATGGGCTGCCCGTGCACTAACCGGCGTCGATGCGAGGAGCATCAAAGCGCAGCACATATATAGCGTCGTGCACGACGGGTGTTGCGACCGGCGAGGACGAGTGCCGTTCCTGTCGAGAGGCGCCTGGGTGGTTGCTCGACATCGCGCCGCCCACATCAAGATTCTTGACTAACGCTCTTGCGGGAGATGGCGCCGGGTCGACAGGAACGGCACTCGTCCTCGCCTGAGCCAGCAATGGGTTAACGCGCGACTAGTGCGTGCAGGCCGGCGTTCGCGCCGCCGCCCCGAGATACGCGATCAGGTCCGCGCGCTCCTTTGCATCCTTCACGCCCGCATAGGTCATCGTGGTCCCCGGCACGGTCTTCGGCGGATCGGCGATGAAACGGTCGAGCGTCTTCGCATTCCAGACCAGCCCGGACTTCTTCATCGCTTTCGAATAGTCGAAGCCCGCGATCGACCCCGCGTGCCGTCCGACGACGCCGCAATGGCGCGGCCCCACGCGGTCGCTCTCGAGCGCGTGGCATGCGAGGCAGCGTGAGTAGACCTCTTCGCCTTTCTTGAGGTCCGGCACGCCGAAAGCGTGAGAGGCGGCGAGCGCCAGCGCCGCGACGACGATGGCGCGCGCCTTCACCTTCAGGCCACGAACGCGGAAGGCACCGGCGCTTCGCCCACGGCGTTGCGCAGAACCGCCCAGTGCATCGCCTCGTCGCCGAGGATGCTCGCCGCGGCCTTCGCCAGCTCGCGGTCGCCGAACAGCGGCACGGCGCCCAGGTAGGCGCTCACCGCGCCCTTTTCGAGCGCGGCCGCGAAGCGCAGCACGTCTTCCTGGGTCTTCAGCTTCTCGACGGGGAACGTGTACTTGGCCTTCGCGGCGACGGGCTTTCCGCCCAGCCTTGCGATGGTCTTGGCGAGGACATCGGCGTGCTCCTTGTGGTGCCCCTGGAAGGTGACCGCGAGGGCGAGCACCGGCTTCTGCAGCAGGCCGCTCTCCGCGCCCACCTGGTATGCCGCGATGGCCTCGAGCTCGGCGCCGAGCGCGGTATTGAGGATGCGCACGTCGTTCTCGGTGGCGGCGCCGCCGGTCTTGGCGAGCGCCTCCTGCCCCGCGAGGAGCGCGACCGCCGTTCCCGTGAGCAGCAGGCCGGAATTTCCGAGGAAGGCGCGGCGCGCGGGACGCAACTCGCCATCGCTTGCATAAGCGAAGAAGGACATGGTGTTTCTCCTGTGGTGTGGTTGGTGTTCTAAGTGCGCGTATCGCGCATTGCGGCAACTCGGGCCAGCACGCGCCCGGTGATCCGGTCGCAGCGCTCGCCCGCGAAGGAAAAAGCCTCTTCGAGCGCGAGGTCGACCTCGCGCGACATGGATTCGCGCAGCAGCGCGCGGGCGCGGAAGAAGCGCGTGCGCACCGTCGCCTCGGGAATGGACAGCGCCTGCGCGACCTCCTCGACCGTCATCTCCTCGACGGCGCGCAGCACGAAGACCGCGCGGAACTGGTCGGGCAGCGCGTCGATCTTCGCTTCGATGAGGCGGCGCGTCTCGGCGCTTGCCGCGAGGCGCTCGGGCTGGTTGGCGGGGTTGTCGCTCATGGTGTCCTCTGCGGCGCGCGCCTCCCCGCCGGAATCGATGGCGATCACCTCGGCGCCGCGCTTGTTCCTGCGCGATCGGCCGAGCGCCTCGTTCACGACGATGCGCATGAGCCAGGTCGAGAGCTTCGCGTCGCCTCGGAAGGTGCCCATCGCGCGGTAGGCCTGCAGGTAGCCTTCCTGCACCGCGTCCTCGGCCTCGGCGTCGTCGCGCAGGATGCTGCGCGCGGCGCGGAAGAGCGGCTGGTTGTGGCGGCGCATGAGGCGGCGCAATGCGCCTTCATCGCCGTTGGCGATTCGGTGCGCGAGCTCGCCGTCGGGGAGCTCGGCGAGTGCTGGTGCGGGGGACGGGTTCATGGCGGTCTCACCACATTAGATGAAACCGGCATCCTCCACGTTCCGGTACCCCTGCAACCGCGCAATCCGGTGGTCATTGGGTAAAGGTGCGACCCGGGCGAATCTTCTCATCAAAATGCGTGAGAGAAAAGGCGTGACATTGTCGCCGCGGTTTCGAGCAACCACCTGGCGCCCTCTCGACCTTTACCCAATGCCCACCGGATTTGCGCGGCACGATCGACTTCGCTCGGAAGGAAGCCGATTTCCACCATCTGCACGCTCTTAATTGACTCGCCAAAAGGAACGGCGATGCGCGACGCGGCCACGAGCTGCAGCCCGTGAAAATGGGCTGCCCGTGCACTGGCGGCGTCGATGCGAGGAGCATCAAAGCGCAGCACACATATAGCGTCGGGGACGACGGGTGTTGCGACGGGCGAGGACGAGTGCCGTTGCTCTCGAGAGAGGCGCTTGGGTGGTTCTGCGAGCATCGGGAAAACAACATGACGCCCTTTCCCGTCACTCACAGAAAGGAAATGCGCCGGGTCGAGAGCAACGGCACTCGTCCTCGCCTGAGCCGGCAACAGGACTAACCCTTCTCTTCGAGCACCACGCGCCGGCGCGCCTTGTCGATGGTCACCGGACTCATGAACGACCACGCGTCGTAGTGGGTCGTCAACGCATACCGCCCCTTCGAGAGCCGCTCGAGAAACCACGGGCCGTCGGGGCTGGCGGGGTCATCGCGCACGGCGACCGGGATCGCGGTGAGGCGGCTCGTGCGCCGCCCGTCCTTGCCCACCCGCACGATCTGCAGGTGGAAGATCCGCGCCGGAGGCAAGACGGGCCCGGGCGCCTCGCTCGTCGCGAGGCGCTCGGGCCCGGGTACCTTGCGAAGGATGATCAGCCGAGCTCGATCGGCACGAACAGCTGGCGGTCGTTGCGCTGCACGAGGAGCGCCACGTGCTTGCCGCTCTTCGCCGCCTGCTCGCGCAACTGCTCGACGGACTGCACCGGCGTGCCGTTCAGCGCGAGCACGAGGTCGCCCGGCTGCACGCCGGCGCGCTCCGCCGCGCCGCTCACCTGCTCGACCACGAGCCCGCCGCGGCCGTTGTTCTGGCCGCGCTCCTCGCGCGTGAGCGGGCGCACCGCGAGGCCGAGGCGTCCGCCGGTGGCGGCGTTCGGCTCGTTGGAGGCGACCTGCTCCTTGTCCTTCGCCTCGCCGGTCGCGACGGTGAGGCTCTTCGCCCCGCCCTTGCGCCAGACTTCGACGGTCGCTCTTGCGCCCGGGCCCTTGTCGGCGACGAGCGCCGGCAGGTCCGCGGAACGCTCGATCACGTTGCCGTCGTACTTTAGGATGATGTCGCCCACCTGGATGCCGCCCTTCTCGGCGGGGCTCGACGCGTCCACCGACGACACCAGTGCGCCGCGCGGGCGATCGAGGCCGAACGAATCGGCGAGGGTCGCGTTCACTTCCTGCACCGTGACGCCGAGGCGGCCGCGGTTCACGTGGCCGGTCCTGGCGAGCTGGTCCTTCACCTTCATCGCGACTTCGATGGGAATCGCGAACGAGATGCCCTGGTAGCCGCCCGAGCGCGAGTAGATCTGCGAGTTGATGCCGATCACCTCGCCCGCGAGGTTGAAAAGCGGGCCGCCGGAGTTGCCCGGGTTCACCGCCACGTCGGTCTGGATGAAGGGCGTATACGAGGAATCGGGCAGCGAGCGCCCCTTGGCGCTGACGATGCCGGCGCTTACCGAGTTGTCGAAGCCGTAGGGCGAGCCGATCGCGACCACCCATTCGCCGACCTTGGCGGCGCGCGAGTCGCCGATCTTCACCGTCGGCAGGCCCTTGGCCTCGATCTTGATGAGGGCCACGTCGCTCTGCTTGTCGGCGCCCACCACTTTCGCCTTGTACTCGCGCCGGTCGGTAAGGCGCACCATCACTTCGTCGGCATGGTCGACCACGTGCGCGTTGGTGAGGATGTAGCCGTCGGCGCTCACGATGAAGCCCGAGCCCAGGCCCTGCATCGGCACGCTGCCGCCCCCGCCACCGCGCTGGCCGCCGCGCGGCGCACGGCCGCCGAAGCCCTTGAAGAAATCGTACAACGGGCTGTCCGGATCGAGCCCGGGGATCTCGGGCATCTCGACGCCCACCTTGGTGCTGCCGCGCACGCTCACGTTGACGACCGCGGGGCCGTTGGCGGCGACCAGCTCGGTGAAGCCGTTCAGGGGAAGGCTGGTGGCCGCGGGGTTGGCCGCGGGGGCCGCGACGCCGGCGACGGCGGCCGGGCTCGCTTTCGCCTGCGCGAACGGCGCGTCGATCTGCCCGCGATAAGCCGCGGCGCCGGTGCCGATGACGCCTGCCGCGACCAGCGCGGCGACGAGAAGATTGGGTTTCATCGTGTGTGTCTCCAGTCGAGGGATTGCGTGACCCGTGGGGGGTCGTGAGCTGGAGTGTGGTCGGCGCCGCTTAAGCGGGACTTAAGGCCGCGCCTTGCTTCAAGGGCAATTTCACGCGCGCGAGGAGGCCGCGCCCGGCGGCGGGATCGAGAAGCTCCACCGTGCCGCCGTGGCGCTCGGCGATGCGGCGCACGATCGCGAGCCCCAGGCCCGAGCCGCCCTGGGCCGCCGCTTCGCCCCGGTAGAAGCGGTCGAAGACGCGCACGCGCTCGCCCTCCGGGATTCCGGGGCCGCTGTCCTCGACTTCGAGGATCCCCTCGCCGCCTTGCCGGTACGCGCGCACCGCGACCGTTCCCGACGGCGTGTAGCGCAGCGCGTTGTCGACGAGGTTCTCCATCAGGGCGCGCAAAGCCGCGCGATCGCCGCGCACCACCACCGGCTCGGCGGCGCTCGCGCCGAGCGCGAGCCCCTTGTGCGAAGCCGCGGTCTCCTCGGCCTCGACGATGGCACGCGCGAGCTGGGCAATGTCGACATCGGCGGGGCTGGCCATGGAAGCTTCCGGATCCTGGCGCGCGAGAGTGAGGAGCTGCTCGACCAGGTGCACCGCGCGCGCGATGCCTTCGCGCAGCATGCCGTGGGCCTTCTCGCGCTCCGCCTCGTCGCGCGCACGCTCGGCGAGCTGCAGCTGCAGGCGCAGCGCCGTGAGCGGCGTGCGCAGCTCGTGCGCGGCGTCGGCGATGAACTGTCGCTGGTGCGCGAGCGCCCCGCCCAGGCGTGCCAGCAGCGCGTTCAGGGCTCCCACCAGCGGCTGGATCTCCTCGGGCACGCGCTCGCCGCCGATCGGCTCGAGGGACTCGGGGCTGCGCTTCGCCACGGCTTGCGCGGTGGATTCGAGGAAGCGCACCTCCTGCCCCACCAGGCGCCAGATGAGGAAGCCCATGAGCGGCAGCGCGACGAGGAACGGCATCAGCGTGCGCCACGCCGCCGCGAGCGCAAGGTCGTCGCGCACCGCGGCCGGCTGCGCCACTTGAATGGTGAGGCCGCGCTGCTGGATCGCGAACACGCGCCAGCGGCCCTCCGGGGTCTCGATGTTGCTGAAGCCGAGCTGCACCGCGCCCGGCACGTGCAGGTTCGGATGCGACACGTAGAGGCGTTTGCCGTCGCGCCCCCACACCTGGATCATGAAGTCGGAGGCCTCTTCGCCCTGCAGCGCCTCGGCGAGCTCGCGCGCGGAGAAGGTCCGATCGCGCAAGGTGAGCGCGAGCTGGCGCAGCTGGTAATCGAAGAGGTCGTTCGCCTCCGAGCGCGCCTGGAAGAAGACCACCATCGCCGCCGCGAGCCCGCCGGCGAGCACGCTCGACAGGAGCCAGAAGAGGAGCCTCCTGCGCATCGACATCAGGCGTCGTCCCTGGCGATCGTGTAGCCCATGCCGCGCACGTTGCGGATCACGCCGGGATCGAGCTTCCTCCTCAGCGCGTGGATGTGCACTTCCACCGCGTTGCTCGCGATCTCCTCCTCCCAGCCGTAGAGGCGCTCCTCGAGCTGCGCGCGCGTGAGGTAGGCGCCGGGGCGATCGGCGAGCGCCTCGAGGAGTGCGTATTCGCGCGCCGAGAGCGCGACATCCTTGCCCTTCCACGTCACGCGGCGCGTGGCGGTATCGAGCTCGAGCGCTCCGCGGCGCATCACCGAGTCGGAGCGCCCCGCGCGCCGGCGCAACACCGCGCGCACGCGCGCCGAGAGCTCGTCCAGGTCGAAGGGCTTCACCAGGTAGTCGTCGGCGCCGGCGTCGAGCCCGGCGATGCGGTCGGACACCGCGTCGCGCGCGGTGATGATGAGCACCGGGACGTTCTCGCCCTTGGCGCGGAGCCCGCGCAGGATCGCGAGGCCGTCGCGTCGCGGCAGGCCCAGGTCGAGCAGCACCAGGTTGTAGACGCCGTTCGCCACCGCGAGCTCCGCCTCGCGCCCGTCGCGCACCCAGTCCACGGTGTGGCCTTCGGCGCGCAGCCCCTGCTGGGCCGCCGCGCCGATCATCGAGTCGTCTTCCACCAGCAGCAATCGCATCCGTTGAATATACTCGACCCAAAAGTGGTGTCAGGTACGACTTTTTAAGTTGTACCTGACACGACTTTTTCAAACCGGGGAGGCTGGGTGACGCATGCCGATGAAGGCCGCGCGCGGCTGAAGAAGATCCTCGCGGGCGACCGCGCCGTGCAGGCGAGCTCGCTCTTCGATCCGATGACGGCGCGCATCGCCGACCAGCTCGGCATCGAGGTGGGATTGATGGGCGGCTCGGTCGCATCGCTGGCGGTGCTGGGCGCGCCGGACGTGATGCTGATCACGCTCACCGAGCTCGCCGAGCAGGCACGCCGCGTGTGCCGCGCCGGCAGGCTCTGCGTGCTCGTCGATGCCGACCACGGCTACGGCAACGCGCTCAACGTGATGCGCACCGTCGAGGAGCTCGAGGCCGCGGGCGTGGCCGGATGCACCATCGAGGACACGCTGTTGCCGCGCGCCTATGGACCGGTGGGCGCCACGCAGCTCCTTTCGCTGGACGAGGGCGTCGGCAAGATGAAAGCGGCGCTGCGCGCGCGCGGCGACTCCGGCATGGCGATCCTCGGTCGCAGCGGGGCGCATTCGATCACGGGCGTGGACGATGCGATCCGCCGTTTCAAGGCCTATGAGGCCACCGGCGTCGACGCGCTTTTCATCCCCGGCATGAAGAAGCGCGAGGACCTCGAGGCGATCGCGGCCGCGGTGCGGCTCCCGATCGTGATTGGCGGCGTGGGCGAGAAGCTCTACGACGAGCCGTGGCTCGCGAGCCACCGGGTGCGCGTCTATGCGAAGGGCCACGAGCCCTTCGCCGCGGCGGTGCAGGCGATGTACGACGCGATGAAGGCGCTGCGCGACGGCACGCCGCCCAAGGAGCTGAAGGGCATCGCCTCCGCGGAGCTCATGGCGAAGCTCACGCGCGGCGCGGACTACGACGCTTTCACCCGCGATTACCTGGGCGGCTCGCGCTAGTCGGCGCGCGTCACCCCGACGGTGTTGTCGTCCGGGCGCCGGTCGACGAGCTTCACCACCGGATCGATGCCCGCGCGCAACGGCTTCTCGCCCACCTCGATGGCGAGCGTCGTCTCTCCCGAGCGGATGCGGCGCTTCTCGAGGTAGAGCGCCTTGTCGTCGGCGCCGAGCACGCCGATGTCCACCCAGTCGTCCATCGGCTCTTCCTTCTGCGTGCCGCCCTCGTCGGCGCGCAGCTTCTTCGCCGCGATCGTGAGGGTCACCTCGTAGCGCCCGCCCCCCTTCTCGCGGTAGGTAGCCGAAACGGCTCGATTCTCGTAGAGCGTGATGGTCTCGAAAAGGTCCGCGATGAGGTACTGGTAGCGCGGCGGGGTCACGGCGCGGAATTCGGCGAGAAGCTCGCGCGACGTCGTGTATGGCGGCTCCTGGTATGCGACCTTCTTGATGTAAGCCGCGAGCGCACGGTTCACCGCGTCTTCGCCGATCGCGTCCTGCAGCGCATACATCGCGAGGCTGCCCTTGCGGTAGTAGATGTACGCCTGGTTCTCGTTGCGGTAGAGCGGCATCTCCTTCTTGCGCTCGGTGGCGCGCCCGACGAGGTAGGAATCGAGCTCGTACTTGAGGAAGCGCTTCATCTTCGCGTCGCCGAACTTCTTCTTCATCACCATCAGCGCGGAATACTGCGCGAGCGTCTCCGACATCATCGTGGCGCCCTGCACGTTGGCGCCGATCACCTGGTGCGCCCACCACTGGTGCGCGATCTCGTGCGCCGTCACGTAGTAGGGATAGTCGATGTCCTTCGGGTCCTTGTCGTCCACCTTGGCGATGAAGCCGATGCTCTCCGAATACGGGATCGTGTTCGGGAACGACTGGGCGAATTGCTGGTAGCGCGGGAATTCCAGGATGCGCACCTGGTGGTGCTGGTATGGGCTGAAGTTTTTCGTGTAGTAGTCGAGCGAATCCTTCACGCCCGCCATCATCCGGTCGAGGTCGTACTCGTGGCCCGGCTGGTAGTAGATCTCGATGGGCACATCCTTGCCGGCGCCCTTCCACGCGTCGCGCTTCACCGCGTAGCGCGCCGACAGGAACGCGTAGAAATTGAGGATCGGCACGTCCATCTTGTAGTGGAAGAAGCGCCGCCCGCCCTCGGTCCACTCGCGCTGCAGGTAGCCGGGCGCGAGCGCGATCTGGTCGGGCGCGGTCGCCACCGTCACGTCGAGGTCGATCCAGTCGCCGTCGTTGGAGATGTAGTTTTCCATGCGCGCGCGCGCATCGTCGATGTCGTGCATGCGCTCGCGCGGGCCCAGGCCGTGCTTCTTGCGCTGGCGGTCTTCGGTGAGCTCGACGTGCTCCTGGTAGCCGATGACCGGGAGGTATGAGCTGTTGAGGAAGGTGCCGTTGTCGACCACCGTCTTGCTTGCGCCGTTGTTGCTGAAGCCCGGCTTGGGATACTCGAGCTCGTATTCGAGCGTCATGCTCTCGCCCGGCTCGAGCGGCCGCGCGAGCTTGTAGCGGCTCCAGCCCAGGTCCCGGCGGACCTCCGCGGGAGAAAGGGCGATGCTGGCGGCGATCTTGCCGACGACGGCGGACTCGCGCACGTTCACGTAGAGCTCGGCGATCGCGGCGTCGCTCTTGTTCTTGAGCGTGTAGGCGCCGTTGAAGCGCACGTGGTGCTGGTACGGGAAGATGTCCACGTCGAGCTTCGAGGCGACGACTTTGGGCTGCGGCTTCGCGGCGAACGGCTTGTAGAGCTTCTCGTACTGCGCGTTCAGCTCGTCCCGCGCGAACTCGTCGCGATAGGGGTGAAGGATATTGATGTTGTAGAAGATCCAGGCGCCGGTCGCGGCGAACACGAGGAACGCGCCCACCGCCGTCGCCGTGAGGGGCCGCGTCCAGCGCTTGCGCGCGATGGCGAGGCGCACCCTCCACGCCGTATCGGTGCCGCGCACCCAGAAAAGCCGCGCGAGCACCAGCAGCAGCACGCTCGCCGCGCCCCAGTACGCCTGGAACCAGCGCAGCGGGCCGAGAAAATGCCCGTAGCGGTTCATGTCCGAGTAGACGACGTTCGGCACGTTGCCGAAGTGGTACAGCCGATGGTCGTAGCCGAAGCCGGACGCGGTGATCTCGACCAGGTAATACAGCACCACGAGGAAGTGCCCGAGGTACTTGTGGTTCACCACCGAATGGATGGCGAGCGCGAGTGCCGCGACCATCCAGTACTCGGGGAGCTGCAACACGAACAGGCGGAAGAAGTACTGGCCGAGCTCGAGCCGGGTGTAGCCGCTGAAAAGCTGGATCAGGACGCCGCAAGCGAGGACCACCACCTGCAGCACCGCCTGCATGCCCATCAGCGTGAGGAGTTTCGCTACGAAGCCGAGCCAGGTCGGCGCCGGCAGGCTGTCGGCGATCTGCGCCATGCGCGCGTCGCGCTCGCGCCACACCAGCTCGCCCGCGTAGAACGCCGTGATGATGAGCATGATGAGGCCGAACTGCCCCGACGCGAAGTCGATCACCTGGTAGGTGACGGGATAGGTGTTGGTGCCGAAGATGCTGCCGACCACCTTGGCGTTGCCGAGGATGAAGAGCGCTCCGGCGAGGGCGATCACGCCGAAGTAGACGTTCTTCACCGTCTCGCGCAGGTAGAGCGCGACCATGCCCGGCAGCTGCCGCAGCCAGGCGCCTGTCCCGTTATTCAGCGTCACCGCCGGAATCGCGACCGGCGTGATCGGCCTTGCCGCCGCGGCTTCCGCGATCGCCCGCGCCTTGCGCCTCTTCTTGCCCTCGGGCTGCGCGAAGCTCATGCGGAAGCGCGCGTAGCACGCGGCGAAGACGACGAGGCCCAGGGAAACCCAGAGGGCGCGGTTCCACAACACCTCGTCGGCGAGCGGGACGAGGCGCGTGTTCTTCTCCGCGAGGCTCCAGTAGCGCGTGACCAGCCCCATGGCGCTCGAGCCCAGCGGATCGATCATCGCCGCGAGGTTGCGGTTGTCGATGTCCTGCAGCAGGCGCAGCGCGATGATGTAGCCGATCAGCACGACGACGCCCGCGATGTAGACCGGCAGCATGCGACGCGTGAGCGCGGCGAGCCCGAAGAAGCACGCGCCAAGGAAGAAGATGTTGGGCAGCAACATCACGGCGTAGGGCTTGGCGAACGCGCCGAAGGTCCACGGCCCCACGCGCGACGCATCCACGCCCGGGAAGTGCGCGCCGACGACCACGCCGAGCGCGATGCCGAGGAAGATGAAGAGGAGGATCGCCACCGCGCCCAGGAAACGCCCGATGAAGTACTGGTGCTTGGCGATCGGGCTGGTGAAGAAGAAATGGAAAGTCTGGTACTCGAAGTCCTGCTGCACCGCGCGGCCCATGAAGGCGGCGATCACCACCACGCCCATGAGCCCCAGCACGGTGACCGTCTGCGCGATCGCGTAGGGCGAGTTGATGAACACCTTGTCGCTGCTGAAGATGATGTTCGCGCCGCCGGCGAATGCGCCCCCGGCGGCGGCGATCCACAGCGCCGCGATCGCGGTGAATACCGCGAGGTACACATAGGTCGAGATGCGCCGGAACTTGGTCGCGAACTCGAACCACGCGATGGCGATCACAGCCGGCCCGCGACGGCGCTGAAGTAGACGTCCTCGAGGTCGGCCTCGACCGGCTCGAACCCGGCGCCCGGCGAGGACGGCGCGTTGGCGCGCACCACGGTCCGGCCCGACTGCAGGCGCGTCGAGATGACCGGCATCGACGACTGCACCGCCTCCAGCTCGGAGCGCTCGACCACGCGCCGCCAGATGCGGCCGCGCAGCTTCTCGACCGACGCGCGCGGGTCCCCGGCAAGGAGCAGCTTCCCCTTGCTGATCACGGCGAAGCTAGGGCAGAGGTCCGCCACGTCGTCCACGATGTGGGTGGAGAGGATCACGACCACGTCGTGCCCGATGTCGGCCAGCAGGTTATGGAAGCGCACGCGCTCCTCGGGATCGAGCCCCGCGGTGGGCTCGTCGACGATGATGAGCTTGGGATTGCCGATCAACGCCTGGGCGATGCCGAAGCGCTGGCGCATGCCGCCGGAAAATCCGCCGAGGCGCTGCTTGCTCACCGCGGAGAGGTTGGTGCGCTCGAGGAGCGCATCCACGGTGGCCTTGCGCGCCTTGGAATCGGTGACGCCCTTCAGGCGCGCGAAGTGATCGAGCATCTCGGCCGCGGTCACCTTCGGATAGACGCCGAACTCCTGAGGCAGGTAGCCCAGGATGCGGCGCACGCCCGCCTTGTCGCGCAGCACGTCGAGCTCGTCGAAGGTCGCGCTGCCGCTGTCGGCCTCCTGCAGCGTGGCGAGCGTGCGCATGAGGGTCGACTTGCCGGCGCCGTTGGGGCCCAAGAGGCCGAACATGCCCGGCGCGATGGTGAGCGAGACGTCGTCCAACGCCTGAACGCCGTTGGCATAGCGCTTGGAAAGATTGCGGATGAGGAGTTGCACGTCTTGTTCTCCTTTTTTTCGGGACCACCGGCAGACCGCCAAGTTACCCCAGTCCCCGGGGGCGCTGGATTGGATGCGCCCCGGGCACACGCCGGATTCAAGGTCAGCCGCATCCGACCCCGCGAAGGAAGGCGCGCCTTCGGCGCGCGCCGGCGGTGTCCCTGCCTGCGCTAGCGCGGGCGGGTGCCCGTGAGCGGGGGCATCATCAGCGTGTCGATCGGATGGATCACGCCGTTGCTCGCCTCGATTTCCTGACGCGAGACGCGCGCGCCGTTCACGGTGAAGCCCGAGTCGGAGGGCGCGAGCCGCAGCGCGTCTCCCTGGATGCTGGGCGAATCCCCCGCCTTGAAGTCCTTGGCGAGGACCGAGCCCTTCATCACGTGGGCGTTGATGATGGCGACCAGGCGCTCCTTGTCCTTCAGGAGCGTCTCGAGCGCCCCGTTGGGGAGCTTCTTGAAGGCGTCGTCGGTCGGCGCGAAGAAGGTGAAGGGTCCGATGCCCTTGTACGTGCTCGCGAGGCCCGCGGCCTTCAACGCGTTCGACAGCGTGACGAAGTTGCCCGCGTTCGCGGCGTTCACGACGATGTCCTTGTCTTCGGTGTTCGCGTCCATGGTGATTCTCCAGAGGGTCGGCGAAAAAAATGGGAGGCGTAGGCCTCCCAGAATGTTGTACACCTCTAAAACGGGTTTCGCCCACTATGGGCTCCGAAAGTCATTCCTCCTAGGCATTTAGTTACTTAAATCAGTTGACTTGGCGGCGCAGGACGGTAGCGAGCCAGGGCTGCTCCTCCCGCGGCAGGCCCGCGGGGCGATAGTAGTGCTCGAGCTCGACGAAGCCCGCGGCGCGCGTGTATCCGCGCCATGCCTCGAGGTCGTGGTAGGCGCCATAGCGGCCGCGATTCCACCCTTCCTCGTTGGCCCCGCGCGGGTTGGAGGCGAAGAGCACGCCGCCGGGCCTGAGAGTCCGGTGCAGCTCGCCCAGGACGCGCGGCAGCTCCTGGCCCGGCACGTGGAAGAGGACCGCGTTGGCGAACATGCCGTCGAAGCGCGCCGCCGGAAGCTCGAGGCTCATCAGGTCCTGCTCCCACACTTCGCAGCCGCTGTGCAAGCGCGCCATCGCCGCGAGGCGCGAAGCGCCCTCGACCCCGATCGCGACGTGGCCGAGCGCCGCGAAGGTCTTCAGGTCGCGCCCCGGCCCGCATCCCAGGTCGAGGATCGTGAAAGGCGCGGGCGCCTCGATGTGGCGCAGGAGAGCCGCCACGTTCTGGCTCACGTCGTGGCCGCGCGTGCCCTCCCAGAAGGACTCGGCGTTGCGCTGGTAATGCTCGAGCGTTCCCGCGGAGATCTTCGCGAGCTCGTGTGGATCGAGCTTCATCGTGCTATTTTCCTCCCACCCCGGCCTACCCACTACCGGGGCAATTTTTCGATGACGCCACGTTGGGCCTGGCTGCCCGCCCCGAATACCTGGAAATATCACGCGCTCCTGCTGGGCCTGGGCATCTTCGTGCTCGGGCCGCTGGGCGGGGTCGCCGCGTCGTTCATGAATTTCTCGCTCGGCTTCTTCATCGGCGGCCAGGTGCTGGCGGGCATCCTCGGCTCGACCGTGACCTACGGCTACGGCGAGGAAGGCAAGCACGGTGCCAACTATATCCAGACCGCCGCCGCGTCGGTGGCGAGCCTTTCCGCCATGGGCGTTCTCATCCAGGCGATGGTGTGGATGGGGCTGCCGCAGCCGCCCGCGTGGCAGATGGTGCTCTACTTCCTCTGCATCGGCATGTTCGCCGCGGGCATCGGCATGCTCTACACGCCGATCCTGGTGGACCAGATGCAACTCACCTTCCCGTCGGGCCTCGCGGTAGCCAACATCCTGCGCGCGCTCACCGACCCGGTCCTGCTGAAACGCTCGGTAGGCAAGCTCGGCACCGGCATCGCCATCGGCCTGGCCGGCGGCATCGCGGCGACCAAGGTCGCGCTCCTCGAAGCGATCGAGTTCTCCGCATCGACCTTCGGCGCCGGCATGGTGGTGGGCGCGCGCATCGGCGTTCCCGGCATCGTTGGCGGCCTCCTCGGCTTTGCGCTCATCCCCTACTTCGTCTCGATCGGCTGGCTCAAACCGGGCGAGCCCTTCCGCAAGATCACCTTCCTCATCGCGCTCGGCACCATCCTCGGCGCGGCGATCATCGATCTCGCGCTCATCTTCCGCGACGCTCTTCGGCGCTATCGCGAGCATCGGCCGAAGGCCGCCGCGCCGGACGACTGGAAGCGCGTCAACACGCACAAGCTCGTCGCGTGGGTGGTGGCGTGGGGGATCGGCATCGTGGTCTCCGGCCACGTCGTGCTCGGTCAGCCGGTGGGCTATCTCACGCTCGCCGTGGGGCTGGTGTTCGTGTTCGCGATGGTGAACGGCATCTCGCTCGGCCTCACCGACCAGAATCCGATCTCGTCCGCGTTCGTGGTGAGCGTGCTCGTCATGGCGACCCTGGGATTGAAGGACGCGACCGTGGGGCTCATGGCCGGCGCCGTCGTCCTCATCGCGACCAGCACCGCCTCCGACATGCAGCAGGACCGCTCCACCGGCTGGCGCCTGGGCACCAATCGCGTGATCCAGTTCCGCTACCAGGCCGCGGGAATCTTCATGGGCGCCGTCATGGGCGTCGCCTTCGCGCAGCTCTTCATGGCGGCGTACCCGGTGCTGCTGCAGGACCAGACCGTGATGTCGGCCGCCGAGCAGCCCGCGAACTGGAGCGCCGCGATGACGTTCAAGATCGTCGGTGTGCTGAGGAGCTTGACCGAGCCCAAGCCCTTCCAGCTCACCGCGATCTGGGTGGGTGTGGCGATCGGCTTCGCCATCGAGCTCGCGCGGAAGGCGATCAAGGCCAACGCCGCATACCAGCGCTTCGCGAAGAGCGGGCGCGCCGGGTTCGCCACCGACTTCACGATCGACGCGATCGTGCTGCCCTCGCCGTATGCGCTGTCCTTCGGCGGCTTCGTGAACCTGAACACGTCGCTCTGGTTCGGCGCGGGCGGCATCGCGTCGAGCGCCTTCAATGCGATCACGCGCAGGAAACCTCGTGAAGGCGAGGCGCTGCCCGAGGACATGAGCACGACGTCGCTCTTCGGCGGCGGCCTCATCGCCGGCGACGCGCTCGCCGCGCTCGGCATCGGCATCGTCGGGCTGGTCTCCACGGTACTATTCGCGCGATGAACGCGCCGGACTCGCCCTTCCCTTTCGACGCGGACCTGCTCGCCGCCGCCGAGCGCCTCGAGGCGAAGGTGATCGCATGGCGGCGCGACCTGCACGCCCATCCGGAGCTCGGCAACCGCGAGTTCCGCACTTCGAAGGCCGTTGCCGACCACTTGCGCGCGCTCGGCATCGAGGTGCGCGACAAGGTGGCGCACACCGGCGTGGTCGGCGTCCTCGCGGGTGCGCTTCCAGGGCCGGTCGTGGCGCTGCGCGCCGACATGGACGCGCTGCCGGTCACCGAGGAAGTCGACGTGCCCTTCAAGAGCACGCTGCGCACCGAATGGGCCGGCATGGAGTGCGGCGTGATGCACGCCTGCGGCCACGACGCGCACACCGCGATCCTCATGGGCGTGGCCGAAGCGCTGGCCGGCATGCGCGAGCGCATCCGCGGCACGGTGAAATTCATCTTCCAGCCTGCCGAGGAAGGCGCGCCGGGGGACGAGGGCGGCGGGGCGCGGCTCATGATCGAGCAAGGCTGCCTGGAGGCGCCGAAAGTGGGTGCGATCTTCGGCCTGCACGTGACCTCGAACCACCACACCGGCAAGATCGGCTATCGCTCCGGGCCGCTGATGGCCTCGTCCGACGAGCTGCGCGTCTTCGTGCGCGGCACGCAGACGCACGCCGCCATGCCATGGCGCGGCGTGGATCCCATCGTGGTGGGCTCGCAGATCGTGATCGGCCTGCAGACCATCGTCGCGCGCCGCATGGACGTGACGAAGGAACCGTCGGTGGTCACCGTGGGCGTCTTCCAGGGCGGCGTGCGCAAGAACATCATCCCGGACGAGGTGCGCATGGAAGGCACCATCCGCACCTTCGACGAGGATCAGCGCGATGCGATCCACGAGCACGTGAAGCGCATCTCCGAGATGATCGCCGCCGCGGGCGGCGCGCAGGCGCGCGTGCAGATCAAGCGCGGCTACGACGTGACGGTGAACGATCCGGCGCTCACGGCGTGGGCGATTCCCACGCTGCGGCGCGTCGCGGGCGAAGCCAATGTCGGCGTGGTGGACAAGGTGTGCGGCGCCGAGGACTTCTCGTTCTACCAGAAGGCGGTGCCGGGGCTTTTCCTGCGCGTCGGGTGCACGCCGCCGGGGCACGAGATCGCAAAATCCGCGCCGAACCACAGCCCGCGATTCTTCGTGGACGAGGGCTGCCTCAAGATCGGCATGAAGGTGCTTTGCACGCTCGCCCTCGACTGGCTTGCGGCGCACGCGACCCCCGAACCGTAGTCAGCATCATCCGACAGGGCAAAGGACTTCCCGCCGACTGCCGGCCCCCACATCTTGTGGCTTCATACGGCCAGGTGCACCAGATCTTCTCATTTGCGAAAGGAACGATCATGGACTGCTGGCACGACGAGATCGATCGGGCGGCGACCGAAGCCGAAGTCGTGAGGAGCGCGAGCGACTATCTCTTCCTCTGGGCGCCGCAGGAGCTCGCTCCGGTGACGCAAGGCTGGCGCGACCTGCGCGTCGAGACCGCGGCGGACGTCGAGCGCCTCAAGTGCTGGCTCATCGAGGGCCTCGCGAGCGCCCATTCGATCGCGCCCCAGGCCGCGGCGCTACGCGAGCTGGCGAGCTATTTCTGGCACGCCGTGGCGCGCATCGATGAAATTCGCCGTTCGCGGGCGCACGTGATCCAGGCCGCTAGCTACTCCGCGCGGTCGCTGCTGCACTGAGATTGCCCTCTAAGTCGTGTGGATGAGAGGCGACGGCATCGCCTCGGCGCCGAGCATCGCGGCTTCGCGGTAGACCCGGTTGCGGCGCGGCCATCCGGGCGGCTGCACTTCCGCAATGACTTCCGGATCGGACCATACGTGAGCGGGAATGCCGAAGCATTCGTAGTTTTCTTGTTCTTGGTCTTTCATGGCCGGCTCCGTGACGAGGGGATGCCAGCAAACATTACGCGCGGGAACTTGGCCCGCGTGTAGGAACAAGCCGTTGTTACTGTAGGACAACGCCGCAGCGACGCCTAGCGCGCGGGCTCCACGATGAAGGGCTCCACGAGGAAGGGATAGGGGTTCACGGCGGCGCCCTTCCACCACCTGCGATCGGCGCCGAGGCGAAAGATCGTGAAGTGCAGGTGCGGCGCATTGGGCGAGGCATTCCCCGTGGTGCCCACGTAGCCCAGCACGTCGCCGCGGCCGAGGAGCGCCCCTTCCTTGAGGTTCGCGGCGTAGTGGTCGAGGTGGGCGTAGTAGTAGGCGTACTTCTCGTCGCGGTCGAACTGGTAGACCGTGAGCCCGCCCGCCTTGCTGTCGAAAAGCTTCGCCACGCGCCCGCTGTCGACCGCGTGCACCGGCGTCCCGCGCGCGGCCATGATGTCGAGCGCCTCGTGGCGGTGCCCGCCGTGCATCTCCTCGAAATTGTCGCGCAGCCTCGCGCGATCCACGCCCTCGACGGGAATGAGCAGGCGCCGCCTGGCGAGATCCTGCATATCGTCGGCGCTCGCCAGGTTCACGGAGGTGAGCCCCGCGGCGGCCGACGCCGTCGTGATCGCGCCATGCGCGGAAACCAGCGGGGTGATGTGGGTACGCGAAACCTCCATGAAGCACACCACCACGAGTGCCGAGAGCACCAGCACCATCAACGCGGCGCGCCCCGACGTCACGGTGCTAGCTCTCGACGTTGACCGGGATGCCGGGCGCGGCGAGCGCCGCGAGCTTGAGCGCGTCCCAATTGGTGAGGTGGATGCAGCCATGGGTCTCGATGCGCCCCACGAGCGAGGGCTGCGGCGTGCCGTGGATGCCGTAGTGCGGCTTGCTGAGCCCCATCCACAGCACGCCGATAGGGCTGTTGGGCCCGGCGGCGATCTTCACACGCGCGTGCTTGGGATTGTTGTCGTTCAGCTTGCCCGGGTCGTAGTCGAACGTGGGATCGCGCACCTCGCTCACCACCTTCAGCTTGCCGGGCGGAATCTCGTCGCGCTTGCCGGCCACGCTGATCGGGAACTGCGCGAGCACCACGCCCCTGGCGTCGAGGACCTGCAGGATCCTCTTCGACTTCACCAGCGTGATAGACGCCGCCTTGAGCGTGGTCTTCGGCTGCGCCACGTCGGCGACGACGATCTCGTCGCCGGCGGCGAATTTCTTGCCGCGATTCAGCTCGCGCAGGAGCTTCGGGCTCATGTGGAATTTCTCGCCGAGCATTTCCACCACGTCCTCGTAGTCGAGGCGCGGCAGCTGCGCGCGTTCCATCACGTCCGCGGGGATCTTCACGAAGGGCCCGGCCGCGTCCTTGTCGGTGATGGTGTAGAGCGTGGTGGCGTGCTCGTCGTCGCCCTTCAATGCCTGCCAGGTCTGCTGGTCGACCTTGCCCGACGCGCCGAGGCCGTTGGCTTCCTGGAATGCGGATACGGCGCGGCGCATGTTCTCGCCGAAGCCGCCGTCGATCTCGCCGGGTGAAAACCACTTGCGGTCGAGGAGGATCTGCGCGCGCGCGACGGCGGCGCCATGGGCACCCTTGGCAAGGGTGGCCAGGTTGGCGCCGTCGTTCAAGGCGGCGGCGTCGATTTTCGCGGTGGACGCGTGCGTGGACGTGGCGCGTTTCGGCGCCGCATCGGCGGGGCTCGCAAACGCAAGCGTCATCGCTGCCGCGAGGGCGCCGAGGAGGCGCTCGGTCATCGCCGGGGACCTATGGGGGGCCGGCGGCGCGGCGCGCGCGGCGCCTTTTCCGGCGATGCGGGTGCGAGGGGATATCCCGGGAGTCGCAGCGCGCAATGCATGGTCCGGGTTTCAGTCGTCGAATTCGGTGGGCCAGTCGTCCATCGTCACACCGCCCGGCTCGTCGCCGTCGGAGCTCCAGCGGCGGTTCTCGAAGGTCATCTCGGCGACCGGCAGGCCGTCCTCGTCGATCTCGAGGATCGGCGGGAGTGCCGGACGGCGCAATTTCACGGTTCTCATCTGTTTCATGGCGGACCCCCTTCGGTGGTGCTTATCGAGTCCGAATGTAGCCCTGGCCTATCGGACTACCATCCAGAGAAACCCACCTGTCCGTGTAGGACTCGACTGATTCGAGCGTGGTGCTTTTGCGGGCGCAATGCGCTAGAGTGTTTTCAGCCGTCGCGGCTCCCGCCGCGTGCAGGCCAAGCCGCCCCACGAGGGCGATCAAAATCGCAAGTCGAATCCAGGGGAATCTCCAAATGCGCAGGAACAAGCTCGCGTTAGCGGTGCTGGGAACGCTTTTGTCCATGGGTGCCCAGGCAGGTACGTTTGTGCTGAACGCATCGAAGTGGGGACCGAGCCAGGACGCCGCGGTCGCGAAGGCAATCGGCAGGGTCACCTTCAGCCATGCCGGCGCCGGAGTCGCGGTGGCCGAATCGGACAACCCGAATTTCCTCGCGGTAGCGCTTTCCGGCGGCGCGATCAACGGCGGCGCTGCCGACCGCGTCGTCGAATGGACGCAGCCCATGTCCATGGATCTCGACCAGAACGCCGTCAATCCGAATAACGACACGTACTATTTCCTGCAGTGGGCGCCGAAAGCGGTCGAGGCGCCCGGTGCGTGGGCCCTGGGCTATACCGGCCAGGGCGTTCGTGTCGCGGTGGTCGATGGCGGCATGTTCAACAAGCACCCCGACCTCGCGGCGAACATCGATACCGCTTCGGCGCGTTCCTTCGTCACCTCGGGCGCGCCGGGGCTGGGCGGCTGCAACGCCACCGCGTACAACTGCGACACGGGCACCTTCTGGCACGCGACCCACGTCGCCGGCATCATCGCGGCGCTGGACAACACCATCGGCGTGGTCGGCATCGCGCCGAAGGCGACCATCGTCCCGGTGAAAGCGCTGCATGGCGGAAGCGGCAGTTTCGGCGCCGTGATCGCGGCGGTGCTCTATGCCGGCGACCATTCGGCCACGGGCGGACGCGCGGACATCATCAACATGAGCCTGGGCGCGGTATTCCCGAAGAACGACCCGGATGCGCACGAGCTGCGCTTCGCGCTGCAGAAATCGGTGGATTTCGCCGTGGACAACGGCTCGCTCGTCGTGGTGTCGGCCGGCAATGACGGGCTCGACATGGACGCGAACGGCGTGCTCATCGTGACGCCCGCGGAGTCCGGCAAGGCCCTCGCGGTGAGCGCGACGGGCCCGGTGGGCTTCGGCGTCGGCGCGACCAATTTCCGCAGGCCCGCGTCGTACACCAACTACGGCAACTCGCTGGTGACGCTCGCCGGCCCCGGCGGCGATTTCGTCTATCCGGGCAACGAGTCGTGCGGCGTGGCTCCGTGCTGGGTGCTCGACCTCGTTCTCAGCACTTCGCGCGCGGGCTATTCGTGGGCGGCGGGAACGAGCATGTCGGCGCCGGCGGTTTCGGCGGTCGCCGCGCTGGTGAAGCAGAAGAACCCGGGCCTCACGGTGGCCGAGTTGAAGGCCGCGCTCGTGAAAAGCGCGGATGACGAGGGCCAGCCGGGAACCGATGCGTTCTACGGCAAGGGCTTCGTGAACGCCCGCAGGGCGGTTCAGTAACGCGTTGACGCTGCCGGCCGCCTTCGGGCGGCCGGCATTCGCCCTTCAGAGGGCGCCGCTGTTTCTCAGCAATTTCTCGATGGCCGCCGCGATCCGCGCGTAGCCCCGGTCGTTGGGATGCATCAGGTCGGACTTGAGGCTCGAATCGAAGAGCACCTCCCTCATCGCCGCCTCCTCGAAGCTGATGGCCTCACTCGCGGCGATCTCGGCGTAGAGCGCGGGAACCGAGGGCGGGATGCCTGGCTTGGGCGTGGCCAGCAACACCACCGGAATGCCCTTTGCCTTCGCGAGCCCGATCATCGCTCGCACGTGGGTCGCCACGCCCGCGTCGCCCATCTTGCGCAGGAAGTCGTTGCCGCCGTGGCAGAGGATCACCAGCGCGGGATGCGTTTCCTCGAGCACCGCGGGCAGGCGCGCCAGGCCCTCGCCGCTGGTCTCGCCGGGCACTCCGGCATTCACGACGTTGAGCCCCGTGCTGCGCGCGAGCACCGCGGGATAGGATTCGCCCGCGCCCGCACCGGTGCCGAAGGTGAGGCTGTCGCCGAAGGCGAGCACCGTGGCGCCGCGTTCGAGCTTGCCGATGCGCGCCTTCGATCCTCCACAGCCCGCGACCCACGCGACCGTGATGGCGATGAGCACCAGGACGAAGCGCGAGGGCGTCTGCATGGCGGGGCTAGAATATCCCTGATCCCTGCCGCTCATGAAATTCGATTCCCACACGCCCGGAGCCTGGCGCGACCTCGCCGTCGAGGCGGCGCGCGGCTGGCAACGCGACGGCGCGCCGAGCATGGGAGCGGCGCTCGCCTTCTACACGCTCTTCTCGATGGCGCCGCTGCTGCTCCTCGCCATCTCCATCGCCGGGATCGCGATTGGCACCGACAGCGCCCGCGAGATGCTGATGACGCAGCTCACCTCGCTCATGGGCGAGCAAGGCGCGGGCGCCGTGCGCTCGGTGCTCCAGGCCGCGAACGAGCACTCCGAGGGCGTGTGGTCGGCGATCGTGAGCGTGGTGACGCTGATCCTCGGCGCGACCACGGTGTTCGCGGAGCTGCGCCGCGACCTCGACAAGATCTGGCGGTTCGAGGCTCCGGCCACCTCGGGCGTGTGGAATTTCATCCGCTCGCGGCTCCTCTCGGTGGGCATGGTGGCGACCATCGGCTTCCTGCTGATGGTTTCCCTCGCCGTGAGCGCGGCCGTCACCGCTGTGGGCTCGATGTGGGCGGGCGGTTTTCCGGGTAGCGCCCTGCTGCTGCGCGCGATCGAGTTCACCGGCTCCTTCGTGGTGATCACCGGGCTCTTCGCCATGATCTACAAGATCCTGCCCAGTGTGCGCATCGCGTGGGGCGACGTGTGGGTGGGCGCCGCCGTCACCTCGCTCCTCTTCTGGATCGGCAAGTTCCTGATCGGCGTCTATCTCGGCCGCAGCGCGATCGCCTCGCCCTTCGGCGCCGCCGGCACCCTCGTGGTCGTGATCGTGTGGGTCTACTACTCGGCGCAGATCTTCTTTCTCGGCGCCGAATTCACGCGCGCCTATGCACTGCGCCTCGGCTCCCTGCGGGTCTAGAACGCGATGATGGCGATGGCGACGAAGACGGCGATCACGTAGGCCGCGACGATCATCGCGCGCGCGCGATCGAGCTTGCGCGCGCCGCCGCGCCTGGGCGGGACGGTCCAGCCGGCGCGCGACACGGTCGCCTCGCCATCGGCGGGCGCCACCGAGAGCCGCGCGAGGCCTTCGGTGGAATCGAAGCGCGGCGAGGGGCGCAGCTCCATGGGCTCGTCGCGCAGGAGACTCGCCACGTTGCCCTCGGTGGCGGGCGCGGGCGCGTCGTTGGGAAGGGTCATCGCCTCGGCGCGCTCGCGGCCCGCCTTCTGCGCCGTCGCGACCTCCACCGCCGCATCGCGCAGGTCCTTCGCCATCTCCGCGGCGCTGGCGTAACGCTCTTCGGGGCGTTTCTTCAACGCGCGCGCCACGATGAAATCGATCACCTGCGGCAGGTCCGGTGCGATGTGGCTGGGCGGTGTGGCCGGCATGTTGGCCAGCTTGAACATGAGCTGGGGAATGTCATCGCCCTGGAACGGCTTCGCCCCGGTGAGCACCTCGTAGAGCACGAGCCCCAGGGAGAAGATGTCGGCGCGATGGTCGAAGGGCTGGCCCGCGATCTGCTCCGGGGCCATGTACTGCGGCGAGCCGAGGAGGACGCCGGTCTGGGTCTTCACCGTGGGCTCGTGCAGGCGCGCGATGCCGAAGTCCATGATCTTCACGCGGCCGTCGGCGAGGACCATGATGTTGCCGGGCTTCACGTCGCGGTGCACGACGCCGCGCTCGTGCGCGTAGGCGAGGCCTTCGGCCACCGCGGCGACGATCGCCACCGACTGCGACGGCGCGAGGCTCACGTCGCGGATCATTTCGCGCAGGTCGCGCCCCTCGAGGAGCTCCATCGCGATGAACGCGGTGTCGCCCTCGCGCCCCACGTCGTAGATGGTGATGATCGACGGATGGCCGATGCTGCCGGCCGCGCGCGCCTCCTGCAGGAAGCGCGCCTCGTGCACGTCGCGCTCTGCGGAGCTGCCGGTGAGCGCGATGGTCTTGATCGCGACGGTGCGCCCGAGCGCGGAATCCGCGGCGCGGTACACCACGCCCATGGCGCCACGCCCCAGCTCGTCGATCACCTTGAAGCGCCCGAATTTCTCGGGAAGGGGCGCGGCCATCTAGCTCCCGAATTTCTTCTTGAGGTCGCGCCAGAATTCGGGTCGCGGTTGTGGCGCGGGGCGCGTGAAGGTGTGCGCGATCGTGGTTCGCTCGCCGGGCTTGAGGTCGAGCGTGATCTCGAGCGGCGGATAGCCCGGATTGCGCAATTGCACCACGCGCCTGCCCGCGACGACGTCGATCTCCTGCAGCGGCGGCGCGTTCCCGCGCGAGACGCCGTCGACGAAGACCTCGCCGCGCGGCTTCACGCTGAGCCGGATCACCGCCGGCAGCGGCGGGAAGAGGCGCTGGTGCGCTTCGCGCCCGGCGACGCCGAGAAGGAGGATGCCGGCCACGCCTCCCACCCCGTAGGCGAGCATGCGCCGCCGGTAGACCGATCCCAGCTTCGCGTCGGGCGTGTAGAACGAGTGCAGGCGCACGCGCGTGTCGGTAAAGTCGCCGGCTACCGCGAGCCCTGCCGCGCGCGCCGGATGGAGCTCCTGCAGCGCCCTGGCGAAGTCCGCGGTGACGAGGAGCTTCTCGGGAGAGGCGAACTTCGCGGCCGCCGCAGCGGCGGCGAGGCCGTCGCCGAACACGCGCCCCTCCGAGCCGCGCGACGTCATCGCCAGCGGTCCGTAGTTGAGCCCGGCTTGCAACGACGAGTCGCTCGACGCCGCGTGGATCACTTGCGCCACGTCGAGCGCGCGCGCCGGATCGCAGAAGAGGATGAGCGCGATGCCGTCGTCGGCGTCGAGAACGGCGCGCTCCTCGGCGGGGAGGGACCCGATCGCGTGCTTCGCGCGCGATTCGAGCTTTTCCTTGAGCGCGGCCTGCTCGCCGACAGCACGGCTCGCGAACTGCGCGATGCGCAGGTAGGCGACGTTGGCGTAAACGGGAGTGGCGCGGGAATTCATCCAGCCCGTATTGTAGCGACGGGTCACTGTAAGCGCCGTCTTACTGACAGCGCCGCGAAGTGTGGTAAAAATGGCCCCTTCCTGCAATTCCCGAGCGGCCCCATGAATGCCTGGTTCAAGGACATCGACCGTGCGACCACGGAGGCCGAGCTCGTGTCGAACGCGCGCGATTATTGTTGCCTCCTGCACCCGCGCGACCTGGCTCCCCTGCCCGTCGAATGCCGCGAGATCCGCATCGAAAGCGATTCGGACATCCCGCGCCTGCGCGCGCAGCTCGCCCAAGGCTGTGCCGGCGTGCGCGACCGCGCGGACGACATGGAAAAGCTGCGCGACCTGGTGAGCTATCTTTCGAAGGTGAGCGAGCGCCTGGGCGAAATTCGCGGCCGGTAGCCACCGGCCGGCGGAGCTGCGCGGCGCGGCCTAGGGGCGAGCCTTCTGCCCGCCACCGGGTGCGCCGATCCCCGGCTCCGCCCGGCGTCCCGCGTGCGCGGCGTCGGTCGGCAGAGTCCCGTCTTCCTGTAGGAATCGAGGGTGCGCCGAGCGGCGAGACGTGCGCCGAAACTTAATCGCGCGTTCCGGGCTCGAATTTTCAATGACGCCCGCCGAGGAAATCCGATGAGCGAGAGGACTCCGCACTCGTTGTGGGAGCGCCTGATGCGCGCCATCGACGACGACCGCGAGGAGGTCGACGAGGGGGCGATCTGGTTTCACCTGCTCTTCATCGTGCCGATCTTCCTCGTCGTCGTCATGCTGATCAGGCGCTAGCCGTGGCGGCGCTCACCCCGGCGCAGGCGTGGACGCTCGCAAGGCGCGCGGCGAAGGGTTGGAGCGACGATGCGGCGCCGAGCATGGGCGCGGCGCTCGCCTTCTACACGCTCTTCTCGCTCGCGCCCGTGCTGCTCCTGGCGATCGCGTTGGCCGGCTTCGTCATGGGCCGCAACGAGGCTCAGAACGCCCTCGTCGCGCAGCTCACCCAGGTGATCGGCGACAAGGCGGCCCTCGGCATCGAGTCGCTGCTCGACGCGGCGGGCGCGCGCGACGAGGGCAAATGGCCCGCGGTGATCGGCACCCTCACGCTCGTAGTCGGCGCGACCACGGTGTTCGCGGAGCTGCGCGCCGACCTCGACCGCGTCTGGCATTGCACAACCGGCAAGGCGCGCGGGCTCGGCGACTTCGTGCGCACGCGTCTCGCGTCGTTCGCGCTGGTCATCGCCATCGGCTTTCTGCTGCTCGCCTCGCTCGCGGCGAGCGCCGCCCTCGCGGCCGTGGGAGAGCGCTGGTTCGCGAGCTCCGAAATCCTGGCGCACGCGGGCGAGTTCCTGATCTCCTTCGTGGTGATCACCGGGCTCTTCGCGATGATCTACAAACTGCTGCCCACGCCGCGCATCGCATGGAGCGACGTGTGGGTGGGGGCCGCGGTGACCTCGCTTCTCTTCTGGCTCGGCAAGTTCGCGATCGGCCTCTATATCGGCAAGGCTGCGGTGGGCTCGACTTTCGGCGCGGCCGGCGCGCTCGTGGTCTTGATCGTGTGGGTCTACTATTCGGCGCAGGTCTTTTTCTTCGGCGCCGAATTCACGCGCGAGTACGCGCTTCTCCACGGCTCGAAGCAGGGGCCCTCCCACGTCCATGAGCGTCGCCGTTCGAGCGGCCCACCCGTCGCCGCCAACGACGAACAAGTAAAAGTCGTGTCAGGTACGACTTTTTAAGTTGTACCTGACACGACTTTTTAGTTTCGTTATTTCAGGGCCTTGAAGCGCAGCCGGTGGGGCGCGGCGGCCTCGTCGCCAAGGCGCTCGTGCTTGTCCTCCTCGTACTCGTGGTAGTTGCCCGGGTAGAGGACCCATTGCGAATCGCCCTCGGCGGCGAGGATGTGGGTGCAGATGCGGTCGAGGAACCAGCGATCGTGCGAGATCACCAGCACGGTGCCGGCGAACTCCGTCAACGCGTCTTCCAGCGCACGCAATGTCTCCACGTCGAGGTCGTTGGACGGCTCGTCGAGGAGGAGTACGTTGCCGCCGTCGAGGAGGGTCTTCGCAAGGTGCAGACGTCCGCGCTCCCCTCCCGACAGGTTGCCGGTGAGCTTCTGCTGGTCCTGCCCCTTGAAGTTGAAGCGCCCGAGGTAGGCGCGCGACTGGATCTCGAACTTGCCGACGGTGAGGATGTCCTGCCCGCCGGACACCGCCTGCCACACGTTCTGCTTGGGATCGAACTTGCGCGTCTGGTCCACCACCGACATCTTCACCGTGTGGCCGATCTTGATCGTGCCCGAGTCCGGCTTCTCCTTGCCGGTGATCATGCGGAAGAGCGTCGACTTGCCCGCGCCGTTCGGGCCGATGATGCCGACGATCGCGCCCGGCGGGATCTTGAATGAGAGGTTGTCGATCAGCACCCGGTCGCCGTAGCTCTTGGTGACGTTCTCGAACTCGATCACCTCGTTGCCGAGGCGCTCGGCCACCGGGATGAAGATCTCCGCGGTCTCGTTCCTCTTCTGGTACTCGTAGTCGTTCAACTCCTCGAAGCGCTTCAGGCGCGCGATGTTCTTGGTCTGTTGGCCCTTGGCGTTCTTGCGCACCCACTCCAGCTCTTTCTTGATCGCTTTCTGGCGCGCGCTCTCGCTCGACTCCTCCTTCTGCAGGCGATCGCGCTTCTGCTCGAGCCAATCCGAGTAGTTGCCCTTGTAGGGGTGGCCGGTGCCGCGATCGAGCTCGAGGATCCACTCGGCGGCATTGTCGAGGAAGTAGCGATCGTGCGTCACCGCGACGACGGTGCCGGGGAAGCGCGTGAGGAACTGCTCGAGCCACTCGACGCTCTCCGCGTCGAGGTGGTTGGTGGGCTCGTCGAGGAGCAGCATGTCGGGCTTTGAAAGCAGCAGCCGGCAAAGCGCGACGCGGCGTTTTTCGCCCCCGGAGAGGACATCGACCTTCGCATCCCACGGCGGCAGGCGCAGCGCATCCGCCGCGACCTCGAGCTGCGTGTCGAGCGTGGAGGAATCCGCGGAGGCGAGCAGCTTCTCGAGCTTTTCCTGCTCCGCGGCGAGCTTGTCGAAGTCGGCGTCGGCCTCGGCATACGCGGCGTACACCTGGTCGAGGCGCTTCTTCGCCGCGAACACTTCACCCAGGCCCTCTTCCACGGCTTCGCGCACCGTATGGCCGGGCTCGAGCTGCGGCTCCTGCGGCAGGTATCCGATGTTGATCCCCGGCATCGCATGGGCTTCGCCCTCGAAATCCTTGTCGATACCCGCCATGATCTTGAGCACCGTGGACTTGCCGGCGCCATTCAAGCCGAGCAAGCCGATCTTGGCCCCCGGATGGAAAGAGAGCGAGATGTTCTTGAGGATTTGGCGCTTGGGCGGAACGACCTTGCCCACGCGGATCATCGTGTAGACGTACTGGGCCATGGGGATGGAAGCGGGGAAGAGTGCGAAACGTGCCGAGGCAGCCCGCTAGGATACCAAAGAAACAAATGAAAAGACCGGAGGGCGCATGCCCGCCGGTCCTTGGAGAGGCGCTGCCGAGGCGGCTACTTGATGGGATAGGCCTCGGGGTTGGTGGGGATGATGTTGCCCTGGCTGTCGCGCAGGGTGAGCGGGCCCGTCGCGTAGGTCGTGGTGCCGTTGCCGCTTTTGTAGACCATCAGCTGGCGCTCGAAGTCATCCCTCACCCAATGGCCAGGGTTCCACGCCTGATGCGCGCCACGCGTTTCCCAATGGCCCGGCGACCAGATGTAGCCCTCGCGCGGCGCCGGCGTCACCTCGACCACCGTCGTGCCGGGCGCCGTCGCCTTGCCGGCGTTGGTGTACCACTCGAAGTCGACGTCGGGATATATGGTCCACGCCAGAGCGGGAATCGCGGCGCTCACCAAGGCTACGCTCGCGAAGCCGGCGGAAATCAGGGTCTGGGTCTTCATGTTCGGGTCCTCCAATACTTTCTTGCGCGCGATCGGCGCGGGACGGTTGTCACTACCATCCACGCTACCGACGCGCGCCGGGGGCCGATGCCAGCGAGCCGCGTTTTCTGCGGTCGGCCTCCACTGACAGCGCAAAAAGAAAAGGCCCGGCGCGAGCCGGGCCTTCAGGGAAGCGGGTCACGCTTCCCTGGTCGCTCCGCGAAGCGGAGGACTCACCAATCGGCGCGGGAATGCCCACATGGGGCTCGTTGCGTCGATTGGTGAGTTCATTCTAGGGCGCGCCGCGCGCCGCGCCTGTAGGCCGGCTCCTGATCTTCCGGTAGGAGCTTTGGCGCGGCGTGTCACTGCGCCACGATGCCGCGCTCCTTCATGAGCTTCGCCCACTTCGCCTGGTCCTCGCGGATGAAGCGCGCGAATTCCCACGGTGTGTCGCCGGACGCCTCGGCGCCGACGATCTGCAGCTTCAACTTCACATCGGGCTCGGCCAGCGCCTTGTTGGCGTCGGCGGCGATCCTCGCCACGATCGCGGGCGGAGTGTTCGCGGGCGCGAGCAAACCGAACCAGCCGACCGCGGCGTAGCCCGGCACGCCCGATTCCGCGACCGTCGGCAGGTCCGGGAAAAACGCCGAGCGTTTCGCGCCCGTCACCGCGAGCGCATTCAGCTTGCCGGCCTGCACGTGCGCCATCACGGCCTGCGCGGGCGCGAACATGAGATCGATCTGCCCGGCGAGGAGGTCGGTGACGGCCTGGCCCGTGCCTTTGTAGGGAACGTGCAGCATGTCGATGCCGGCCATGGACTTGAAAAGCTCCGCGGAAAGGTGCGATGCGGCGCCGCTGCCGGAAGAGCCGAAGCTGAGCTTGCCGGGATTCTTCCTCGCGTAGGCGATCAGCTCGCGCACGTCCTTCGCCGGCACCTTCGGGTTGGCGATCACGACGTAGGGCGATGCCGAGACCAGCGTCACCGGCGCGAACTGCGCGAAGTTCCTCTCGGTGAGCGATGCCGTGGAACTCATCAACAGCGTGTAGCCGTCGGGCCCGGAGTTCGCGACCAGGTCGGCGCCGATGTGCCCGCTCGCGCCCGGCTTGTTCTCGACGATCACCGGCTGGCCCCACATCTTCGTGAGCGAGGGCTGCAGGATGCGCGCCAGGGCGTCCGCGCCCCCGCCCGGCGGAAACGGCACGACGATGCGCACCGGCTTCGCCGGAAAATCCCGGGCATGCGCCGCGCCGCCGCAAGCGATTCCCAGCCCGGCGAATGCGAGGGCGGCGATTCTCGCAAGGGTCATTGCGACGCGGAGGGCGCGACGATGGTGGTGCGCAGCGTGGTGATGCCTTCGATCGAGCAGTCGACCACATCGCCCGGCTTGAGGAATAGATCCTTTGCGTTCGCTCTTCCGACCGCCACGCCGCCCGGCGCCCCCGTGGAGAACATGTCGCCCGGCTCGATCGAGATGTTGCGCGAGAAATGCTCGAGAATGTCCGGCATCCTCCAGATCTGCTCTCCGGTATTCACGCGCATGCGTTCCTCGCCGTTCACCGAGCACGTCATCCACAGGTCGTAGGGATCGCCGATCTCGTCCATGGTGACGATCTCGGGGCCCACGGGGCCGAAGCCCGGCGCGTTCTTCGAGGTCCAGAAGCGCGAGCCCGACGCGACCTCGCGCTTCTGCATGTCGCGGTCGGTGAGGTCGTTCAGCACCGTCACGCCGACCACGTAATCCATCGCGTCGTCGTCCTTGGTGAAGCCGAGCGCGCGCCGGCCGATCACGAACACGAGCTCGGGCTCGTAGTCGAGGTGCAGGACGCCATCGGGTTTCGCCACCTTCGCGTTGTGTCCCACCAGCGCCGACGTGAGCTTCACGAAGCCGGTGACTTCCTCGGGCATTTCCTTGATGAGGTCGTGCTTCTTCAGCTCCTCCAGGTGCGCGCGATAGTTCTTCCCCACGCACAGGAACTTGTCGGGATCGGGCACCGGCGGCAGGAAGCGGATCGCGCGCTCCTCGACCATCGCGCCTGCGAATGGCCCCGCGTTCGCCTGCGCCGCCTTGGCGAGCGCCTGCACGCGCGAGAGCGCGCCGCGGCCTTCCTTGAGAAGCGTCTTCATCGTGCCGGGCAGCGGCTCGCCATTCACGCGCGAGGCCGCCTCGATGTCGAGAACGCGATGGCCGACGCGAACGCCGATCCTGGGAGGGCCGCCTTGAGCGGTGTAGGTGATGAGTCTCATGGGCAAACCGACATCATCGCCCCGCCGGCGGAAAAAAGGAAATGCCGGCCATGGGCCGGCATTTTGCTCTGCTCGCTCGGGAGCCGAGCTAGCGGATCGAGGAGACCGCCACGTTGGCGCCGGCAGGGGCGCCCATCCAGGACGCGGGTACATGACGTGGCAGCGACATCGCGCATGCGGCGACCATCGTCGCCAGAAGCACTCGTCTCGCCCACATGATCGCCTCCTCCAGGTGTTGAGTTGCCTGATTGCAGGTTACCGCCCGCAAGCGGCGACCTGTACCGGACAGCTCCCGATTGCGCGTCGGAACGCGCCACAGGGGCGCGTCGGACAAGGACCTAATCCATCAGGCCCTATTGCCCCGCCGAGCGCCCGGTGGCCGAGTTCGCCGCGGCGGAATCGGTCGTCTTCGTGGGCGGATTGGTCGAGGTCGTCGAGCTCGCGGAGACCGACGCATCGGCCTTCGTGGCATCGGACTTCACCGGCGCCTCGGTGTGCTGGGCGAGCTTGGCTTTCTTGACCGTTTTCTTGGTCTTCTTCAGGTTCTTGTCGTCGTCGGTGGTCGAGGCCATCGAGGGCTTGGACTTGTCGTCCATGATGGCGTTGGTGCCCGGCTCGGAGCTGCCCTTGTCGCTATAGGACTGGCCCTGCGGGTTGTTGGTGTTGGGGCTCACGGTCGGCGACGCGGCGCTCCCCGTGGTGGCCGAGGTGGTGGTGGTCTTGTCCATGTTGGCGAGGGCATTGCCGCCCGCGAGGGCGACGATCGAAGTCATGACGAACATAGGCGCGAGCTTGCGCATATAGGCCTCCTGATTGAAGGGTTGAGGGATGGGATGCATTGCTGTGCTCCGGAATTCTCGGTGCAATTGCCATGCCATGGACGGAAGCACCGATCTAGCGGGGACCCATCCGTCCATGGCGAATTTTTTACGCGACCGAGCCACAAACATGCCGATAGGAATTGTTACTGGCGCGTGAGCGCGGAATAGTATCCCGTCAATGTGGGGCTGATCCCGTCGTCGGGCATCTGGTTGGTGCGGTCGACGTTGGTGCGCGGCGCGATGCTCTGCAGGAGCTGGCCGTTGCGCCCGATCTTCTTGCGATCGCGCTCCACCTGCTTCACGGCGCGGTCGAAATCCTGCGACGAGCGCAGCGTATCCACGGCCACCGAAGTGCCGACGGAGCCGTTGTACTGAAGCGGCGCGTTGGCGCTCAGGTTGGCGTTGGTCACGTCGTACACGTTGCCGTTGCTGTCGACGACACGCTCGCCCTCGCTCGTGATGCCGCCCATGGTGCCGTTGATCAACGCGGGATTGACGAAAGTGATGACGCCCGGCGCGACGAGGGCGCCGGGAATGGGGACGATGCTGGCGGTGGTGCCATTGGCGCTCGTCGCGCCGGTGGTACCGTTCGCCGAGGCGGTGGTGGACGTTGACGAGGTGCCGGTGTTGGCCGTCGTATTGCCGGATGTGTTGCCGGTCGTGTTGCCGGTGGTGGTGTTGCTTGTCGTGCCGGTTGAAGTGGCCACGCTCGCGGGCGCGGTGACGGAGCGCAGCACCGCGGCGCTCCCCGTGCCCCCGACCACCGCGCCCGCCGGAGGCGCCGCCGCCTGTGCGAAGGTCGTGCCGGCGGCGGCGATGACGACCGATGTCACTACATACGCGGGTGAGAGCTTGCGCATCGTTGTCTCCTTGGATATTTGAAGTCCAAGGAGACATCGGTGCAATACATGTGCCCGGCCCCCTAGTCAGTTCGGATCAGCGGCGATAGGGGTTGTCGGGATAACGGTCGAAGCGATTGGGCACGCCGTCGCCGTCGCGATCGCCGGGCCGCCACAGTGGCCGCGTGTAATGCCATCGCCCGCCGTAATCGACCCAGCGCGCCGGCTCGTAGTAATAGCCTGGGCGATGGCGCATATAGTGCCCGCGCACCCAGTAATGGCGCCCATGGCGCCAATCCCAGTAGCCGGGGACCCAGACGAACCCCGCGCGCGGCACGACGACCGGCTCGAAGAGCGGCGCGGGCGGCGCCACGTCGACGATGAGATCCACGTTCGTGCGTGCGGCGGCGGGCAACGCCGCGGCACCGAGGGTTGCCGCAGCCAGGCTTCCAATGACGATCAGCTTTTTCATGAGATCACCTCCGTATTCCCATGAACGTTCGGGATGGTGGGCGGGATGACAAAGAAAAAGGGGCCGCCCCTCTGCAAAGAGGCGGCCCCGACAGGAGCAACGAAAGTACGGCTTCTTATGCGAACTCTTTATTGGCGTCGCGGATTGTCCGGGGCGCGGTCGAAGCGATTGGGCACGCCGTCACGGTCGCGATCGCCGAGGCCGCGGTTCTCCACATAGCGCTCACGGTCCCAGCGGCCGCGCTCGAGCATCCAGCGCCCTTCGCGCTGCTCCCAGCGGGTGGGATGCCAGTAATAGCCGCGGCGCTCGCGTTCCCAGTGGCCGCGGGCCCAGACGTGATGATTGCCGCGCCAGTCCCAGTATCCCGGAACCCAGGCGAAGCCCGCGCGCGGCGCCGGAACCACTTCATAGCGCGGCGCCGGCGGAGCGATGTCCACGTAAAGACTCGCGGCGCCCGCCGGCATGGGCAGCACGCCGAGGGAGGCGGCGGCGAACGCGGCGAGAAGAAGTTTGCGTTTCCACATGAGGTTCTCTCCAGCTAAGGAGTGGAAGTCACTCCAATGTACCGATCAACGCACGAGGCCTACTGCCGGATGTCGCCCATTCGGGGGTCGGCGTTATCTGACGCGCCTGTAGGCGATTGCGGTAAATTGGCGGTCCCAGAGCGAGGATTTCAAATGACGATACTTTCCGACCAGCTTCAGCTCGCACCCGCCGAGCTCGATTCGTACTGGATGCCTTTCACGGCCAACCGCCAGTTCAAGGCCGCGCCGCGCATGTTCGCCAGGGCCGAGGGGATGTTTTACTGGACCGTGGACGGGCGCAAGATCCTCGACGGCTTCGCCGGCCTGTGGTGTTGCAATGCGGGCCATTGCCGCAAACCCATCGTCGAGGCGATCCAGAAGCAGGCCGCGATCATGGATTACGCGCCCGCCTTCCAGATGGGGCACCCGCTCGCCTTCGAGCTCTCCAATCGCGTGGTGCAGCTCGCGCCCGGCAAGCTCGATCACGTGTTCTTCTGCAATTCCGGCTCCGAGGCCGTGGACACCGCGCTGAAGATCGCCATCGCATGGCATCGCGTTCGCGGCGAGGGCGCGCGCACGCGCTTGATCGGCCGCGAGCGCGGCTACCACGGCGTGGGCTTCGGCGGCATCTCCGTGGGCGGCATTCCGGCCAACCGCAAGATGTTCGGCACGATGCTCACGGGCGTCGACCATCTTCCGCACACGCACAACCTCGAGAAGAACGCGTACTCGAAAGGCCAGCCCGAATGGGGCGCGCACCTCGCCGACGAGCTCGAGCGCCTGGTGGTGCTGCACGACGCCTCGACCATCGCCGCGGTGATCGTCGAGCCGATGGCGGGCTCCACGGGCGTGCTCATGCCGCCGAAGGGCTACCTGCAGCGCCTGCGCGAGATCACGAAGAAGCACGGCATCCTGCTCATCTTCGACGAAGTGATCACCGCCTTCGGGCGCCTGGGCGCCAATTTCGCCGCGGACCTCTACGGCGTCGAGCCCGACATGATCACCTTCGCCAAGGGCGTCACCTCCGGCACGGTGCCGATGGGCGGCGTGATCGCGTCGTCCGACGTCTACCAGGCATTCATGTCGGGGCCTGCGGGAGCCATCGAGCTGTTCCACGGCTACACGTATTCCGCGCATCCGCTCGCGTGCGCCGCCGGCATCGCGACCCTGCAGCTCTACAAGGACGAGGATCTCTTCGCGCGCGCCGCGCGCATGGCGCCGTTTCTGGAAAAGGCGCTGCATTCCCTCAAGGGCACGCGCCACGTGATCGACATCCGCAACCAGGGTCTGGTCGGCGCGGTCGAGCTGGCACCGCGCGCGGGTGCACCGGGTGCACGCGCCTTCGAGGCTTTCCTGCGCTGCTACGAGAAGGGCGTGCTGGTGCGCCAGACCGGCGACATCGTCGCCATCGCGCCCGCCCTTATCGTGGAAGAGTCCCATATCGACCAGATCGTGCAGACCCTTCGCGAGGTGTTGACCGGCCTGGAATAGAAAAGTCGTGTCAGGTACAACTTAAATAAGGGAATCGCAAATGAACGCAAAGGGCAAAGTCGCGCTCGTCACCGGCGCCAGCGCCGGCATCGGAAAGGCCTCGGCGCTCGCGTTGCTGCGCGAGGGCTACAGCGTGGTGCTGACCGCGCGCCGCCGCGAGCTCCTCGAACAGGCGATCGCGGAATCGGGAGCGGGCGATCGCGCGCTCGCCGTCACCGCCGACGTGGGCGATCCCGCCTCGGTACGCGAGCTCTTCGCGAAGGCGAAGGAGAAGTTCGGCCGCCTCGACGTGCTCTTCAACAACGCCGGCATGGGCGCGCCGGCGATGCCGATGGAAGACTTGCCGTTCGAGAAATGGCAGGCGGTGGTCGCGGCCAACCTCACCGGTACTTTCCTCTGCTGCCAGGAGGCGATCCGCATCATGAAGGCGCAGGACCCGAAGGGCGGGCGCATCATCAACAACGGATCGATCTCCGCCCACGCGCCGCGCCCCATGTCGATCGCCTATACCGCGACCAAGCACGCCATCACCGGCATCACCAAGACGATCTCGCTCGACGGGCGCAAGCACGACATCGCATGCGCACAGATCGACATCGGCAATGCCGCCACCGAGATGACCGAGCGCATGGCGAAGGGGGTGATGCAGGCCGATGGCCAGATGGCAGTCGAGCCGCGCATGGACGTAAGGCACGTCGCGAGCGCGGTGGTCTACATGGCGAGCCTGCCACTCGAGGCCAACGTGCAGTTCATGACGATCATGGCGACCAAGATGCCATTCGTGGGGCGCGGCTAGCTAGAGGGCGGCCCTCAGGCGCTGCGTTTCCCGCTGTTTCATGGCGACGTATTCGCCGCGATCCATCTCGTGGAGCTGCCGCGGGTACTTCTCGGTCGCGGCGAACCAGTCGTTGAGGCGCTTCTCGACCTGCCGGCCGGGCGGCGCCTCGAGCGACGCGAGGTAGGATTCGATGGCGAGGAAATAGCGCATCGTATTGCGCTCCGTGGCGCCGAGCATTCCGCCCACGTACTTCGCGCTGCCGTCGCCCTCGCGCCCCACCACGGTGAAGCCGACCTTGCTCGAGCCCACGGTGCCCAGGTAGGTCTGCATGGCGAGGCGCGACATCACGTTGAAGCCATATGAGTAGCCGAGGTGGATGAAGGTATGGGCGTCGTCGAGGGGCGTGGCCTCGAGCGCGATCTGGTAGTCGCGCGTGCCCAGCGGCCCGCTGTCCGCCTGCAGCACGATGCGCAGGAAGTCCGCGGAACGCGCCGCGACGCGATACTTGAACTCGATGGGATAGGCCTGCTCGGCGGGCTGATCGGCCTTGCGCCCGATGCGTACCGTGAGCTTGGTAGCGCCCTCGCCAGGGGCCGCGTAGCAATGCTTGGTGTTGAACGGCAGGATCAGCACGTCGCACCAGTTACTCGCCTCGTGAAAGCCGCGGTCGACGCGCGCGAAGGGATGATTCACGATCCCGTAGACGTCGCCGCGCAGCTCGTTGGAGCCCTCCCGGGAAACAAGGTGAAGCGGCCGGCCATAGGCGTTGTGGGCAAGCTTGTCCTGGAACTCGTCGTACTTGGCGCGCAGGCCCGCCGCCGAGTCGGAATCGGCGGGCGCCGCCCACGCGAAGCTCGCGCATGCGGCAAGGAGGATCGCAAGGCATCTGCGCACGGTGTCCACAATATAGAGACTCGCGCCGGCGCACGGGGTTTCACAAAAAGAAAACCCCGCGACCGCGGGGTTTCGGTGGGGACGGGGCCCTTCAGCCGGTAAATGCCCGGGCGGGTTCGGTCTCGTGCTGGCGCTCGCGGGCGGGCGATGCGTCGCGCGGCAAGCGGCGCACTTCGTCCTTCTCCCGGGCGCGGCGGGCCATCTCGGCATAGGCGCGCTTCACCATCTCGAAGTCGTATTCGTAAGTCATGGTCCGCTCCTCTCGTGAGTCCCATAACCAGTCTCAGTCATCCTCTCGGCAATAGGCTATCGGAATCGTCCTACGTAATGCAAATAAATGCTGGAATAATGCGCTAGTGCGCGCTCACCAATTTTACGACACGGCCGTGGTCGGCGGCGGGCTCGTCGGCTCGTCCATCGCCTGGGGGCTCGCCGCGTCCGGCCGCAAGGTCGCCGTGCTGGATGAAGGCGATGCGGCCGAGCGCGCGTCGCGCGGCAATTTCGCCCTGGTGTGGGTGCAGAACAAGGGCCTTGGAATGCCGCAGTACAGCGCGTGGACGCAACGCTCCGCCGCGGCATGGACGGCGTTCGCCGACATGTTGCTGGTCCAGACCGGCATCGACGTCGCCTACCGCAAGCCGGGCGGCTTTCACCTGGCGCTCTCCGAGGCGGAGCTCGCGCACCGCGCGGAGCAGCTAGAGCGCCTGCACGCCCAGCCCGGCATGTCGCCTTACGGCTACGAAATCCTCGACTTCGCCGCGGTGAAGTCGATGCTCCCGGAAATCGGCCGCGAGGTGGTGGGCGGGAGCTTCAGCCGGCTCGACGGCCACTGCAATTCCCTGCGGCTGCTGCGCGCGTTGAATGCCGGCATGCAGCAGCACGGCGCCGATTACCTTCCCGATCATCGCGTCGCCTCCATCGGGCACGCGGCCGCGGAATTCCGGCTGGCGACGGCACGCGGGACGATTCGCGCGCGCCAGGTGGTGCTCGCGGCGGGCATCGGCAACGCCCGCCTCGGGCCCATGGTCGGCCTCGAGGTCCCGGTTCGCCCGCAGCGAGGCCAGCTCATCGTCACCGAGAAGACCGCGCCCTTCCTGCACTACCCGGTGTCCACCGTGCGCCAGACCGACGAGGGCGGCGTGATGCTCGGCGACTCGCAGGAAGAGGCGGCCGATCCCGACGTCGGCCTGCCCGTGATCTCGGTGCTGGCCGACCGCGCCGTGCGCATGTTCCCGCGGCTTGCGTCGCTGAACGTGGTGCGCACGTGGGCGGCGCTGCGCGTCATGACCCGCGACGGCTTCCCCATCTACGACCAGTCGGCGCGGTGCCCGGGCGCGTTCGTCGCGACATGCCATAGCGGCGTCACGCTCGCCGCGGCGCATGCGCTGATGCTCGCCCCCCATATCGCGGCGGGTGCGCTGCCCGCCGATCCCTTCGAAACGTTCAGCTCGCGGAGATTCGATGTTCAGAAGGCTGCATGACGATACCGGCGCCGCGGTGCGCATCACCGTGGACGGGCGCACCGTGGAAGCGTGCGAAGGCGACAGCGTCGCCGCCGCCATGCTCGCCGCGGGTTTCACGAGCTGCCGCACGACGGCCGTGTCGGGCGCTCCGCGCGCGCCCTTCTGCATGATGGGGGCGTGCTTCGATTGCCTGGTGACGATCGACGGCGTGGGCAGCCGCCAGGGCTGTCTGGTCGCGGTCCGCGAAGGCATGGCCATCGCCACGCAGCGCGGCAAGCGCGAGCTTGGCCGATGAGTGCCATCGCGAGCGAATACGACGTCGCCATCGTCGGCGCGGGCCCCGCCGGCCTCGCGGCCGCGAGCTTGTGCGCGCGCGCGGGCCTTTCCACCGTCGTCTTCGACGAGCAGGCTGCGCCCGGCGGCCAGATCTATCGTGCCATCGACACGACTCCGGTGAAGGAGCGCGCGATCCTCGGCCCCGACTTCTGGCACGGCGAAAAGCTGGTGGGCGAGTTCCTCTCGAGCGGCGCGCAGTACCTGCCCGGCGCCAGCGTGTGGAGCCTCACACGCGAGCTCGAGATCGGCGTCTCGATAGGCGGTGGCGCGGCGCTCACCGGCGCCGCGAGCGTGATCCTCGCCACCGGGGCGCTCGAGCGCCCCTGCCCGATTCCCGGATGGACGCTGCCCGGCGTGATGACGGTGGGCGCGGCGCAGACCCTCCTCAAGACCTCGGGACTGCTGCCCCGCGGTCACACGGTGATCGCCGGCACGGGCCCGTTGCTGTGGCTCCTCGCGAGCCAATACCTCGCGGCCGGCCTCGCCATCGACGCCATCCTCGACACCACGCCGCACAAGAACCGCGCGCGCGCATTGCCGCACCTGCCGGGATTTCTCTTCTCGCCTTACTTCCGCAAGGGCCTGAAGCTCGTCCTCGCGGTGCGCGGCAGGGTTCCCATCGTGCCGGGCGTAAGCGAGCTGCGCGCGGAAGGCGCGGGGAAGGTCGAGAGCATCTCGTTTCGCACTCCCGACGGCGGCGGGCGCACGCTCCCCGTCGACACGCTGCTGCTCCACCAAGGCGTGGTGCCGAACGTGAATCTCGCGATGTCGGTGGGCGTCGAGCACTACTGGGACGACATGCAGCTTTGCTGGTCGCCGCGCGTGGACCCCAACGGAGGAACGAGCGTGCCGGGCGTCTTGGTGGCGGGCGACGGCGCGGGGATCGCGGGCGCCCAGGCGGCGGCGTGGCGCGGGGTGCTCGCGGCGATCGCGGTGGTGCACGCGATCCAGCCCGGCAGGAAGCTCATGGCGGAAAAGCTCGCGCGCACCGCGGTGGCGCAGCTCACGCGCGGGCGCAAGTTCCTCGATTCGCTCTATCGCCCCGCGAGCATCTTTCGCCGGCCCACGGGCGACACGATCGTCTGCCGCTGCGAGGAGGTCACGGCGCGCGAAATCCAGGAGGCGCTGGCGCTCGGTTGTCCCGGCCCCAACCAGATGAAGGCGTTCCTGCGCTGCGGCATGGGGCCCTGCCAGGGCCGCATGTGCGGGCTCACGGTGACGGAGCTCATCGCCAAGGCGCGCGGGATTTCCCCGCAGGAGGTGGGCTACTACCGCATCCGCCCGCCGGTGAAGCCGATCACCGTGGGCGAGCTCGCCGCGCTTCCCAAGACCGGGGATGCGATCAAAGCGGTCGTGCGCATCCAGTAGACTTCCGCCATGGACCTTCCCAGGAATGCCTTCAAGCACGCCATCCGCGCCGGCAAGCAACAGATCGGCCTGTGGGTTTCGCTCGCCGACCCCTACTGCACCGAGATCGTCGCGGGCTCCGGCTTCGACTGGATTCTTATCGACGGGGAGCATTCCCCCAACGATCCGATCACCGTCCTCGCGCAGCTGCAGGCGGCCGCGCCATACCCGGTCACGCCGATCGTGCGCGCGGCATGGAACGACACGGTGCTCGTCAAGCGCTACCTCGACGTGGGCGCGCAGAGCCTCCTCATCCCGTACGTGCAGACCGAGCAGGAAGCCGCGGACGCGGTCGCCGCGATCCGATATCCCGGGCGCGGCGTGCGCGGGGTGGCCGGCGTCACGCGCGCCGGGCGCTTCGGGCGCATCGGCGACTATTTGAAACGCGCCGAGGAAGAGCTTTGCCTTCTGGTGCAGATCGAGACGCGTGCGGGCCTCGACAACCTCGAGAAGATCGCGCGCATGGACGGCATTGACGGCGTCTTCATCGGCCCCGCCGATCTCGCCGCGGGCCTCGGCCACTTGGGCGACATGGGCCACGCGGACGTGCAGTCCGCCATCAAGGACGCGATCGCCCGCATCAAGGCGTGCGGCAAGCCCGCGGGCATCCTCACGCCCGACGAAGCCACCGCGCGCCGCTACATCGAGTGGGGCACGACCTTCACCGCCGTCGGCCTCGACGTCGCCCTCCTCGCCCGCGAATCCGAAAAACTCGCCGCGAAATTCAAGAAATAAGTCGTGTCAGGTACGACTTAAAAAGTGGTGTCAGGTACGACTTTTCCTGTTCGATGGCGTTGAGCGGCAACTTGTTGTCCGCTCCAACGCCGCTCCCGCTGTAAATTCGTCTCCGACATCCGCTTATTTCTGACCGCGGCCGGCCCGGAAGGACCGGCCGCTTCGTCATCGAACCCATCCCGCGTCCCGAGACATGGCTCGACGGACGCGAATGGGCGGCGACCCGAAATCCTCGTTAGGCGGGCCGCGCACAGCCCGCGAAGTCGCCGGACGGCCCGTTCCCGGGCCGATCCTCTTCGTTAGATCATCAGCCACGCGCGCATCGCTGCCCGCGCTTCGTGCTCATGGCGCAACCGCCTCGCGCGCCACTTCCATCTTTGCCTCATCGTTCTCGTCGCCGTATTCATCGCCGTATTCCCATGTCGTCTTGCGGTTGCAAAAGCACGAAGCCCGGAGGTTTCAGTCTCTCCGGGCTTCGCTGGGAATTCGAAATCGACGCTCGATTTGCTATTCCGCGGTTCTCCCGGAGACGGCGCAATCCATTGCCAGGCGCTTGGAGCCCTGCGCATGGCAGGACGCAAAGGCTGCCCGGCGCGCCTTGGTCGGTTGGTTGATGGATGTATTCATCATGTCTCTCGGAAAAAACCCCGTGTGCCTGTCGATGATCGAATGCTGCCATGCAGCAATACGGGCGTCAACCCCTTTTGCACGATAATCACGGTTCATCACAGGAGAATTTCCATGACATCCCCGCTGCGCATCGCCGCGTTCATCGCGGCGGCGGCGCTCGCCGCGTTCGCCACCACGGCGCGCGCCGAGTGGCCCGACCGCCCCGTCAAATGGATCGTCCCGTTCTCCGCGGGCGGCGCCAACGACCTCATGGCGCGCGCCGCCGCCGAGGGCGTCTCGAAGCGCATCAAGCAGCCGGTGGTGATCGAGAACAAACCCGGCGCGGGTGCCGCGATCGGCGCCGAGTACGTGGCCAAGGCGAAGCCCGACGGCTACACGTATCTCATCGGCGCCGCCGGCGTCGTCACCAACAGCATGATCCGCAAGGACATGCCCTACTCCGACAGCGACCTCGTCCCCGTGGGCATGATCGCGGTCGCGCCCTCGGTGATCGTGGTGCATCCGAGCATCCCCGCGAGCAACATGAAGGAATTCGTGTCCTGGGCGAAGAACCAGGGCGACAAGGGCGTGAACTGGGCGACCGCCGGCACCGCGAGCACGCCGCATTTCGTGGCCGAGATGCTGAAGGAAGCGGGCGTGAAGAATCTCAACATCATCCCGTACAAGAGCGGCAGCGAGAGCGTGACCGCGGTGATCTCCAACAACGTGGCCGGCACCTCGGAGGCGAGCATCGTCGTGATCCCGCAGATCAAGGCCGGCAAGCTCAAGGCGATCGGCACCACCTACGACACGCGCATCACGGCGTACAAGGACATCCCCACCACCAAGGAGCAGGGATTCCCCGGCGTGAAGATCGGCCACTGGGCGGGACTCTTCGCGCCCAAGGGCACGCCGCGGCCCATCCTCGACCGCATGAGCGAGGAGCTCATCGCCGTGGTGAAGAGCAAGGACTTCCAGGACAGGATGATCCCGCAGGGCATCGAGCCCGCGCCCTACTCGCTCTCCGCGTACAACGCGTTCCTCAACGCCGAGCGCGACCGCCTCGGAAAGATCGCCAAGTCGGCGAAGATGGTTGCGGACTGACCTTGTACTCGGTCAAGGAAATCTTCTACACGCTGCAGGGCGAAGGCGCCAACGCCGGCGCGCCGGCGGTCTTCTGCCGCTTCGCCGGGTGCAACCTCTGGTCCGGCCGCGAAGAGGATCGCGCGAGCGCCGCGTGCGATTTCTGCGACACGGACTTCGTAGGCACCGGCGGCATGGGCGGGGGCAAGTTCGCCGATTCCCGGGCCCTCGCTGACGCCATCGAGCGCGCATGGCCCGCTGCGCGGCGCGATCATCGCTTCGTGGTATGCACCGGCGGCGAGCCGCTGCTGCAGCTCGACCCAGCCGCGATCGCGGCGCTCCACCGGCGCGGCTTCCGCATCGCGATCGAGACCAACGGCACCCTCGCCGCGCCGGCCGGCATCGACTGGGTGTGCGTGAGCCCGAAGGCCGACGTGGCGCTCGCCCTCGTGACCGGCGACGAGCTGAAGCTCGTCTTTCCGCAGCCCAAGGCGCCGCCGGAGCGCTTCGAAGCCCTCGCCTTCGACCACTTCTTCCTGCAGCCCATGGACGGCCCGGCGCGCGCGGCGAATACCCGCGAGGCCATCGACTACTGCCTCGCTCATCCGCGCTGGCGCCTTTCCCTGCAATCGCACAAGATCATCGGCATTCGCTAAGGCAATTAATGGAAGTTTCTTACCGATTCGGCTTCGACGCCGCGCACCATTTCGACAATTTTCCCGACGGCCATCCCTATCGCGGCATGCACGGGCATTCCTTCCAGGTGGAAGTCGCGCTCGAAGGCCGGCCGCAACCTGCCACCGGCTTCGTGGCCGACTTGGGCGAGGTCGAGGGGGCATGCCTCGAGGTGCGCAAGGATCTCGACCATCGCGTGCTGAACGACATCGAGGGCCTCGGCAAGCCGAGCCTCGAGAATCTCTGCCTGTGGATCTGGGGCGCGCTCGCGCCTCGCTTCACGAATCTCGCGCGCGTCACCGTGCGCCGCGATTCCTGCGGGCAAAGCTGTTCCTACACCGGTCGTTACGAGTGATTTTGGAACTGACTCTGTAAGCGCGCGGTCGCACTGACAGGGCCGCGCTCTGCACAACAAGGGTGTCCTACACAGCGGGAGTCCTACACCGCGCGGCGCCGTTCTTCGCAGAGTCATCGCAAAAGGAGCTCGCCGCCATGAGGCCGCCGTCCACCCCCACGGGAAACAACGGGAATTCCCAGCGAGCGCGCACGCGCGGCGCGATTCGCACGCATCTCGGCCGCAAGCGCACCGGGCCGCGCAACCGAATGCTCAAGCACAGTACCCTCGACCACATCAGCGAGATCGCCGGCGCGGAGCGCCATCGCCAGGAGGACCTCTTCGACCGCCTTTCGGGAAAATTCCAGGTTCTCTTCCAGCAAGCCGGTGAAACGACGCTGGCGGCATTCGACCGCGCGCTCGACGCGGCCTTCGACGGCCTGGTGGGCGCCGGGGAATTCACCGCGGAAAACGGCGAGCGCCTGCGCCAATATCTGCGCCGTGACCTCCTGCATCGCGACAATCCGTCGCTCACGTTCCGCACCGGGGACATCACCAGCGCGGGCACGCTCTCCTGCGCCGGCTGCAACTGGACCATCATCACCACGCGCACCACGGTCCTGCCGCCGTGCCCGCAGTGCTCGGAGACCGCTTTCCGCAAGACGGAATGAGGGCGCCTCTTGGGCTCCATCATCGAGGTCTTCCCGGGTAGCCGCGGCGCCGGCAAGCGCCAGCGCTACGACACCGCATGGCGCCGCGATCCGGTTCCGGGCAGCGGGACGGTGCGCGTGCGCTCGGCCAGGCTCGAGGACTTCGCGGCCATTCGCGCGCTGCAGCGCGCGTCGAGCGCGGGAATTCCCGGCTGGACGCTGAAACAGTTCGAAAGCCACCGGAATGCGTTCGCCGAAGGCCAGCTGCTGGCGCTCGCCGATGGCGAGGTGGTGGGCGCCGCGAGCTCGCTCGTGGTGCAGTGGGACGACTATGCGCTCGACCACACACGGAAGAGCGTGACGGGCGAGGGCTTCTTCACCAACCACGACACCGCGGGCCGCACGCTCTATGGCGCCGACCTCACCGTCGATGTCTCGCGCCGCGGCGCGGGCATCGCGCGCGCGCTCTACCAGGCGCAGCGCAAGCTTTGCCGCAAGTTGAACCTGCGCCGCATCATCAGCGCGGCGCGTCTACCGGGCTATGGCGCGGCTCGCGACACCATGACGCCCGAGCTCTACGCGCAGCGCGTGATCTGGGGCGACATCCAGGACGCGGGCCTGCGCCTGCCCCTGTCGCAGGGCTTCCAGTTCTGCGGGATCATTCGCGACTACCTGCCCGAGGACCGCGAGTCCGAAGGTCACGCGGCGCTCGTCGTGTGGCTGAACCCGCTCTACTCACCCACGGAACCGCCCGCCAACGTGGAGACGGAGCGGCCCCGCAAGTGCGCGTGAACGGCTAGTCGTCCTTGTCGCCGTTCTTGATGCGGTCCTTCACCTTGTTCTTCGCCTCGCGGATCTTGTTGCGCGCGCCGCCATGCTCCTCCTCGTTCCAGCGGCCCACGTAATAGCGCCCTTCCTTGTACGTCGGCGCCACATAGACGTAGCCCACGCGGGCCGGCTCGAAGTGGCCCGCGACCCAGGCGTAGCTGCCGTCGCGGTAGTCGTAGTAGCCCGGCACCCATGTCATGCCGGATTGCGGCGCGGGTATCGTCTCGATCTGCAGCGCCGGCGGCGGCGACTGCACCACCACGTAGTCGACCGTCGCGCTCATCGCGGGAACGGCCGCGAACCCCAGCGCCACCGTGAGCGGCGCCAACACTTTTCTGTTCAGCATGGAAATCTCCTGATCATTCCCCACCACCGATGACTCCCTGGAAAGATTCCTTGAACCCATGCGCTGCGGACCAGCGACACGCGTGGCGCCGGTCCAGCGCAGGGAAGGGACAGCCGGTTATCTAGCGCTTGCCGACCTCGTGGCCGATCACCCCGCCCACGACCGCGCCGCCGACCGTGCCGGCCGCGCTGCCGTTCGACAAAGCCGAGCCCGCGACGCCGCCGATGGCCGCGCCCGCGACGGTGCTCTTCTCCTGATGCGTCATGTCCGCGCAGCCGCCCAATACGAGGGCGAACAGGGTCGCGGCGATCGAAGCTTGGATACGGGTCTTCATGAAAGCCTCCAGACGTGAAAACGTGCCGGGCACGCATATATCAGGATGGCCTCGCAGGCGGGTCCGATTCAGTCGGCGGCCTCTTGAATCCCTGTCCGCGCGGGCTTGCTCCATGTCGGCGCCGTCCGACCGCGATGTCGATAGAATTGCGGTCGAAACTCCAGGAGAACCCCATGCATATCGTTTCGAGGGCCGCCGCTCTCGCGCTCGCCTTGCTCGCCCTCGGCGCCGCCGCCCAGTCGTACCCGATGAAACCCGTGAAGATCATCGTGCCGTTCGCCCCCGGCGGCCCCGCCGACATCTATGCGCGCGTGATCGGGGAGAAGCTGCAGGCCGCGCTCGGGCAATCGTTCGTGATCGAGGACCGTCCCGGCGGCGGGGCCATCGTCGGCACCGACGCGGTGGCCAAGTCCGCCCCCGACGGCTACACGCTCCTCATGATGTCCAACACGCACACGGTGAACGAGTCGCTGTTCGCCGAGAAGCCCTACCAGCTGATGCGCGACCTCGTTCCCGTGGCTCCGGTGAACTACTCGGACCTGGTCCTGGTGGTGCATCCTTCGGTTCCCGCGTCGAACCTGCGCGAGTTCCTGGCGCTCGCCAAGGCGAAGCCCGGCGAGCTGAACTACGCTTCGTCGGGTCCGGGCACGCCGTATCACATGGCGGGCGAGCTCCTCAAGGCGATGGCGGGCGTGGACATCGTCCATGTGCCGTACAAGGGAAGCTCGGGCGCGCGCACCGACATCCTCGGCGGCCAGGTGCAGATGATGTTCGACGCGATCACCACCATGGCGCCCAACGTGCGCGCCGGAAAGCTGCGCGCGCTCGGCACTTCCGGCAAGGTTCGCTCCTCGGTGCTGCCCGAGGTGCCCACGCTGAGCGAGGCCGGCGTCCCGGGCTACGACGCGGTGATCTGGCTCGGCATCATGGCGCCCGCGGGCACGCCGCGCGCGATCGTCGAGCGCTTGAACAACGAGATCACGCGTGCCGCCAATTCGCCCGAGATGAAGGAGACATGGGCGAAGCAGGGCGCCGTGGCCATGTCGATGACCCCCGAGGAGTTCGGCCGCTACATGCGCGAGGACATCGACAAGTGGGCGCGCGTCGTGAAGATCTCGGGGGCCAAGCCCGACCAATGACGACGCTCAACTTCGTGAGCGCCGGCGCCGCGCAGGGGCTGGTCGCGAAGGTCGCGCACGCGGACGGCGTCGAGGTCGCGGGGAGCTTCGGCGCGGTCGGCGCGATGCTGGAGAAATTCCTCGCGGGCGAAGCGTGCGACGTGGTGATCCTCACGCGCGCGCAGATCGATGCGCTCGCGGCGAAGGCGGCGGTGGTGGCGGGGACGCAAGGCGACCTCGGCGCCGCGCCCACGGCGATCGCGGTGCGCGCGGGCGCCGCGCTCCCCGCCGTGCGCGACGCGTCTACATTGCGGCAGGCGCTCCTTGCCGCCGACGCGATCTACTTCCCCGATCCCGCCAAGGCCACCGCTGGCATCCACTTCGCCAAGGTCCTCGATCTGCTCGGCATTCGCGATGCGGTCGCCGCGCGCATCCGCAATTTTCCCAACGGCGCCACCGCGATGAAGGCGATGGGCGAAGCGCCCGGCCATCCGATCGGCTGCACCCAGGCCACCGAGATCCTCGCCGTGCCTTCGGTGCGCCTCGTGGCACCCCTGCCCAAGGGCTTCGACCTCGCCACCGTGTACACCGCGGCGGTCAGCGCCGACGCGCTCCACCGCGCCGAGGCCGAGGCTTTCGTCAAGAAGCTCGTCGGGGCGGGATCGCAGAACCAGCGGCGGGCAGCGGGCTTCGAATAGAAAGTGGTGTCAGGTACGACTTTTCGGAGACCGAGTCACTCCTCGAAAAGTCGTACCTGACACCACTTTTTATGTCGTACCTGACACGACTTTTCACACGGCCGAGCCGGCGGCGTGGCCGGAGGCCCAGGCCCACTGGAAGTTGAAGCCGCCAAGGTGGCCGGTGACATCGACGCCCTCGCCGATGAAGAAGAGGCCGGGCGCGGAGGTGGCCTCCATGGTTTTCGAAGAAAGGCCGCGAGTGTCGACGCCGCCGAGGGTGACCTCGGCCTTGTTGTAGCCGAGGGTGCCGGAGGGCTGCACGCGCCAGTCGGCGAGTAGTGCAGCGGCCTCGTCGAGCGCGCGATCCGAGAGCTGCACCACGGGCTTGTCGAGGCCGTGCGCGTCGCACCATTGCTGCGCGAAGCGCCTGGGCAGGCGTTGCGCGAGCAGCGTCGCGAGGCTCGACTTCGAGCGCCGTTCGTCCCCGAGCCACTCGCGCACCTTCACGCCCGGCAGGAGGTCGACGTGTAGCGGCTCCGACGCGTCGTTCGCCTGCCAGTACGACGACACCTGCAGGATCGACGGCCCCGAGAGACCGCGGTGCGTGAAGAGCAGCGCCTCGCGGAAGCGTCCCGCGCCGCACCACGCCTCCGCGTCCAGCGACACGCCGGAGAGATCGCCATAGCGCGCGAGGAGCTCCGGATCGAAGCTCAACGGCACGAGCGCGGGCTTCGGAGACACGACCGCGAGCCCGAACTGCTCGGCGATGCGATAGGCGAAAGGCGTCGCCCCGATCTTCGGCACCGTGAGCCCGCCGGTCGCGACCACCAGCGAAGCGCAGCGCAGCGGCCCCATCGAGCTCTCCACCTCGAAGCCATCGCCCGCGCGCCGCACGCCGCGCTTCGCGCTCTCGTCGCAGAAGAGCTGGCCGAGCGTCTTCTCGTGATAGCGGATGCCGTGCCTCTCCACCAGCGCGATGAAATGGCGCGGCGTGTAGCGCGCCAGCGCCGAGCGGCAGAAGTCGGGATTGCGCGAGAGAAAGTTGCGATGAGTGGCGTGCACGTTGGTGAAGTTGCAGCGCCCGCCGCCGGAGATGCGGATCTTCTCGCCGACCTTGTCGTAGTGGTCGATCAGCACGACCTTGCGCCCGCGCTGCCCCGCCGTCGCCGCGCTCATCATGCCGGCCGCACCGGCGCCGATCACGACGACATCGCACGTTTCGCGCGCCGGCATCAGCGGCGCTTCGCTTTCTTCGCGGCGCCCGTCTTGGTGCACGCGCCGCTCACGCCCCGCGCGATGATCCCGGCCAGGCGCTCGATGTCGCGCCCGGGAAACTCGGGATCCGCCAAGGCAAGGTAGAGCTGCGCGTCGAAGCTGCCGCCCTCCCTCATCGGCAGGATCTTCAGCTTGCCCTCGTCCAGCTCGGCGCGAATGGTGTCTTCCGGCAGCCAGGCGAATCCCAGCCCCATCACGAGCGCGCGTATCGACGTCGCCTTGTTGCTCACCGTCCAGCGCCGCTCGACGCCGCTCACCTCGGCCTTGCGCTGCGTGCCGGTGTCGCGGATGAAGATCCGGCGGTGGTGCTTGAGGTCGCGCTCGGTGAGCGGGCGACCCATCAGGTGAAGCGGATGAGAGGGGCTCGCTACGGGCACGACGCGCATCGGAACGAGCGCCTTCGCTTCGCCCTTCGAAGGCCGCCCGCCGATCATGATGTCCACCTTGCCCTCGGCGAGCAGCTCGTCGGTGCCCGACATCACGGTCTCGAAGAGCTCGATGCGGGTATCGGGGCGGTCGAGCGCGAACTCGGCGAGCGCCTCGAGCAGCACCCACGTCGGGAAAATGTGCTCGACCGCGATGCGGATCTCGGGCTGCCAGTCCTTCGCCATCTCCGCCGCGCCGCGCTCGAGCTGACCCGCCTCGTCGAGGAGGGTGCGCGCGCGCCGGTACAGCACCTGGCCCGCATCGGTGAGCACCGCCTTGCGGCCGCGAATCTCGAACACCTGGACATCGAGGAGCTTCTGGATCTGCTGCACCGCATAGGTCACGGTGGACTGGCTCTTGTGAAGCTTTTCGGCGGCCTGTGCGTAGCCGCCTTCCTCGACGACCGCTTGCAGGGCGCGCCACTGCTCGAGGGTGATCCTGGGGATGGTCGGCATGATCGAAGCATTCGATGGATAGAGGCCAAATTTTGAGCTTTTTTATCGGGTCCGTAAATCCAATAATGGATCTATCCAACGTACAAAGGAGACCTCGATGAAAACGCTTCTGCAGATCCAGACCAGCATGTTCTCGGCGGGCGGCCAGTCGAGCCTTCTCGCGCAGAAATTCGTCGCCGAATGGCGGCGCAGCAATCCGGACGGGCGCGTCATCGTGCGCGACATCGGCGCCGAGCCCGTGCCGCACCTTACCGCCGACCGGTTCCAGTCGTTCCTCGCGAAGCCCGAAGCGCGCACGCCCGAGCAGCACGCGATCGCCGGCTTTTCGGACACGCTCATCGACGAGCTGCGCCAGGCCGACGTGATCGTGCTGGGACTTCCCATGTACAACTTCGGCGTGCCGTCGACGCTGAAGGCCTACTTCGACCACATCGCGCGCGCCGGCGTCACCTTCACCTACTCCGAGAAGGGGCCGCAGGGCCTGCTCACGCAGAAGAAGGCGTACGTGTTCGCCGCCCGCGGCGGCCTGTATGCGGGCACCCCGCTCGACACGCAGACGAGCTACGTGCGCGACTTCCTGCGCTTCCTCGGCATCGACGACGTCGAATTCGTCTACGCCGAAGGTCTCGCGATGGGCGACGCGGCCAAGTCCGAGGCGCTCGCCAAGGCGACCCGCGCCATCGAGGCCATCTCCGCCCGCGAGATCGAGCACGTGCCCTACGCCGCGTAAGCCCCCGAGAAAGCGCTCGGGACACTGGTAGTATTCCGGTGTCCCGTAGCGCTTTCTCCCCATGTCGCTTCGCATCTCCCTGCTCCTGGCAGGGCTTCTCGCGTCCCTCGCATCCATCGCGCAGACCGCTGCGACGCCCGCGAAGCCATCCACCGAACCGCCGCAGACGCTCTCCAACGCGGCCGAGCGCGTCTACGATCTCGCCAAGCCGCGCATCCTGCAAATCCGCACGCTGCTGCAGGCGGCGGGGCGCCAGTCGACCCTCGGCTCGGGCTTCCTGGTGAGCGCCGACGGGCTTGCCATCACCAACTACCACGTGGTGTCGCAGTTCGCGCTCGACCCGAAGACCTATCGCCTCGAGTACCTCGCGCCCGATGGCGCCAAGGGGACGTTGAAGCTCCTCGCATTCGACGTGGCGCACGATCTCGCGCTGGTCAAGGTCGAGCGCGCGGGCCTGCCCTATTTCGAGTTCGACCCGCGCGCGCTGCAGGACCGCCTGCCGAAAGGCGAGCGCATCTACGCGATGGGCAATCCGCTCGACCTGGGATTCACCATCATCGAGGGCACCTATAACGGCCTGGTCGACAAGAGCTACGACGAGCGCATCCACTTCTCCGGCGCGATCAACCCGGGCATGAGCGGCGGGCCGGTCGCGGGCAGTGACGGCAAGATCGTCGGAGTGAACGTCGCCAAGCGCCTCGACGGCGAGCAGGTGGGCTTCCTCGTCCCCGCGCGCTTCGCTGCCGCGCTCCTCGAGCGCGCGCGCATCGGCCCGCCGCTCGTCCTCGACAAGGCGCGCGAGGAAGTGGGGCGCCAGCTCGACGGCTGGCAGGCGGCGTTCTACGACTCGCTCAAGGGCCAGGGCTTCCGCAGCTCCAACCACGGTCCGTATCGCGGGCTGGAGAGCGCCGCGCCGTGGATGACGTGCTGGGCCTCGACCAACGCCGACCAGCTTCCCAAGCCGCGCGCCGCGGTCAACACCACGCGTTGCTCGAGCGCCACCGGCATCTTCGTGTCCGACAAGATCCTCACCGGCCGCGTGGACGTGAGCTACTCCTACTACAAGTCGATCGACTTGAACGCGTTCCAGTTCTCGAAGGAGCTCTCGCAGCGCTCGTGGGGCTTCGAGCGCGGCGGCAAGCGCCTCACCGAGCAGGAATGCCGCGACGATTTCGTCGCCGCGGGCGGCGGCGCGCACCCGGCGTTGCGCGCCACGTGGTGCATGCGCGCTTATCGCGAGTTCGAGGGGCTCTACAACGTCACCCTCATCGCGCTCACGCAGGACCGCGCGCGCGAGGCGCTCCTCGCGCAGCTCTCGATGCAGGGCGTCTCCTACGCCAACGCGGTCGCCCTCGGGCGGCGCTTCCTCGAGGCGATCGAATGGGCGCGCTGATGTGGATCGAGGTGCTGTCGCGCCACGGCGAGGTCGGGCAGCGCGAGCGCATCGAGGCCGCCGAGGCGCGCATCGGGCGCGCCTTCGACAACGACGTGGTGGTGGACGATCCGCACGTGGCGCCCCACCACCTGCGCATCCATCGCGGCGCGGACGGCGAGCTCGTCGCCGAGGATCTGGGCAGCCTGAACGGCCTTTATCGCGAGCACGGCGCCGAGCGCGCCACCCGCCTGCAGCTCGCGAGCAATCCCGGCATCCGCATCGGCCGCACGGTCCTGCGCGTGCACGACGCCGCACACCCGGTGCCGGCCGAAAAGCCCCTCACGCCACCGCGCGCCCATGCGCGATGGTCCATGGGCCTGGGCGCTGCGCTCCTTCTCGGATTGCTGGCGCTCCAGTGGCTGAACCTGACCTCGGAGCCGAGCGCGAACCTGATGCTGCTCCCGCTGCTCGGCTTCGTCACCATCCTCGCCCTGTGGACCAGCGTGTGGGCGATGCTCTCGCGCGTCTTCTTCGGGCAGGCGCGCTTCTCGCTGCAGCTTCGCATCGCGATCACCGCGTGCATCGCGCTCGTGCTTTGGGACCAGCTCACCGAGTCGCTCTCGTTCGGGTTCGCGTGGCGCGAGATGGCCGAGTACGCGGGCCTGGGCGCGTGGGCGGTGCTCGCGGCCACCTGTTTCGCGCACCTGCAGTCGATCGGGCCGCGCCACTTGCGTGCGGCGATGGGCCTCGTGGTCGCGTTGATCGGCGCCGGCGCGGCCCTGCAATACCTCGGCAAGTCCGAGACCAGGAAGCTCATCGGGCAGCGCGCGACGCTCGGGGATCTGCGCCCGCCCGCATTCCGCCTGGTGCCGCTCGCGAGCGCCGACGATTTCTTCCGCAAGGCCGACGCCGCGCGCGCGAAGGTGGACCTGGCTCGCGTGAAGGAGCCGGCGGCGAGCGGCGTCCTTTCCGACCTCGAAGGCTCGGACTGACGCGGCTTCAGGACGCCGCGGGCGTCTGTTGGTAGAAGACGTTGACCCAGCGCGCGCCGCGCTTCACGTAAAGCGAGCTCGCCCACGCGGGGCTCGGCACCGCGTGGCCGCCGCACAGGGTCTTCTGCTCCGCGCGATAGGAAAGGAGCGCGACATCTTCGGCGATGCGCGTGAACTTGATCTCGCCCAGCGCATAGCTCTCGACCTTGCACGCGGCGCTGCCGACGCCGGCCACGATATCGGACTTGCCGAGGACGCCGCGCGCGCCCACCTCGACGTGGTCGTCGGAAAGAAAGTCGGAGAAGAACGCGCCATCGTTCCCCTTCCATGCGACCCACGAGCGCTTCTCGAGGTCGACGAGGCAATCCTTCACGGCGCCGTCAGCGGCGCCCTGCGCCAGGGCGCCGGTGGCAACGGCGGCGAGCCCGGCCAGCACGAAACCGCGAACGTTCATGGGTCCTCCCGGATCATGCATCGCCTCGATCGCCGCCCACCGCTTCGCCCGACAGCCAGCGCCGCGCGTCCTCGAGCTCGTGGAAGAGGCGCACGTTCACGCCGCGATTGAACGCGACGGTCTCGGCGAACTTCATCTTGCCGGGATCGCGCCCGCGGCTTGCGTGGTCGACGTACGCGATCCTGCGCAGCCTCGCGGCCACGGCGGTGCGCTGCGCCACGACGTCGTAGATGCTCGAGGAATCCAGGCTCGGTCCGGTCAGGTTGAATTCCAGCAGCAGCGCCGGCTGCCCCGACTTGGCGCAGGCCGCGAATGCTTCCGTGAGGAAGCGAAGAGCATTCTTGGGATTGTGCTTGCCCGTGACCGTCGCCTGCAGGTATCCAGGATGCTCTTCCAGATGAAGATGATACGCAGGGCTCTGGTTCACGCCGATGGGATCACTTGGCCTTTTCCAACCTCGCCGGGTCCTTCGTCATCCGCGCCGTCACACGATACTCCGTGCCTTCGATCACAAGCTGTAGGCGCTTCTGCGCGGGATCCGAAGGCAGGACCACCGTCGCGTCCTTCGACCGGTCGTCCATTCGAGCATCGCGCCGGGTGGGTACCGGATCGACCGGGACCACCTGGGCCTTGGCGATCTCCTCCATCACCTTCTTGTAATGGGATGGACGATCGCGCGCCAGCGCCTCGATGGCGCCGGGTTTGTCGAGGTCGACGGGCGATGCCGCGAGGGCGTCCCCGGGAACGGCAAGGCAGGCGAGAAAGATGACCGCGATCGCATTTCGCATGATGTTCCTCCTATCTTTTGCCGGCGCCGCGCCCTGAGGCGATGCGCACGTCGGCGATCCAGCCGCGCTTTCTCCGCGCGAGGCGGGATTGGAGATCTTCGCCCTCGAAACGGGCCGCGGATCGCCGCAGCCACGAAGGGTCGGCATTGTCGAACGCGTTGACGTTGACCACGGCATAGAGATGGTCCTCGATCCGGCTGGTCGCGAGCGGCACGGCGCCGCATCGCGAGCAGACATAGAATTCGGCGCTCCCGGTGCCGAACGCATATTTTGACAGGAGCGCGGCGTCACGGACAACAACGTCCAGCCTGGAGCGGGGATTGGACGTCCACACGCCGCCGTGCTTGACGCAGAAAGTGCACCCGCATGCGCGCGCGGGAATCTCGGGCGGATCTTCTTCCCATCCGAGCTCGAACGCGATGTTGCCGCAGTGGCATTTGCCATTGATGAGCATTCGGCTTATCCGCAGCGATTCATTCGCTGCCCGTCATCCATCGTGGGTCGGCGAGCACCACCGACGTTTCGACCTGCCGCGCGGGGATCGACCAGTACTTGCGCAGCAGCCGGTCATTGTCGCCCTTCGGAAGGATCGTGAAGCCGTTGCGCCGATAGAACTCGATGGCCCACGACGCGTCGGCCCAGGTGCCGATCAGGAGGGGCTTCGCCGTGAGGCCTCCCACATGGCGCAGGAGCCTCGTCCCCACGCCGCTCCTCTGCGCAGTGGGCGCGACGTAGGCGTGGCGCACCAGCGCGACTTCTCCCTTGTCCTGGATTCCCATCACGCCCATGAGGCGTCCCTCTTCTTCCGCGACCCAGAAGACGATGCCGTCGGCGATCTCTCTTTGCAGCTCGTCGCGCGGCATGTAGGGCTCGTGCCATCGGTCGGCCGGTATCACGCCTCGATAGGCCTGGGCCGCGTCATTGACGATCGCCAGCGCCGCATCCAGGTCCGCCTCGCGAATCTTTCGGATCAGCATGGCGCCCTCCCCGCCGAGGTTGTTCAGGGTTCGCTCGATTGCGCGCCTTCCTCGGCGCTCGCCTTGCGGAAGGTGGATACGATCGCCGCCGCGCCCAGGAAAATGATGCTGTATCCCGCGAGGAATGCCAAGCCGAGCACGAACAGGGGACCCATCTTGAGGAAGGCGAGCTCGTAGGCCGCCTGGCCCAGCACCGCGCCCACATAGTGCGCGGCGAGAGGCTTGGGAACGATCGCGCCGGAGATGCTGCCGGCAATCGCCAGGGCAACGAAGTAATAGGGCCCTTCGGCATCCCACGGCTCATCCTTGCCGGTGATCGCCACGGATAGCGCCCACACGGCTGCGGCCAGCATCGCGGAGACCAGGAGCGCCCAGATCGCGCGATTCTTCACGGCGCCTCCCGCGCGTGGCTGACGGTCAGCACCTTCGCGTTGTTGCGGGAAGCCACGATCGTGTAATCGAGGTGAAGGGTCATCTGCCGCGTGCCCGTGCGCCGTCAGCCGTCATGTTGCCTCAAAAAGGTCGCGTTGATCCTCACTTTGCGCACCGGGCATTCTTCGGCGCCTGCGCCGCCAGTTTCTTCCTGTTCGCGGCCGCCTCATCGCTGCTGAAGGAGCGGATGAGGATCATTCTCGCGGGCCCGCTCGAGCTCTTCGCATCGACCACCTCGAAGCGCAGGTTCTCGCGCGTCGCCCATGCGACAAACGCCCGTTCCTCGCATTCGTCCCCGAGAAGCTCGGCGACCTCGGGAAAGTAGGTATCGATCTCGCGCTGCGCGGCAACGAGCTGCGGCTTGCGATCGGCGGACAGGCAAACGCCTCTTTCGGAATGCACTGAATGCGCAACGCCATTGGCGACCAGCCGCCGCGACAACGCCTCGTCGTAGTACCTGGACGAGGCGTCGTGCACACAGGCATCGTCGGCGCATGCGGCGAGGAGAACCGCGAGCACTCCGCCAACCGCGACGCGCATCTTGATCTTCCTATTCGGGCTTGATGTTGAGCTGCTTCACGATGCGGTCGTACTTCGCGATCTCCTGGCGCACGTAGTCGGCGAAATCGCGCGAGCCGCCGCCGCCCGGATCGACGCTCAGCCCCGCGAAGCGCTCCTTGAGCTCGGCGTTCTGCAGCGCCGCGAGCGTATCGCGATGGATCTTCGCGACGACCTCCGGGGGCGTGCCCGCGGGAGCGAACAGTCCCCACCACGTCGTCAGGTCGTAATCGGCAAGGCCGCTCTGCGCGATCGTCGGAATCTCCGCGAGACCCGAGGCGCGCTTCGCCGACGTCACCGCGACGGCGCGCAGCTTGCCGGACTTCACATGCTGGATCACCGCCGGAATCGAGTCGAAGTTCATGTCCACCTGCCCCGAGATGAGGTCGATCACCGCCTGGCCGCTGCCCTTGAACGGCACGTGGACGATGTCGACGCCGGCGGAGGCTTTGAAGAGCTCGGCCGCGATGTGCTGCAGGCTGCCGGCGCCCGAGGACGCATAAGTGAGCGCGCCGGGCTTCGACTTCGCGAGCGCGATCAGCTCGGCGACGCTTTTCGCGGGCACCGCCGGATTGACCACCAGCACGTTCGGCGACGTGCCGACGAGGATGATCGGCACGAAGTCCTTCAGCGCGTCGTAGGGAAGGTCCTTGAAGAGTGCCGGCGCGATGGCGTTGGGCGTGAGCTGTCCCATGGCGAGCGTGTAGCCGTCGGGCGGCGCCTTCGCGACCGCGGCGGCGCCGATCGTGGCGGAGGCACCCGGCCGGTTCTCGACGATGACCGACTGGCCCCACGCCTCGCCCAGCTTCTGGCCCACGATGCGAGCGAGGATGTCGGTGCCTCCGCCGGGCGAAAAACCGACCACCAGCCTCACCGGCTTGGATGGATAGCCCTGCGCCAACGCCGCGGGCGCAACGCAGGGCGCGAGAAAAAGCGCGAGGATGAAACCGCGGTGTCGCAGCAGCGCGTTGTCAGGCCGCATTTCGCCCCTTCTTGAACCTCTGCTGGTTTCTCAGGCGCAAATGCACCACGAGGTACGCTGCCACCAATACCAGCGCGACGGTGAGCAGGATCGTGAGGTAACCGCCGCCGCGCTGCTTCGCCCAATAGCCGGTGGCGATGACGACAAGAATCGTCAGGATGCGCGCGCCGACCTCCTCGGGATACAGGCGGAACTCTATCTCGCCGCCGCACAATCGGCAATTTCGCGAAGGATCCATGTTCGCCAACTTGCGCCACCGGACGAAGCGCCCGCCCATCGACTTGTGGCAATGGGGGCAGTCGCGCTTCACGGGCGCTTGCGAAGGAAGACGTGGGCGGCGCGTTCGCCCGCGATGTACTTAGCGCACTCATAGCCCAGGGCGCGCGTGTCGATATCGTTCAGGAGATGCTCCCCGGAACCGAGGAGCACGGGCCTGACGGCGAGATGCAGCTCGTCGATCAAGGCGGCGCGCAGGTACTGCCGGATCGTGGAGACCCCGCCGCCCAGGCGCACGTCGCGGCCGCCGGCCGCGGCCTTCGCCTGCTCCAACGCGGCGTGAATGCCTTCGGTGACAAAGCGAAATTCGGTGCCTCCTGCCATCCCGACAGGCGCTCGCGGATGATGCGTCAACACGAAGACGGGCGTGCGATACGGCGGCTCGTCGCCCCACCAGCCCTTCCAGCTGTCGTCCGGCCACGGGCCGCGGATGGGACCGAACATGTTGCGCCCGAGGATCCAGGCGCCGATTCCGGCGAAGCCTTGCTCGGCGAGCTCGTTATCGACCCCGCTTTCTCCATCGTCATGGCCATGCATCTTGCGCCACATGCGTGTGTGGAAGAACCACTCCATCAATTCGGGACCGCGCACGCCGAGCGGATTCTGCAGGTCCTGGTTCGGACCGGCACCGTAGCCGTCGATTGAAATCGCGAAGCTTTGCACACGGAGTTTCGACACCGGGTCTCCTCGCCGCACTGTATTTACAGGGGCATCGTCATGAACACGCTGTTCGGGTCGTCCGCGTACTCGCCGAACCGCCCGCAGTACTCGAAGCCGAAACTCTCGTAGAGCCTCTGTGCCGGCTTGAATGCTTCCGCGGAGCCGGTCTCGAGGCTCAATCGTTGGTACGACCGGGACCGGGCGACTTCGACGATATGGGCGAGGATCGCGCGGCCCGCGCCCTTGCGGCGAAGCGCGGCGGGGGTGCGCATCGACTTCACTTCCCCGTGCTTGCGGTCCAGCTCCTTGAGGGCGCCGCAGCCGAGCAGGACCGGGCCTTCCCAGGCGGACCAGAACGTGATCCCGGGCTTGCGGAGCTTGTCGAGGTCGAGCGCGTGGACGCTCCCGGGTGGAGACAGCTCGTGCATGTTCTTCAAATGCTCGTTCAGCAGCGCGTGGATTGCCGGTCGCGAGAGGTCGTCGATCTCGATCCTCATGGCGGTCTGGCTCTGCATGTCCACGTACGCCCCCCGGACAAGCTGCGTTTCGTCGATTCCCAGAACGCCCATGATATGTCGTGCCACGGTCTCACCGGCCTCCACCGATTCGCCGTCGCGAAGCACGACCTCGAGCTCCACGAACGCGCCGAGGCCTTCGACCTCGTCGAGGTGGATCCGGGTGCGATCGGCAACGTATAGAAGTCTGTGCTTCCGAACCCGCCCGGCCGTCCCGAACGCGCGCGATAGAGCCTCGCGCAACACGCCGGGCGCCGCGATCGGGCTGATGAGGTAGTCGCTCACCTTCGGCCCGCTTTCATCGTCGCGAAAATAATGGATCAGCTCGCCGCGCCCATCGGCGAATTGACGAAGCTTCAGCCGGCCCCTCGCGCAAGGGAAGAACGTGTCGTCCTGCGAGAGCTGCACGGGGCCTTCGGTCGCGATAGTGCGCGCCCGGGCCTCCACCGGCCCAAGATCGCCGACGCGCGCTTTGATCTCGACGTTCCTAGCCACGGCGCAAGGAGGCCGCGCAACACCCTTTGTCGAGCTGCACGGGCGGACACTTGACGCTCCCGAAGGAACAAAACACGCAGCAGTCGCCCGCCGCGGGCTTGAGCAATTTGCGGCATCCCTTGCACTCATAAAAGAAGATGCACGCGTCGGTGGGCATTTCCTCCTCCGCGGCGGCACCGCATTCGGGGCAGGTGATGACGGAGCGCAGCGCTAGTTCCACAGGTCCGAACCTCTCATGTTTCCGCGCGTTCGATCCATTTTTCCACGACCGGCGCCTTGTAGGTGGCCATCGCGTCGAGCAACTCACTCGGAGAGCCGGACACCGAGATCATCGGGCGATGCTCGCGCTTGACGAAGCCCTCGTCGATGCCGTGCTCGACGAACGACATCAGTCGATCGAAATAGCCCTGGATGTTGAGCAGCCCGCACGGCTTGCGATGGAATCCGAGCTGACCCCAGGTGAGGACCTCGAAGAACTCCTCCACCGTGCCCCAGCCCCCGGGAAGCGCCACGAATCCGTCGGCAAGGTCGGCCATCGCCGCTTTGCGCTCGTGCATGGACTTGACGACCTTCAGCTCGGAAAGGCCGCGGTGGGCGAGCTCCTTCGCCACCAGCGCTTCCGGAATGACGCCGATCACGTGCCCGCCGCCCTCCAAGGCCTCGTCCGCAAGGGCGCCCATCAGGCCGACCCGCGCGCCGCCATACACCAGGCCCAGCTTTCGTCGAGCGAGCACACGCCCCAGCTCGCGGGCCGCGGCGACGTATTCGACTCGTGTGCCGCTATTCGATCCGGCAAAGACGCAAATGTGTTTCAAGGCTTCGATCTCCCGATTCCCGCTCGCGATCAATACGGCGAGCCATCCCGGTGCACGAACTTCCACTTCCCGTCGACCGTCGACGCCTTCAGGTCATCGTCCGGGTAGCTGCCTTCATCGCCGGGCGTCCTGTCTCCCACTTCCAGGTAGACGACCTCTTCCGCCGTCTCGTTGATCAATCGGTGCCCGTTGCCCGTGCCCGCCTTGAACCCGGCGCACATCCCCGGAGCGAGGCTCGTTCGACCCTCGTCGGTGTGCAGCGTGGGTTGGCCCTGCAGGACGAAGACGAACTCGTCTTGCCGGGAGTGGGCGTGACGCAGCGCCGAAACCGCCCCTGGAGCGAGCCGCGCCAGGTTGACTCCGAAGTTGGAGAGACCGAACAGGTCACCCAGGGGATGCTTGCGCCTGCCCGCCATCCGCGAAGCGAAAGGCTCGGGATAGTTCGACGGCTTCGTTCTCGGCGGCGCTTCGGCCGCGACGAGGGCGACCGGGTATGCGGGACTGGCCATGAATCTCCCGTTGTGCTTGTCTCAATCGACGATGAACAACTTTGCCCCGACCTCAGTGTACGAGCGGTGAGGTTCCGCATTATCGGCGACTTGGTAGCTCATGCCGGGGTTCAGTGTGAACTTGCGGCCGTCCTTGAGCTCGGTGTGCAGCTGGCCCTCGGTGCACAGTAGGACGTGTCCCTTCACGCACCAATGATCCGCGAGATAGCCCGGGGTGTACTCGACCATGCGAACGCGCACCGGCCCGAAGTGCCGGGTGCGCCAATAGGCGAGTCCGATTTCGCCCTTGTGCTCGACGGGCTCGATTTGCGACCAATCGGTCGTTCCGAAGGGAATGCCTGAAATCTGCATGCTGGAACCTCTTGCGGTGCGTGCGTAATTCTAGACGGCACCCCGCACGGAGTCTAACGACCGAGGCCAAAAAAAAAGCCGCCATCCTTGCGCGGACGGCGGCCCGAGGCCCCACTTCAACACCGTTGCGCTCAGAAGACGTGGCGGATTCCCAAAAGGTAGCCGATGCTCGAGGAGCCGGGCGCCGCCCCGAGGCCCGCCGCATTGGCGAACTGATAGCTGCCGCGCGAATCGTTCGCGACCCTCGTGTAGAACGCGTAGAGATCGGTGCGCTTGGAAAGCGTCTCGCT
>WNFM01296889.1_pt1 | contig 80053 bp, 85 predicted proteins | sample 5400271 | NCBI WGS metagenome assembly WNFM01 (sample SAMN13153352, study PRJNA577476) | soil metagenome | isolation source: 60 cm saprolite on Douglas fir-dominated hillslope | place: USA:California | collected 2013-09-17
CACCAGACCGTGGTGGAGCCCTCGCGCGAATAGCGGGTCTTGACGATGTCCACGCTGATGGTTCGGCAACCGGTGGCGCTGGCCGTCATTGCACTCTGGGTCTTGCAGCCGGACAGCGGACAGATGACCGCTGCGAGTAGCGCGAGCATGAGGATTCGAATATTCATGTTCCCATGGGGATATCGTGGAGGAAAAACGGACGTGCGGACGCGCGTCCGATCCGGGGCGCATACCTCAATTGTGGATATAACTTTCCAACTGTTTTATGACGAATTCCTTCTCGGAGAGCATTTCCTTCACCACATCGCCGATGGAAATCACGCCGATCACTTTTTTTTGTTCCAGCACCGGCAGGTGGCGGATACGCTTGTCCGTCATCAGGCCCATGCAGTCTTCTATCGTCTGCTCCGGGCGCACGCACACGACCTTCTCGGTCATGATCTCCCGCACCGGCGTGTCCTTCGAGGCCTTTCCCTGCAGGACCACCTTGCGGGCGTAGTCGCGTTCGGAAAATATGCCGACCAGGTGCCCGTCGTCGATCACGACGACGGCGCCGATCTCCTTGTCCGCCATCACCTTCAACGCGTCGAGCACGGTGCTGGACGGTGCGACGGATATCAGGCTATGGCGCTTCGACTCCAGGAGTTGCTGAACTGTTTTCATTTTCTCCCCCTCGGGCAACAGTCCTGACGATGACTCGTCAGCGTTCCTGCAAGACCAGTTTAGACCTGCAGGGATGGTTGTCAACGCACCGGGTTCGCGACGACGAATCCGGATACGGCGTTCAGGCGGTCGTGCTGCGACCCTTTTTCACCCACATGATCGGCTGCGCCTTCACCGGCAGGGGCGCGGCGCCATGCTTGACCAGGGTCTTGTCCAGTTCCTTGCCGGCATCGTCGGCCAATGCGGCCACGCGCGCGGCGCGAATCGCTTCCGCGCGCGCCTGCGGTCCCTCCCATTGTCCGCCGGCCGCGAGATGGTCCAGCACATGCAGCAGGTTATCCTTGCCGCGATCGTTGGTGCTGCCGTAGCCTTTGACGAGGCGGCCGCACAATGCGATTTCATGGCCCAGTTGCCATTGGCTGCGCGCGCCCTGCTCGACCGCCGCCAGCCAGCGTTCGATCATGGCCTGCTCCTGCGCGAACCGGCTGCCGTGCTTGCGCAGCCATTTCAGGCTGGCGAGGAAGCGCATCGCGAGAAAGCCCGAGATGGTATGGACGCCGAACTTGAGCGCAAGCGCAAGTGCCGTCTTGCCGTTCTGCTGGCGGCGCCTGTCCCATTTGACGATAGCACGTCCCCATGACCGCGGCAGCAGTGCCGCGACTTCCGGCACGCCGGGTTTGAAGTAATCGTAGATGCGCACCAGGTCTTCAGCCGGCGCTTTGACTTCCTGCCTGACACGCGCGAGGCGGCTCGCGCGGCATTTCAGGTCAGCCACGCGCACGATGTCATCGAAGGCCATCCAAAGTGCCAGAAAACGCGCCGTCTCGCTTGTGGTCGCATAACTTCCTTCGCCCGAAGGATCGCCTGCCCGTTCGGCTTCGAGTACCCGCTTCATGCGCGTCGCGTAGAGTACGGCGTAGTCGCGATCCTGATACTCGAGCATGCGCGCATGACCGACGCTCAGCATGGAATGCGTCGGCGGCGGGAAAGCGCGGGCGAGATCGGCCGGGAATGCCGCGATAATCGCGGGCGCCACAACGGCAGGTGAGAACGAAGAGGCCGGTGCCTGTGCCGCCAGCCCTTTTGCTGCGATCTCGAACGCGCGGGCGAATCCGCGCAGGCTTGGCTCGACCGCTCTTCCCGATTGCCGGATGGTTTGCTCAAAGGCCTCGCGCGAAAACGGCAGCACGCCGCTGCCCGCGATCGCACCGAACAACACCGCGCTCAACACGGTTCCCGTTTCCTGGGCCACCGTGGACATGTCGAAAATGCGGGCGCTCTGGCTGTATCGCCGCACAACCTTCAGCAAATCCTCGGAGGACGCGCGCCCGTCCGCAAGCTGCAACTTCTCGGCGGTGGTCAGCGTACGGGAACTGGAGGTTACCACGAGCGTGCGGTCCGCGGAGGCCATGCCATTGCCGATTTGGCGCACTGTTTCCAGCAGTTCGGAGGAAACCAGCACATCCAGCGCACCGGCCACCGGATATAGGCTGAATATCGGTTTGCGGCCGGCCAGTTCTGCTGTCGGCACTGGAAAAACTTCGAAGTAGTAGGTCGTCGAACCGGTGCGCTGGGCAACACCGGGGATCGACGTACTCTGGGCGCTGAAGCCGCTGCGCGTGGCGGTTTCCACCAGCCACTCGGCCAGCACTCCGCCGCCCTCCCCGCCCAGGGCGCAGATCAGCAAGCTGACGGGTCGGCGATCCGCGAGGCTCATGCCGCCTGCAGCCAACGCAGTACCGTACCGCGCAAGCCGTCGAGCATCCGCTCGTGCAAATGTGGATTGCGGATGACTTCGGCCCGATAGAAGGACGGACAAAGCGTGGCCGCGTGCGCATTCTCTCCGCACAGCCCGCAGCCGACGCAGCCATCGATGACGGTGGCGACCGGATCGACCCTGAGCGGATCCGGGCTGTCCTTCAAGGTCAGCGTCGGACAGCCCGACAGCCGGATACAGGCATGGTCGCCGTTGCAAACGTCCTCGTCGACGCCGTATTTCACTCGCACCACGCGTTTGCCGGCCTTCAGCAACCCGGCAATCCACGGCTTGATGCGCCGCTGCCGCTCGAGCTGGCATTCGCCTTCGGCGATGATGACCTTGAGTCCGTTGAAATCGGAGGTAAAGGCTTCGTCGAAAGTCCGGCGCATTTTCTCGACGCGGTAGGTATGCACGGTGCGCATCCATTGCACGCCCATGCCGGTCAGCGTTTTCTCGATGGTGAGGTTGCGATGGACCAGGCTTTGCTGCTTGTCCCCGGCGGCGACCTTGTCGTCCTCGTCCGGCGTCGAGATCAGCTCCTGCGTGCCGGTGGCGGAGGTGTAGCCGTTCTTGAAAATCACCAGCACCGCGTCGTCGCCGTTGAACAACGCCGACTGTACGCCGGTCAGCAATCCGTTATGCCAGAAACCGCCGTCGCCCATGACCGACAGCACGCGCCGCTTCATCATCGGCGACACGCCGGCGCGGCTGGCCAGACTCATGCCGTAGCCGAGGATGGAGTGTCCGAAAGAAAACGGCTCGAAAGTCGCGAACGAATGGCAGCCGATGTCGCCGGCGATGTGGGTCGGACCAACATCACGCTGCGACAGCTTCAGTGCGGCGAACACCGGCCGCTCCGGGCAGCCGACACAAAACTGCGGCGGACGCGCCGGCAGCGGCGCCAGGAGCTGCTGCGCAATTTCGTGGCGGCGCTTCGTATTGCTGCGCAACCAGTCCTTGCCGGCTTCGGCCGTGTTTCCGGGGAGATAGCGGTCGACGAATTTTTCCAGTCCGCCGGCCATCACCTCGACGGTGTACTCACCCGCGGCCATCAGCATGTCCTTGCCGTGGATCGGCGTGTTGATGTCGAGCCGGCGCAGTGAGGCGAGAATTTCCTGTTCGATATACTCGGGCGTGCCTTCTTCCACGATCAACACGGCGCGCTTGCCCAGGCAGAATTGCGCAATCTCCTCCGGCACCAGAGGGAAAGTGACATTGAGCACGAGGATCGGAATTTCGGCTTCGCCGAACGCGTCGGCCAGTCCGAACTGCTGCAATGCGCGAATCAGGGAGTTATACAGCCCGCCCTGCACGATGAAGCCGACGTCGTTGCGCCGGCCGGGAAACAGTTCGTTCAGATGCTGCTCGGCGATGTAGCGCCGCGCCGCCGGGATGCGCGCCTCCACCTTCAGCTTCTCGTGGCGGAAAGTCACCGGCGGGTGCGCCAGTCGCGAATAATCGAACTTCGCCGGCTCCTCCATCAGGTGTCGCGTCGAGATGGCCGGCGCGACGTTGTCCTTGCACACGAAGCTGCCGCGCACGTGGCAGGTACGAATGCGCAGTTCCATCAAGGCCGGCATGTTCGATGTCTCCGAAAGCCGGAAACCCTCTTCCACCATGCGCACCATGGTCGAGAGCTCCGGCCGCGGATCCAGCATCAGCATCGAGGATTTGAGCGCATACGCATGCGTGCGCTCCTGGATCACGCTGGCGCCTTCGCCGTAGTCTTCGCCGACCACGATGAGCGCGCCCCCGGTGACGCCGGGCGAAGAGAGATTGGACAAGGCATCGGCGGCGACGTTGGTGCCGACGATGGATTTCCAGGTCACTGCGCCGCGCAACGGGTAATGTATCGAGGCACCCAGCATTGCCGCCGCGGATGCCTCGTTGGAACATGCCTCGACATGCACGCCGAGCGTATCCAGATACTCTTCCGCCTGGACCATGACGTCGATGAGATGGGAAACCGGCGCGCCCTGGTAGCCGCCTACATAGGCCACACCGGATTGCAGCAACGCCTTGGTGATGGCGAGAATGCCCTCGCCGTGGAAGGTTTCCCCGTCACCCAGGCTCAGCAGCCCGATCTCTTTTTTGAAGGATTTTTCCATGGCATCGTGTTCGCGCCTTTCCCGTCCAAATGCTAACAGCCCGAGCTAAAGCTCGCTCCAGTATTTCTCGACCCGCTTGAAGGACACCGGGTAAGGCGTCTTCAGCTGCTGCGCCCAAAGGGACACCCGCAACTCCTCGAGCATCCAGCGCATTTCTTCGAGCTTGGGGCTGCGCACGCCGCGAGCACGATCGGCCACCAGTTTGGCCTGGTATGTCTGCCAGTAACGCGCGAGTTGCTGCTGCCAATTGGCGTCGCGCTCCGGATTGGATGCGATCTTGTCGAGGCGCATCGCGATCGCCCTGATATAGCGCGGATAGTGCTTCAGGCGTTCGAACGGGACGGCGGCGAGAAATCCGGGCCCGAGCAATTCCTTGAGTTGTGCGCGAACGTCGGCCAGTGCGCGCGGCCAGGCGGCGTATTGCGGCTGCCCGATTTTCGCGCGCAGCGTCTGGTGCTCAGTGAGGATTTCTCCGGCGATGCGGCAGATTTCTTGCGCAACGTCCATCAGCCGGGTCTTGCCTTTCGCCGCCCTGGTTTCGAACTGCTTGCGGTTGCGTATCGGCTCCTGCTCGACGAAGAAAGCGCGATCGCAGATCGCGGTCACCAGTTCATCCCGCAGCCGGTCGGCCACCGCCGACTTGTCTGGTTTGCCGCTGCCTTGTTCATCGAGCAGCGCATACCGCAGCTGCATTTCGCTGAAGCCCGGAAGGTTGCGGGCAAGGGACTTCATTTGTTCGGGCAATGCCAGCTGGAACAGGCGTCTCAGTCCACGGCGCATCGCCGCTTCGGCTTCCGCTTCCGTATCCAGCAGCGTGAGGCCGACCGACTTGCCTTCGTCGACGATTGCCGGATAGCCGACCAGCTTTCCCTTGCCGCGGTCAACCTCCACCTGCTCGGGCAGTTCGTCGAAATCCCATGTGATCGAGCCCTTGCGTTCGAAAGCGGTGCTGGCGGTTTCGCTGAACGTGCGGCGCGCTTTCACGCCGAGCTGGTTGCGCAGTGCAGGCAGGTCCCGCCCGCTCGCGATCTCGTGCCCGCTTTCGTCGACCACGCTGAAGTTCATCAACAGATGAGGCGGCAGGTCGGCCGCGTCCCAGGCATCGGCCGGCACTTCGAGGCCGATCTTCTTGAACAAGGCCTGCGACAACGCCCCGGTCAGTGGCCCGCTGTCCGGATCGAGCATCTCCATGCTGGCGGTGACCACTTGCGGTACCGGCACGAAGTTCTTGCGCAGCGCCTTGGGCAGTCCCTTGATCAGATACGTGATCTTGTCCCGCAGCAGGCCGGCAACCAGCCACTCGCAGCGCCGCTCGTCCAACTGGTTGAGCAGATGCAGCGGCACGATCATGGTCACGCCGTCGAGTGCATGGCCCGGATCGAAGCGATAGGACAGATCGAAAGTCTGCATGCCCACCGTGAGCGCGTCCGGGAAAAGATCCTCGGTGATCTGCTCCGCGGCGTGGCGCATGAGGTATTCGCGGCTGAGGAAGAGCAGCTTCGGATTTTCTCGCTCGGCCTGCCTGCGCCACTTCTCGAAATCCACCACGTTGAAAATGCCTTCGGGGACGCGTTCGGCATAGAACGCGAAAATCGCCTCGTCGTCGACCAGCACGTCATGGCGGCGCGATTTGTGCTCGAGTTGCTGCACATCCTCGATGAGGCCGCGGTTGTGCTCGAGGAACTCCGGATGGCCGGGATAGTGGCCCGCGACGAGAGCGCCGCGGATGAACAGTTCGCGCGCCTCCTTCGGCTCGATGGGGCCGTATTGCACTCGCCGCTTCTGCACAACCACCAGGCCGTATACGCTGACCTGCTCGTAGGCGACGACCGATCCGCCGTCCTTCGACCAGTGCGGCTCGCGGTAACTGCGTTTTGCCAGGTGCGTCGCAAGCCGCTCGATCCATTCCGGCTCGATGGCGGCCACGCAGCGGGCGTACAGCCGCGTGGTTTCGGTCAGCTCCGCCGCCATTACCCACTTCGGCCCTTTCTTCTTGAGCCCGGAGGCGGGGCTCAATACGAACTTGATCTGGCGTGCCCCGAGGTAAATGCCCGCCTCTTCCGACTTGAACCCGATGTTGCCCAGCAGGCCGGCGAGCAGCGCGCGATGGATTTCCTCGTAGCCCGCCTCCTTCTCGTTCAGGCGCCAACCCATTTCGGCGATCACCGCGTGTAACTGGCTGTGCAGTTCGCGCCATTCGCGCAATCGCAGGTAGGACAGAAAGCGGTCGTGGCAATCCTGCACCATCTTGCGATTGGATTTCTTGTGCTCCAGCGCCTCTTCGAACCATTTCCAGATGCGCAAGTAGGAAAGGAAATCCGAACGGTCGTCGACAAACCCGGCGTGTGCCTGGGTCACCGCTTCCTGTTTGTCCATCGGGCGTTCGCGCGGATCCTGGACTGACAGCGCGGCGGCGATGATCAACACCTCGCTCAAGCAGCCCTCCTGCTTCGCGGCGACCAGCATGCGCGCGACCCGCGGGTCGATCGGCAGTTTCGCCAACTGTTGCCCGACCGGCGTCAGCGCGCGCGCTTCATCGACGGCGCCCAGTTCGGTCAGCAACTGATAGCCGTCGGCAATCATGCGCGACGCCGGCGCATCGACGAAGGGGAAATCCTCGATATCGCCGAGCTTGAGCGACGCCATGCGCAGGATCACCGAGGCAAGCGAGGAACGCAGGATCTCCGGATCGGTGAATTCGATGCGCGCCTTGAAATCCTCTTCGCCGTACAACCGCACGCAGATGCCGTTCATGACACGGCCGCAGCGCCCGGCGCGCTGGTTCGCCGATGCCCGCGATATCTTCTCGACCTGCAGCAGTTCGACCTTGTTGCGGTAGCTGTAGCGGTTGATGCGCGCCAGGCCCGAATCCACCACGAAACGGATGCCGGGCACGGTGAGCGAAGTTTCCGCCACATTGGTGGCCAGCACGATGCGCCGCATGGCACCCCCGGAAGAGAAGATGCGCTCCTGGTCCTGCGCCGACAACCTCGCAAACAGCGGCAGGATTTCCATGCCCTGCGGATGATGCTTGCGCAACGCCTCCGCCGCATCGCGGATCTCGCGTTCGCCCGGCAGGAATACCAGCACGTCTCCGGACGTCGTTCGTGCCGTGACTTCGTCCACGGCTTTGATGATCGCCTCCGGCAAGTCGATCTCGTGCTCGTCCTCGTCGTCTTCGTCGAACGGCCGGTACCAGACATCCACCGGATACAGCCGGCCGGAGACTTCGACCACGGGTGCATTGTCGAAATGCGCCGAGAAGCGATCGGCATCGATGGTGGCCGACGTGATGATCAGCTTGAGCTCCGGTCGGCGCGGCAACAGCTGCTTGACGTAACCCAGCAGGAAATCGATGTTCAGGCTGCGCTCGTGCGCCTCATCGATGATCAGAGTGTCATACTGCGACAGCCAGCGGTCCGCCTGCGTCTGCGCCAGCAGGATGCCGTCGGTCATGACCTTGATGTAGTTGTCGGCGCTGGTCTTGTCGTTGAAGCGGACCTGGAACCCCACCGCGTCGCCGAGCGGCGTTTGCAGTTCCGCGGCGACCCGGGCCGCCACGGAGCGCGCCGCAATCCGGCGCGGCTGGGTGTGGCCGATCATGCCGTGCACGCCGCGGCCTAGGTCCAGGCAGATTTTCGGCAATTGCGTGGTTTTCCCCGAGCCGGTCTCGCCGCATACGATCACGACCTGGTGCGCTTTGATTGCGTCGGCGATCTGCGCTCGCCTGGCGCTGATCGGCAACTCTTCGGGATAGGTAACCTTCGGCAACCGTGCCTGCCGCTGCTGCGCCTGCGACTCGGACCTCTGCGTGTCGGCGAGGAGTTTGCCGATTTCCGCAGAAACGTCTTTTCCGCCGCGCGACGCTTCCTCCAGCCGCTTCATGCGCCCGCGCAAGGAAGCGCGCTCGCGCAACATGCCGCGCTCGACGGATGCGCGCAATGCGCGCCAGTCGACGTTTGGGACGGTGGAGTCGGGAGGCGGGGGAATGGAACTCATGCGAAGGAAACGCGAAAAAAGCGAAAGAACCGATGCGAGGATGGAATTGTAAACGACTCGCCGCGCTGTCCCGAGCCTAGTTGAGGCGCGATGCGCGCAGACTCGAGCCCCGCGCTAGCGCTGTCGTTAGTGCAAAATCTTTTACACGAAGGAGAACAAGATCGGGATGCTATGCCTTCCATAGCCGATCAGCGTTAGGGGAATAGCGCGACACCAAGAAAATCCTTCTGCACGCCGAATACACCAAATCCTACTTTGCTTTCCTTCGTGTTCCTTCGTTTTTCCTAAAAGGGTACTCCACGCTGTCGCGAGGGTATTCGTGACCCTTCGTGTTGAAAGCGGTTACGCCTTAGACCAAACCCTTGAACGGGGAATAGCGCTCGCACCACGCCGCCGTTGCCAGGAGGTAGTTTTCTTCCTCCGCCGCGCCGATAAGTTGCAGTCCGAGCGGCATGCCCTTCGGTCCCTTGCCGGTCGGAATAACAATGGCCGGGAGACCGGCGAGCGTCCAGATGGTGCAGAAACGCGGATCGCCGGTGTTCTCGAGGGTGGCCGGCGCTTCCCCCGTAGCGGGCGGGGTCATGATCGCGGAGTAACCGCGGTCGAAGAATTCCGCCAGGCTTTGCTGCAGGTGTGTGCGCGCCTTCAAGGCGTCGCGGTAATCCGCGTCGCGGATGTTCTCCCCCTCGTCCAGCGCCTTGTTCAGGTAACCGGAAAATCCGTCGCGCCAGATTTCGCGGGCCTTCCTTGCCAGCCGCGCGGCCTCGTACAGCATGATGGCGCGATGAACTTTGTGCGCACCATCGAATTCGCCCGCGATCTCCAGCACGTCCACAGATGCGCCCGCGTCGCGCAAGCGGCCGATGTCCGCGTCGAACTGCATGCGCTGGTCGGGCTGCGCCAGATACCACACCGGCGAGCGCACTGCGGCCAGCTTCGGCGCATTGCGCAAAGGCCGGACTTCAGGCGTGATGACCGTGCGCTGCGCGGTCAGACTGGACGCTAGGAAAGCAGCATCCGCCACCGAGCGTGCGAATACGCCAGGCTGATCCAGGGTCGTGGAAAACGGCATGGTGCCGCGCGCGGACATCTGGCCGAAACTGGGCTTGTAGCCGACGACGCCGCAAAACGCCGCCGGCCGGATGACCGAACCGTTGGTCTGCGTGCCAAGCGCGCCCGCGACGAATCCCGCCGCAACTGCTGCCGCCGAACCACTCGAAGACCCACCCGGGGTGTGGGCAATATTCCAGGGATTGCGGGTCTTCGACGGCACCATGAATGCGGCTTCGGTAGTAACCGTCTTGCCGAACATGATGCCGCCGGCGGACTCCAGTCGCAGGACGACGTCGGCCGAAACGTCCGGCACGTAGCCGGCATAGGCCCGGCAACCCATTTCGGTGGGAATGCCCGCGGTGTAGAACAGATCCTTGACCCCGATCGGAATGCCATGCAAGGGATGCGAAACGCGCGTTGCGCTGTCGGCTCTGTCCGCACGCCCCGCCAACTCCAGTGCGCGCGCGCGATCCAGCCATTGCCAGGCCCTGACGTCCTTTTCCAGCGCATCGATGCGCGCAATCAAATCCCGCGTGTAATCGGCGCTGGTCAGTTTGCCGGAACGGATGCGCAGCGCGGCGTCGCGCAATCCAAGTCGGTAGAGTTCTGTCATTTTTTTCGAAGATACCGAACGCAGCGCAACGCTGCGTTGAAAAGGTTGATTACGCTTTCAGGAAATTCCTGTAGTCCGGATTCAGGAGATTCGGCGGAGCCTGGCCGGATAGCGCCGCCACCAGGTTTTTCGCGGCCGTCATGGCCATGGCCTGGCGTGTCGGTTCCGACGCGCTGGCGATGTGCGGCGACAGCACGACATTGCCGAGTTCGAGAAACCCCGGATTCAGTTTCGGCTCGTTTTCGTATACATCCAGGCCCGCCGCCCAGATCGTTTTCTTCTTCAGCGCGTCGATCAGTGCTGTGTCATCGACGATGCCGCCGCGTGCCATGTTGACCAGCACGGCACGCGGTTTCATCTGCGCGAGCTCCTTTGCGCCGATGTAATGCTGTGTTTCCGGCGTGAAGGGCAGGATCAGCAGCACCACATCGGCCGTGCGCAGCAACGCCTCCTTGCCGGTGTAAATGGCGCCGGATTCCCTTTCCGCATCGGCCGCGGCGCGATTGCGGCTGTGGTACAGGATTTTCATGTCGAAGCCGCGTGCGCGACGTGCAATCGCCTGACCGATACGCCCGAATCCCATTATGCCGAGCGTGGCGCCATGCACATCCTGGCCGAGCATCTGCTTAAGGTATGTGCCCTTCCATTCGCCCTTGCGCAGATAGGCCTCGCCTTCGGTCATGCGCCGGCAGGTGGCGATGATCAGGCCCATCGAATAGTCGGCCACGCTGTCCGTCAGCACACCCGGTGTGTTGCTGACCATGACGCCGTGGCGGGTGCACGCGTCGACGTCGATGTTGTTGTAACCCACCGCTGTGTTGCACACTGCCTTGATGGTGGGGCACTTGTCCAGCAGTTCGGCATCAATGCGGTCGCTGGACGAGGTCTGCACACCGTCCTTGCCCTGCAGTTTCGCGATCAGTTCATCGCGCGCGTAGAGGCGGTCGGCCTGGTTGGGCTCGACTTCGAAGTGGCTTTTCAGGAAATCGATGGTTTCGTCGAAAACCTCGCGGGTGACCAGGATTTTCTGCTTCATGTTGTTATTCTCTTGGATTTCTCGTTATGCAGGAAGCAGGCGCAGGTTATCGCGAAGCCATCCCGATGGGCAAGATTGTCTGGGCCTGGAGCCGCCCTTGCGAGCTGGACTCGCCAATAGCCCTGCCGCTGTCAATCCCGGATACGGCCGCGGCCCGCGTTGCGGGCGTAGCCTCGGGTTGCCAGCCCAGTACCCACAGTAGGACAAAAAAACCGATCGGGTAGGCGACGGCGACATGCCACCCCTGCCTTACCCAGGCGGCCACCGATCTCGATTCCGGGAACAGGTTCGACAACGCGACGCCGGCGGAAGAGCCGAACCAGATCATCGAACCGCCGAAGCCCACTGCGTAGGCCAGCATGCCCCAATCATGTCCGCCCTGCTTCAACGCAAGAGCAGTCAGGGGGATGTTGTCGAACACCGCGGAAAGATAGCCGAGCCCGAGCGCCGTCTCAGGGAGGCGGCCAGCACCAGCGATAGCAGGAATACGCTGCCCCTTATCGCGTCCGGTACCTGCTTCCAGGCCGGTTGCCGCAGCGGTACCGTGACCAGCAACGCGATCCAGATCGCCACGCCTATGAACGGAAAGCGGTCGGCCGATTCGGCGAATCCAACGTTGATCGTGACATTGGCCGCAATCGCGCTCAGAAGCATGAACCCGACGATGCCCAGCCGGGCCCAGTCGACCCGTACATCGCCCGCGGGATCCGGTGCAATCGGCGCATAACGTTGCTGCTGGCGCGCCGCCACCACGCCGAAGAAAAGCGTCGCCGACGCCGCGGCGACGTAAGCATGCAATACCGACGCCGGGCTCACGCCGGCAATCCACATCATTGTCGTCGTGGTATCGCCGACCACGCTGCCGGCCCCGCCGGCGTTCGACGCTGCCACGATGGCAGCCAGATAACCGAGATGGACTTTGCCTCGGAATACCGCCGATGCCATGGTCCCGCCGATCACGGCAGCCGCGATGTTGTCGAGGAAGCTGGACAGGACGAAGACCATGAGCAACAGGACGAAGCCGCCCTTCCAGTCGTCGGGCAAAAAGCGGGGCAGCACTTCCGGCGCGCGGCTGTCGTGGAAATGCGCTGCGAGCATCGCGAATCCCACGAGCAGGCCGAACAGGTTGGCGAGCACTACCCATTCATGGCCGAGGTGGGCTACCAGCCCGCCGAAGCCCGGCCCCGCGCCGAATCCGGTAACGGTCCACTTGTAGGCGACGATCGCGCACAGCCCGGCCAGCGCGACCATCAATGTATGGCGATGAAACAGGGCGATGCCCGCCAGGGTCAAGGCGAACAGGATGAACTCGATGGGGATGCTGGCAATCATGAAATGGACCGAATCATAGCCGTGTGCGCGGCGGCGGCAAAATACTTTGGCCGGTTGTCACGCGCCCGCTGCGGCGGCCGCGGTTTTTTCGCCCGTCACCCACAGGTGCGCCTGGCGCCTGACGACGTCGTTCAGCGTTTGCCCGGATTTCCTTTCCGCGCGCAACCAGGAGGCGTCGTTCTCACCGGCTTCGTTACAACGCCGGATTACTTCCAGCGCGGCGGTCGAACCCAGGGCCTCGGCGTGCGGCGCGAGGCGCACCAGCGTCTCCGCGATGTCCTCCTTGAGCGCCCGGCGGGTACGCGTTCCGGCGTCGATGAAACCCGCCTCCAGTCCGTAACGGCACGCGGTGAACCGGTTGAAGCTGTAGACGCGATAGACGTCCAGCGACGGACCCTGCGGCCGGTCGATCATGAGGTGGCGTGCGAGCGCTTGTGCATAAGCGGCCAGCGCTGCGGCCTTTTCGATCGTGAGCGGCGTATCGCAGACGCGGATCTCGATGGTGCCGAATTCCGGCTTGGGCCGGATATCCCAGTAAAAATCCTTCATGCTTTCGACCACCTTCAGATCGCGCATGGAATCAAAATAGGCGTTGAACTCGCTCCAGTCCGCAACGAAAGGCATGGTGCCTGACAGTGGGAAGGCATTGATGTTGTTCAGCCGCGACGAATCGAACATCGTATCCATTCCCTGGGAGAACGGCGACGACGCCGAAAGGGCGACGAAGTGAGGGATGTAGCGCGACATCATGTGGAGCAGATAGATCGCATCGTCGCCGGAACTGACGCCGACATGGATGTGCTGACCGAAAACGGTGAACTGCTTGGCGAGGTAGCCATACATCTCGTGCAGATGGAAGAAGCGCTCCTTCGGAAAAATGCGCTGCTCGCTCCAGTGCTGGAACGGGTGCGTGCCACCGCTGATCACCGTATCGCGAATCGCATTCAGCTCGGCAAGCATGGTGAAGTAGTCCGTATTCACACCGGTGCTGATCTCGATCATGCTTTCGGTGATTTCCGGCTTGATGTCGCCGGCATGCTTTTCCTTCTCGATCAGCGCCAGCAGGTCCTCCGCGCCGCGAATGAGGTTCCAGTCGTGGGTACTGAGGATCATGAGTTCGAGCTCGACCCCCATCGTGAAAGGCGCCGAGTGGGTGAATTCGAGGGTCATGTGCCGACACCGGTAGCCGATTCGGTCTCGCCCGCCCGGCGCAACGCCCATTGCGTGGCCAGCGGACCGACCAGTTCGAGTATGACCACGGCAGACAGCACGATCGAGGACAGTTTCGCGCCGAATTCCGGATACAGCGCTGCTGCGCCCTGCACCATCACCACCGCGATGGCCGACATCGGCACCATGCCGATTCCGAGCAGGATGGCTTTCTTTGGCGCGATGCCGGACAACGGGGCAAACAATCCGAGTCCGGCAAGCTTGCCCGCGAGCCGCGCGAGAACGAAGGCGGCGCCGATGGCACCGGCCACCGCGAGTTCGGAGGGCCGCAATCCTGCGCCGGTGATGACGAAAAGCATGACCAGGAAAAACTGGCCGCCGGGACCGAACTCGACCGCCATCAGGTCGTGGTCCCGGTCCAGATTCTTGGCGAATACGCCGAAGGCGAGCAACGCCAGCAGCACCGACAGTTTGAAAGAAATCGCGCAGCCGACCGTGCCGACGATCAGCCCGAGCAGCATGCCGAACTGGCTGTCCTCGCGCTTGCCCAGCCAGCGCGCCAGCGTGCGTGCAACGATGAACGCCAGATAGCCCAGTCCGGCCGAACCCACAATCAAGTACAGCGGATGCGACACCGCCCGCAGCCAATCGGCGCGATATTCCAGGGAAACGAAACCGAACAGCAGCGCGATCAGCAGGAAAGCAAATACGTTGTTCAGCGCGGTCAGCGCCAGCAGCCGCTCGGTCAGCGGTCCCTTCGCGCGCTGGTCGTGCACGATCATGATCAATACCGCCGGCGAGGTTGCCATGGCGATGGCCGCCGCCGTGGCCGAATATACCGGCGTGATGTCGAAGAAACGCAGCGTCCCGTAGACGAACAGGAACGACAGCAGGCTTTCGGCCACGCTGCTCGCCAGCAGCCAGCGGTCGTGCGTGAACCAGCGCAAATCCAGCCTGCGTCCAAGTTCGAACAAGATGAGGCCCAGCGAAATATCGACGAAGATCGACAGTTCGCCGAGCATGGTCTGGTCGAGCAGGCCGAGCACACCCGGACCGAGCACAAGGCCTGCCGCGACGAACCCGGTGATGCGAGGCAGTTTGAGCACGCGCACGAACACCTGCCCGACTGCGAGTCCACAGAGCAGAATCGCCCCGACCAGCATCAAGTTGGCGGCAGCGAGCGGAAAGGAAGGCAGAAAGCCTATGTCGTCCATGCCGGGCTTTGACCAGGGAAGAGCCGCCGGAATTCAGGGTTACAGCGGCAAATAAATTTGCAATGCGCCTTTTGCCGGCACTTCAATACCCGCCTGCCATGGCTCAACCGCCCACGACGATGACATGGACCCGGAACGCACTCCGGACTCGTTAGCGACGTAATCGCCCGTTCGCGGGGAGGAGCGCTGGCCTTTTCGGGTTGGACGCGGTAACTGATGCCGCCTCCGTCCGGCTAGGCGTCGACGACAATTACGTGGACCCGAAAAGGCCCATGCGCGCCCAGAACCAGCGTCATTTCGATGTCCGCGGTGCGCGAGTGCGCACGATGCGTGAGGCCGCGACGATCGCCACATGGTTTTCCGGCAACAGGCTGGTGGTCGCATGGGTGTCCTCGCCCGACAGCAGCATCAACGTACCATTCTCGGCCAGCGCGCAAAACGCCCCGGTTATGCCCAGCTTGTCCTCGCCGTGGCTGGGGCGCGCTTCGACGCGCAAGCCTGCGCCGGCCCAATCGAGCCGCGCGAATTCCGGCCAGCACGCACCGCTGGTCGGCAGGTTTTTCTGTTTCAGATAGGACGCTACCGCCCGCGGCACTTCGGCAAACGAACCTGCCTCGTCGATGGTGGACATCATGGCAATGCAGCGTTCGCGGAATCGTGGCAGCGTCTCCCAGTCCATGGTCGGCATCGGGCCGCGCACGCGCGCATCAAGCCGCGCGAGAATGGTTTCACGTTCTTTTGCGCCGGTTGCGCCTTCGTGTCCGTTAGCCTCACGAATGCGCCTGAGAATGTTGTCTCGCGCGCTCATTGCGTTCCCCGGCTTCTATGCTGCGCGTACAGTTCGCGGAACGTCTTGCCGCGCGGCGCCGGAAAATCGCGGCCCGACGTCCATTCCGAGCCTGCCGCCGGCAGTTTGTGCAGCAGGCGCTCGCGCCCGCCCAGCCATTTGCCGATGCGTGCCGCAATACCTGTCAACAAGCCATAGACGGCGGGACGCGCCGCCGTCCACGCCCACAACCTGAGTCCGAGGCGCTCCGGCCAGGGCCGCAGGTTTTTCTGCACCTGTTCTTCGCGCAACTTGCGCATCAGATCGGGCAACGGAATTTTGACCGGGCAGACCACGCCGCACTGGTTGCACAGCGTCGATGCATTCGGCAGGTCGATCGCGTTCTCGATGCCCACATAGGCCGGCGTCAGGATCGAGCCGATCGGCCCGGGATAAACCCAGCCGTAGGCATGGCCCCCGATGTTCTGGTAAACCGGGCAGTGATTCATGCAGGCGCCGCAGCGGATGCAGCGCAGGGCCTCGCGGATCTCGGATGCGAGCACCTTCGTGCGTCCGGCATCGACGATGATCACGTGGAATTCGCCGGGACCGTCCTTGTCGCCCGGCCGCTTCGGTCCGGTGGTAAAGGAAAGATAGTTGCTGATGGATTGCCCGGTCGCAGAGCGGGTCAGCAAGCGCAGCAGCAGCGAAATGTCTTCCAGCGTCGGGACGATCTTCTCGATGCCGGTGATGGCCACATGCACGCGCGGCATGGTGGTGGTCATGCGGCCGTTGCCTTCGTTGGTGACGATCATCGTCGAACCGGTCTCGGCAACCAGGAAGTTGGCGCCGCTGATGCCCATGTCCGCATCGAGGAAGTGCGGGCGCAATATTTCCCGTGCCTCGTGCGTCAGTGAGGCGATATCGTCGAGTCGTGGGCGTCCGTGCTTTTCGGCGAACAGGTCGGCGATGTCGTCCATCGATTTATGCACTGCCGGCGCAATGATGTGCGACGGTGTCTCGCCGAACTGCTGGATGATGTATTCGCCGAGGTCCGTCTCGCGCACATCGAGTCCGGCGGCCTCGAGAGCGTGGTTGAGGTTGGTCTCCTCGCCCAGCATCGACTTCGACTTGATGATCTTGCGCACCTCGTGCTTGCGTGCAATCCCGATCACCAGATCATTGACCTGTTGCGGCGTTTCGGCCCAGTGCACGATGGTGCCCGCTGCCGCGGCTTTTTTCTCCCACTCTTCCAGCAGCACGTCCATGTGCTGAAGGCCGAAATCCCTGATGCGCGCGGCGGCCTCGCGGATCTCCTCGAAGTTATCCAGCTCGACAATGGAACGCGAACGCGCGACCACGAGCTTGCCCTTGGCATTGCGCAATGCCTTCTGCACCTTCGGGTCGGCGAGCTTGAGGCTGGCGGCGTGTTTGAACTGGTTCGATGTAACTTGCATGCGTATCTCCTGCGGCTTCAGCCCGCAGTCCTGCGGTCCAGGTCCTGAACCGGATCGGTCATGCCGGCGAGAACCTCCGCGACGTGCAGTACCCGGGTTTTGTTGTCGCCGCGACGGCGCATCCTGCCTTCGATGTTCAGCATGCAGCCAAGATCGCCCAGCACGAGCGCGTCGGCCTGCGCGGATTGCACGTCCTCGCATTTGAGATCGGTAATGCGCGCGGAGATCTCGCCGTACTTCACCGCGAACGTGCCGCCAAAACCGCAGCACTGTTCCGGCTGCTGCATTTCCCTGATGTTCAGACCCGCCACCTTCGAAAGCAGGGCGCGCGGCTGCGTCTTGACATTCATTTCGCGCAGGCCGGAACAGGAATCGTGATAGGTGACCGACCCGCTGAACTGGCCGGGTACGCTGTCGATGCGCGCCACGTTCACCAGAAAATCCGTTAGTTCGTAGGTCTTGCGTGCGATCGAATCGACTTCCTGTGTCATTTCGGGAAACTCGGCGAGCAACTCGGGATAGTGGGCGCGGATCATGCCGCCGCAAGAACCCGAGGGCACGACGATATAGTCGCAGCCAGCAAATTCCCTGAGCATCTTTTTCGCAAGAATCTGCGCCGCGTTGCGGTCTCCGGAGTTGTATCCGGGCTGGCCGCAACAGGTCTGCTCCGCGGGGACGATGACCTCATAGCCCGCCGATTCGAGCAATTTCAGGGCGGCAAAACCGATACTCGGCCGCATCAAGTCCACCAGACAGGTAACGAACAAACCAACTTTCATGAATCTCCCAGGGGGATTGGGGAACGACCGACTTCCGGCCGGCTGTGCATCGCCATGCCCCTATGCTCCGAACGAATTTACGGCTTTCCAAGCAGGCAATCTGCGCGCTTCGCCCTCAGACCGGCCTTGTGGCAGAGGCCCGCGCATCGGGCAGACAGCGGCGCAGCGCAACAAGGCGCGAATCATAGCATGGGGTATTTTTGTGCCCGGCCGCGGTTGTGGCCTGCGGTTTCAGTATGTAAAATTGCCGCATCGCACAAATCCTGCAGGGGCGCAGAACCCGTGGCTGAAACCAATGGCAAGACCTCGATTCAGGTCATCGAGCGCATGATGGACCTGCTCGACGCACTGGCCCGCAATGAAGAGCCGGTGAACCTGAAGCGTCTCGCCAATTCCACCAGCCTCCATCCGTCGACCGCGCACCGGATCCTGAACATGATGGTGGAGTTCAGGATGGTGGACCGCATCGAGCCGGGCACTTACCGGCTTGGCATACGCCTGCTCGAGCTGGGCAATCTGGTGAAATCGCGCATCAACCTGCGACGCGAAGCGCTGCCGTTCATGCGCCGCCTGCACCAGGAACTGCACGAGACGGTCAATCTTTCCGTACGCCAGGGTGACGAAATGGTTTATGTCGAGAGACTGCTCTCCGATCGCACCGCCATGCGCGTGGTGCATCTTATTGGCGCGCGCGCACCCCTGCACATCACGGCGGCCGGAAAAATCTTCCTGCTGGAGGACGGGCCGGAAAAATGCCAGGAGTATGCACAGCGCACCGGACTCGAAGTGTTCACCAAGAACACCATCCGCAACCTTGAGGCGCTCAACAAGGAACTCGATCGCGTTCGCAAACTCGGTTATGCGCTGGACAATGAGGAAGCCGAGAACGGCGTGTCATGCATCGGCGCCGGCATCCACGACGACGAAGGACGCCTGGTCGCGGGATTGTCGCTTTCAGCCCCCTCCAACCGGATCGAGAAGGCCTGGTACTCCAGGGTCAAACAGATATCGGAAGAGATCTCGCGTGCACTCGGCCATCTGCCGGGGGCAAGCGGAGCCTGAGGGGAAACAGGTCGGAAAGCAGCCGATCAGCCGGAAATACGCAGTACGTCTGCCTCGATCCAGCGCTTGATGCGGTTGGCGTCGGCGATCCTGGAAAGCTTGCCCCAGGAATCGAGCAATACGATGATCACCGGCTTGTCCGCGATCATTGCCTGCATCACCAGACATCGCCCCGCCTCGCTGATATAGCCGGTCTTGGACAGACCGATGTCCCACTGGCGGCTCTTGATGAGCCGGTTGGAATTGACATACGACAACAGGCGGTGACGGCGCCTGTCCTCGGATTCGATCTTGAACGAATCGGAAGTCGTGTATTCGCGGATGAGCGGATAGGTATGCGCCGCGGCCACCATTTTGGCCAGATCTTCGGCAGTCGATACATTATCGGGCGTCAGTCCGGTCGGGTCTTCGAAATGGCTGTTGACCATGCCGAGTTCGGCGGCCTTTTGATTCATCGCGGCGACAAAAGCATCAGTGCCGCCCGGGAAATTTCGCGCAAGCGCTGCGGCAGCACGATTTTCCGACGCCATCAGCGCCAGCTTCAGCATTTCCGCGCGCATCAGAGTCGTGCCGACCTGCAATTTGGAACGCGAACCCTTCTTGCGGTCGACATCGGTCTTGTCGATGTCGATGGATTCCAGCAACGGCAAGCCGGAATCGAGCACTACCATCGCCGTCATCAGCTTGGTGATGGAGGCGATGGGCATGATCTGGTCTATGTTCTTGGCGAACAGCGGTTCGCCGGAATCCTGGGCAAGCACCAGAACCGCGCTGGAGCGAAGCCGCAGCGCCACAGGTTTGGCGGAGAAGTGGGATTGCCTGACCCCCGTCTTGACGATACCTTCGGCCGCAATAGCCGGCATCCCGCAGGCAGCTAGGTAAAGACACAGGAAGCCAAGGATCGCCTTCATTTGAGTCGCCCCGAACTACAATCTGTTGTTGTTAAGATAATAAATCCCGACTTACGCTACAGGCCAGCCGGGATTTCCTGCATCCATGCCAAAACTAGTGATATCCACAGTTCAAGCGGTAAGCAACATATCAAAAATAAATTCAAAAATCAAGGACTAACGAAGGACTCTCAATAAGTCCTTGAACTTCAACGCCTGGCGCATTCATTCGCTGGATGTTTCTCAATGAATTGGCATGCGACCCAAGGGGTGGAATGCGCAGATATTCGCCTCAAACGAGGCCTTCGGTCAATTCCGCTATTTCCACGGCCCGTTCTTCCTCCTGCTGCAAAGCCCACATGTGGGAGTAAGTACCGGCCAGCCCGAGAAGATCGCGATGATTTCCCCGTTCGATGATGTGTCCCGCCTCCATGACCAGGATCTGGTCGGCATCGATGATGGTCGACAGGCGGTGGGCGATGGTCAGCGTGGTGCGGCTGGCGGAGATGCGCTTCAGCTCGGCCTGGATGGCTTTCTCCGATTTGGAATCGAGAGCCGAAGTCGCCTCGTCGAAAATCAGGATCTTCGGATTCTTGAGCAAGGCGCGGGCGATGGCCACGCGCTGCTTTTCACCGCCGGAGAGTTTCAATCCGCGCTCTCCCACCATGGTCTCGTAGCCGTCGGGCAGCGATTCGATCAGGTCATGGATATGCGCCGAACGCGCCGCGTCCACAACCTGCTCGCGCGTGGCACGCGTGTCGCCATATGCGATGTTGTAGTAGATCGTATCGTTGAACAGCACGGTATCCTGCGGAACGATCGCGATCGCCGCGCGCAGGCTCTTCTGTGTGACGTGCCCGCCGCTCACATCGTAGAAACGGAACAACAGTCGGGCCAGCGTGGATTTTCCCGAACCGCTCGTACCCACCACGGCCACCGTGTGCCCGGCGGGAATCTCGAAACTGACGCCGTGCAGGATGGTCCGGCGCGGCTCGTAACTGAAATCCACTTTTTCGAACTTCACGGTCGGCAGCTCCGGCGCCAGATCGGCCGCATTCGGCGAATCCTGCACTTCGCGATTCTCCGACAGCAGCCGGAACATCTTGTCCATGTCCACCAGCGACTGCTTGATTTCCCGGTAGACCATGCCCAGGAAATTGAGCGGGATGTACAGCTGGATCAGCAGGCCGTTGACCAGTACCAGGTCGCCGAGCGTGAGTTGCTGGCCCACCACGCCCTGTGCCGCCAGAATCATCAGCGCCGTTACCGCGATGGCAATGACCAGGCTCTGGCCGATGTTCAGCGCGCCGAGCGAGGCCTCGTTCTTCACGTCGGCAGATTCGTATTTCTGCAGGCTGTCGTCGTAGCGACCGGCCTCGAATTCCTCGTTGTTGAAGTACTTTACGGTCTCGTAGTTCAGCAGGCTGTCGATGGCGCGGGTATTGGCCTTGGCGTCGAGTTCGTTGGCGCGCCGGCGGATGTCCATGCGCCACTCGGTTACCGAGAAGGTGAAACCCAGGTAGACCACCACCGCGCCCATGGTGATCGCCATGAAGCGCCAGTCGAACTTGGCAAGTAGCACGAACGCGACCAGGCCGAACTCGATGATGACGGGAATGATCGAAAACAGCATGTAGCTCAGCAGCGTCGAGATGCCGCGGGTGCCACGCTCGATATCGCGGGACACACCGCCGGTCTGGCGTTCGAGGTGGAAACGCAGGCTCAGGCTGTGCAGGTGCCGGAACACCTGCAGCGCCACGCGGCGGATGGCACGCTTCGCCACGCGCACGAATACGATGTCGCGCAGTTCGGCGAACAGCGTGGTGGAAAGTCGCAGCAAGCCGTACATCGCCAGCAGTGCGAATGGCAGCACCAGCACAGCCTGCTTGGCATCCAGCGAGTCGACGATTTCCTTCATGACCAGCGGCACACCGACATTGGCCAGCTTCGCCGCCGTCAGGCAAAGCAATGCCAGGGCCACCCGCCCCTTGAATTCCAGGAGATAGGGCAGCAGCATGCGGATGGTCTGCCAGTCGTTACGACGCCAGACGGCAGCGTCGGGAGACCGCGCAACGGGAACAGGTTTGTTCAAGATGACTTGCGGTAAATGCCGAACCCGAATCGGCTTCGATACGAGAAGTGTAATACGCCCGGGACTCACGGTGCGAAACGACCGGCTGCAGGCGCGGCAGCAACGAATGCGGACTATGCAGGCTGACAGGAACCAGCACGGACAGTTCAAATCGTGCCCTTCGATACTGTATATTGATCCGGCTGTATATTGATTTTGCCGTGGCGGGCGGCGCGCGCACTAGCCCCGGGTTCCGTCCGCCTCTGGATTCTTAAGCTGGGAGAAAATACGCGATCATGGGTGCCGTTTCTCGCTGGTTGTTCGGTCTGCTGGTCGTCTTCGTGCTGCTGTTCGCCGCTTACACCTGGCTGGTGTTGAACTGGAGTTACTCGGTCGGCGAGCGCGCGGGTTACGTACAGAAACTGTCGAAAAAAGGCTGGGTCTGCAAGACCTGGGAAGGCGAACTGGCGCTGGTGACCATGCCGGGAACGGTGGGGGAGAAATTCTTCTTCAGCGTGCGCAATGAAGCGGTCGCCGAGCAGATCAACCGCTCGATAGGCCGTCGCGTCTCGCTCGACTACGAAGAGCACATTGGCGTGCCTTCGAGCTGCTTCGGTGAGACCGGCCACTACGTCACCGGCGTCAAGGCCATCGAGGATCCGGGCCCGCTGTCTCCGGCGCCGGCACAGGCCCCTGCGCCGCAAACCTCGCCTGCGCCCGCGAAACAGTAAATAACGTTTTCGTGCCTGCGCCATGCTGCCGCCCAGCATCCGGGTCATCGTCCGCGACTGGCTGAATGCCAATCACATCGTGTTGGCGGGGCGTCAGCGCATGGTGCTGATCGACAGCGGTTACGGCCGCGACACGGCGCATACGCTGTCCAAAGTCTCCGAAGTTCTGGCTGGCAGGCCGCTGGACTGGCTGGTCAACACCCATTGCCATTCCGACCATATGGGCGGCAATGCGGCAGTGCGCAGCGCCCACCGCTGCCGCGTAACTATTCCGCGCGACGAAGCCCCGCTGATCGATGCCTGGGATGAACACGCCTTGTGGCTGTCCTATGCCGACCAGCGTTGCGAACGCTTTTCCTTCGATGACACCGTAGCCCCGGGCGACGAATTCGACTGGGGAGACCTGCACTGGCGGGCGATCGCGGCGCCCGGCCACGACATGGCGGCGCTGATGTTTTTCTGCGAGGAAGCCGGTGTGCTGATTTCCGGCGACGCGCTTTGGGAGCATGGTTTCGGAATAGTGATGCCCGGACCCGATCGGGTTGCGCATCTGGCGGCGACGCGTGCGACCCTGGAAAGTATTTCACGTCTGCAGCTGCGCGTGGTGATCCCGGGTCACGGGCAACCGTTCACCGACGTGGTCGCGGCGCTGGAGCGCAGTTTTCAGCGCCTGGCCGCCTTCGAGCGCGATGAATTGCGCATGGTGCGCCACGTGCTCAAGGTCATGTTCGTATTTTCGCTGATGGATCGCCGCCGCCTGGCGGTCGACCGGCTCGACAACTATCTCGACTCCGTTCCACTCTATGCGGACTTCAACCGGCAATTTCTCCAGCTGGATCGCAAGGCGCTCGCGGAATTGATCGTCGGCGACCTGGAGCGCAGCGGTGCGGTGCGCAGGCTCGACGGCTTTCTGATTGCGGCGTGAAGCGCAGGTTTCTCTGATTGCAGGGCAAAACCGCAAAAGAAAACGGGCGCATGGAATGCGCCCGCACGCAAAATGCGTAAGAACATGGCTAGGAACTGCAGGGGAACGAACCCATGAAGGCCCGATCCTTGGTCTGCGTACGGATTATTGCCCGCCCGCGGATGCGATATTGTTATAAATTGTAAACTGCGAGGATCGCACTCAAAGAAAGTCGCGCGCGCGCCCGTAGCTCGAAATGCTGGTGAGCATGCGCAACACGCCGTAGGCAATCCACGCCATCAGGCGCGTCGTCAGGCTCATGTTGGACTCATACTCGTGCGCGACCGGTTTCGCACCGGAGGCGATGGCCGCCCCCAGGCTGTCGCGCAGTTCGCGGGCAAAGTCTTCGTTTTCCACCACCACATTGGCCTCCCGAGCCAGCAACAGGCTGACCGGGTCGATATTGGACGATCCGACCGTCGCCCAGTGTCCGTCGACGACCGCGACCTTCGCATGCAGGAAACTGCGCTGATACTCGTGAATCTCGATGCCGGCATCGAGCAGCTGGCGATAAAGCGCGCGCGTGGCGTAGTGAACCAGAAAATACTCGATGCGCCCCTGCAACAGAAGGACTACACGCACCCCACGAGCCCGCGCCGCGCGCAACGCGCGGCGAAAGCGCTTTCCCGGCAGGAAATACGCATTGGCGATCATGACTTCGGATTTCGCAGTTCTGATCGCGGCGAGGTAGGCCCGTTCGATGTCGTGGCGATGGCGGAAATTGTCGCGTATCAGAAACGCCGCCCGCCGATCACCGGCGGGCTGGGCATCCGCGCGCAGACGGGTTGACGCAGCCCAGGCCCGCCGCATGTGGATCCAGGTTGCACGCATCCAGACCGCCCTCGCGGCGGCATGCATGTCCGCAACCAGCGGGCCTTGCACGCGCACCGCGTAATCGAAACGAGGGTTGCCGGGCGCTGCCGGATCGATATCGTCAATGATGTTGATGCCGCCGCAGAAGCCGATCTTGCCATCGATCACGGCGAGTTTTCGGTGCAGGCGCCGCAAACGCGTGCGCCTGAACTTGAGCAAAGACAATTCGGGCCGAAATACCAGCGAGTGCACGCCCGCTTCCGATAACCGCGGTTGCACGAAGTGCGTGAACAAGCGGGAGCCGAAACCATCGACCAGCAAATGAACTGCGACACCGCGACTCGCGGCCCGTATCAAGGCCTGTGCGATCCGGTCGCCGGTCGCATCCGCTTCAAATATGTAGGTCTCGAGATGGATTTCGCTTGCTGCGGCGTCGATTTCGCGCTCGAGCGCCGGGAAATACTGTTCGCCGTTGCGCAGCAACTCGATGCGGTTGCCATCGCGCGGCCTCATGACCGGCGAAACCTCATACCTTCCGGACGAGGCGCGCGGACAGCGCAATATGATCTGACACGCGCGACCACGTACGACCGTGATGTGCGTGCGCCTTCTCGACCGAGAAGCCGCGCACGTAGATTCGATCGAGGTGCAACACCGGAAGAATCGCAGGGAAGCTGCGCGCGGGGCGGCCTCCGGTTGCTTCGAATACCTCGTAGACGTTCAGCGCCTCCACCATCGAGTCGCTTGCCATCCGGCGCCAGTCGTTGAAATCGCCGGCGATGACCAATGGCGCATCCTCGGGCACCAGCTTGTCGATGCGATTCTTGATCAGGGTGATCTGCTTCTTGCGCCAATGCCCGAGCAATCCAAGGTGCACATTGATGCAATGGAGCGTGTGCGCCCATCCGGGTACCGCGATTTCACAATGCAGCAAGCCGCGGTGCTCGCTGTCGTGCATGGAAATGTCCTCATTGTCCCAGCGCACGATCGGATACTTGCTGAGGATGGCGTTGCCGTGATGTCCGCCGTCGTAAACCGCGTTCTTGCCGTAGGCAAAATCGTTCCAGATTGAGTCGGCGAGAAACTCGTATTGCGGCGCCACCGGCCAATTCAGATGCCGCGCGGAGTGTTTCTCGTGCAAGCCCTGCACTTCCTGCAGGAACACCACGTCGGCGCCGATCCCCCGCAACCTGTCGCGCAGATCGTGGACGGACATGCGCCGTTTGAACTGCGAAAATCCCTTGTGGATGTTGTAGGTGATGATCTGGAGTTTTTCCATTATTTTGGCGTGTTGTTCGTCCGGACCCGTCTCTGCATTGGGAAAGTTCGTGCGGCCGTGCCGTCACCGCCTTACCTGGCGGCCGGTACCGGCTCGCGGCGCCGCGTTTTCTCGATCTCCTGCACCATCGCACCGAATCGCTTTTCAACCGTGGATCGCACGATCAGCGTACCAAGCAAGGGCGGATACGCAAAATCCGGGGTGAATTTGCCCTCGTAGCGCAAGGTCAACCCATCCCCGCGGACCTGCAGTACGTACACGCCCGTCAGATCCTTGAAATTACCGGAGATTGCGGTTGAGACAATGCGCTCATAAGGTTGTTCTTCGATGGCCAGACGTACGCGCATGGGATAGGTGAAAAACAGCACACTCGTTTCCCCGCGCTGATCGACCACCACGCTGGAGCCGTCGCGCGACACCACGCGACTTTCCAGCATACCCGGTATGAATTCGGCCAGACGGTCATAATCGGTGAGTACGTTCCAGGCGTCGGCAACCCCGGCGTCGATGTCGGCGGTGGCTTCGACTTCGAAGCTGTCGTCGTGACGAGCGACCTGAACGGCAATGTCCGCCGCTTGCCCCAACGCCGGCAATGCCAGCAGCAACAGCCAAAGCGCGGGAAATCTTGTACCGCTGCAGTCAAGAGCGGCCGATGCGCCGCCGCGCAAGTCCACCCTCGTCAGGACACCGCCAGCATGCGTTCCAGTGCAACGCGGGCCAGATCCGCATCGCGCTGCGGGACCTTGATCTGGTTGACAACCCTGCCCTGCACCAGGTTTTCCAGCGTCCAGGCGAGGTGCTGCGGGTCGATGCGCGCCATAGTGGAGCACATGCACACTACCGGCGACATGAACTGGATGTGCTTGCCTTGCGGTTTGAATTCCTCGGCGATGCGATTGACCAGGTTCAACTCCGTGCCGACCAGCCAGCGGGTATTGGCGGGCGCCGCCGCGATGGTCCTGATGATGGTTTCGGTCGATCCGACGTGGTCCGAAAGCTTGCACACTTCGAATTTGCACTCCGGGTGCGAGATCACGATGCCGTCCGGGTGCTGGTTGCGGAATTTGAGGATGTGCTGGGGCTGGAACATCTGGTGGACGGAACAATGTCCCTTCCACAGCAGGATTCTGGCGTCCCGGATCTGCTCCGGCGTCAAGCCGCCCATCGGCTCATCCGGATCCCAGATCTGCATCTGCGCCAGGGGAATGCCCATCTGGTGCCCGCTCCAGCGGCCCAGATGCTGGTCCGGGAAGAACAGCACTTTCTCGCGGCGTGCAAACGACCAGTCGAGGATCTTGCCCGCATTGGACGACGTACAGACGATGCCGCCGTGTTCACCGCAGAACGCCTTGAGATCGGCGGCGGAATTGATATAGGTGACCGGCGTGACTTTCTCATCCGGATCGAGCACTTCGGACAATTCACGCCATGCGCGCTCGACTTTCGGCAGGCTGGCCATGTCCGCCATGGAACAACCCGCCGCCATGTCCGGCAGTACGACCACCTGGCCCGGCTTGCCCATGATGTCTGCGACCTCGGCCATGAAGTGCACGCCGCAAAACACCACGTACTCGGCATCGGTGCTCCCCGACAGCTTGGAAAGCCTGAGCGAATCGCCGGTCAGATCGGCGTGCTTGTAGACGTCCGCACGCTGGTAGTGATGGCCGAGAATGACCGCCCGGCTGCCAAGTTCCCTCTTCGCCGCGAGGATACGCTCTTCGCAGTCGTCATCCTGCAGCTGGCTGTAGCGGTCGAAAGCAATTGCGGTTGCGGGCATAACCTTATGCTCCTTGCGCCCTGGAGGCGCAGAAAGATCCAATACCACTGGAAGCGCACAAAAACCTTACCATACTGAGACAGGCAGCCGCGCCAAATGTTGCACTACGCCGCCCGCGCACGCTCCGGCAACGCGCGCAGCACCTTGGCGTTGCTCCAGGAAAAAACCTTCTCGGCGGCCCGGTCATGCGGCAGCCAGGCGTATGCAAGATGTTCGCGCGGGGACAGCGTGACCGTAACCGGCTGCGGCACGCACAACCCGAACACGTGCTCGGTATTGCGCGTAATCCCGGGCGCGTAGCGCCAGCGCCATTCCGGATAGATCTCGAACTCGTTCTGCATGTTCCAGTCGGTGAGCACGCCGGCCTGCGCATCCAGCCCCGTTTCCTCCGCAACCTCACGGGCTGCTGTCTGGCGCAACGTCTCGCCTTCGTCCTGGCTGCCCGTCACCGACTGCCAGAATCCCGGGCGATCCGCGCGTTCGATCAACAGCACATGCAAGTCGGGCGTGTAAATCACCACCAACACCGACACCGGGATCTTGTACTTCTTCAAGATGTTTCACCACAGAGGCACAGATACCCTACGTGGTTAATTTGGTTTTGCGCCTTCGCTTTGCCGCAAACGAATGTGGAGTTCGCGCAGCTGCTTCTCGTCGACCGGACTGGGCGCCTTGCACATCAGGTCCTGCGCCCGCTGCGTCTTCGGGAATGCGATAACGTCGCGAATCGATTCGGCGCCGGCCATCATGGTGACGATGCGGTCGAGGCCGAAAGCCAGGCCGCCGTGAGGTGGCGCGCCGAACTGGAGCGCTTCGAGCAGGAAACCGAATTTCTGTTGCGCTTCTTCCGGTCCGATGTTCAGCGCGCTGAACACCTTGGACTGGATGTCCTGGCGATGGATACGCACCGAACCGCCGCCGATTTCCCAGCCGTTGAGCACCATGTCGTAGGCCTTGGCCAGCGCCTTGCCGGGATCGCTGTCGAGGAAGGATTCATGACCTTCCATCGGGCTGGTGAAGGGATGATGCAGCGCGTCCCAGCGCTTCTCGTCCTCGTTCCAGTCGAACATCGGAAAATCGACCACCCACAGCGGCCGCCAGGCCTTTTCGGCATGGCCTTTTTCATGTCCGATCTTCACGCGCAGCGCGCCCAGCGCGTCGTTGACCACTTTCGCCTTGTCGGCGCCAAAGAAAATCAGGTCCCCGTCCTTCGCACCCGAGCGCTGGACGATCGCATGAAGCGCATCGTCCGACAGGTTCTTGACGATCGGTGACTGCAGGCCTTCGCGTCCCCTGGCTGCTTCGTTGATCTTGATGTAAGCGAGACCCCTGGCGCCGTAGATACCCACGAATTCGGTATAGCTGTCGATCTCGCCGCGAGTGAGCGTGCCGCCGCCGGGGATCAGCAGGCCGGCAACGCGGCCGTTGGGCGCATTGGCCGCGGCTGAAAATACCTTGAAGTCCACCGTCTTCATGACGTCGGTGAGTTCCGTGAATTGCAACGGCACACGCAGATCCGGCTTGTCCGACCCGTACTTGAGCATCGCTTCGGCGAACGTGATGCGCGGAAACGGATCCGGCAGGGCGATCTGCAGCACTTCCCTGAACAGGCCGCGGATCATCGCTTCCATCAGCGCAGTGATCTCCGCGACGCCGAGAAAAGAGGTTTCGACGTCGATCTGCGTGAACTCCGGCTGGCGGTCGGCGCGCAGATCTTCGTCGCGGAAGCATTTCGTGATCTGGTAATAGCGATCGAAACCCGCCACCATCAGCAACTGCTTGAATAGCTGCGGCGATTGCGGAAGTGCAAAGAATTCGCCAGCGTGCACCCGGCTGGGCACGAGATAATCGCGTGCGCCTTCGGGCGTGGACTTGGTGAGCATCGGCGTCTCGATGTCGATGAATCCCTGGGCATCGAGAAAACGCCGCACCGCCATCGCCACCTTGTAGCGCAGGCGCAGGTTCTTCTGCATCTGTGGCCGGCGCAAGTCGAGGTAACGGTATTCCAGTCGCACCATTTCGGAGAGATTCTCGTCGTCCATCTGGAACGGCGGAGTTGCCGACATGTTCAGGATTTCTATCGAGCGGGCCAGCACTTCAATCTCGCCTGAAACCAGGTTCGGATTGACCGTGCCGGCAGGCCGGCCACGCACCAGCCCGGTGACCTTCACGACGAATTCGCTGCGGATTTTTTCCGCGATGGCGAACGTGGCTGCGTTGTCGGGATCGCATACCACCTGGACCAGGCCTTCGCGATCGCGCAGGTCGATGAAGATCACACCGCCATGATCGCGGCGGCGATGCACCCATCCGTAAAGAATGACGGTCTGGCCGAGGTGACTGGAAGAAACGAGGCCACTGTATTCGGTGCGCATAGAATTGAAAATCGAGGATGACGTTTGTTATTGATAATAAGCGCCTGGTGGCGCTGCGCCCTACGTCCGGTGAGTGTCGGCCGATCGCTTTTCCGGAGGCACCACGCCCATCGAGATGATGTACTTCAGCGCCTCATCGACGTTCATGTCGAGCTCGATCACGTCGGCTCTGGGCATCATCAGGAAAAATCCGGATGTCGGATTCGGCGTGGTCGGGATATAGACGCTGACATATTCGCCGGTCAGATGGTTGGCGACATCGCCGCCGGGCTGGCCGGTCATGAAGGCGATGGTCCACGATCCTTGCCGCGGGTATTGCACCAGCAGCGTTTTGCGGAAGGCCTGCCCGGACGAGGAGAACAGCGTATCGGAGACCTGCTTGACGCTGGAGTACAGCGACTTGACCACCGGGATGCGGTTCAGCAGGGATTCCCAGATCTTCACCAGGCGCTGGCCGATCATATTCGCGCCGAACATGCCGGTCAGGAGCACCACGGCCAGCGTCAGCAGCACACCCAGTCCGGGAATGTTGAACCCCAGCCAGGCACGCGGTTGCCAGCCGTCGGGCAGTAGAAGCAACGTCTGGTCCAGCGTGCCCACCAGGAAACTCAGCACCCAGACCGTGATGACCAGCGGGACCCAGATCAACAGTCCCGTGATGAGATATTTTTTCAATTGAAGCCCTGAAACCTGCCGTGCCGATGCGAATTGGCGTGCGGCCTCGAATCCTCACGACGCATTCTGAAGCGGCTCTCGTGTCCTGTGCATTCCACGAACCGCATTACTGGCCCGCGAGACTTGCTCCCGCACTGGCGGGCTTGTCGGATTTCGCCTCTTCCTTTGGCTTGCTGTTTTCCCTGGGCTTGTCGTCGCCCTTGGTTTTGCTGTCGTCTGTCGCCTTGTCGCCACCGCCAGCCTTGCCCTCGTCCCCGGATTTGCTGTCGGCCTTGGGACTGCCGTCGTCTTTGCCGGGTTTGGCGGATTTCGACCCGCCCTTGAAATCGGTGGCGTACCATCCGCTGCCCTTTAGTTGAAAGCCGGCAGCACTGATGAGCTTGGTCAGCGCAGGCTTGCCGCAAGCCGGACACTCTATCAGCGGCGCATCGGACATTTTCTGCAGGACTTCCTTCTTGTGGCCGCAGCCTGTGCACTTGTATTCGTAAATGGGCATGCTATCCCTCACAAAAACAACGCAAATTATACCGTATCGAACCCTCCCCACGGCTAACATGGGGCCGGAACTGCGGGCCGCAAGGCGGTGGCTGCAGGCGGCCGGCCGCTATAATCCACGCATCGCACTCGCCTTTACGATTCCGCACGCATGAACATCCCGCGTCCGCTCTGGCCTTATCCGCGCATCGTTGCCCATCGCTGCGGCGGCCTGCTCGCTCCCGAAAATACCCTGGCGGCCATCCGCCTGGCGCGCAATCTGGGATTTGCCGGTGTCGAATTCGACGTCAAGTTGACTGGCGACGGCGTTCCGGTGCTGATGCACGACGACACGCTGGAACGCACCACCGACGGCGCCGGAGCCGTGAGTGATATGAGTTATCAGGATATTGCGAAGCTCGATGCGGGCGGATGGTTCGGTAACGAGTTCGGTGGCGAGCCGGTACCGAGTTTCGCAGCGGCATCCGCTCTGTGCCGCGAGGCGGGGGTCTGGGCCAACATCGAAATCAAGCCGAGCCCCGGACAGGACCGGGAAACGGGTGAAGCGGTGGCACGCATGGCGAAACTGCTCTGGGCCGGCTCGCACCCTCCGCCACTGCTGTCATCGTTCTCCCCGCTGGCGCTGGAAGCCGCCGCCGTCGAATCGCCCGAGTTGCCACGAGCGTTGCTGGTGGTTGAAACTCCGCCAAACTGGTTGGCCCAACTGGACCGGCTGCAGTGCGTGGCCCTGCACGTCAGCCACCGCCACCTCGATGCGGCGCTGGTCAAGGCCGTGCACGGCTCCGGCCGCGGCGTACTGACTTATACGGTCAACGATTCGGAAACGGCGTTGGATATGCTGGAATGGGGCGTCGACGCACTGGTGACCGACCAACTGGACGCCATAACGCCTGCTTTCGCCTGATCGGCTACGGGCGACGGGGTTACCGACGCAGCGACCTCGGCAACCGGCTCGGCGATCCATTGAATGAGTTCCATGCGGCCATCATGGTGCTCGACGATCGCCGTGCAACTGTCGACCCAGTCGCCGCAGTTGATGTAAGTCATCCCGTCGATGTCGCGAATGGCCGCGCTGTGAATGTGGCCGCAGATCACGCCATCGAGCCCGCGACCCCGTACCGCGTGCATCACCGAATCCTCGAAGTCATAGATGAAGCCGACCGCGCTCTTTACTTTGCGTTTGGCGTAACCCGACAGGGACCAGTAGCCGGAAATGCCCAGCGTGCGACGCGCCAGCGACAGCCAGGTGTTGAGGCGCACCAGCAGGTTGTAGGCGACGTCGCCAAGCACCGCAACCCAGCGGTGGTGGCGCGTGACCTGGTCGAATTCGTCGCCGTGCAGAACTGCGTAGCGCCGCCCGTCCGCCGCGACATGGACGTGCTCCTGCACGAGCTCGATGTCGCCGAAAGAGGTGCCGACATATTCCCGCAGAACCTCGTCATGGTTACCGGGAACGAATATCACCCGGGTGCCGTGGCGTGCCCGCTTGAGCACCTTCTGGACGAAGGTGTTTTGCTGCCGCGACCAGTGGATGCCCCGGCTCATGGCCCAGAAATCGATGATATCTCCGACGAGATAGAGGTGCTCGGATTCGTAGTGCCGCAGGAATGACAGCAGGCGCTCGGCCTGGCAGGCGCGCGTACCGAGATGGATGTCGGACAGGAAGATCGAGCGTACGGTGCGCGGGGGCAATAGGGAATCTGCACTTTCGGGCACTTCCTCGCCGGAATGCAGAAGAACTGACTGGACCGGATAGTCGTTCGGCTTCAGCTTGGGCCTTCGCAAGAATGCATGGGCCCAAGCTTAATGCGGCATTGTTACAGGCAGATGATCGCCCGCGCGAAACCCGGTCTGGCTACCTAAGCCGCGGAGCGCACCACTTCCGGAGAACGGAATGCCGCGAGCAGATCTGCCTGTTTCGCCTTGGCAATGCCGAGACTGCGATCCTTTATGTGGCCGTAGCCTCGGATCTCTTCCGGAATGGAAGCGATCTTGACCGCGAGCGCGTGGTTATCGCTGCTCAGCTTGCCGATAAGTTCCGCGATCGTCGCCTCGTACTCTCCGATCAGTTGGCGTTCCATGCGCCGCTCCTGCGTATAGCCGAAAATGTCGAACGCCGTGCCGCGCAAACCGCGCAGCTTCGACAATAGCTTGAACGCGGTGAATACCCAGGTGCCGTACTCCGCCTTGCGCAGTTCGCCGGTGACCGGATCGCGCTTGGCGAGCAGCGGCGGCGCCAGATGGAAGTGAAGTTTGTACTCCCCCTCGAACTGGGATTTTATCTTCTGCATGAAAGCCGGATCGGCATAGAGCCGCGCCACTTCGTACTCGTCCTTGTAGGCGAGCAGCTTGAAGTAGTAGCGCGCGACGGCTTCGGAAAGCCCCGTCAGTCCCTTGGTACGGGACGACTCCGCCTGCTTCACCCGTTCGACGAGGTCGCGGTATTTTTCGGCATACGCCGCATCCTGGTAGCCAGTCAGGAACTCGACGCGACGCGCCACGGTTTCTTCGAGCGTCCGGGAGATTTCCGTCGTCGGCATACCATCCGTCTTCGGTGCGATGAGCCGCTCTATCGCGGCAAGATCGACCGCGGCCCGGCGGCCCCACAGGAACGCAGCCTGGTTCATCTTCACCACGGCACCGTTCAGTTCGATGGCTTTGTTGATGGCATCGGAAGAAACCGGCACCAAACCTTTTTGGAACGCGTATCCGAGCATGAACAGGTTGGTCGCAATCGAATCGCCTATCAGCGCGGTGGCGATGCGCGTCGCCTCCACGAATTCGGCATTGGCTTCGCCCACGCCCTTGGTGATGGTGCGTTTGAGCGACTGCCCGGGAAACTGGATGTTCGCGTTGCGAGTGAACTCTCCGGTCATCTGCTGGTGCGTGTTCACCACCATGCGCGTGCCTTCCCGCGTGGTATCCATGGTCTTCTGGCTGGCCGAGACCACGAAATCGCAGCCCAGCACCAGCTTCGCCCCGCCCGAGCCCAGACGCACCGTCTTGATGTCTTCGGGCCTGGCCGCGATCTGCAGATGGCTCCATACCGCACCGCCCTTTTGTGCCAGGCCAGCCATGTCCAGGGCGCCGAAACCCTTGTTCTCCAGGTGCGCCGCCATGCCGACGATCGCGCCGATGGTCACCACGCCGGTCCCGCCGACGCCGGTGACCATGATGCCGTAAGGCTGGTCCAGGTTCGGCAACTGCGGTTCGGGCACTGCGGCGAACAGCGTCTCGACATTCTGTCCGCCAGACGAACCTCTGCCCTTGCGCACGCCGCCACCATGCACGGTGACGAAGCTGGGGCAGAAACCCTTCACACAGGAGAAATCCTTGTTGCAGGACGACTGATCGATCATGCGCTTGCGGCCGAACTCGGTTTCCAGCGGCAGCACGGATACGCAGTTCGACTTGACGCCGCAGTCGCCGCAACCTTCGCATACGAGATCGTTGATGAAGGTGCGCTTGGCGGGATCGGGATACTGATTGCGCTTGCGCCGGCGGCGCTTTTCCGCGGCACAGGTCTGGTCGTAAATGATGACCGACATGCCCGGTATTTCGCGGAATTCGCGCTGCACCTGATCATAGTCGTCGCGATGATGGATGGTCACGCCGGGCGCCCATTCCGCGTCCGGCGGATATTTTTCCGGCTCGTCAGTGACAACCGCGATTTTCTTCGCGCCTTCGCCATGCACCTGCAGCGTGATCTGCGGCACCGTGAGCGGGCCGTCGACATGCTGCCCGCCGGTCATCGCGACCGCGTCGTTGTAGAGAATCTTGTAGGTGACATTCACACCCGAAGCGGCGGCAGCACGCACCGCCAGCAGTCCGGAATGGTAATAAGTGCCGTCGCCGATGTTCTGGAACATATGCGGTGTTTTGACGAACGGTGCTTCGCCGATCCAGCTTGCACCCTCACCGCCCATCTGCGTATAGCCGGCGGTGCTGCGATCCATGAATTGCGCCATGAAGTGACAGCCAATGCCCGCCAGCGCGCGCGAACCTTCGGGTACGAGGGTGCCGGTATTGTGCGGACAGCCGGAACAGAAGTACGGCGTCCGATCCATCGCCGGCTTCTCCGCGACCCGCGCTTCCAGACGTTCCTGCTCTGCGACGCGCGCGCCCAGTTGCGCATCGTTGACGCGCGCCAGCAACCGGCGTCCGATCGCAACCGCGATCTCGTTGGGATCCAGCGCGGCATTGGAGCGAAACAGGATTTTCCCGACTTCGTCACGCTTGCCGACCACCTCCGGCGCACTGGCCTTGCCGTAGAGCACTTCCTTCAACTGCGGCTCGATCAGCCCGCGCTTTTCCTCCACGACGATGATTTTGTCGAGGCCTTCGGCGAATTTTGCCGCGCCGCTCGGTTCCAGCGGCCACGTCATGCCGACCTTGTAGATGCGAAGGCCAAGCCTCGCCGCTTCGGCGTCGTCGATACCCAGATATTGCATAGCCTGACGCACATCCATGTAGGACTTGCCGCAGGTTGCGATGCCCAGCTTCGCGTTCGGCGAATCCACGACGACCTGGTCGAGCTTGTTGGCCAGCGCAAATGCCTTGGCGGCCTCCAGCTTGTGGGTATGCAGTCGCGCTTCCTGCTCGAGCGGCGCATCCGGCCAGCGGATGTTGAGCCCGCCTTCCGGCATTTTGAAATCGGTCGGCACCATGATGTTTACGCGTGCCGGATCGACATTGACTGAAGCGCTCGCATCGATCGTGTCTTTCATGCATTTCAGGCCCACCCAGCAGCCCGAGTAGCGCGACAGCGCCCAGCCATAAAGGCCGTAGTCCAGCAGCTCCTGCACGCCAGCGGGGTTCAGGATCGGCATCATCGCGTCCACCATTGCAAATTCGCTCTGATGTGCGGTGGTGGAAGATTCACAGGTGTGGTCATCGCCCATCAGGCAGATCACCCCGCCCAGCGCAGCGGAGCCAGCCAGGTTGCCGTGACGGAACGCGTCGCCGGTGCGATCCACACCGGGACCCTTGCCGTACCAGATGGCATAAACGCCGTCGTACTTGTTGTCGCCGTCGAAATGCGCCTGCTGCGTGCCCCAACAGGCCGTCGCCGCCAGGTCCTCGTTTACGCCGGGCTGGAAGACGATGTTATGCGCCGTAAGATGTTTGCCGGCGGCCCAGAGTTGCTGGTCGAAGCCGCCGAGCGGCGAACCACGGTAACCCGAGATGTAGCAACCGGAGGTGATGCCCGCAGCACGGTCACGCAGGTGCTGCATGATCGGCAATCGCACTAGCGCCTGGGTGCCGGTGATGTAGACACGTCCGGACTGCAACGTATATTTGTCGTCGAGCGCAACGCTGGACAGGGTCATGGCATTAGTCTCGTTATGGGCATTTCCGGATCATGCCGACGCTTTCGGGATGGCCGGGGCTTGTTGTTATTTTCGCGGAAATCCCGGCCATTCTCTACATGCGGGCAGGGCTGGAATCGTCAAGGCATTCGACCTGTTCCACAGACCAGAATTCGCCGACACCGTGCGTCCGCCTGGACCAGGCGAAACGGTCCGAACGGGGTGTGGGCGGCCGCATCCACTCGCGCGCGATCAGAAAGGAATATCGTCCTCGAGGTCGTCGAAATTGCCGCCTTTGCCGGCCCCTGCAGCCTTTTTCGCGGGCGCAGCCGCGGGACGGGGCGGGGCGTCGTCTTCCGGTGGCGCCATGCGCTCTGAACCGCCAGAGCGCGAGCCGAGCATCTGCATGCGATCGGCGCGTATTTCCGTCGTGTAACGCTCCTGGCCTTCCTTGTCGGTCCACTTGCGGGTCTGTAATTTACCCTCGATATAGACTTGTGAGCCCTTTTTGAGGTATTCGCCGGCAATCTCCGCTGTTTTTCCGAACATCGCTACACGATGCCACTCCGTCTGTTCCTGCTTCTCGCCACCCTTGTCCTTCCACGTTTCCGTGGTGGCAATGGTGATATTGGCCACCGCGTCGCCGCTGGGCATATAGCGCACCTCGGGGTCGCGCCCGAGGTTGCCGATCAGGATCACTTTGTTTACCGAGGCCATTGCTCAACTCTCCCCTGCCAGTAGTTTGATGACATTCTGTTCGTCGAAGCCCTTGCTGTCCACTTTCAGGTAGGCCACACCCTCGCCGCTCAGGTTCACTTCGCGCACGCCCGGCAAGCCGGAAAGGCTGCGCACGAGCCCGGTGGTCGTTTGCGCATCGCTCTTGGGCAGCTGATAACGGCGCGTCTCGAGACTGCGCGGGATCCGCATGCCCAACGCCAGCAATAACCAGACGATCGCCAGCGTGCCACAGAAACCGAACACGGCCGGCGCACCGTAGTGCTGCGACAACCAGCCGCCGGTCGCCGCCCCAACGAAAGTACCGATGAATTGCACGGAGCCATAGACACCGATGGCGGTCCCCTTGGCGCCGGGCGGTGCCCGCTTCGATATCATCGAGGGCAGGGTCGCTTCGAGCAGATTGAACGCAGTGAAGAACACCAGCAGGCCGGCAACCAGCGCGGTCAGCCCCCCGTCCGAGAATATCAACAGGACGAGTGCGCCGATCAATACGGCCACGGCGCCGACGAATACCGGCTTTTGCAATCCCCTGCGCTCGGCAAGCAGCATGGCGGGGAGCATCAGCACGATCGCGCCCAGCATCACCGGCAGGTATACGCGCCAGTGACTGCCCGCGGGCAGGTGCGCCTGCAGTGCGAAGGGCACCACGACAAAAAGCGCCATCAGGATGCCGTGCAACGCAAATATGCCGTAGTTGAGCCGCAACAACTGCGTATCTCGCAAGACCGATTTCAATGATGCCTGCGGAACCGGCTGTTTGTGGGCAGCCAGCGAAGGGTCGGGAACGATGACCCGCACGACCAGCAGCGCCGCGATCGCCAGAACTCCGGTCAGCGCGAAGATTCCCGGCACGCCGATGATGTGATCGAGCACCGGTCCGGCCGCCATGGACAGCGCAAACGTGCCGCCGATGGTCATGCCGATGATGGCCATGGCCTTGGTACGCTGATCGTCGCGCGTCAAATCCGCCGCCAGTGCGATTACGGCTGCGGAAATTGCGCCGGCCCCCTGGATTATGCGGCCCACGATCACCATCTCCACATCGTGAGCCAGCGCGGCGATAAAGCTGCCGAGCGCGAAAATGACCAGTCCGAGATAGATGGTGCGTTTGCGTCCCCAACGATCCGAAAGCCAGCCGAACGGCACTTGCAGGCAGGCCTGGGTCAGGCCGTATGCACCGAGGGCAATGCCGACCATCGTATGGCTGCTTCCACCCGGCAGCTTCGCGGCGTAGAGCGCGAATACCGGCAGGATGATGAACATGCCCAGCATGCGCAGCCCGAATATGCCGGCAAGCCCGAAGCTCGCGCGCAACTCCTGGGGCGTCATGCGGTCTGAGGCAGGCATTCGGGGAACAGGACTGAACAGCAGGTTGGGAATTGCTTTTGAAGTGCAGTATATTAACAGGTTGACCAAACACTCATCCAGCGAATGGATTTCATCCGCGTACGCGGTGCCCGCACGCACAACCTGAAGAACATCAATCTCGATCTGCCGCGCAACCGGCTGGTCGTGATTACCGGACTGTCCGGCTCCGGCAAGTCTTCGCTCGCCTTCGACACGCTCTATGCGGAAGGCCAGCGCCGTTACGTCGAATCGCTGTCGGCCTACGCGCGGCAATTCCTGCAGTTGATGGAAAAGCCGGATGTCGACCTGATCGAAGGCCTGTCACCGGCGATCTCGATCGAACAGAAAGCCACCAGCCACAATCCGCGCTCGACCGTGGGCACGGTCACCGAAATCCACGATTACCTGCGGCTGCTGTTCGCCCGCGTGGGCGAGCCGCATTGCCCGGATCACGGCGTGGTGCTGTCGGCGCAAAGCGTGTCGCAGATGGTCGACCATGTGCTTCAGCTTCCCGAAGACACGCGCCTGATGATCCTGGCGCCGCTGGTGGTCGAGCGCAAAGGCGAGAACCTGGACTTGTTCGATGATCTGCGCGCGCAGGGCTTCGTGCGGGTCCGCGTCGATGGCAAGGTGTATGACATCGACAGCGTCCCGAAGCTCACCAAGACCAAAAAACACACGGTTGAGATCGTCATCGACCGGGTGAAGATTCGCCCGGACATCAAGCAGCGCCTGGCCGAGTCGTTCGAAACCGCTTTGCGCCACGCCGACGGACGCGCCCTGGCGGTGGAAATGGATGGCGGCCGCGAACACCTGTTTTCCGCGCGCTTTGCCTGCCCGATCTGCAGCTACTCGCTGGCCGAACTGGAACCGCGCCTGTTCTCGTTCAACAACCCGATGGGCGCCTGTCCGCGCTGCGACGGCCTTGGCCAGATCACTTTCTTCGATCCAAAACGCGTGGTGGCATTTCCACACATGTCGCTTGCCGCAGGAGCGGTGAGGGGCTGGGACAAGCGCAACCAGTTCTACTTCCAGATGATTGGCAGCCTCGCGCAGCACTATGGATTCGACGTCGATACGCCCTTCGAGCAATTGCCCGAGGCGGTGCGCGATCTGATTCTGAACGGCACCGGCCGCGAAAAAGTGAGTTTTCTGTATGTCGGCGAGCGCGGCAACAAGTACCAGCGCGAGCATCCATTCGAAGGCATCCTGCCCAACCTCGAGCGACGCTATCGCGAAACCGAATCGGCCGCGGTGCGCGAAGAGCTGGCGAAATACCTGGCCAGCCAGCCCTGCCCCGAGTGCAAGGGCACGCGGTTGCGCCGCGAGGCACGCAACGTGTTCGTCGCCGGCAAGGCGATCTTCGAAGTCAGCGGCCTGCCATTGAAACTGGCGCTGCAGTTCTTCCACGACATGCGGCTGACTGGCGCGAAACTCACGATTGCGGAAAAGATCGTGCACGAAATCGCCAACCGCTTGCAATTCCTGGTGAACGTCGGCCTGGACTACCTGGCACTGGACCGCGCGGCCGACTCCCTGTCAGGCGGTGAATCGCAGCGCATCAGGCTTGCTTCCCAGATCGGTTCCGGGCTAACCGGCGTTATGTATGTTCTGGACGAGCCCTCGATAGGACTGCACCAGCGCGACAACGACCGCTTGCTCGAAACGCTGAAGAAGCTGCGCGACATCGGCAACTCGGTCATCGTGGTGGAACACGACTCCGACGCGATCCTGAATGCCGATTACGTGGTGGATATGGGACCGGGCGCGGGAGTACATGGCGGCCGCATCGTCGCGGAAGGAACGCCCGCGCAGATCGCCGCGAGCCCCGAGTCGCTCACCGGACAGTATTTGTCCGGCCGCCCCCATATCGCGACACCACAATTGCGCCACAAGCCCCAGGCGAAACAGATGCTGCGCGTGCTCGGCGCGCGCGGCAACAATCTGAAAAACGTGAACCTCGATCTGCCTGTCGGCCTGTTCGTCTGCATAACGGGCGTCTCCGGTTCCGGCAAATCCACGCTGATCAACGACACGCTTTACCATGCGGTCGCGCAGCACCTTTACGGCAGTACTGCAGAGCCGGCGCCGCACGACGAAATTGAAGGGCTGGATTCTTTCGACAAGGTCGTCAACGTGGACCAGAGCCCGATCGGACGCACGCCGCGTTCCAATCCGGCGACCTACACCGGTCTGTTCACGCCTATTCGCGACCTGTTCGCCGGCGTGCCGCTGGCGCGCGAGCGCGGCTACGGCGCGGGGCGCTTCTCCTTCAACGTCAAGGGCGGCCGCTGCGAAGCCTGCCAGGGCGACGGCGTCATCAAGGTGGAAATGCATTTCCTGCCGGACATCTACGTTACCTGCGATGTCTGCCATGGAAATCGCTACAACCGCGAGACCCTCGAAATCCAGTATAAGGCCCGCAACATTCACGAAGTATTGGACATGACCGTGGAGCAGGCGCGGGATTTCTTCAGTGCGGTTCCGGTGCTCGCCCGCAAGCTCGACACGCTGCTCGACGTCGGGCTCGGCTACATCCGCCTCGGACAAAGCGCGACCACCCTGTCCGGCGGCGAGGCGCAGCGCATCAAGCTGGCGCTGGAGCTGTCCAAACGCGATAGCGGCCGCACGCTCTATATCCTCGACGAGCCGACCACAGGCCTGCATTTCCACGACATCGAATTGCTGCTCACCGTACTGCACCGGTTGCGCGATCACGGCAATACCGTTGTGGTGATCGAGCACAATCTGGATGTCATCAAGACCGCGGACTGGATCATAGATCTGGGTCCCGAAGGCGGCGACGGCGGTGGCAGCATCATCGCGCAGGGCACGCCGGAGACCATCGCGGGCACCAGCTCCTCCTACACCGGACACTACCTGCGCCAGGTCATTACGGCCAAACCTGCGCGTAGCCGCGCCGCCGTCGCCTAATCGCCTTCCGGATTGCCTGGCGGACGCTTCTGCTTCTTTGTGTGAAACAAAGGCCAGGTTCGGATGATCTGGCCGAAAAAAAGAAGCCGGGCTAGCCCGGCTTCTTTTTACTGTCCAACCAACTTTCGTTGGCCGGCTGTTATTTCTCGGTGGTCTTGGCCTCTTCGGCGACTTCGGGCCGGTCCATCAACTCCACGAGGGCCATCGGCGTGTTGTCGCCCTGCCGAAACCCGAACTTGAGTATTCGCAGGTAGCCGCCATTGCGATTGGCAAACCGCGGGCCCAGCTCGTTGAACAGCTTGAGCACCATCTCACGGTCGCGCAGGCGCGAAAATGCGAGGCGGCGATTGGCCAGCGACGGCTTCTTGCCCAGCGTGATGATCGGCTCGGCAACGCGGCGCAGTTCCTTCGCCTTGGGCAACGTGGTCTTGATGACCTCGTGCTTCAGCAAAGAATTGGTCATGTTCCGCAGCATGGCCAGCCGATGGCTGCTGGTGCGGTTGAGTTTTCTGAGTCCCAGTCCGTGACGCATTTCCTGTCCCCTTAAACCTTCTCGAGTCCGACCGGCGGCCAGTTCTCGAGCTTCATGCCGAGCGTCAGTCCGCGAGAGGCAAGTACTTCCTTGATCTCGTTGAGCGATTTGCGGCCGAGATTCGGTGTCTTCAGCAATTCCGTTTCCGTACGCTGGATCAGGTCGCCGATGTAATAGATGTTCTCCGCTTTCAGGCAGTTCGCCGAACGCACGGTTAGCTCGAGATCGTCCACCGGGCGCAACAGGATCGGATCCACCTGCGGGGCCTTCGGTTGCTCGATCGGCGCCGGCGTGCCCTTCAGATCGGCGAACAGCGACAACTGGTCGACCAGGATGCGGGCTGCGTAACGAATCGCCTCTTCCGGCTCCACCACACCGTTGGTCTCGATGTCCATGATCAGCTTGTCGAGGTCGGTGCGCTGTTCGACCCGCGCCGATTCGACCGCGTAGCTGACCCGCTTCACCGGGCTGAACGAAGCATCGACCATGATGTTGCCGATGGTACGGCCTTCCTTCGCCAGCGCACGCGTGGTGGCGGGCACATAACCGCGGCCGCCTTCGACCTTGATCTGCATGTCGAGCTTGCCGCCGGGCGCTATGTGCGCGATGACATGTTCCGGATTGATGATCTCGACGTCGTGCGACGCTTCAATATCGCCCGCAGTGACTACGCTCTCGCCCTGTTTCTTCAGATTGAGCACGACTTCATCGCGATTGTGCAGCTTCAGCACGATCCCCTTCAGGTTGAGCAGGATGTCGACTACGTCCTCCTGCACACCGTCGATGGTGGAGTATTCGTGCAGAACGCCATTGATCTTGACTTCGGTCGGCGCAAAACCGGGCATCGAGGACAGCAGCACCCGGCGCAATGCGTTGCCGAGGGTGTGACCATAGCCGCGCTCGAACGGCTCCATTGTCACCTTCGCATGGAAGGCCGAGATCGTCTGAACATCGATGATTCGCGGCTTCAGAAAGCTGCTTTGCATAAACGTGACCCTCTAGATTGAATTCGGGACGTTGCGTCTTAAAAACACACGGCCCGGCCGGTCCCGGAAGACGACGGCGGGCCGTATTACCGGTTCGCTTACTTCGAGTACAGTTCCACCACCAGCGATTCGTTGATCGTGGAGGGCAGCTCAGAGCGTTGCGGCTTCGCCTTGAATGTGCCTTTCAGCGCCTTGGTATCCACTTCGATCCACTCCGGAAAGCCGCGGCCTTCCGCAGCCGCCACTGCGCCCTTGATGCGCAATTGGCCCTTCGCGCCCTCGACGACTTCGACGGCGTCGCCCGGACGGACCTGATAAGACGGAATATTGACCCGCTTGCCGTTGACCAGGATGGCGTTGTGGCGCACGACCTGGCGCGCTTCGGTCCGCGACGAACCGAATCCCATGCGATAGGCGACGGTGTCGAGCCGGCATTCGAGCATCTGCAGCAGGGCCTCGCCGGTGACTTCCTTCGCCCGGGCGGCCAGCTTGTAGGTATTGCGGAACTGGCGTTCCAGCATTCCGTAAATGCGGCGGATCTTCTGCTTTTCCCGCAACTGCGTGCCGTAGTCGGAACGGCGCAGGTTCTTCTGGCCATGCTGGCCTGGCGCATAGGCGCGGCGCTCGATCGAGCACTTGTCGCCGAAACATTTCTCGCCTTTGAGGAACAGCTTTTCGCCTTCACGGCGGCACTGGCGGCACTTCGGGTCTAGATTCCTTGCCACAGCATGTCTCCTTGGGATCAGATACGGCGCTTCTTGGGCGGACGGCAGCCGTTGTGCGGAACCGGCGTGACGTCCGAGATGCTGGTGATCTTGAACCCGACCGCATTCAAAGCACGAACCGCGGATTCGCGGCCCGGGCCGGGGCCCTTGATGCGCACTTCCAGATTCTTTACGCCGCACTCCTGCGCGGCACGGCCGGCCTGCTCCGCTGCAATCTGGGCAGCGAACGGAGTCGACTTGCGCGAACCTTTGAAACCCGCAGCGCCAGAGGTTGCCCAGGACAGCGCATTTCCCTGGCGATCCGTGATCGTCACGATGGTGTTGTTGAAGGATGCGTGAATATGGGCGATGCCCTCGGCCACGTTCTTCTTGACCTTCTTCCGGACCCTTGCTGCTGGAGCTGCTGGTTTTGCCATGTCAAAAAATCCTTGATCTCTATTCGCTTACTTCGCCGCCGGCGCCGGAGTCGCGCCGCCTGTGCGCTGTATCGCCTTGCGTGGGCCCTTGCGGGTACGTGCGTTGGTACGGGTGCGCTGACCGCGGACCGGCAACCCGCGCCGATGGCGCGTGCCGCGGTAGCAGCCCAGGTCCATCAGGCGCTTGATGTTCATGGTCACTTCACGACGAAGGTCGCCCTCGACGGTGAACTTTGCGACCTGTTCGCGCAGTTTCTCCATGTCGTTGTCGGACAGGTCCTTCATCTTGGTGGAACCAACAATGCCGGCAGCGGCGCAAATGGCTCGCGAACGAGCGCGACCGATGCCGTAGATCGAGGTCAGCGCGATTACCGCATGCTGATGGTTCGGGATGTTTACACCGGCGATACGAGCCATAAGTCGTCCTGCGTCCTGTTAAAAGTGCATTAGCGCCGGGTTAACCCTGGCGTTGCTTGTGGCGTGGATCCGTGCAGATCACGCGCACAACGCGGTTGCGCCGGACAATCTTGCAGTTCCGGCACATCTTCTTGACCGATGCTTGTACTCTCATTTCTGCTCCCTCAGCTCACCGTCGGGCCAGCCGTTATAAACTTACTTGGCGCGGAATACGATGCGCGCGCGTGTCAAATCGTAAGGCGTCAAATCCACCGTCACCTTGTCGCCCGGCAGGATCCGGATGTAGTGCATCCGCATCTTTCCGGAAATGTGCCCCAGCACCACATGGCCGTTTTCCAGCTTTACGCGAAACGTCGCGTTCGGCAGGGTTTCCAGGATTTCTCCCTGCATCTGGATGGTTTCTTCCTTGGCCATGCTCCTCCGCTAGCGAGTCGGGAACATCCCGCCCTTGAAGTTCGCCTTCTTGAGCAGGCTCTCATACTGGTGCGACATGACATATGCCTGCACCTGGGCCATGAAATCCATGGTCACCACCACGATAATCAGCAGACTGGTACCGCCGAAATAAAACGGCACGTTCCACTTCACGATCAGAAACTCCGGCAACAGGCACACCAGCGTGACGTAGATCGCGCCGGCCAGCGTCAGCCGCATCGTTATCTTTTCTATGTACTTCGCAGTCTGCTCACCCGGCCGGATTCCCGGCACGAACGCCCCGCCCTTCTTCAGGTTCTCCGCGGTTTCCTTGGGATTGAACACCAGGGCCGTGTAGAAGAAGCAGAAGAAAATGATCGCCGATGCGTACAACAACACGTAAATCGGCTGCCCCGGATGCAGCGTGCCGCTGATATCGCGCAGCCAGGTCATGCTCTCGTTGCTGCCAAACCAGCCGGCCAGCGTGGCCGGGAACAAAATGATGCTCGATGCGAATATCGGCGGAATGACCCCCGACATGTTCAGTTTCAACGGCAGATGCGAACTCTGTCCGCCATATACCTTGCGGCCAACCTGCCGCTTCGCGTAGTTCACCAGTATCTTGCGCTGGCCGCGTTCCACGAATACCACGAACCCGGTCACCAGGATCGCCCCCACCAGCAGCAGCAGCACCAGCGGTATCGAAAACGCTCCGGTGCGCGCCAGTTCCAGCGTGCCGCCGATCGCCCGCGGAAACCCCGCAGCGATACCGGCAAAGATGATCAGTGAAATCCCGTTGCCGATGCCCCGCTCGGTGATCTGCTCACCGAGCCACATCAGAAACATCGTCCCGGTTACCAGGGTCACCACCGTGGTAAAGCGGAACGCGAGCCCAGGCTCCATCACCAGCCCGCGCTGCGATTCCAGCGCAATCGCGATACCCAATCCCTGAAAGGTCGCCAGGAACAATGTGCCGTAGCGCGTGTACTGGGTGATCTTCCTGCGGCCGGCTTCACCTTCCTTTTTAAGTGCCTCGAGCTTCGGCGAGACCACCGTCATCAACTGCATGATGATCGACGCCGAAATGTACGGCATGATCCCCAGCGCGAAAATGGTAAATCTCGACAACGCACCACCCGAGAACATGTTGAACATGTCCAGGATGCCGCCCTTTTGCGCCTTGAACAGCTCGGCCAGCTGCACCGGATCGATCCCGGGCACCGGAACGTGCGCGCCTATGCGGTACACGATCAGCGCGCCCAGCAGGAACAGCAACCGGCGCTTGAGGTCGCCGAATTTGCCCATTCCGATCAGAGATTTTTCCGCCAAGCTCTAGCCTTCGACGCTACCGCCGGCCTTTTCAATGGCCGCGCGCGCACCCTTCGTAACCAGCAATCCGCGCAGATTCACTTTGCGCTTGATTTCCCCGTTCAGTATCACCTTGGCCGACAGCGCCGCATTCGGCACCACGCCGGCCTGCTTCAACACCAGGATATCGATGTCAGCCATCGGCAGTTTATCGAGCGAAGACAATCTCACCTCGACCGTATCGCCTTTGGTCAAAGAGACGAAGCCGCGCTTCGGCAGACGCCGGTGCAGCGGCATCTGGCCGCCTTCGAAGCCCACTTTGTGGAAACCGCCCGAACGCGCCTTCTGACCCTTGTGGCCACGACCCGCGGTCTTGCCCATTCCACTGCCAATGCCGCGGCCAACGCGCTTTTTCGCGTGCTTGGCGCCGGCTGCCGGTTTGATCTGGTTTAAACGCATTTATGCCTCGAACTTCACCAGGTAATTCACCTTGTTGATCATGCCGCGCACCGCCGGGGTATCTTCCAGCTCGACCGTATGGTTGATGCGCCGCAAGCCGAGGCCACGCACTGTCGCGCGATGGCTTCCACGGGTGCCGATCACGCCACGCACCAGCGTGACCCTGAGCTTCTTGCCCGATTTTTTTGCCGCCTCTTTTTTCTTGGCCATGATTTCTCGAGTGCCCGGTTAACCCAGGATCTCTTCGATTGTCTTGCCGCGCTTTGCCGCGATCTCGGCCGGCGTGCTCATGCCCTGCAGGCCGTTGATCGTGGCGCGCACCACGTTATAGGGATTCGTCGAACCAAGGCACTTGGCCAGCACGTTGGTTACGCCCATGACCTCGAAAATCGCCCGCATCGGTCCGCCGGCGATGATGCCGGTACCTTCCGATGCCGGCTGCATGAAGACCTTTGCCGCGCCGTGTTCGCCGACGACCGCGTGCTGCAGCGTGCCGTTTTTGAGACTGATCTTGACCATCTTGCGGCGCGCTTCATCCATGGCTTTTTGCACTGCTACCGGCACTTCCCTGGCCTTGCCCTTGCCCATGCCGATACCGCCGTCGCCGTCGCCGACCACTGTCAGCGCCGCGAAGCCGAGGATGCGGCCGCCCTTCACCACCTTGGTGACGCGGTTGACCGACACCATCTTTTCGCGCATGCCGTCGCTGCGCTCATCGTTCTGTTGTTGCATTCTGGCCATGGTTTTATTTCCTCAGAACTTCAGTCCGGCTTCGCGCGCCGCTTCAGCAAGCGCCTTAACACGGCCGTGATACTTGAATCCGGCGCGATCGAATGCGACCTGCTCCACCCCCTGCGCCTTGGCCTTTTCGGCAATGCGCTTGCCGACGATGGCTGCGGCCTTGACGTTGCTGCCGTTGCCGACCTCTTTGCGCACGTCGGGCTCGAGCGTCGAGGCCGATGCGAGCACCTTCGAAGTCGGATCGATCACCTGGGCATATATATGGTCATTGGAGCGATAAACCGCAAGCCTCACCGCCTTCAATTCCGCGATCTTGGCGCGGGTCTGGCGGGCGCGGCGCATGCGCGATTGTTTCTTGTCAATCATGGTCGTCGGCTCCGTTACTTCTTCTTGGTTTCTTTCAGCACTACACGTTCGTCGGAATAACGTACGCCCTTGCCCTTGTAAGGCTCCGGCGGGCGATAACCACGCACTTCCGCCGCGACCTGGCCGACCACCTGCTTGTCGATGCCCTTGATCAGAATTTCGGTCTGCGCCGGCGTCTCCACCTTGATGCCCTTGGGCATCTGGTGCACCACCGGATGCGAGAAGCCGAGCGTGAGGTTGAGCTTGTCGCCCTGCGCCTGGGCGCGGTAGCCGACGCCGACCAGCGCCAGCTTCTTCTCGAAGCCCTTGGTGACGCCGGTCACCATGTTGGCGACCAGGGCGCGCACCGTGCCCGACATGGCATTGGCGNNNTCGTCTGGATCGTTTCATCCAGCGCCTTGAAGACGATTTCGTCTCCATCCCGCGTCACCTCCACAGTCGTGGACAGGCGTTGCGACAGCGTGCCGAGCGGCCCCTTGACCGAGATCTGACCGGACGCGACCGTCACGTCCACGCCCTTCGGAACGGGAACCGGAAGATTGCCAATGCGAGACATCTTGTTTTGCTCCTAAGCCGCGTTACGCAACGATGCACAACACTTCGCCGCCGACGCCGGTCTGGCGCGCCTTGCGGTCGGTCATGACGCCCCTGGAAGTGGATACGATCGCCACACCCAGACCGTTCATGACTTCCGGGATATCGTTAGCCGGCTTGTAAATGCGCAGGCCCGGGCGGCTTACCCGCTCGATGCGCTCGATCACGGGACGACCGGCGTAATATTTCAATCCGATCTCGAGAATCTGTTTGCCGCTGTCATCGCGAACCGCAAAGTCCTCGATGTAGCCTTCGTCCTTGAGGACCTTGGCGATCGAAACCTTGAGCTTGCTCGTGGGCATGACAACCGACGTCTTCTCCGCAGTTTGTGCGTTGCGGATGCGCGTCAGCATGTCGGCAATGGGGTCACTCATGCTCATTCAGAGTCTCCTGCTACCAGCTTGCTTTGGTCACGCCGGGGATTTCGCCACGCATGGCGATTTCGCGCAGCTTGTTGCGGCCGAGGCCGAACTTACTGAACACCCCGCGAGGACGACCGGTCAGCGCGCAACGATTGCGCAACCGGACCGGGCTGGAATCGCGCGGCAGCCTGCCCAGTTTGTCACGCGCCTCCGTGCGGTCTTCGTCGGATGCCTTGCTGTTGTTGATGATCGCGAACAGTTCGGCTCGTTTGGCCGCGAATTTCTTCACGGTTACTCGGCGCTTTTTGTCTCGATTGATCAGAGCGGTCTTTGCCATGACGACCTCAGTTCTTGAAAGGGAACTTGAAGGCGGCGAGAAGCGCACGCGCCTCTGCATCGGTCTTCGCTGTCGTTGTAATAGTGATGTTCAAACCCCGGAGCACGTCGATCTTGTCGTACTCGATCTCCGGAAATATGATCTGTTCCTTCACACCCAGGTTGAAATTTCCGCGTCCGTCGAAGGAACGCGCGGAGATACCCCGGAAGTCGCGGATGCGCGGAATCGCAATGGAAACCAGGCGGTCCAGGAATTCATACATGCGTCCGCGGCGCAGGGTCACCATGCAACCGATCGGGTAGTCCTTGCGGATCTTGAAACCGGCGATCGACTTTTTCGCCTTGGTGACCACCGGCTTCTGGCCGGCGATCTTGATCATGTCGCCAACGGCGTTCTCGAGAATCTTCTTGTCGTTGACCGCTTCGCCCACGCCCATGTTCAGGACGATCTTGTCGATGTGCGGGACCTGCATGGAAGTCTTGTAACCGAATTGCTTCATCAATGCCGGCACCACCTCGTCGCGGTAGTGCTTTTGCAGACGCGCCGCTTGCGCGGGTGAGGCTTTCTCGGTAACTGCTACTGCTGCCTTTGCCTTCGCCATATCTTCCTCTTACGCGTCCAGCATCTCGCCGTTCGACTTGTAGGTCCGCACGCGGCGGCCGTCGTCCAGGATCTTGACGCCGACCCGGTCCGCCTTCTGGGTGGTCGGATTGAACAACGCCACGTTGGAGACGTGAATCGGCATTTCTTTCGCGACTATGCCGCCCGTGGTGCCCTTCATCGGATTGGGCTTCTGGTGCTTCTTGACGCTGTTGGCGCCTTCTACCAGCAGGTAGTTGTCGCCCAGCACGCGCAATACCGCGCCGCGCTTGCCCTTGTCCTTGCCGGTGATGACGACGACGTTGTCGCCTTTACGAATCTTGCGCATGATCTTTCCTTACAGCACTTCGGGAGCGAGCGATACGATCTTCATGAAGCGCTCGGTACGCAGTTCGCGGGTAACCGGCCCGAAAATGCGTGTGCCGATCGGCTCGAGCTTGGCGTTGAGCAAAACCGCAGCATTGGAATCGAATTTCACCAGCGAACCGTCCTGACGTCGCACGCCACTGGCTGTGCGTACCACCACGGCGTTATAGATCTCGCCTTTCTTGACGCGTCCACGCGGGGCGCAATCCTTGATGCTGACCTTGATGATGTCGCCAATGCCGGCGTATCGGCGCTTGGAGCCGCCGAGCACCTTGATGCACATCACCGAACGTGCACCGGTGTTGTCGGCCACGTCGAGCCTGCTTTGCATTTGAATCATCTGCTTTCTCTCTCCAACTTCGTCTGCCTCTTATGCTGCTGGGTCGGCAGACCAGTTTTGGAACCCGTCCGGGTCAGAAGCCGGACCGCCAAGAAGCGTTCCGGGAAAAAGGCGGCATTCTATGGAAAAAACGCCGCCGCGGCAAGGGGGTTAGATATCTTCCTTGGCCTTTTCGACCAACTTCACAACCTTCCACGCCTTGGTCCTGGACAGCGGGCGGGTTTCCTCGATCAGCACCAGGTCGCCGGGATGAAATTCGTTCTTTTCATCGTGCGCGTGGTATTTCTTCGAACGGCTGACGAATTTGCCGTACAGCGGGTGCTTGACCTTGCGCTCGACCAGGACCGTGACGGTCTTGTTCATCTTGTCGCTGGTCACCCGGCCCGTCAGTTTGCGGGGGTTGGACGTGGATATCTGCTCGTTCATGCTTTTTTCGCCTTTTCACCGATCAACGTGCGCACGCGAGCGATATCGCGACGCACCTTCTTGATTTCGCTGGTGTTGGTCAGCTGCTGGGTGGCCAGTTGCATGCGCATGGAAAACTGCGCTTTCAGGAGCTCATTGAGCTCCTTGCCCAGATCAGCCTCGGACTTGGTCCGCAGTTCACTCGCCTTCATCGCTTATCCCACCTGTCTGATTACGAACGTGGTCTGGATCGGCAGCTTGGCGGCGGCAAGGCGGAATGCCTCGCGCGCCAGCGTTTCGTCGACGCCGTCCATCTCGTAGAGCACCTTGCCGGGCTGGATTTCCGCCACGTAGTACTCCGGGTTGCCCTTGCCGTTGCCCATGCGCACTTCCGCGGGCTTCTGGGAAATCGGTTTGTCCGGGAAAATCCGGATCCAGATCCGTCCGCCGCGCTTGATATGGCGCGTCATCGCGCGACGTGCAGCTTCGATCTGGCGCGCAGTCAAACGGCCGCGGCCGACGGCCTTCAGGCCGAATTCGCCGAAACTGACCTTTGCACCGCGCGTGGCCACACCGGTGTTGCGGCCCTTCTGTTCCTTGCGGTACTTCCTTCTAGCTGGTTGCAGCATTCTTCGCTCCTCGTCTTGCCTTGCGCTCGGGTTCGGGAGCGGGCGGGGCCACCGGCTGTTCGCCGCGGCCAAGCAATTCGCCCTTGAATACCCAGACCTTGATGCCGATCACGCCGTAAGTCGTCTTCGCCTCGGAGAATCCGTAGTCGATGTCCGCGCGCAGGGTGTGAAGCGGCACGCGGCCTTCGCGATACCACTCGGTGCGGGCAATTTCTATCCCGTTCAGACGACCCGCACTCATGATCTTGATGCCTTGCGCGCCCAGTCGCATGGCGTTCTGGATCGCCCGCTTCATGGCGCGGCGGAACATGATCCGCTTTTCCAGTTGCTGCGCGATCGAATCGGCGATCAGCTGGGCATCGACTTCGGGCTTGCGCACTTCCTCGATGTTGACGTGGACCGGCACGCCCATCAGTTTCTGCAGTTGTCCGCGCAGATTCTCAATGTCTTCGCCCTTCTTGCCGATGACCACGCCGGGACGCGCGCTGTACACGGTTATCTTGGCATTCTTGGCAGGGCGTTCGATGACGACCTTGCTGACCGCGGCATGCGCCAGCTTCTTCTTCAGGAAGTCGCGGACCTTGATATCCTCGTGCAGCATGCCCGGGAAATTCTTGCTGTTCGAGTACCAGCGGGAGGTCCAGTTGCGCTGGACCGAAAGCCGGAATCCTATCGGGTGAATTTTCTGTCCCATGCTTACTCCTTGTCCCCGACGGTGAGGTAGATGTGGCAGGTAGGCTTGGTGATCTTGAAACCACGGCCCTTGGCGCGCGGCATGAAGCGCTTGAGGCTCGCGCCCTGCTCCACGTGAATGACCTTCACGTTCAACTCGTCGATATCCGCGCCGTCGTTGTGCTCGGCATTGGCAATCGCCGATTCGAGCACCTTGCGAATGATCTTGGCGCCCTTCTTGGGACTGAAGGCCAGCAGGTTGAGCGCCTTGTCGACCGGCATCCCGCGAATCTGGTCTGCGACCAGCCGGCCCTTCTGGGCGGACAACCTGACACCACGCAGTACAGCAGAAGTTCTCATAGTCATGTCTCCTCGTCGCCCTTATTTCTTCGGAGCCGACGTTGGGGCGGTACTGGCTTTTTTGTCGCCGGTGTGGCCCTTGAAGGTGCGGGTCAACGCAAATTCGCCTAGCTTGTGTCCGACCATGTTCTCGCTGATATAGATCGGCACATGCTGCCGGCCATTGTGAATCGCGATGGTCAGCCCGACGAAATCGGGAAGGATGGTCGAACGGCGCGACCAGGTCTTGATCGGACGCTTGTCTTTTGCCGCACGTGCTGTGTCCACCTTCTGCACCAGATGGTGGTCGACGAACGGGCCTTTTTTAACGGAACGTGCCATATATCCTGTCCTTATTTGCCGTGGCGGTTACGCACGATCATCGTGCGCGTGCGCTTGTTGCGACGGGTCTTGTAACCCTTTGTTGGCGTGCCCCACGGGCTCACCGGATCGCGACCGGCCGCGGTCTTGCCTTCGCCGCCGCCATGCGGATGGTCGATCGGGTTCATGGCAACGCCGCGCACCGTCGGACGCACACCACGCCAGCGTACACGGCCGGCCTTGCCGATCGATTCCAGGTTATGTTCCTCGTTGCCGACTTCACCGATCGTCGCGCGGCAATCGACGTGCACCTTGCGGATTTCACCGGAGCGCAGGCGCAACTGGGCGTAAACGCCTTCGCGCGCCAGCAATTGGACCGATGTTCCCGCGGCGCGGGCGATCTGCGCACCCTTGCCCGGCTGCATTTCGATGCAGTGGATCGTGGTGCCAACCGGGATGTTCCGGAGCGGCAGCGTATTGCCCGACTTGATCGGCGCTTCCGAGCCACTGATGATTTCCTGGCCGACTGTGGCACCCTTCGGCGCGATCACGTAACGGCGCTCGCCATCCGCATAGCACAACAATGCGAGGCTGGCGCTGCGGTTCGGGTCGTATTCGATGCGCTCGACCTTGGCCATGATGCCGTCCTTGTCGCGGACGAAGTCGACGATGCGATAGTGCTGCTTGTGCCCGCCGCCCTGGTGGCGCGTGGTGATGTGGCCGCTGTTGTTGCGGCCGGCGCGTTTGCTCTGCTTTTCGATCAGCGCGGCAACCGGCTTGCCCTTATGCAGCTCCGGATGGACGACCTTGACGAGCGCACGGCGGCCCGGCGATGTCGGAAGTTGATCTCCTGGCCCGGCATCAGGCAAACGTACGCCTTCTTCCAGTGGCGCCGCCGGCCGATGAAGCGGCCGAAACGCTTTTCCTTGCCCTTGACGTTGGCCACCTGGACGCTGTCAACCTGCACCTTGAACAGCAATTCCACCGCCGCCTTGATCTCCGGCTTGGTCGCATCCGCGGCGACGCGGAAAACCACCTGTTCGTTCTTGTCGGCGACGTAGGTACTCTTTTCCGAAACCACCGGAGCGAGCAGCACCTGCATCAGGCGCTCCTGATTGAAACCGGTCTGCTTGGTGCCGTCCGGTTTGATGCCGCTCTGTTTGATGCCGCTCTGTTTGATAGTGGCTTCGCTCATGCCAGCATCTCCTCGATTTTGGCGACCGCGCCCTTGGTGATCAGCGTGTTGTCGAAACGCAGCAGGCTGACCGGGTCGGCCTGTTTCGGTTCGATCACGAGGATATTCGGCAGGTTGCGTGCCGACAAGATCAGGTTTTCGTCGAGCTTGTCGGTAATGATCAGTACATTTTGCAGGCCCATTCCCTTGACCTTCTGGGCCAGCAGCTTGGTCTTGGGCGAGGCAAGTGCAAAGTCCTCCACGACCGCCAGCCGGCCTTCGCGAGCGAGCTGCGAAAGGATCGCAGCCAGGCCGGCGCGGAACATCTTGCGGTTGACCTTGTGCGTGAAATTCTCTTCCGGGCTGTTCGGAAATATCTTGCCGCCTCCGCGCCACAACGGACTGGACGCCATGCCGGCACGCGCACGGCCGGTACCCTTCTGGCGCCATGGTTTGCGGGTGGATTTGGCGATGTCGCTGCGACCCTTCTGTTCGCGTGTACCCATGCGCCCATTGGCCAGGTACGCGGTCACGACCTGATGCACGAGAGATTCGTTGTATTCGCGACCAAACAATTCGTCCGACGCCTTCACGCTGGCGGTGGACTGACCCTTTGCGTCGATCAGTTTCAATTCCATCACGCCCTCGCCTTCACGGAAGGATGCACGACCAGGCCGCCACCTTCGGAGCCCGGTACCGCGCCCCTGATCAGCAGCAATTGGCGTTCGGCGTCGATGCGCACGATCTGCAGCTTCTGCGCCGTACGCTTCACCGCACCCAGATGGCCGGACATGCGCTTGCCGGGGAAAACGCGGCCCGGATCCTGTGCCATGCCGATGGAGCCGGGCACGTTGTGGGAACGCGAATTGCCGTGCGTGGCGCGGTTAGAGCGGAAATGATGGCGCTTGATGACCCCGGCGAAACCTTTGCCGAGGGTCGTGCCGGTGACATCCACCAGCTGGCCGACCTTGAATATGTCGACACCGATCTGCCCGCCAACCTTGAAATTGGCAAGTTGATCGGGTTCCACGCGAAATTCACTGAGAACGTGACCAGCCTCGACGCCCGCCTTGGCAAAATGGCCGGCGGCGGGCTTGCTGACGCGACTTGCGCGGCGCTTGCCGAATGCCACCTGGACCGCGGCATAACCGTCGGTTTCCGGCGTCTTGATCTGGGTCACGCGATTGTTCGACACGTCGACGACCGTAACCGGGACGGCATCGCCGTCATCGGTAAACAATCTCGTCATGCCGATCTTTCGACCGACTAGTCCTAAGCTCATTTTTGTTTCCCTTTAACAAAAGGGGCCAGTTGCAATTGACCGGCCGATCTATTTTTTTACCGGGCCGGCTCTTATCAGAGCCGGGCTCCGGGTACTACGCTACTTTTCTATAACGTCTTTACAGCTTGATTTCCACGTCAACGCCCGCGGGCAGGTCGAGTTTCATCAGTGCATCGACGGTCTTGTCCGTGGGGTCGATGATGTCCATCAACCTCAGATGCGTACGGATCTCGAACTGGTCTCGCGAGGTCTTGTTCACGTGCGGGCTGCGCAGCACATCGAAACGCTCGATGCGGGTGGGCAGCGGAACCGGGCCCTTGACTACGGCGCCGGTGCGTTTTGCTGTCTCGACAATTTCGATGGCCGATTGGTCGATCAGGCGGTAATCGAAGGCTTTCAACCGAATGCGAATTTTCTGGCTTTGCATTTTCGTTATTCCAGTATTTTGGCGACGACGCCGGCGCCCACGGTACGACCGCCTTCGCGAATGGCAAAGCGCAAGCCCTCTTCCATCGCGATGGGCTGGATCAACTGCACCGTGATCCCGATGTTGTCCCCGGGCATCACCATCTCCGTACCCGCGGGCAACTCCACCGCCCCGGTCACGTCCGTGGTGCGAAAGTAGAACTGCGGCCGGTAGCCGTTGAAGAACGGCGTGTGACGCCCGCCCTCTTCCTTGCTCAGCACATAGACTTCGGCGGCAAATTTGGTATGCGGGGTGATCGAGCCGGGCTTGGCCAGCACCTGGCCGCGCTCGACTTCTTCGCGCTTGGTCCCGCGCAGCAGCACCCCCACGTTGTCGCCCGCCTGCCCCTGGTCGAGCAGCTTCCTGAACATCTCGATCCCGGTGCACACGGTCTTCACCGTGGGCTTCAACCCCACGATCTCGAGTTCATCGCCCACTTTGACGATGCCGCGCTCCACCCGCCCCGTGACCACCGTCCCGCGCCCGGAGATGGAGAACACGTCTTCCACCGGCAGCAGGAACGGGCCATCCAGGGCTCGCTTGGGTTCGGGGATGTAGGAGTCCAGGGCATCGGCTAACTTGAAGATCGCCACTTCGCCCAGTTCGCCCTTGTCGCCTTCCAGCGCCTTCAACGCGCTGCCGATGATGATCGGGGTCTTGTCACCGGGAAATTCGTATTTGGAGAGCAGTTCGCGCACTTCCATTTCAACCAGTTCGAGCAGTTCCTTGTCATCGACCATGTCCGCCTTGTTCATGAACACGATGATGTAGGGAACCCCCACCTGGCGGGCGAGCAAAATGTGCTCGCGCGTCTGCGGCATCGGGCCGTCTGCGGCGGATACCACCAGGATCGCCCCGTCCATCTGCGCGGCTCCGGTGATCATGTTCTTCACGTAATCGGCATGTCCAGGGCAGTCGACGTGCGCATAGTGGCGCTTGGCCGTCTCGTATTCCACGTGCGCGGTGTTGATCGTGATCCCGCGTGCCTTTTCTTCCGGCGCCGCATCGATCTGGTCGTAGTTCTTCGCTTCCCCACCGAACTTCTTCGACATCACGTGCGTGATCGCCGCCGTCAGCGTCGTCTTGCCATGGTCAACGTGTCCGATCGTCCCGACATTGACGTGCGGCTTCGTGCGCTCAAACTTTCCCTTTGCCATCTCGCTATCCTCTGAATTAGCTTCTTTATAACCGGAGCAACCCTGACATCTTGGAGCCCATGACCAGGATTGAACTGGTGACCTCTCCCTTACCAAGGGAGTGCTCTACCACTGAGCTACATGGGCAAACTCGCCGGGACGCCTTCCACCTAACCTGACGTCCCGCCTTCAAGCCATCTTAAAACCATCGCCAAGCGAATTCCTGGAGCGGGTGAAGGGAATCGAACCCTCGTCGTAAGCTTGGAAGGCTTCTGCTCTACCATTGAGCTACACCCGCCTGAATCCGGGCTCTACCCGTAAACCACCTGATTCCCTGGCATGAAGACGCCCCGACAACTCAACCTGCCGCCGTCGCCCATCCCGTCTTTCAGCTATTTTTTGGTGGAGGGGGAAGGATTCGAACCTTCGAAGGCAGAGCCGTCAGATTTACAGTCTGATCCCTTTGACCGCTCGGGAACCCCTCCGAACGAAACCGCGGATTATCGATAAGAATCGAAGACCTGTCAAACCTTTGCAGGCGCACAACCGGAGCGCCGACGGTCAGGCACGCAGCCAGCCCCGGGGCGTCATGCGCTCAGATGGCCGGATTGGGGTAGCGCAGATGAATAGCGTCGATTTCTGCCAGAACGCCTTCCTGCAAAGTAACCCCTTCGACGTCGATGTCTTCCTTCAACTGATCCATGGTGGTTGCGCCGATGATGGTACTCGCGCAAAACCAGCGGCTGCGCACGAAAGCGAGGGCCAACGCGGCTGGCGACAGATTCGCCTTCCTGGCTAGTTCCGCATAGGCCGCCACGGCTGGCATCACATTCGGCTTGTCGTAGCGCTGGCCAAATGCCGGATACTTGATCAGGCGTGCGTCTGCGGGCCTGGCTCCATTCAGATACTTTGCCGACAGATGGCCGAAGGCGAGCGGGCTGTAGGCGAGCAATGGAACGCCTTCCCGGCGCGTGATTTCCGAAAGCCCCATTTCAAAGCTGCGATTCAGGAGGCTGTGGGCGTTCTGAATCGACGCCACCATTGGCAGCCCTTTGTCGCGGGCTATGCGCGTGAATTCCAGCACCCCCCCACGGCGATTCGTTGGACAAACCCAGGTAACGGACCTTTCCGGCCTTGACGAAGCCGGCGAAAGCCTCCAGTTGCTCTTCGATCGACGCCGTAGCACGCTCCTGCTTCGGGTCATAGAACGTATTGCCGAACAGCGGCAGATAACGGTCAGGCCAATGAATCTGGTAAAGATCGATGTAGTCCGTTTGCAGCCTCTTGAGACTGCCGTCGAGGGCCTCCTGAATGGCTTTCCGGCCGATGGGCCCGGGCCCGCCGCGAACCCAGCCAAATCCACGGCCTTGCGCCGTTATTTTTGTAGCGACGAGCAACTTGTCGCGCGTCTGCTTTTTGAGCCAGCTGCCGAGATAGGCTTCGGTACGCCCCTGCGTTTCGGCCTTCGGCGGTACCGGATACATTTCCGCCACGTCGATGAAATTGATGCCGCGTGAGACCGCGTAATCGAGTTGCCGGTGAGCATCGTTCTCGCTGTTCTGTTCTCCCCATGTCATGGTACCAAGGCAGATTTCCGACACGCTGAGGTCGCTCGATCCAAGCTTGTTGTACTTCACTATCCATCTCTCCCGTTGCAGTAGCTGTTTGCGCTCGACGACGAGCCCGCCGTTCGCAGTATTCGATGGTCCAACCCGACTCAGCGCAGCGCGACGATGAGTTCTATTTCCACGGCGGCGTTTCGCGGCAATTCAGCGACACCGACGGCACTGCGGGCGTGCCTGCCGGCCTCTCCGAACACCTGGACGAGCAGTTCAGATGCGGCATCGATGACCTTGGGTTGCTGGTTGAAACCCGGCGCCGACGCGACGAATCCGGTGATCTTCAGGATCCTGTCCACGCGATCAAGCGAGCCCAACGCCTGATTCAGGCAGGCCAATCCCTGCAGGATGCACAACCGCGCGGCCTCCCTGGCCTGCTCCAGGTCCACTTCACTCCCGACTTTGCCGGTAACGAACCTCTCGCCGCGGCGAGGCAGTTGCCCGCTGACGAAAGCCAGGCGCTCGTGGATGGTCACCGGAACATACTGAAATGCGGGCGTCGCGGCCGCAGGCAATTCGATGCCCAGGTCCGCCAGTTTTTTTTCGATCATTCGATGGCCCTGAGGAAGTATGAGGTCTTCATTCGCCTCCTTGAAAAGAGGGAGTTTCACACCATATGGAAGACATACGCGCGGATGCGCGGCTTAACTTCCGGATGACAACATGCAAATCGTCTACGACAGCCAGAATTACCATGTTATCGAATACTCCGGCATCGACGGATTCGAAGTCACCAATAAGGCCGCGCACGTCTGCGCTTATTTCCATGGCCCGGTGGCCATTGCCTTTCGCGACAATTTCGCGAAAGTCATCGCCGAAAATCCCACGATCGATTCGGTCGACGAGTTTTTGGGCAGGTTCGATTCAATGATGACCCTGCCCACCGTCCTTCACTGAACTCGACACACGGATTGCCTCAGGCAAGCTTGACGAGTTGCTTGCCGAGGTTGCGTCCCTGCAACATCCCGATGAAGGCCGCCGGCGCGTTTTCGAGGCCAATGGCAATGGTCTCGCGGTAATTGAGCTTCCCTGCACCGAGCCAGCCAGACAAATCGGCAATCGCCTGGTCCCAGATCTCGAGATGCTCCGAAATGATGAAGCCCTGGAGCCGGACTCGATTCACCAGCAATGATCGCAGGTGCTGCACGCCGTAAGATCCGGAATCGTCGTATTCGGAAATGTAACCGCAGAACGGGATGCGCGCGAAGGGATTGAGCAGTGGCAGCACTTTATCCAATACCGCGCCGCCCACATTCTCGAAATAAATGTCGATCCCGTTCGGCGTCGCCTCGCGCAATCCGCTTTCGAACGCGTCCGACTTGTAATCGACGCACGCGTCGAAGCCGAGTTCTTTGACGACGTGGTCGCACTTGGTCGGACCGCCGGCAATTCCGACCGCGCGACATCCCTTCAATCTGGCGATTTGTCCGACCACGCTGCCGACCGCACCGGACGCGGCCGACACAACCACCGTTTCGCCTGGCTTGGGCTCGCCAATCCTGAGCAAGCCATACCACGCGGTGACGCCGGGCATGCCGACAACCCCGAGCGCCGTCGATAGTGGCGCACCCCGGGTATCGATTTTGCGCAACGTACCCGCATCCGCGATCGCGTATAGCTGCCATCCCGCCCGGCCCGCGACAATGTCGCCCTTCTTGAATCGTGGATCCTTGGTTTCGGCCACTTCACCGATGGTACCGCCCACCATGACATCGCCGACTTGCACCGGCGGCGCATAGGATTTGCCCTCGTTCATGCGCATGCGCATGTAAGGATCCAGCGAGAGATAGAGGTTGCGCACCAATACTTCGCCCTCACGGGGCGACGGTACCGCCGCTTCGACATGTCGAAAATTATTTTCGGCAACGGGACCTTGCGGCCGGCTGGCGAGGACTATCTGCAGATTTTTCATCGCTGTCAAAATGAAAACGGCACGGCGAAAGCCGCCGTGCCGGAATGGAGAATCAGCTACTTCTATTTCGGAACCATCGCCTGGAAGAACGGCACGTAGGCCTGCAGCATGATCAACACGCCGACCAGTGCCGCCAGCGAAATGCTGTGCCAGAAAACAAATCGCAGGATTACGCCTTCCCTGCCCTGCTGATTGGTTGCAACCGACGCAACGACAATGCTCTGCGCGTCGATCATCTTGCCCATCACGCCGCCGGAACTGTTCGCCGCCGCCATGAGCGTCGGGCTAAGGCCCAGTTTGTTCGCCGTGATGACTTGCTGGCTCCCGAACAATGCATTGGAACCCGCGTCCGTTCCGGTCAGTGCGACGCCGATCCATCCGATCATCGTTCCAAAGAACGGATACAGCCAGCCCGTGTTTGCAAACGCCAGGCCGAGCGTTCCGTCCATGCCGCCGTATCGCGTGATGTAGCCGAGCGCCAGCATCGCCAGGATCGTCAGCAGCGAATATTTCATGATGCCGAAGGTCTCGATCCAGGTCTTGAACATATCCTTGACCTTGTACCCCATCACGAAACCGGCGATCACCGCCGCAATCAGGATGCCGGTACCCGTCGCGGAAATGATGCCCCACTTCCAGATCGCCGGTTCGACTCTTGGCACGGCGACTGCCGGTTCCACGCGCTGCACAAGGTTGTGCAAACCCGGGATTTGCCATTCCCAGTACGTGTAGCCCTTCAGATTCAAGAATGCCTTGACCACGGGCAAGCCCCACAGAAACAACACGACGGTCAGAATGACCCAGGGCGTCCACGCCTTGATCACCAGGTCGCGGCTGTGCCCGTGATGTGTCTGCGCGGCTTGCGCCCTCGGGACGGTGACGCCGGCTCCGGACGCGTCGAGCATGACGGTCTTCGGCTTCCAGATCGCCAGGAAAACGGCAAGGGAGATCATCGAGATCATCGCACCGAGCATGTCCACCAGCCACGGGCCGTGATAGTTCGAGATCAGGAATTGCGGAATCGCGAAAGACAGACCAGCGACGAGAACCGCCGGCCACACTTCCACCGTGCGACGCCAACCGCAGAACGTCAGCACCAGCCAGATCGGCACGATCACCGAAAAGAAGGGTAGCTGCCGTCCGACCATGGAAGACAAGGTCATCAGGTAATCGGGATTTTCCGGCTGGGTGACCGAATGCAGAACGATGATCGGCGTCCCCAGTCCGCCGTAGGCTACCGGCGCCGTATTGGCAATCAACGACAGGCCGGACGCAGCCAGCGGATTGAATCCAAGTCCGATCAGGATCGCGCCCGTCACTGCCACCGGCGTACCGCCACCGGCCGCCCCTTCGAAGAAAGCACCGAAGCAGAATGCGATAAGAATCAGCTGCAGCCTGCGATCATTGGTGATGCCGCCGATGCTGTCTTGCAGAATCTTGAATAACCCCACCTTCAGGGTCATGCGATACAGAAAAATCAGGTTGAAGATGATCCAGCAGACCGTCGTTGCGGCAAATAGCGCACCATAGAATCCAGCGAGCATCGTCATCTGGCCAGGCATGCCAATGACGAACACTGCGATGAGCGTAGCTGCAATCAGTCCGGTAATCGCGGCGTAGTGGGCGCGTATTTGAAAAAACCCCAATCCACCGAGCAACACGAGAACTGGAATTGCGCAGACGAACGTGGACAGGATGGTATTGCCGAGCGGGTCGTAAACCTGAGACCAAATCATGACGTCTCCTCCCCAGAATAATTTTTATTTGCTGACTGGACAACGGTCGATGGCCGTCTGCATCCCAATCGCGGGGCAAGTATAGTCGAATTGTCGGGCGGATTTCGCCTTCAGACGTGCAGCCCGAGGGACCAGGCCACGATTCCAATGCTGCAGCGCATTGTGCCATTGCACCTAGTCGAACTGCAGCGGTGGCCGGGACATCCCAAAAACGCCGGGGCTCGATCGCCTTCGCTTCGGATTCAATCGTCGGGGGCTACAACTTCGCCGCGAGTCCATTTAAATTCGCGCGCGGTGATTCTGCCTCTGCGCGCCATGCATCGCTGGGCCCGGCGCGCGCACGTGCGCGCTGGTCTGCGTGCTCGCCTCCGGGCTACCCGGATGCGGGCTTCACCGCTGATCGTCTGAAAGCTCTCCGAGCGGGCGCTTGAAAGTGTAGCGAACCGGCTTCTTGACCAGTTCTTCCGCTGACCGCCCGACGCTGCCGCTCGGTATTGTGAATGGCAGCGCGACCACGAACACGGCCGATCCGGCTACGACGCCGAGCAAGCCCAGCGGCCGCGTCACGACCAGATCCACGAACATATCCGAGCCGGATGGTGACGCAGTCTGGGCCGACAGTGGCGACGACGCCATCGTCAGCGCAACCGCAAATGCGCTCAACCAGCGTCTTGTCCGATCTGTCATGAAAGGCTTCCGTCAAAGCGTCAGCGACCATCGTATTCTAGCCAACTGCGGAGTCGATGCGAAAAAGATTCCGCCGCAGCGCTGTGGTTCAAGCAGCGCTGCGGCGGGGCAGAAAATACGGGCTGGGAGCTAGCGCCCAGGGGAGGGGAGATTACGCGGCACCCGCCAGCCCGCGAGGGAGAAGAAAATACCAACGACAGATGCCTTGATCGACGTTGAGGAGATCGGCGAGATCGAAACCGCGCGACCCTCGCATCGCTCGCAATGCAAAGATACGGGTTCGCGGACGAAAGGGATTGGACGAGGTTGCCCGGTTTTTGGACGAAACCTGCGCGCTGTTCTGCTGCACGGAATGCAATCCGGCGAATCACGTTGCCGGATTGCGATAGGGCGGGAAGTACTACGAACGCAACTGCTTCGGTGTAATACCGAGCATGCGCTTGAAGTGTCGGGTCAGATGGCTTTGATCCGCAAATCCAACGGCGGTGGCGATTTCCGCCAGGGAGCGGTCACCCGCCCCTGCGGTCAGTAGCGAACGGGCACTATTGACGCGCACTTGCACCAGATACTGATGAGGCGAGACACCAATCGCCTTCTTGAACACGCGGGTCAAGTGATAGGAACTGAGATGCGCCGCGCCTGCGATATCCGCAAGGCTCACGTCACCCGGGTAATTCTCGTGGATATACTTCATTGCCTGAATCACCGACCGCGGCGCAATGGTGACCTTGTCGGCTTCGATCAATTCCGGGTGCTCCGTGTAATTGCGCAGCAGGTGCACCGCCAGCAGGTTCGCAAGGGATTCGGCGTACAGGCGGCTGCCGGCGTCACCGTTCATCACTTCGCGCATCAACGCGCCGGCAATGCTCGTAATCACGGGGTCGCGCTGGCCTTCGACCGTCTTCAGCTTTACTTGCGCCGGATCGAAGTCGAACGATTCCCGCGCGACCTTGTTCAGATACTCCGGTTCAAGAGACATCATCGTGAACGAAAGCCGGGTATCCCACGCCCAGCGCACCGGCGTGTCGCTCGGATGAATCGACACCAGGCCGGCTTCAAGTTCCTTGTCCGAAATGTCACCGCCGCTTTCGCGGATGACGTGGCCGTCCGCCAGGCTGACGAAAATCAGATGTTCGGTCACGCCGCCCGGCAGACAGTCGCCTCCCGGTTCAAGTTCGCGCCTCTCGATATTCAGCGGCTTCCAGCCGAGCGGCCGGCTCGACGCGCGCACACTTTCCGGCCGCACATCTGATGCATCCACGGGATTGGGGGAACGTTGAGCGCAGTCTGCATCCACCAACGCCACATCATAGGGGGCATTCATTTTCTTCTCCTCCGTGCCTTCGCACGGTCCGCAGTCGCCAAGACTGTTTTCCCGATCGGCTGCGCCCCTGGTGGGGTCTTCAGCGATTCCTCGCTTAAACTCGGATCGTGAAAGTAACTGACCAGTCAGTAATATAGATGGCGCACCGCAGCGGCGTCAATCTGTTTACATCCCTTTAGCCCCGCGTTGCGGGCTTGTGACACGCATGTAAACAGTATTGCAGTGCGAAAATAATGCTTGCCGAGGCATATAGTCTATTCCAACGCGGAATAAACCTGACGAACAAGGAGATCAGGGCCTCACCAATCAACGCGCGCAGTTACTTGAATTCGTACGCGGCGACGCGATGCTTTTTGATGAACTCCCAGTCGTAAACCACGCCCAGCCCCGGGCCGTCAGGTACGGGAAAGCAGCCATCCGCGCCAACGGCATCGAGTTCATCGCTATATCCGTCCGTGTAAACCGGCGGCATCGCGTTTCCGCATTTCGGACCGACCAATGCCAGTTCGTAGTAGTTGGTATTGCGGATGGCCGCCATGCAGTGGCGATGCGCCGGTCCAGGTGCATGAATTTCCACATCCAGGCCGAACGCCTCGGCGAGGTGCGCGATTTTCATGGTCCCGGTGATGCCGAGATCGTATTCGGGATCGGCACGCACGAAATCGGTCGCGTCATTGACGATGAAATCGGCTTTCGGCTCCACGCCACGCACGTGCTCGGTTTGCAGCAGCGGTGTCTTGATGAAGTGACGTAACTTCCTGTGCAGGTGCTGCGACCATCCTCCATCCCGCATCGGGTCTTCGTACCAGAAAAAGCCCGCTTCGTCGCAGGCACGGCCGACCGCCAGCGCATCGGCGAAGGTCCGCAACTCGCAGGCAGGGTCGAGCATCAGGTTCATCCGGCCACGAAAAGCCCGGCCCAGTGCGAGCACTGCTTCGGACTCTTCCTTCACATTGCCGTCACACCAGCCGTGCATCTTGAATGCGCGATACCCCATCGCGTAGCACTGCTCTGCAAAATCCACATAGGCCTGGGCACTCGACAGCCCGCCGTTGCGGTCGCCATGGTAGGAACTCGCATAAGTCGGCAGGCGCGTCCTCCAGCCACCGAGCATCTTCCGGATCGGCACATTCAATTGCTTGCCCGCGAGGTCCCACAATGCGATATCGATGCAGCCCACGCCCATATGATCGTATTGCCGCAATGCGCGCTTGCAATCGTCGTATATCAGTTCGCGCTGATGGGGGTCGCGCCCCAGCAGATGCGGTGCCAGCGCAAGCGTCTGGCCGAGCGCCATTTTCGTGCCGCCCCACAACGCGACGTATTCGCCGCGCGCGCCGTCGTCCGCCTCGATCACGATCGCGTATTTGGACAATTTCAGCCTGTTGTTCGGCTGGTATACGATGTTGAATCCACCAGTATCCCAGCCAAGGTCGGGCAACTCGAACGCGAATTCCTGCACTTCCACGCGACTGATACGACTCATTGAGATTCCTCTGAATTGAATTCCGGTGAAGCAGATCCGGATGCCCGGATGACATCCTCCAAAAAATTTGTCAATCTTCTCCCATGACCCTGTCTTCCGAAAATGCCGGAATCACCAAAACACAGACGGCGCAACCCGCAGCGGTTTCGTTTGGCGAAGCGGTTCGCTTCTGGCTGAAGCTCGGATTCATCAGCTTCGGCGGCCCGGCGGGACAGATCGCGATCATGCATCAGGAACTCGTCGAGAGGCGACACTGGATTTCGGAGGGACGTTTCCTTCACGCATTGAACTACTGCATGGTATTGCCGGGGCCCGAGGCGCAACAACTCGCCACCTACATCGGCTGGCTGATGCATCGAACCTGGGGCGGCATCGTCGCCGGATTATTGTTCGTTCTCCCCTCGCTGTTCATCCTGATCGCGCTGTCCTGGATCTACCTCGCGTTCGGCGACGTGCCTCTCGTCGCCGGCCTGCTCTACGGCATCAAGCCCGCGGTAACGGCAGTAGTTTTGTTCGCAGCTTACCGTATCGGCTCACGTACGTTGCGCAACCCGGCGCTGTGGGCGATCGCAGCGGCGGCGTTTCTTGCGGTCTTCGTTTTCGACGTCCCGTTTCCGGTGATCGTCCTCGGTGCAGCCGCAATCGGGGCCGCAGGCGGACGATTGGCCCCTCGGTGGTTTGCAGTCGACGCCCGCCATGATGCGGACAAAAATTACGGCCCCGCCATCATCGATGACGACACCCCCACTCCGGGCCATGCCCGCTTCAGTTGGCGCGGAACGCTGCTGGTACTCGGCATCGGCATCGGCATCTGGGCGCTGGCCATCGGTGTTCTGCTCGCCCTGTTCGGGCCGCAAAGTGTTTTCGCGGCCATGGCCTTGTTCTTTACCAAGGCGGCGCTGCTGACCTTCGGCGGCGCCTATGCGGTCCTGCCTTATGTCGTACAAGGCGCCGTCGAGCAACATCACTGGCTCAACGCGACGCAAATGATCGACGGCCTCGCGCTCGGGGAAACCACGCCCGGGCCGCTGATCATGGTCGTCGCCTTCGTCGGTTTCGTCGGCGGCTGGACGCAGGCCGCGCTCGGACCGGAGTCGCAAGCTCTCGCGGGAATTGTTGCGGCATCCATCGTGACCTTCTTCACCTTCCTGCCCTCTTTCGTGTTCATCCTGCTCGGTGGTCCTCTGGTGGAAACCACTCACCGGCAACCGCACCTGACCGCTCCGCTCACGGGAATAACGGCGGCAATCGTCGGCGTCATCCTCAATCTGGCGATGTTCTTTGCCTGGCACGTTCTACTGCCAGCCGGGCCGGAAGGACATTTCGAATGGCCGCTGGCGATAATCGGCACAGCGGCCCTGGTTGCGCTGTTTCGCTTCAGGCTTGGAATCATTCCAACCATCGCCGCCTGCGGCATTGCCGGCCTCATTGTCAGGCTGCTGGCCGGTTAAGCGTCTCCGGGCGACGGGCGCCGTCGGTCTGCGAGTGCTATAGTTTCCCTCGGCTCCTTATCCGATTTTCGATGCGACTCGACCTGAATTACGGCCGCGACTGCTACCCGCTGGAACTGCCCGACGACTGGGACGTCACGGTCATACGCAAACCCTCGATGCCACTGTCCCCGGATCCGGTCCTGGCGGTGCGCAACGCACTTGCCCGACCGGTCGGAGCAAGCCCCCTGGAGCAGGAGGCGCGCGGGCTGAAATCCGCCTGCATCCTGATTTGCGACATCACGCGGCCGGTACCAAACGGGCTGCTTTTGCCGGAAATTGTCCGGCAACTGCTCGATGCGGGAATGAAACCGGACGACATCACCGTGCTGGTGGCGACGGGACTGCATCGTCCGAACGAAGGCGCCGAGCTCGAAGAACTGGTCGGCGATCCCTGGGTGCTCAAGACCGTGCGCGTGGTGAATCACTTCGCCCGCGACGACGCGGCTCATGTCGACCTCGGCCGCACACCGCGCGGGACGCCAGTCAAACTCGACCGCCGCTTCGTCGAGGCCGACTTGAAGATCGCGACCGGACTGGTTGAACCGCATTTCATGGCGGGCTACTCCGGAGGGCGAAAGGTCATAGCGCCCGGCGTGGCCCACCGCGACACTATTACAACCTTCCACAGCGCCCGCTTCATGGCGCATCCCAAGGCCGACAATTGCATTCTCGAAGGCAATCCCTTGCACGAAGAGCAACTTGAAATCGTGCGCATGCTCGGGGCCGTGCTGGCGGTGAATACCGTCATCGACGAACACCGCCGGCTGTCTTTCGTGAACTACGGCGAGATCCTTGCGAGCCATCTGCAGGCAGTCGAATTCACGCAGCGCTACTCACGCGTGCCGGTCGGCCGCCGGTTCAAGACTGTCGTCACCAGCGCCGCGGGCTATCCCCTGGACAAGACTTACTACCAGACCGTGAAGGGCATGGTCGGACCGGTCGACATCCTCGAACCCGGCGGCAACCTGATCATCGTATCCGAATGTTCCGAAGGTCTCGGATCGCATGAATATGCGGATGCGCAAAGGCGGCTGATCGGGCTCGGCGCGGAAGGATTTTTCGCCGACATCAGCCGCAAGCAGTTTGCCGACATCGACGAGTGGCAGACGCAGATGCAGTTGAAACCCATGAAGGCCGGCACCGTGCACCTGTATAGCGGCGGCCTTCAGCAGGTGGACCGGGCACTCACCGGCGTCAACCTGGTCGGTTCCGTCGAGGAAACGTTGCAGCACTGCATGGAACATGGCGGGGATCACGCGCTGGCAGTGATTCCTGAAGGGCCGTATGTCGTGCCCTACTACCAGCCGGCCTGAGGAGAAAACAATGATCGAAGACAAGATCGAAGTAAACATCGCGGGCGGACTCGATGTTGCCCTGCCGCGCATGGTCAACGTGCGTCAGAAATTCGATGGCGCCCATCTGGGCGACATTCCGGCGACCGTCGCCAGGGAATTCCAGCGTCCCGAAGTGCGCGCCCAAGTCAAATCCGGGCAGGTAATCGCCGTGGGCTGCGGCAGCCGCGGCATCGCAAATATCGCGACCATCACCAAATGCGTGATCCGCGAATTGCAGGCACTTGGCGCCAGGCCATTCATCTTTCCGGCAATGGGCAGCCATGGTGCCGCCACCGCCGAAGGGCAAAAGAAAGTGCTGGAGGGTTACGGCATTTCAGAAGCGTCCATGGGTGTGCCGGTCAAGGCGACCATGGACACGGTCATCGTCGGCAATCTCGATGATGGCACGCCGGTGCACATGGATCGTTTCGCAGCGGAAGCCGAGGGCATCGTCGTCATCAACCGGGTCAAACCGCACACGGCGTTTCGCGGGGCGACCGAGAGCGGCGTCACCAAGATGCTGTCGATCGGCATCGGCAAGATCAACGGCGCGTCCACTTATCACCAGCACGGCATGGACACCTTTCCGACGCTGCTGCCGAAGGTGCGCGACGTCAATCTCGCCAAGCGCAACGTCCTGCTCGGCGTAGGCATAGTGGAAAACGCGCACGACCAGACGGCAGTCATCGAAGTTATGCCCGCGACCCAGATAGCAACCCGGGAGCCGGTGCTGCAGGAAATGGCGAAACGCCAGATGCCGCAGCTTTATTTCGACGAGATCGACGTGCTGGTCATCGACGAGATGGGCAAGAACATCAGTGGTGCCGGTTTCGACCCGAATATCACCGGCCGCAACCGCCGGGCGGTGAAATGGAACTTCGGTCCGAAGGTCAAGAAGATCGTCGTGCTCGGGCTCACCCATGAAACGCACGGCAATGCCACGGGCATGGGCGGGGCCGATATCATCACCATGCGGTTGTTCAGGGAAATCGACATCCCATCGACCTACGCCAACATCATCACCTCCATGAACCTCGACGGCGGCGCCATCCCGATCGTCATGAATACGGAACGCGAGGCAGTCCAGCTCGCCGTCAAGACCGTGGTGCGGGTCAAGCCAGAGAACTGTCGGATCGTGCGCATCCGCAATACCCTGGACATCGCGCAAATCCAGGTTTCCGAACCTTTGCTCGGCGAAGTGCGCGCGCATCCCGAGCATTTCCAGATCGTATCCCCGGCGGCGGCGTTTGCATTCGATGCCGACGGACGGCTGGCCCCGCTGCCATCGGCGCACGAACCGTCGTCAACCCTGGCCGCTGCGACGCGTTAGCGGGAGTGCTTCCCGCGCTCGGGAAGCACTCTACAAAACATGACCAGGGGACTTACATGAAAAAAATCATTCTATTGCTCAGCCTTTCATTTCTCGCGATGCCGGCACTGGCCGCCACCGCGCAGCAGGACAAGATGAAGACCTGTAATGCCGATGCCGCGAAACAAAGCCTGAAGGGCGACGCGCGCAAGGCCTTCATGAAGGACTGCCTGTCCGCCAAGAAAGATGCCGCAGCCGAACCCGCCAAGGAAAAGACGCCGCAACAGGCCAAGATGAAGCAGTGCAACGCCGACGCCGCCGCGAAAAGCCTCATAGGTGACGAACGCAAGAAATTCATGAGCGATTGCCTGAAGGCGAAATAGGCAGACAGTAGTCCCGTCAGCCCCGCCACGTGCGGGGCTTTTTATTTATCGCGCTAGAATCGCCACATGTCCAGGACAAACTCCAAAAGCAGCAAACTCAGGATCGGCTTCGCCGGCGCAGGCGCCATCAGCCAATACCACCTGGTTGGGTGGTCGGAAATGCCGGATGCGCAGGTCGTCGCGATTTGCGACCTCGACGAGGCGAAGGCCCGCGCCAAGGCCCAGGCCTTCAACATTCCCAACGTTTACGCCGATTTCCGTACGATGATCGAGCGCGAAAAACTCGATGCCGTGGACATCGTCACGCCGGTCGGCACGCACGCCACGCTGACCAGGCTCGCCGCAGATGCGGGATTGCACGTGTCCTGCCAGAAACCGCTGACACCCACGGTCCGTGAAGCCGAGGAACTGATCGCCTACGTCGGCGAACGCGTGCGCTTCATGGTGCACGAGAACTACCGCTTCCGGCCGCACTACGTGAAGATCCGCGAATGGCTGGAACAGGGTCGCGTCGGTGAAATCACCCAGGCGCAGATGACCGTGCGCTGCCAGGGCATGATCGAAGTCAACGGCGTGCCGCCCTTCCTGCTCAACCGCCAGCCTTACCTCAAGGATTTCACGCGGCTGCTGATCTTTGAGTCGCTGATCCACAACCTCGACGTCATGCGGGTACTGCTGGGCCCGCTGGAAGTGGTCGCCGCGCAGGTCGCGAAGGTCAACCGGGAACTCGCGGGCGAAGACGCCGCCGTGGTCCTGCTCAAGGGCGCCGGTGGCTTCAGCGCCGTCCTCGACGGGAATATCTCGGCGCCGGGTTGTGGCCCGCTGCCGACCGACCGGTTCGAGATCATGGGCAGCCGCGGCACCCTGGTGTTCGATCGCGACCGCCTGGCAATGGCAGGCTCCAATGATGTGCCGGTTACCTTCGATCTGGCGAAGAATTATCAGATCTGCTTCAGCAGCGCGGTGCGGGAATTCGTGCGCGGCTTGCGCGACGACAAGCCGTTCGCGACCGACAGACTGGACAATCTCGAAACTTTGAAGCTGATGGAATCCTGCTACGTCGCGGCCGGCGTGAAAGTCTGATCAGACGCGTTCGATGAGTGCGGCGATGCCCTGCCCGACGCCAATGCACATCGTAGTCAGCGCATAGCGCGCCTTGCGCTCCTGCAGTTCATAGGTGGCGGTGGCAACCAGGCGCGCACCGCTCATCCCGAGAGGATGGCCCAGCGCGATCGCACCGCCGTTCGGATTGACGCGCGCATCTTCATCGCCGATGCCGAGTTGCCTCAGCACTGCAAGACCTTGCGCTGCGAAGGCCTCGTTCAATTCGATGACGTCGACCTGATCCAGCCTCACCCCTGTCCTCGCCAGCAGTTTTTGCGTGGCCGGCACCGGACCGATGCCCATGATCCGGGGCGCACATCCGGCAACAGCCGAACCGATTACGCGTGCCAGCGGAACAAGACCATGGCGCCTGGCTGCGGTTTCGCTGGCAAGGATCAACGCACAGGCACCGTCATTCACGCCCGATGCATTGCCCGGCGTCACCGTGCCATCCGGTCTTACTACGCCCTTCAGTTTCGCCAACGCTTCCATGCTGGTTTCACGCGGATGTTCGTCGCGATCCACCACGACCGGATCGCCCTTCTTCGCGGAAATCGTCACCGGCACGATTTCCCTGGCGAGCCGTCCGTTGTTCTGCGCAGCGGACGCCTTCGCCTGCGAGCGCAATGCAAACGCATCCTGGTCCGTGCGCGCGACGCCGAATTCCTGCGCCACATTTTCCGCAGTCTCCGGCATCGAGTCCGTGCCATAGAGCTGTTTCATGACCGGATTGACGAAACGCCAGCCTATCGTCGTGTCGAACACCGCATTGTTTCGCGAGAAAGCACTGTCGGCCTTGGGCATGACGAAGGGTGCACGCGACATGCTCTCCACGCCGCCGGCGATCACCAGATCCGCCTGTCCCGAAATGATCGCCCGCGCGGCGATACCCACCGCATCCATCCCCGATCCGCACAGGCGATTGATCGTGCTGCCCGGAATTTCTTTCGGCAAACCGGCGAGCAGAAGCGCCATCCGCGCGACGTTGCGGTTGTCTTCGCCGGCCTGGTTCACGCAGCCGAACACCACATCGTCCACCGCGTTCCAGTCCACCGACCTATTGCGCACCATGAGTTCGCGCAACGGAATCGCTGCGAGATCGTCGGGACGCACTGCAGACAACGCGCCGCCGTAGCGGCCGATCGGAGTCCTTAACGCAGCACAGATGAAAGCTTCCGCCATGATTCTTCCTTAACGAATATCCATTTAAATCTAAACTTTCACCACAGAGGCACAGATACCCGACGTGCTACGCACGTCGGGTATCTGTGCCTCTGTGGTGAATTCCTGTCTACACAGTAAATTTTGCAGGTCGCCTTACCAATCGACGATGGTGCCGTCGTCGAGTTTTGCGTGGCCCGCGTGCATGACTTCCTGCTTGAACGGGTGCTTGGCAATTTCCTTCTCGTCGACTTCGACGCCGAGGCCGGGTTGGTCGGGGATCTGCCAATAGCCGTCTACCCTGTGGATCGGTCCTTTCACCACGTCATGGTACCAAGGCACCGCGCCTGACATTTCTTCCTGGATCACGAAATTCGGCGTGGCAATGTCGAAATGCAGCGCCGCGACCCCCGCCAGGGGACCCAATGGATTATGTGGCGCAATCCCCACGCCGGCCGTATCCGCCATGGCCGCGATTTTGCGAGCCTCGGTGAACCCGCCGACGTGGCAAAGATCGGGCTGCGCGATGTTGATGGCACGCAGGCGGAACAGGTCATCGAATTCGCGGCGGTCGACCAGCCGTTCGCCGGTCGCGATCGGTACCGGAGACTTGTCCATGACCTGTTTCATCCCCGGTGCATCGCCGGGCTGGACCGGCTCTTCGACAAACAGCGGGCGTGCCGGGGCGAGCGCGTGAATGTACTGCAGCGCCGCGCTGGTCGATGCAGGCCGTCCATGGAAATCGATCATGATCTCGATCTCGTCGCCAACCGCCTCGCGCAGCTTCTGCATCATGCCGCCGACGTGATCCTGCTGCTTCGGCGACGCGGTGAAATGCGTATAGGGAATAAAGACCACTTTGAGCGCGCGATAGCCTTTCTCGATGACCTGCAGCCCGCGCTCGACCACCTTGCTGTGTTCCATGCTCTCGTAGACCGAGGTCATGTCGCCGAAGCCCAGGTGCGTATAGACCTTGATCTTGTCGCGCGTCTTGCCGCCCAGCAGCCGCCACACCGGGACATTGAGCTCCTTGCCCCAGATATCCCACAGCGCCATCTCGATGCCGCTGATCGCCGTGTTGCCGATCACGCCCAGTCGCCAGAACGAGTGCTTGACCATAACCCGCACCGCCTGTTCGATGTCGCGCGGATCGCGGCCGATCAGCAGCGGCTCCAGGTCCTGTACGGCGCCGACGACGCCGCGCGTTTTCCATTCCAGCGTGGCCTCGCCCCAGCCGAAGAGCCCGGGCTGGTCCGTCTCCACGCGCACAAACACCCAGTTGCGCATCTCGGCGTTGCACACCGATGTCTTGATCGCGGTTATTTTCATTGTTCTCCTCCGAAAGACGAGAGAGTAAAGCGAACGCTCGTGTGAATCCAGCACGGCGGATCGTGCATAATCCCTGTCGAGGAACACTCCGGGGACGGCATTGCCGCCCTCGGCCATAAAAACACGCATATATATAGTGGGGGAAAGATGGCCCATCCCCTGGGACCATTCGACTACATCATCATCGGCGCCGGTTCGGCCGGCTGCCTGCTCGCGAATCGCCTTAGCGCGGACCCGAAGGTTCAGGTATTGCTGCTCGAAGCGGGCGGCAAGGACGACTATTTCTGGATCCACGTCCCGGTCGGCTATCTCTATACGATCGCCAACCCGCGCACCGACTGGTGCTTCACGACCGACGCGGATCCGGGACTGAACGGCCGTTCCATCGGCTATGCGCGCGGCAAGGTGCTGGGAGGCTGCTCGTCCATCAACGCGATGATCTACATGCGCGGACAGAAAAGCGACTACGACTACTGGGCCTCGCTGGGCAACAAAGGCTGGTCCTGGGACGAGGTCCTGCCATATTTCCTGCGCACGGAGGATTACGAGCACGGCGCCAGTCCGCTGCACGGCGCCGGCGGCGAGCTTCGCGTCGAAGAACGGCGCGTGAACTGGGAGATCCTGGATGCCTGGCGGGAAGCGGCTGCGCAATGCGGCATCCCCAAGATCGAGGAATTCAATCGCGGCGACAACTTCGGCAACGCCTATTTTCAGATGAACCAGAAGCGGGGCGTGCGCTGGAGCAATACCAAGGCCTTCCTGCGACCGGTCATGCACCGGTCGAATCTCACCGTCATCACCGGCGCCCACGTGGAACGCATCGTTCTGCAAAACATGGGCATGCTCCGGCGCGCAACCGGGGTCGAATTCCGCCTCGGCCCGCGCGGAAAACAGATCGCGCAGGCGCGGCGCGAAGTCATCCTGTCGGCGGGCGCAATCGGCTCTCCCCAGATTCTGCAATTGTCGGGAGTCGGCCCGGCCGCGCTTCTCAAGGAGCATGGCATCGAGGTTGAACACAACCTGCCGGGCGTGGGCGAGAACCTGCATGACCACCTGCAGGTGCGCATCATCTACAAGGTGAAGAACGTGGGTACCTTGAACGAGCGCGCGAACAGTTTGTTCGGCAAAGCCGCGATGGGGCTCGAGTACCTGTTCTACCGCACCGGTCCGCTGACCATGCCGCCCTCGCAACTGGGCGCCTTTGCGAAAAGCGATCCGTTACAGCCATCAGCGAACATCGAATGGCATGTACAGCCGCTGTCCCTGGACAAATTCGGCTCACCGCTGCATTCGTTTCCGGCGATCACGCCGTCGGTTTGCAATCTGCGCCCCACCAGTCGCGGCCAGGTGCGCATCAAGAGCCCTGATCCATACAAGCATCCTTCCATCAGGCTCAATTACCTGTCCACGCCGGAAGACCGCAAGGTCGCCATCGACTCCATCCGCAAGACGCGCCAGATCATGAAGGCAAAGGCGCTGGAAAAATATGAACCGGAAGAATTTCTGCCCGGACTGGATATCGACACCGACGAACAACTCTCCCGTGCCGCCGGCGACCTCGGCACCACCATTTTTCATCCGGTCGGAACCTGCAGGATGGGGCGCGATTCAATGGCGGTTGTGGACGAGCGACTGAAAGTGCGGGACATGGCCGGTCTGCGCGTGATCGACGCATCGGTAATGCCGCGCATTACCTCGGGCAACACCAACGCGCCGACCACGATGATTGCGGAAAAAGGCGCGGAAATGGTCCTCGCGGACTGGAAAGCCTGACATGAATCAATCTCAACACCGCGATTGACCACGCGCCGCAAGCGGCACAAGTGTTCCCTTGAGACACGAAGAACTCGAAGAAAAACTTTGGACGTCGAAGAAAGATAAGGTTTCACGACGAAGTGTAGAACAAAACAATTTCCGCGTGTCTGGAGTCGTCATCGCGATATTCAATATGGGGTTTAGCCAATCAACTTTGCCCCTTGTCGCTTATCGCTCTTCTTCGTGCTCTTCGTGTATCTTCGTGGTGAATTCATTTTTCAGGATCAATATGGAGGACCGCAATGCCCGCCTATCTGATATCGCAAATCGAAATCCACGACCCGCAAGGCTACGAAGAGTATCGCAAGCTCGTCGGCGCTTCGCTGGCGAAATACGGCGGAAAATTCGTCGCCCGCGGTGGCAGGATCGACGTGCTCGAAGGGGATTGGAAACCGAAACGCGTAGTGATCTGCGAGTTCGAAAGTCTCGAGCACGCCCGGCAATGGTACGAATCACCGGAATACCGTCCGGCCATGGACATCCGCCAGAAGACGTCGGACGCGAAGATCATTGTCGTCGACGGACTCTGACCTTCAATCGGCGCAGAAGCCTGTTTTCTTGTGCGTGCCGTCGCAGTACGGTTTGTTCTTCGATTCCCCGCAACGGCAAAGCCAGGCTTCCTGCATGCGGTTCACGGTGCGTCCCGTTCCACTGACCAGCTCCAGATTGCCGAAAAAGTATAACGGTCCGTTCTTCTTCGGCGCGAGTGCGAGAATTCCGTTGCGTGCGGCGAGAGGCTCGGACGGTTGCGTCGGCGGTTCGCCGGTAGATTGGAAACTGGCAGCGACAGGGGTGCCGTCGCAATAAGGCTTGTTCTTCGATGCGCCGCAGCGGCACAAGGTCGCGCGCAGATGGGTAACCGTTTCCCCGATCCGCATATCCGCATGGATCGCAAGCGGTCCGTTCTCGCGGATTCGCAAGACATTCACGGCAGGCGGGGCTTCCTGCGGTCCGCCGTCGATGCGCTCGTAAGTAATGGCACCCGATGGACAGGCCAGCGCGGTTGTCACCACTTCTTCCGCCGACACCGCATCAGGGTTGATCCAGGCCCCCCGGCACATTGGCCTGGAAAACCTCCGGCCTGCCGAGAACGCAGTTGCGGGAATGGATGCATTTCTCGCCGTCGAAACGCACGATGATCTTTTCGCCGCGATATTCCTGAATCTGCCCGCCCATTGACCCCCCGTTGGCATGGTGCCCGCGAGCATTCATCTTACTCGCGGCACAAGTTTACGCAGGACGACGAACGGGTACAGGGCGTCTAGACGCTCCGCGGAATCCGCAGCGTCGCTTCCAGTCCGCCCCGGGCAAGATTGCGCAGGCGCACCGACCCGCCGTGTGCCTGCGCGATGTTGCGCGCGATCGACAGGCCGAGGCCGCTGCCGCCGGTATTGCGGTTGCGCGAACCTTCGACGCGATAGAACGGCTCGAATACCCGCTCGATATCGTCCTCCGGTATGCCGGGCCCGTCATCGCTGATCGCGATATTGAGCGCGCCATTCTCTTCACGCAGCGTAATGTCGGCGCGGCGGCCGTAGGCGAGTGCGTTGTCGATCAGATTCTGCAGGCAGCGCTTGAGCGCCTGCGTCCTGCCCATCACCGGGTCGCGCGCATCGCCCGACATGGTGACGGTATAGCCGGCTTCTTCGGCGTCCTCCTTCAGGCTGGAGATCAGGGCCGTGACGTCGATTGGCTGAACCGCTTCGCCGCCTTCGGCCAGTCCGCGCATGTAGTCCAGCGTCGAGCCCACCATCTGCTGCAATTCATCGAGATCCTTGATGAACTTCGCCTTGATATGCGCATCGTCGAGCATCTCGGCGCGAAGCCGCATGCGCGTGATCGGTGTCTTCAGGTCGTGCGACATCGCAGCCAGCACTTTCACGCGCGTATCGACGTAACGCTTGAGCCGGTCCTGCATTACGTTCAGTGCACGCGAAGCGCGCACCAGTTCGTTCGCGCCACGTTCGGGCAACGGCGGGCGATCGATGTTGCGGCCGAGATCTTCTGCGGCGTGGGCCAATACGGACAACGGCCGGGTAACCAGGCGAACCGCAAAGAAACACAGAATCACCATCACCCCATCGACAATTGCCAGATTGCGAAACATGCGGATGACCCACTGGGTTGCCCTGGCAGGGTCGATGCTTTCCACCGTGATCCACACGCCGTCGTTCAACAGGACTGTTGCATACATCCTGACGCCGTGCCGCTCGCGGAATTCGCGCGCATACCAGGAATCCGGATTGAGATAAACCGGGCGCGCGTCGATGACCTTGAAACCGAGCCCTGGCTGCAATGCCAGCGCAAGGGCATCGCGTGCGGTGGTCATCAATTCCGATTCCTCGCCGGCGGCCGCATCGGAGCCGGCCGGCTTGCCGTAAGTGACCTTCAGCGTATCGCTGGAAATCGCGTTCATGATGCGGGTGCGCTCGGCGGGACTGGCGGCCGTCATCGATCCGCGTCGCAGACTGGGTCGCGCCCGCGCGAAACACCAGCGCGTTGCGGTCGGAAATCGCGATGAAGGTGGTGATCAACTGGATCGCCAGGAAGCCGCCCGCAAGAATCAGCACGATGCGCCCGAACAGCGACCGCGGAAACAATCTCATTGCCTTTCCTCCGACTGTTTTTCGTCCGCCTGTTTCTCATCGACCCTGGTAGCGAGCACGTAACCTTTGCCCCGTACGGTTTTGATGATCTCCGGTTCGCGCGCCTGCTCGCGCAAGCGCTCGCGCAACCGGCTGACCTGCATGTCGATTGTGCGATCGAGCGGGTCGGCATCGCGCCCGAATGTGAAATTGCAAAGCTGGTCGCGCGACAAGACGATATTCGGATTCTGCAGGAAAATCAGCAACAGTCGGTATTCCGCGCCGGAAAGCGGCACCACAACGCCGTCCGGCGCGCACAGGTTGCGCGCCCGCGTGTCGAGCCGCCATCCCGAAAAGCTGAAAGTTTCCGGTACATCGACTTCGGTATCCGTGGGCAGCGATTTCGCCCGGCGCAGGATGCTGCGGATGCGCGCCAGTAATTCCCGCGGGTCGAAGGGTTTGGGCAGGTAGTCGTCCGCACCCATTTCCAGTCCGAGGATGCGATCCACCGCTTCCCCGCGGGCGGTCAACATGAGAACCGGCACCTGGGAATGCGATCGCAGCTGCCGGCAAAGCGACAGGCCGTCCTCCCCCGGCAGCATGAGATCCAGGACGACCAGGCTCACCGGCTTTGCGCCCAGCGCCTCCCACATCGCCTTGCCGTCGGCCACGGCATGCGCATCGAAACCGTTCTTGCGCAGGTACTCCTCCAGCAGGGACTGGATATCTTCATCATCATCGACAATCAGGACGCGATCTCGCATGGCTGCTCTTATACCTCCGACCGAAACCAATTGGGAGAAGTTTTGTCACTTACTGTAACCCTCGCCGCCGCCCGGACATTTCGTTACATAAGGGCAGGGGGCATGACATACAGTTGTCGCTCCCGAGAAAAGCCTTCGCAATCATCCCGGAACTTGCCCGATGAGCAACACCCCCCTTTCCCCGCTGGCGGATGAAGAACTGATCCCCGCCGGCATGCAGCACCGAGCCGTCTCCAGGGCCTGGTGGCGGCGCACGTGGGTCTGGCTGCTGGTGCTGTGCATTCTGGGCGGTACCGCGTATTTCGTCTTTGCCAAAACCGAGGGCGGCAAGCCGGCCGGTGCCCAGCAAGGCGGCGGCAAGGCCGGCATGAACGCAATGAATCGTCCGCAACCGGTCATGGCGGCCGCGGCCCACACCGGCGACATCAATCTCTATCTCAACGGGCTGGGCACGGTCGTTCCCCTCAATACCGTCACCGTGAAGACGCATGTCGACGGCGAACTCATCGCGGTGATGTTCCGCGAGGGGCAGATGGTCAAGAAAGGCGATCTGATCGTACAGATCGACCCACGTCCCTACCAGGTCCAGCTCGCGCAGGCCGAAGGCACCATGGCGCACGACGTGGCGCTGCTGAAAAACGCGCAGGCCGACCTCGAGCGCTATCGCACGTTATTCGAGCAGGACTCCATCGCCAAACAGCAACTCGACACGCAGGCCTCTCTGGTCCGCCAGTACGAAAGCTCACTCAAGGTGGACCAGGCCCAGATCGACAGTGCCAAGCTGCAACTCACCTATTCGCGCATTACCGCGCCGGTCAGCGGGCGGGTCGGCCTGCGCCAGGTCGACGTCGGCAACATCGTCCATGCCGGCGACACCAACGGCATCGTCGTCATCACGCAACTGCAGCCCATCACGGTCGTGTTCACACTGCCGGAAGACAACATCTCCGCGGTCATGAAGAAATTGCATGGCGGCGAGAAATTGTCGGTCGATGCGTACGATCGCGCCGGCAAGGTCAAGCTCGCGACCGGGATGTTGCTGACGGTGGATAACCAGATCGATACGACAACCGGTACGGTCAAGCTGAAGGCGCAGTTCACGAACGAAGATTCCAGCCTGTTTCCGAACCAGTTCGTCAACGCGCGCATGCTGCTCGACGTGAAGCACGAAGCCATCCTCGTCCCTTCGGCCGCCATCCTGCGCGGGACCCAGGGC
>WNFM01121943.1_pt2 | contig 79442 bp, 77 predicted proteins | sample 5400271 | NCBI WGS metagenome assembly WNFM01 (sample SAMN13153352, study PRJNA577476) | soil metagenome | isolation source: 60 cm saprolite on Douglas fir-dominated hillslope | place: USA:California | collected 2013-09-17
GGCGGCTTGCCGACGAGGACCGCGATCGCGTGCTCGAGCTGCGCGCGGTTGATGCGCAGGTCGATCGCCTGCGCCTGCGTGCTCTTCAGTTGCGCCTCCGCCTGCACGACGTCGACCCGCGCCGCGACGCCGGCGTTGTAGCGGTTCTGCGTGACGTTGTACGAGGTCGTGAATGCCCTGACGGTGTCCTCGAAGAGGTCGCGCTGCGCGTCGGTCACGCGCAGCTGGAAGTAGTTGGTCGCGAGCTCCGCCTGCAGCGAAAGGCGGGCGCCCTCGAGGTCGGCGACGCTCGCCTCCTCGCCCGCGCGCGCGGCCTCGACGAGCCGGCGGATGCGCCCCCACACGTCGATCTCCCATTGCGCGTCGACGCCCACCGTGTAGCGATTGCTGGTGTTGCCGGCGGCGCGGCTGCGCGAGGCGCCGGAGTTGAGGCCGAGGGTCGGCAGGAAACCGGAGCGCGCCGAACGCACCGCGGCCCGCGCCTGCGCGTAGCGCGCCTCGGCGGCCTTGAGGTCCTGGTTGGAGACGCTCACCTGCTCCATGAGCCCATCGAGCACAGGGTCGTTGAATACCTGCCACCACTTTCCCTTCGGCACCGCGTCGCTCGGTCGCGCGACGATCCAGTCGCCGGCTTCCTTGAACGCGGCCGGCACTTCCGTCTCGGGACGCGAGTAATTCGGCCCGATGGCGCACCCGGACACCAAAGACAATGCAACCACAGATGAACACAGATGAACACAGATGATCCCCGAGAGCATGGGTTCCCGGGGCCAACGCGAGAATGTTCGTGATGGGCGCGCCGGCAACCCTATCCTGACTTTGACTTTATCTGTGTTCATCTGTGTTCATCTGTGGTTCCAACGCCTTAGTCCGCGGCGGCGGCAATCGCCGGCGGGGGAAGATTGAGGCGCCGGCGCATCCGCAGGCGGAAGCGGTCGAGGTAGAGGTAGACGACCGGCGTCGTGTAGAGCGTGAGGAGCTGGCTCAGGGCGAGGCCGCCGACGATTGAGATGCCGAGCGGCTGGCGCAACTCCGCGCCGTCGCCGAAGGCGAGTGTGAGCGGGATCGCGCCCAGCATCGCCGCCATGGTCGTCATCATGATCGGGCGGAAGCGCAGCAGGCACGCCTCGCGAATCGCCTCCTTCGGCTCGCGGCCATCGCGCCGCTCGGCTTCGAGCGCGAAGTCGATCATCATGATGGCGTTCTTCTTCACGATGCCGATCAGCAGGATGATGCCGATCAGCGCGATCAGCGACAGCTCGGAGCCGAAGAGCAGCAGGGCGAGGAGCGCGCCCACGCCCGCCGAGGGCAGCGTGGAAAGGATGGTGATGGGGTGCACGGTGCTCTCGTACAGGATGCCGAGCACGATGTAGACGGTGAGGAGGGCGGCGAGGATCAGGTACGGCTGGTTGTCGAGTCCCTGCTGGAAAAGCCTCGACGTGCCCTCGAAGGACGCGTAGATCGAAGTCGGCACGCCGATCCGCGCCATGGCGTCGTTGATGACCTGCGTGGCCTGCGACATCGAGACCCCGGGCGCGAGGTTGAACGAGAGCGTGGTGGCGGCGAACTGTCCCTGGTGGTTGACCGACAGGGGCGCCAGCGTCGGCTCGTAGCGCGCGATCTGCGAAAGCGGCACCTGCCCCTTGCTGGGCGAGAGAACCATGATCGTCTCGAGCGTCTGCGGGCTTTGCCAGTACTCGGGCGCGGCCTCCATCACCACGCGGTACTGGTTGCGGTCGCGGTAGATGGTCGACACCTGCGACTGGCCGAAGGCGAGACCGAGCGTGGCGTCGATCTGCCGCGTCGTGATGCCCATGCGCGCCGCACTCGGGCGGTCGATGACGAGCGTCATCTGCAGCCCGGCGTTCTCCTGGTCGGAGTTGAGGTCGGCGAGCTCGGGCTGGTCGCGCAGCGCCTGGTTGAGCTTGTCGGCCCACTGGCGCAGCTCGTTCAAGTCGTCGCCACGCAGGGTGAACTGCTGGCTCGCATCGGTTTGCCGCCCGCCGCCGCGCACATCCTGGATCGGGTTGAGGAAGAGCTGCGCGCCCGGGATGTGGCTGGTGGCCGTGCGCACGCGCGTCATCACCTGGTCGATCGGCTCCTTGCGCTCCGCGCGCGGCTTGAGCGAGACGAACATCTGCGCGCGGTTGCGCTGCCCGCCGCCGGTGAAGGCGATCACCGAATCGACCGCGGGGTCGGCGCGCACCACCGCGACGAAGGCATCGAGCTTCTCCTTCATCGCCTGGAACGAGATCGACTGGTCGGCGCGGACGAAGCCGATCATGCGCCCCGTGTCCTGCTGCGGGAAGAAACCCTTGGGCACGATGGTGTAGAGCCAGACGTTGAGCGCCACGGTGGCGATGAGGATCAGCAGCATCGGCAGCGGGAAGCGCAGCACCCAGTCCAGGCTGCGCTGGTAGCCGCGATGGATGGCGGCGAAGGCGCGCTCGGCCCAGCGCGCGACGCGTCCCTGGGAAGCCTCCTCGCGGCGCTTGAGCAGCAGCGAGCACATCATCGGGGTCGTCGAGATCGACACCACCAGCGAGATCCCGATCGCGACCGAGAGCGTCACGGCAAATTCCCTGAAGAGGCGCCCGACGATGCCGCCCATGAAGAGGATGGGAATGAACACCGCGACCAGCGATATGCTCATCGACAAGACGGTGAAGGCCACCTCGCGCGCGCCCTGGAGCGCGGCGTCGAACGGCGCCATGCCGGCTTCGATGTGCCGCGTCACGTTCTCGAGCACCACGATGGCGTCGTCGACCACGAAGCCGGTGGCGACGATGAGCGCCATCAACGAGAGGTTGTTGAGGCTGAATCCCATCACGTACATCGCGGCGAAGGTGCCGACCAGAGAGATCGGGATCGCGATCGCGGGAATCAGCGTCGCGCGCGCGTTGCGCAGGAAGAGGAACACCACCAGGATCACCAGCGCCACGGAGATCATCAGCGTGCGCTCGACGTCGCGCAGCGACGCGCGGATGGTGCTGGTGCGCTCCATCATGATGTCGAGGTTGATTGCCGACGGGATCGAGGCGCGGAATTCGGGCAGCAGCGCCGTGATGCTGTCGACGACTTCGATGATGTTGGCGTTCGGCTGGCGGTTGATGATCAGCATCACCCCCGGCTTGCCGTTGGCCACGCCGTAGTTGCGCAGGTCCTGCACGCCGTCCTCGACGCGCCCGAGGTCGCCCAGGCGCACGGCCGCCCCGTTTCGATAAGCGACGATGATCGGCAGGTACTCGGACGCGGTCATCGCCTGGTCGTTGGCCTGCACCTGCCAGTGGCGCTCGCCGTCGTCGAGGAAACCCTTCGGCCGGTTGGCGTTGGTCGCCGTGATGGCGTTGCGCACGTCGGTGAAGTCGATGCCGAGCTTGTTGAGGAGCGTGGGGACGAGCTCGACGCGCACCGCCGGGAGCGAGCCGCCGCCGACGTTCACCTGGCCGACCCCCTTCACCTGCGAGATGCGCTGCGCGAGGTTGGTCGAGGCGACGTCGTACATCTGGCCCGGGGTGAAGAGGTCCGACGTCATCGCGAGGATCATCACCGGAGCGTCGGCGGGATTGAACTTGCGGTAGGTCGGGTTGTTGGGCAGGCTCGATGGCAGCTGCGTGCGCGCGGCCTGGATCGCGGCCTGCACCTCGTGCGCCGCGCCGTTGATGTCGCGCGAGAGCTCGAATTGCAGCGTGACGCTGGTGCGCCCGAGCTGCGATGACGAGGTCATCTCGGTGACGCCGGCGATGCGCCCGAGCGCGCGCTCGAGCGGGGTGGCGACCGTCGCCGCCATCACTTCGGGGCTCGCGCCCGGGAGCGAGGCCGAGACGTTGATCGTCGGGAAGTCGACCTGCGGCAGCGGCGACACCGGCAGCAGCCCGAAGGACACGGCGCCGGCGAGCGCCACGCCGATCGTGAGCAGCGTCGTTGCGACGGGACGGCGGACGAAGGGCTCGGAGAGATTCATCTAATCGGCGTCCACTTTCGCGAAGCCGCTCCCATCGTTCGGCCCCTCTCCCCTGGGAGAGGGTTCGGGTGAGGGTTCCCCGCCCTCGATCGGACGCGTCTTCTTTCCCCAGCGCTCGGCGAGGCGGTCGAAGTAGAGGTAGATCACGGGCGTGGTGAAGATCGTGAGGAGCTGCGAGAAGATCAGCCCGCCCACCATGGCGATGCCGAGCGGGTGGCGTAGCTCCGAGCCCACGCCCCAGGAGATCATCAGCGGCAGCGCGCCCAGCATCGCCGCCATGGTCGTCATCAGGATCGGCCGGAAGCGGATCAGCGCCGCCTTGTGGATCGCCTCGCGCGGCGGGAGCTTCTGGTGGCGCTCGGCCTCGAGCGCGAAGTCCACCATCAGGATCGCGTTCTTCTTCACGATGCCGATCAGCAGGATGATGCCGATGATCGCGATGATGCCGAGGTCCTGGCCGAAGAGGATCAGCGCGAGCAGCGCGCCCACGCCCGCCGAGGGCAGCGTGGAGAGGATCGTGACCGGGTGGATGTAGCTCTCGTAGAGCACGCCCAGGACGATGTACATGGTGACGATCGCCGCGAGGATCAGCAGCAGCGTGTTGAGCAGCGAGGCGCGGAAGGCGAGCGCCGCGCCCTGGAAGTTGGTGCGGATGCTCGCCGGCATCTCGAGCTCCTTCTGCGCCTTCTCGATCGCGTCGACCGCCTGGCCGAGCGAGTAGCCCGGGGCGAGGTTGAAGGAAACCGTGGTCGCGGGGAATTGCCCCAGGTGCCCGATCGAGAGCGCGCCGAGGCGCTCGCTCACCTTCGCGACCGCCGACAGGCGCACCTGCGTGGCGCCCCCGCTCGCCCCGGTGTTGGTCGCCGATCCGCCGCTCGTGACCGCGCTGCCGGTCGTGCTCGTCGCGCCGCCGCCGGTGCCGGTCGCCGGCACGTAGATGTCGTCGAGCGCGGCGGGCCCGAGGCGGAATTCGGGCTTCACCTCGAGGACCACGCGGTACTGCGTCGCCTGCGTGAAGATGGTCGAGATGAGGCGCTGGCCGAAGGCGTTGTAGAGCGCGTTGTCGATCGCGGAGGGCGTGACGCCGAGGCGCCCGGCGGTGTCGCGGTCGATGGTGACGTAGGCTTGCAGCCCCTGGTCCTGCAGGTCGGAAGCGACCTCGGCGAGCTCCGGTAGCTGCTGCAGGCGGTCGACCATGTTGCGGGTCCACGTGGCGAGCTCGTCGGCATCCGCGCCTTCGAGCGTGAACTGGAACTGCGTGCGGCTCACGCGGTCCTCGATGGTGAGGTCCTGCACCGGCTGCATGTAGAGGACCATCCCTTCGCGGCGCGCGAGGCGTTCCTTGAGGCGGGCCATCACCACGGGGGCGTGGTCACGCGCGTTGTGGGGCTTGAGCGCGATCAGCAGCCGGCCGGAGTTGAGCGTGATGTTGGTGCCGTCGACGCCGATGAAAGTCGAGACGCTATCGACCGCGGGATCCTCGAGGATGGCGGCCGCGAGCGCGCGGCTGCGCCGCGACATGGCCTCGAAGGACACCGCCTGCGGCGCTTCCGAGACGCCCTGGATGAGCCCGGTGTCCTGCAGCGGGAAGAATCCCTTGGGGATCGCGAGGTAGAGGATCGCCGAGAGCGCGAGCGTGATGAGGAAGACCACGAGCGTGAGCGGCTGGTGGTCGAGCACCCAGCTGAGCGCGCGGTCGTAGCGGGCGATGATGCGATCGAACATCTCGCCGGTGCGGCGGAAGAAGCGCCCCTGCTCCTCCTCGGGCGTGTGGCGCAGCAGGCGCGCGGCCATCATCGGCGTGAGGGTGAGCGAGACGAACGCCGAGATCAATATCGCCACCGCGAGCGTCACCGCGAACTCGCGGAAGAGCCGGCCCACGACCTCGCCCATGAAGAGCAGCGGGATCAGCACCGCCACCAGCGAGAAGGTGAGCGAGATGATGGTGAAGGCGATCTGCCGCGTGCCCTTGAGCGCGGCTTCCATCGGCGTCTCGCCCTCCTCGACGAAGCGCGCGATGTTCTCGATCACCACGATGGCGTCGTCGACCACGAACCCAGTGGCGATGGTGAGCGCCATGAGCGTGAGATTGTTGATGCTGAAACCCAGCAGGTACATGACCCCGAAGGTGCCCACGAGCGACAACGGCACCGCCGCGGCCGGGATGAGGGTGGCGGTGGCGCTGCGCAGGAACACGAAGATCACGGCCACCACCAGCGCGATCGCGAGCATCAGCTCGAACTGCGTGTCGTTCACCGAGGCGCGGATGGTGACGGTGCGGTCGGTGAGGAGCTGGACCTCGATCGAGGCGGGGAGCGTGGAGGTCAGCGTCGGCAGGAGCTTCTTGACCCGGTCGACCACCTCGATCACGTTGGCGCCGGGCTGCTTCTGCACGCTCACGATGATCGCCGGCGTTTCGTTCATCCATGCCGCGAGGCGCAGGTTCTCGGGATCCTCGACCACGTCGGCGACGTCGGAGAGGACGATCGGAGCGCCGTTCTTGTAGGCGATGATGATCGAGCGGTACTCGTCGGCGCTGCGCAGCTGGTCGTTGGCATCGATGGTGTAGGCGCGCGCCGGGCCGTCGAAGCTGCCCTTGGCCTGGTTCACGTTGGCCGCGGCGACGGCGTTGCGCACGTCGTCGAGCGACAGGCCCTGCGAGGCGGCCGCCTTCGGATTGACCTGCACGCGCACCGCCGAGCGCTGCCCGCCCGAGAGCGTCACCAGCCCCACGCCGGTCACCTGCGAGATCTTCTGCGCGAGGCGCGTGTCGACGAGGTTCTGGACCTGCGTCATCTTCATCGTCTTCGACGTGATGCCGAGCGTGATGATGGGCGCGTCCGCAGGGTTCACCTTGCTGTAGATCGGCGGCGAGGGCAGGTCGGCCGGGAGCAGGTTGCCGCCCGCGTTGATCGAGGCCTGCACCTCCTGCTCCGCGGCGTCGAGCTGGATCGCGAGGTCGAACTGCAGCGTGATCACGGAAGCGCCGCCGGAGCTGGTCGACGACATCTGCTTCAAGCCCGGCATCTGCCCGAACTGGCGCTCGAGCGGGGCCGTGATCGACGAGGTGACCACCTCGGGGCTTGCGCCGGGGTAGAGCGTGACTACCTGGATGGTGGGGTAGTCGACCTCGGGCAGCGCCGAGAGCGGCAGCTGGCGGTAGGCGACGAATCCCGACAGCAGGATCGCCACCATCAGCAGCGCCGTGGCGACCGGCCGCAGGATGAAGAGCCGCGACGGGTTCACTGCGCGGCTTTCCCCTCGCGCGCCTGGCGGCGCTTCTTGAACTCCTCGCGCTGCTCGGGCGTCATCGCCTCGAGGCGCTTCTTGAATTCCTCGCGCTTGGCGTCGTCGCCTTTCGCTTCACCCTTGGCATCCCCCGGGCCCTTGCCGGGCGCGCCGCGCGGTCCGCGTGCACCCGGTTCCGTCACCTCGACCTTGCTGCCCTCGCGAATGCGGTCGACGCCGTCGGTGATCACGCGCTCGCCGGCGGCGAGCCCGGTCTCGATGGCGGTGAGGTTGCCTTCGGCGGGCCCCGGCTGCACCGGGCGCAGGGTCACGGCGCTGTCCTCCTTCACGACGTAGACCACCGTTCCCTGGCTGCCGCGCTGGATCGCCGCCGAAGGCACGAGCACCACGCCGCGGCGCACGTCGACCGTCATGCGAACGTTCACGAACTGGTTGGGGAAGAGGGCGTTGTTCTTGTTCGCGAACTCCGCCTTGAGCTTCACCGTGCCGGTGGCGACGTCGATCTGGTTGTCGGTGGTGATGAGCGTTCCCTTGGCGAGCAGGTTCTTCTGATCGCGGTCCCACGCTTCGACCGCGGGCTTGTCGCCCGCCGAGAGGCGGGCGAGCACGCGCGGCAGCGTGTCCTGCGGGATGGTGAAGGTGACGGTGATTGGATCGACCTGGGTGATCACCGCGATGCCGTTCGCGTCGGAGCCGTGGACCATGTTGCCGGCGTCGACCTGGCGCAGGCCGAGGCGCCCGCTGATCGGCGCGGTGATGTTGGTGTAGGAGAGCTGCAGCTTGGCGTTGTCGACCTGCGCCTCCTCCATCTTCACGGTGCCTTCGAGCGTGCGCACCTGCGCCTCCTGCTGGTCGACCTGCTGCGAGGCGATCGAGTCCTGCGCGAGCAGCTTGCGGTAGCGCTCGAGGTCGAGGCGCGCGTTGTTGAGCTGCGCCGCATCGCGGGCGAGCTGGCCCTGGGCCTGCGAGAGCGCGACCTGGAGCGGAACGGGATCGATCTGCGCGATGCGATCGCCCGCGCCCACGAGCTGCCCTTCGCTGAAATTGACGCTCAGCAGCAACCCGTCGACGCGCGGCCTGACCGTCGCGGTGCGGGTCGCGATCGCGGTGCCGAGCCCGGTCTGGACGATGTTGATGTCGCCCACGCGCGCGGCCACCGCGGTCACCGGGCTCAGCCGGCTCGTGTCGCCGCCGCGTCCCTTGCCGGCTCCGCCTTTGCCCCCCTTGGCGCCCTTGCCGTCCGCCGAGGCCGATTTCGAAGGCGTGTCGGAGTTTCCCCACAACCACCACGCGCCGATCCCGGCGAGCGCCACGATGGCGACGATGGCCGCCGGAAGGATCCAGCGGCGCGCCGGGCGGGATGCAGGGGCAGCGGGCGGAAAGTCGTTCATGGCCTGTTCTCGTTTTTAAGCCACCGTTGGAGCGCGATTCTGCCCCGGCAGTTGCAGAGCGGGTGATGCGAAATGTAACCCTTACAGGGGGGCGAGGGCGGGCTCCTGCATCGCGGCGATCTGCTCGCGCAGCTCGAGCACCCGGTCCTGCCAATAGCGCGAAGTATTGAACCATGGAAAGGCGATCGGGAAGGCCGGATCGTCCCAGCGGCGCGCGAGCCACGCCGAGTAGTGCAGCAGGCGCAGGGTGCGCAGGGCCTCGACGAGGTTGAGCTCGCGCGGATCGAAGGCGGCGAAGTCCTGATACCCGTCGAGCAGGCAACCGAGCTGGCGCGTCATTGAAGGGCGGTCTCCCGACACGAGCATCCAGAGGTCCTGGATCGCGGGCGCCATGCGGGCATCGTCGAAGTCGACGAAGTGGGGGCCGCCGCTCGCATTGCCGCTCGCCGGCGTCCACAGCACGTTGGATGCGTGGCAATCGCCATGAACGCGGATCGAGGCCACGCTTCCCGCGCGATCGAATGCATGGCGCACGCCTTCGAGCGCGAGCGCCGCGGCCTGGGTCCACGCGGCCACGAGATCGCCGGGGATGAGGCCGCTCGCGAGGAGGTAGGCGCGCGGCTCCTCGCCGAAGGCGGCGATGTCGAGGGCCGGGCGGTGGCGGAAGCGGCGCGTCGCGCCCAACGCGTGGATTCGGCCGATGAATCGCCCCAGCCATTCGAGCGTGTCCTCGTCCTCGAGCTCCGGTGCGCGGCCGCCGCGGCGCGGATAGGCGGCGAAGGCGAATCCCGAATCGTGGTGCAGCGTCTTGCCCTCGAGCACGAGCGGGGCGACGACCGGGACCTCGGCCGCCTCGAGCTCAGTGGTGAAAGCGTGCTCCTCGAGGACCTGCCCGTCGCTCCAGCGGCCCGGGCGATAGAACTTGGCCACCACCGCGCCCCCATCTTCCGTGCCGACCTGGTAGACGCGGTTCTCGTAGCTGTTGAGCGCGAGCAGGCGCCCATCGCAGCGAAGGCCGCGGGCGTCGAGCGCATTGAGAACGAGGTCGGGCGTCAGGCGCGAATACGGGTGGGGGTCGGTCATGGCGACCGATTCTACGCAGGCGAAGCCCCGCGGCCCCGAATGCTAGAATCGTGCTCGCAGGTTTGTCCCACTTCCCGGAGCCGAAACATGAAAAATCCACTGGACTCGCTTTGGGGGACCGTCATCACGGGTCTCGTGCTGACGGCCGTTCTCTACTTTCTCGCTCGCATGATGATGGGAGGCTGACATGACCTGGGAGCTCATCCAACACGGCCTCGCGCGCTGGCTGCACATCCTGTCCGGCGTGATGTGGATCGGCCTGCTCTACTACTTCAACTTCGTGCAGGTCGCCGCGCTCAAGAACGCCGCCGCCGACACTCCGCCGACCGGAGCCGGCATCACCAAGCACGTCGCCCCGCGCGCGCTCTTCTGGTTCCGCTGGGCTGCGGTGGCCACGTGGGTGCTGGGCGCCTTCATCCTAGGCGACAAGATCGACGAGGCGTTCTTCTTCAAGGAGCGCGCCTACGTGCCGATCGGGATCGGCGCGTGGCTGGGCACCATCATGCTGGTCAACGTCTGGGCGCTGATCTGGCCGAACCAGAAGAAGATCCTCGGCATCGTTCCGGCGACCGACGACGAGAAGAACAAGGCGCGCCGCGTCGCGTTCCTCGCCTCGCGGACCAACACGGCGCTGTCGATCCCGATGCTCTTCTTCATGTCGTCGTCGTACCTCTTCCACGCGCCGATGTTCGCGTAGGAAGCGGCAGGCGCGGCGGGGGCGCTAGCGGCCCTCGCTCGCCGGGGGAAGGCCGGAGACCTTGTCGCCGGCCTTGACGCGGTGCGCGGCGAACCATCCCTTGTTGGTCTCGATCGCGTATATCGCCGGGCCGGCAGCCGTATGCGTATCGAGCGTCTCCGGCTCCATGTCGAGGATGTTGAGGATGCGGCCGTCGGCGTCGAGGAACGCCACCGAGAGCGGGACCAGCGTGTTCTTCATCCACATGCTGTGGTAGGCCGGCTCCTCGAAGATGAAGAGCATGCCGTCGTCGCGGCCGAGCTTCCTGCGGAACATGAGGCCCTGCATGCGCTGAGGTTCCTTGGAGGCTATCTCGACCTTGAGCGGATGGCCGGCGACCGTGACCTTCCCGCTGCGGAAGGAAACGTCGGCGCCCGCCGCGAAGGTCGCAAGCGAGAGAGCGAGGAACAACGTCCAGGCGTGGAGGCGGGTGATCATGGCGAGGGATCTCCCCGGCGGATGCCGCCGATGCTTCCGTTATGGACGCAGGTGGGCGATCCCTCGACGCCACGGTAGCGGCCGGTGATGCCGCTGCCGCTCGCCTCGAGCGCCGAGATTTCGAAGGTTCCCGCCAGCGGACCCGATCCGGTTTCGAACGTGCACGAGTACGTGCCCTGGGTGATCGCCGCAACGCTGCCCTGCTGCACGAGCTTGCCCGCGTAATGGCAGCGCCCGCCCAGGGCGAAGGTCGCATCGAAGAAGGTGTCGATCGTCACGGTGTCGCCGGCCTGCTCCACGTGCAGCGTGCCGGGGTAAGAGAGGGTCGGAAACCCCGTGCCGCCGGTGCAGCCCGTGGCGGCGACGAAAGTGCCGCCGAAGAAGTCTCCGGCAAGGTTGACCGCACGGAAGGCCTGGCGCGTGATCGCCTTGGTGACCGTCTTGCCGTCCGCGCTGTACGTGAGTGTGCCGTTGCCGGAGTCGGCGAACGCGAGGGTCGCATTGCCGACGGGGTTGATCGCGAAGCGCGACGGGTCGTAGGCGGCGGCGAAGGGCGAGCCCTGCGAGCGGAATAGCAGCCCGCTGAACACGTTACCCGTGGCCGAAGACGAAGCGAGGCGCATGTCGGAGGCGACGAAGAAGCGAGCGCGCCTCTGGTCGTCGAATACGTAAAGGACGAGGAAGATCACGTCGCCCTGCAGCGTGATGTGCGCGCCCCAACCGCTCTCGGCGGCGTTCCACCACAAATCGGAATAATCGGGCAGCGTGCTCGAGGCGCCGCGAGCGGGTCCGGCCACCGCAATCGCGAGCGCCAAGGCGGCGAGGAGTCGCTTCATGGCAGCTTCATCCCGCCGAACTGCCCGTTGACCAGGCAATCCTGGTCCACCGCGCTCAGGCGCGCCGTGAATCCGGAGGGTGTCGTGACCATGCGATCCATCGTGAACGAGCCGAGGCGCGGAACGACGTTCGTGCTTTCGCCGCGACCGTCCTGTCCCACGACGATGTTGCAGCGGAAGGTCCCGGTGACCGTGCCGTAGCGTCCGGCCTGCGCGTAGTCGCCGGTGAAATTGCACGTGGACGGAATCCCCGCGACCGTGGTCGACGAGTTGCTCATCGTAAGGCGCGTCCCGGCGGCCGACACCGTCATGGCGCCCAGCACGTCGACCGTGCCGTCGAGGCGCTCGGGGTCATTGCACGAGAACGCGGTGGCGGTCATGCCGCCGTAGTACGACCCGGAGGGAATCGACGTGCGCCACGCCATGCGCTCGATCGGCTCGGTCACGCTCGATCCATCCGTCGTATAGGCAAGGACGCCCTTGCCGGACGCGTCGAAGCGCAGGTTCAGGTTGCCGACTTCCGCGATGCCCACCGAGCCATCGAACGGGACGGAAAAGGTGGGACCCGCGGCACGAAAGAGCTTGCCGCTCCAGGCGAGGGTTGCGCCGGTGGGGCGCACGTCGGAGGCGAACAGCCACGTGGCGGTGCCGTCGGTACCGTAGATGAATAGCGTCGCGAACATCACGTCGCCCTGGCGTTGCAGCCCGAGTCCCCAGCCGTTGTGCGCCGGGTTCCACCACAGATCCGAGTAGTCGGTCGATTCAGCCGCGCGGCACGGCAAGGCGATCACGGCAGCCAGCAGCAGCGGGCCGAAGGCGATTCTCATGGGGACGGCGGCGTTCGATTGCGGACGACCGATGGTGCCACATAATGCGGCGATCGAGGAAGGCAAGGAACGCGCCCGCTCGCCAGGAGTCCAATCGAATCATGCGAATCCCCGTCCCGCTCGCGCTCGCGCTCTTCGCGGCGAGTTGCGTCGTCGTGCCGCCCCCACCGCCGCTGCCCGAGCGCCCGGAGTCGCCCGCCCAGGCGATCGAGCGGCGTTCGCGCGCCGCGCCCCCGGCCTACAACCTCAGCGGCTACCCGCCGGCCGTTCGCGACGGCTACATCGACGGTTGCGAGACGGCGCGCAACACGCCTTATGCGCGCAAGGATGCGAAGCGGATGAGCGCCGATGCCCAGTACTCCATGGGCTGGAACGACGGCTATTCGATCTGCAAAGCCAGGTAGCGGCCGCTTTCAGTCCGCCCGCTCGAGGATCCAGGCCGCGAGCGCATCGAGGATCGCGGGCACCTCACCGATCGCCGTCTCGAGCGCGATGGGGATGCGCGGATGGCCGGCGCGAATCGCCTCGAGGATGCGCGGGATGTCGTGCTTCAGGTGGCCGCCCTGCGCGAGGAACAACGGAAACACCGTGATCGCGGGCGCGCCTTCGTCGACCAGCGACTGGATGGCCTGCTCGAGGTTGGGCGACATGATCTCGAGGTAGGCGAGCGCGATCGGATACTCGGGGCGCGCCGCGCGGATGCGGTCGCGGATCGCCTCGAAGGGGCGCGCCCACTCCGGCTCGCGGGCGCCATGCGCGAAGAGCACGATACCACGCAAGCTAGTGCTTCCCGGTCGAGCCGAATCCGCCCGCGCCGCGCGCGCTCTCGTCGAACGACTCGACCACGTTTAGCTCGACCTGGACCACCGGCACCACGACGAGCTGGGCGATGCGCTCGAGCGGGTTGACGATGAAGGGCTCGCGGCCGCGGTTCCAGCACGAGACGAGGACCTGTCCCTGGTAGTCGGAATCGATCAGGCCGACGAGATTGCCGAGCACGATGCCGTGCTTGTGGCCCAGGCCCGAGCGCGGAATGATCACCGCGGCGAGCCCCGGGTCGGCGAGGTGGATCGCGAGCCCGGAGGGCACGAGGGCGGATTCGCCCGGGCGCAGCGTGAGCGGCTCGTCGAGGCAGGCGCGCAAGTCGAGGCCCGCGGAACCCGCGGTGGCGTAGGCCGGCATCTGCGAGCGGATCCGCTCGTCGAGGATCCGGATGTCGAGCTTCTTCTTCAGGAAGCCTGCTTGATGGGGGTGACGGTGGCCGGCACGCGCTCGTGCAGGCCGAGCGCGTGCGCGACGATGTCGTGCGCGATCTTCGACTTGGGCGCACGCGCGAGCGAATGCGCGCCGGTGTCATCGTAGATGGTGACCTCGTTCTCGTCCTTGCCGATGGTGTGCTGCACGAGGTTGGCGACGATCATCGGGATCTTCTTCTTCGCGCGCTTGGCCTGCGCGTAGTCGGCGAGGTTCTCGCTCTCGGCGGCGAAGCCGACGCAGAAGGGCCCGCCTGGCAGCGCCGCGACATGCGCGAGGATGTCCTCGGTGGGCTTGAGCTTCACCTCCATCGCCTCGGAGGACTTCTTGAGCTTGCGGTTCAGGCGCGCGACCGGCGTGTAGTCGGCCACCGCCGCGACGCTGAAGAAATAATCGGTCCCGGCCACGTGCGCCTTCACGGCGCTGAACATCTCGGCAGCGGTGGTCACGTAGACGAAGTGGGCCTGCGGCGGCGGCGTGAGCGCGGTCGGTCCGCTCACGAGCGTGACCTCGGCGCCGAGCGCGGCCGCGGCCTCGGCGATCGCGTAGCCCATCTTGCCGGAGCTCAGGTTGGTGATGCCGCGCACGGTGTCGATCGCCTCGAAGGTAGGGCCGGCGGTCACCAGCACCTTGCGCCCGGCGAGGCGCTTGGGCGCGAAGAAGGCGAGCATCGCCTGCAGGAGCTCCTCGGGCTCGAGCATGCGGCCCATGCCGACTTCTCCGCACGCCTGGTCGCCCGCGGCGGGGCCGAGGATCGCGACGCCGTCGGCGCGCAGTTGCGCGACGTTACGCTGCGTGGACGCGTTCTCCCACATCTCGACGTTCATCGCCGGTGCCAGCAGCAACGGGCAGCTACGCGCGACGCACGCGGTCGAGAGGAGATCGTCGGCGATGCCGTGCGCGACCTTGGCGATGAAGTCCGCGGTGGCGGGCGCCACGAGGATCGCGTCCACGCCGCGCGACAGCTCGATGTGCGCCATGCCGTTGGCGATGTCCGTATCCCAGAGGCTGGTCGCCACCGGCTTGCCGGTGAGCGCCTGGAAGGTCGCCGCGCCGACGAAGCGCGTGGCCGATTCGGTCATCGCAACGCGCACGTCGACGTTATTCCTTTGCAGGAGCCGAGCGAGCTCGGCCGCCTTGTAGGCGGCGATGCCGGCGGTGATACCGAGCAACAGGCGACGAGTCAAGACCTTGTCCATCAACACATTTTACTCACGTCCGAGGTTTGCATGTCGATGGCCGGCTGGCCGCTCTCGGAGCGGCCGCGCGAGCGATTGCGCTCCCAGGGAGCCGCGGCGCTCTCGGATGCGGAGCTCGTCGCGCTTTTCCTCGGCACGGGGATGCGCGGCAAGAGCGCCATCGACCTGGCCCGAGAGCTATTGGCCCGCTTCGGCCGCGTTTCGCGCCTGCTTTCCGCCGCGCAGGGCGAACTCGACGCGGTGCCGGGAGTAGGGGCGGCGCGTTGCGCGCGGATCGGCGCGGTGATGGAGCTCGCGCGCCGCGCGCTCGCCGAGGAGATGAAGTCGCGCGACAGCCTCGCCTCGCCCGCAGCGGTGCGCGGCTACCTGCGGCTGCGCATGCAGGATCTCGGGCATGAATGCTTCTACTGCGTGTTCCTCGACGCGCAGAATCGCGTCATCGTGGCCGAGGAGCTCTTCCGCGGCACGCTCACGCAGACCAGCGTCTATCCGCGCGAAGTGGTGAAGCACGCGCTCGCGCACAACGCCGCCGCGGTGATCCTCGCGCACAACCACCCGTCGGGCGTGGCGGAGCCGAGCTTCCAGGACCAGGCGCTCACGCGCACCCTGGCTGAGGCGCTCGGGCTGGTCGACATCAAGGTTCTCGACCACTTCATCGTCGCGCCCGGGGCGTGCCTTTCCTTCGCCGAGCGGGGGCTTCTCTAGGGCGGGCTAAAAAGCCAATGAAATCAGGTTGAAAGAAGCGGTTTGGATCGGCTATAATGTCGAGCTTTACTGATCCGTCTCTACCTAGCGAGAAACCCATGTCGCGCGTTTGCCAAGTCACCGGGAAGGCCCCCCGAGCCGGACACCACGTGTCCCACGCCAACAACAAGACCAAGCGGCGCTACCTGCCGAACCTGCAGTACCGCCGGTTCTGGCTCGAGAGCGAAGGCCGCTGGGTGAAGATGCGCCTCACGAGCGCGGGCCTGCGCCTGATCGACAAGAAGGGCCTCGAAGTGATCGTGGCCGAGATGCGCGCCCGCGGCGTGCAGATCTAGAGGAGCCCGACATGCGCGAAAAGATCAAGCTCGAATCCTCCGCCGGCACGGGGCACTTCTACACGACTACCAAGAACAAGAGGACCATGCCCGACAAGCTCGAGATCAAGAAGTACGATCCCGTGGCTCGGAAGCATGTCGTTTACAAGGAAGGCAAGATGAAGTGACGCACCGCGTGCGGCACAAAAGAAAAGCCCCGCCGAAGCGGGGCTTTTTCATGGTGTCGCGGCCGCGGCTAACGGGCCGGCTGCAGGCCGTTCGAGACGGCGAGGCGGCCGATTTCCCTTCCCATCCGCTCGCCGACCTCGGTTGAGTTGCGGTAATGGATGCCGCCCCAGACGCGGGCATTGTCGACCTCCTTGACATAGTCGGCGATGCGATCCCAACGGCGGGTGACGCCGGGCGCCGTGGGGCTCGTCATTTCGATCGGACCCACACGGCCCACACCGAACTCGGATTCGAGCACCGCGGCGACGGCGCCGGCGCTGATGCAATGCGCGCACGGATACTCAGGATGCATCGGTGTGTCGACCAACGGGACCCAGCTCGGTTCGGGCGCGGTGGCGTCGTTGCCGTCGCTGTCGCCGTTGCGGATCGCCGTGACCGGGCGCCAGAAATTGAAGGCGTACTTGGCGTCGAATACGGCGACGAAAGCGTCGGTGGCCGCCATGTTGACGAGCGCAAAGAGCCTCGCGTTCTCGAGCAGGCTTCGCGGCTGCGCTGCCGCGAGCGAGCGCACGATCGGGTTCCACGTCACCACGCCGACGGCGGTCCAGAACCGGGCGACCTCGGTCTGCTCGGGAGTGCGCTGCGCGCTGGTCTTCGCCCCGATTGCCCTGATTTCATTGTAGTCGCGCGCCCAGAGCGCGCTCGTCAGGGCCGGGGGGGCCTCCGGCCGGAGCTGCGACGGGGATCCCATGAACCAGGGCCGTACCTCGCGCCAGTCGTGGCTGACGGGAAGCGCGGTTGAGACGTAGACGCCCGGCGACGTGACGGGCTTGTACACATTCGGGGCTCCTACGCCGTCGTGGACTCGCATCGCGACACATTCATTGCCGGCCTGCTCGCCGAGGGCGACGCCGGCCTCGATGCCGCGCTCGCCCGAGGCCTTTTGCAGGGACGCGGCATAGGCTTTCTCGAGCGCGTCACGTTGTTCGGGAAAGAGTTTCAGAAGCACCGCCCGGGCAGCGGCCGCCGCCGCTGCGTTCGCGGATGCGCCCGCGGGCGCGCGGCCGTCGAAGCCGTGGCTCGCGTAACGTCGATCGATTGCGTTGACGGCGTTGAAAATGGCGACGTGAACCATCGCCATGGTGCGGGCGCCTTCGGGGGGAGGCTGGCGAGCCGCGAGGACGCTCGCGACACCGGTCTCGTTCCAATCCATCACGGCGTCGGCCAAGGAGATCGCGGGCAGGGTGAGAAGCGCAGCGGCCAGGAACAAGTTGCGAGGTGATCCCATGGTTACCTCCCGTGGGGTTGACGATCAGGGGCCGACGATGCGCCTTGGGCTTGGAAGCCGTCCAGTTCAGAAAATGAACTTGCGGCACCGGCGGGCCGAGCCTAAGGTGGCAGCATGAAAGGCGGAGGGTTCGGCCAATTTTGCCCGGTGGCTGTGGCGTGCGAGGTCTTCGCCGAGCGCTGGACGCCCATCATCCTGCGCGAGCTGCTGGCGGGCAGTCACCGCTTCAACGAGATCCACCGCTGCATCCCGCTCATGTCGCGCGCGTTGCTCGCGCGGCGGCTGCGCGACCTCGAGGCTGCCGGCGTCGTCACCGTCGAGTCCGGCGCGAACGCCAAGGGCCGTGAATACCATCTGACCGACTCGGGTAGGGAATTCCGCGCCGCGCTGGACGCTCTCGGCACCTGGGGCCAGCGCTGGACGATCCGGGTCCAGCCAAAGAACCTGGACGCGGGCCTGCTGATGTGGAACGTGCGCCGGCGCATCGCGAAGGACAAGTTGCCGGAACAGCGGGTGGTTGCGCATTTCAATTACACCGGCTTCCCCGCCTCGTATCGCGGCCCGAGGAAGTTCTGGCTGATCCTCGAGCGCTCGGACGTCGACGTGTGCCTCAGCGATCCGGGCTACGAGGTCGATCTCTACATCGACGCGGACATCGGCGCCATGGCGAGCGTGTGGCTCGGCGACCTCGCGTTCGCGGAAGCCGTTCGCGCGAGGAAAATCAGGCTCGCCGGGATGCGGCAGTTGGTGAAGCAGTTCCCCTCCTGGTTGCTGCTCAGCCACTTCGCGCCGGTGCCGCGGGCGGCTTGAGAGGCGATGAAAAAGCCCCGCCTCGGCGGGGCTTTTTCATTGCTGCGAGCCATCGCTACTTTTGCTTCGCGATGATCTCGTCCTTGATGCCGTCGTAGACCTTCTGCGTGAGGACCTTCTTGTGCACGAGGTCGTCCTTGCCCTTGTAGGGGCGGTGCTTGACGATCGCCTTGGCGCGCACTTCGCCGATGCCCTTGAGCGTCGCGAGGTCTTTCTCCGAAGCCGAGTTGATGTCCATCGGCTCCTTCTTGGCGTCGGCCTTCGGCGCGTCCTTCTTGGCGTCGGCTTTCGGGGCGTCTTTCTTGGCGTCGGGGGCCTTCGTGGCCTCGGCCTTCGGCGCATCCTTCTTGGCGTCCTTGGCCGCGGGGGCCTGGGCGAACGCGATCCCGATCGAGGCGACGGCCGCGATCAGCAGGGCGAGAAATCTCTTCATTGTTGCAATCCTCCTCAAGGTTGATGGAAAAGGGCGCATCCCAGGGCCCGGGCGGCTTAACGGCCGGCACAGTTTAACCGTTGACGCCGAAATGAAAAGCCCCGCCGGAGCGGGGCTGGAAACCGGGTCCCCGCCTGCGCGAGGATGACCCGCCGACGGCAGGCGCCGGCTAGGCGTAGCAGCGCAGACGCCTGGAGAAGTCGACCAGCTGCGGGACGTTGCTTTGCTCGGCGCGCTCGCACCACTCGCGCAGCTGGAGCACCAGTTGCTCGCTGGTCAGGGTCGAGCGCTGCCACACGCGCGCCAGCTCCTGGCGCATCGACCAGGTGATCTTGAGGATCGGGCTCGAGGCCAGCACGCGGTCGACCTTCTCGCGATGCATTTCGGGCAGCTCGGAGGCGTCGTTGTGCAGCCAGTGGCGGATCGCTTTCAGCGCGGTGCTGTCGTGGCCGCGCTCGCGCAGGGCCACGAACTCGTCGGCGCAGGTGCCTTTCATCGACTTCGCGTATGCCGCGAGGACCTCGAAGCGATGCGCGATGACCGCCTGCAGCGTCTGCGCGTCGACCTCCCACTTGGCGGGATCGAGCTTCACCGGGGGCGCGGTCTTGCGCACCGTGGCGAGGCCCATGGAGGCGAGGATTTGGATATAGAGCCAGCCGAGGTCGAACTCGTACCAGCGGATCGAGAACTTGGCCGACGTGGGATAGGCGTGGTGGTTGTTGTGCAGCTCCTCGCCGCCGATCCACGCGGCGATGGGGGTGATGTTGGTGCTGGCGTCCTCGGTCACGAAGTTGCGATAGCCCGACCAGTGGCCGACGCCGTTGATGACACCCGCGGCCCAGAACGGGATCCAGCCGAGCTGGATGCCGTACATGAGCATCCCCGGCACGACGCCGAAGAGCGCGATGTCGATCGCCGCGAGGAGCACGATCCCCCACTTGTTGAGCGGGGTATAGACGTTGCGCTCCATCCAGTCGTCCGGCGTGCCCTGGCCGTAGCGCTCCATGGTCTCGGGCTTGTGCGACTCCTTCACGTAGAGCACGACTCCGGTGAAGAGCACCTTGTTGATGCCGAGGATCTGCGGGCTGTGCGGGTCTTCCTCGGTCTCGCACTTCGCGTGGTGCTTGCGATGGATCGCGGCCCATTCCTTCGTGATCATGCCCGTGGTCATCCACAGCCAGAAGCGGAAGAAATGGCTCACGATCGGATGCACATCGAGCGCCCGGTGGGCCTGGCAGCGGTGCAGGTAGACCGTGACGCCGGCGATCGTGATCTGGACGAGGACGAGGAGGACGAGCAGGTCGCCCCACCAGGGGAGATTCAGGAGCCCGCTGAACATGGATTGGCAGCCTTTTGTGGGAGCCCGTGAGACACGGAGCCAGGCTCTATATGGGGGTATTTGGCGGGATTGTAGCCTACCGGACACTCGGTGGGGCGCCAAACTGCGCGCCAGAGCCTAACCTGCTGAATGCACGCTGGAAATTCCCGTTTCAGGCGTAGCCAGAAGGTGCACTTCGCGGTGCGGATACGGGATCTCTATGGCGGCGCTCCGATAGGCCTTCAGCACGTCCTTGAGGAGGTCGCTCCTGAGCTCGCCCTCGCCCACCACCGGATCGTCGATCCACACCGTGAGCTCGAGCTCGACGCCGCGCTCTGTGAGGCCCTTCACGCGCGCCATGGCAGCCGGCTCGGCGATGACTCGCGACTGGCGGCGCGCCGCCTCCGCCAGGATCGCGCAAGCGCGCTCGATGTCGCTCTCGTAGGACACGGTGACCGCGAGCACCATCGAGATCCTCGGGTCGCTGTAGGTATGGTGGCTCACGATCTCGGTGATCATCTTCTCGTTGGGGATGATCGCTTCCACCCCGTCGGAGCCCTTGATCACCGTGTAGCGCGACTCGATCGCCTTTACCTCGCCGCGCCGGTTGTCCACCGTGACCACGTCGCCGATGCGCAAGCTCCGGTCGAGCAGCACGATGAAGCCGCTCACGTAGTTGGCCGCGACCTTCTGCAGGCCGAAGCCCAGGCCCACACCGAGCGCGCCGCTGAAGATCGAGAGCGTCGTGATATCGATGCCGGCGAGCGGCAGGGCGATGAAGAGGCCGACGAGGAGGGCCACGATGCGCACCGTCTTCGAAATCACGACGCGCGTGGTGATCTCGATCGACTCGGCGGCGAGGACGCGGCTCTCGGCGACGCGCGACACCCACAGGGCCAGCGTCACGCCGAGGAATATCGCCCCGGCCCCCTTCAGGATGTCGAGCAGCGTGACTTCGTTGCGGCCCTTGCCGAGCTCGAAGCCGTGCGAGTCGAGCGCATGCAGCACTTCGGGCAGCAGCCCGGTGAGGTGTAGGGCGACCGCGATCCATGCGACCCAGTACGCGGCGCGGATCACCGATTGCTGCAGCCCGCCTTCCGGGATCACGTGGCCGAGGACGTAGACGGCGAGGCGGATGCCGGTGTAGGCGACTAGCAGCGAGACGGCGATGTCGACGACGGCGGTGTCGTAGCGCCCGGCGAGCATGTTGGCGCCGGTCCACGCGACGGCGAGCGCAAGCAACGGGAACGCGAGCCGCTCGAAGCCTCCCTTGCCGAACTTCCATCGCGGGTTCGCCTCGACGCGTCCGCGCAGCGCGCGCGCGACGAGCCATCCGGTGGCCAGCGAGATCGCGATGACGCCGGCCTCGAGCAGCCAGTCGGTGGCGGTGGTGCGTCCCGCGATCGCCTCGGCGACGCGCGCCGCGGGGGAGAGGTCGAAATCGAATGTCATCGGGGTCACATTCTCCGCGATCTTCGACTTCGCCGCGCGCCGGAAGTTGTCGCGCCGCTCACGGCTTGGCGGCGCGTTCCATCACCGCGGCGAAGAAGCCGTCGGTATCGTGAAGATGGGGCAGGAGCCTCAAGTAGCGGCCCTGCCCCGGGATGGAAATGCCCTGGCGCTTTAGCACGTCGGCCGCCGGCACGACGGCGAATTCCGGGTTTGCCGCGAGGAACTCCTCGACGATTCCCTCGTTCTCCTCGGTGAGCAGGCTGCAGGTGCCGTACACGAGGCGACCGCCCGGCTTCACCAGCGAAGCCGCGGCGGCGAGGATCGAGCGCTGCTTGGCGTTCAACTCGGCGAGGCCCGCCACGCTCTGGCGCGCCTTCAGGTCCGGATTGCGGCGCAGCGTCCCCAAGCCGGTGCATGGGGCATCGACCAGGACCCGATCGATCTTGCCTCGCAGGCGTTTCACCTTGGCGTCGTTCTCGCCCGAGATTCGCTGCGGGAAGACGTTGGACAGCCCCGAACGCTTCAGGCGCGGGACGAAATTCGCAAGCCGCTTGTCGGAAACGTCGAAGGCATAGAGCCGCCCCGTGGAGCTCATCGCGGCGCCGAGCTGCAGCGTCTTGCCGCCGGCGCCGGCGCAGAAGTCGACCACCATCTCGCCACGCCGCGGCTCGACCAGGAAGCCAAGGACCTGGCTGCCTTCGTCCTGAACTTCGATGGCGCCGTCGAGGAACATCGGATGGCGGTTGAGCGCCGGCTTTTCGCGCAGGCGCACGCCGAGGGGCGAAAACGGAGTGGCGGTGGCGGCGATCTCGTCGAACTCGAAGCGCTCGAGCACCGCCTGTCGCGGCGCCTTGAGGGCGTTCACCCGCAGGTCGAGCGGCGCGGGCTGCTGCAGGCCGCGGGCGAGAACGAGGAGCGCCGCGTCGTCCATCGTGCGACGCAGGCGCTCGATGACCCAGTCGGGAAGGTCGGCGCGCAGCTCGAGCGGCAAGGCGTCGAGATCCTGCGCCTTGAGCGTCGCGAGCCACGACTTCTCGTCGCCGCGTAGCGCCGATTCGATCTGCGAGAGCCCGATTCCCTGCACCTTCACCAGGGTCGCGAGCGCGATTTCGCGTGGCGTCGCCCTGGGCGTGACGTGCTCGAGCATGCGCCGGCGGCGCAGCGCCGCGTACACCGTGTCGGCGACCAACGCGCGGTCGCGTGGACCGAGGCTGCGGTTGTCGCGGAAGAACTGCTTGAGTTGCTGGTCGGCGGGCGCGCGCGCCGGCAGCACGACGATGAGGGCGTGGACGATGGCGTCGAGCTGCGCGCGAGCGAGGGCCAGGATGGCCTCCTCAGCGCGACGTCATGTCGGTGGCCGACTGCTCGACCACCAGGCGGTTGCGTGCCACCGGGTAGCGCAGCTTCACGGGGAGGTAGTGCTGGTCGATGCCGAGCCACACGTCGACGACCTGCTGGTCGTCGGGATCGACATGGCGCAGGTGCAGCGCCTTCAGGCGCCCCAGCGGGATCTCGATTTCCTCGACGCCCAGGACCTTGAGCTTGAAGTTGTAGAGCCGGCGCTGGGTGTACACCTTGAGGTCGTACGACTCGCCCGAGGGCGGCACGTGCGCCATCTGGAAGATCATCGAGAGCCAGTCGACGGTGTTGTCGGCGAGCTCGGCGCTCCTGCGGCTGTCGCCGCGCTCGAAAGTGACGCGGTGGCCCCGCCAGTCGAATTCGAGGCCCTCGGGCGTGGCCCCGGGGCGGCTCTCGACGAAGCGCGTGGGGCGCAATCCTTCGGCGGTCACCGTGCCGCGGCTCTCCTGGACGATGCGTCCCTCGAGGAAGAGCGCGAAGAAGCCCACGGCCTCGCCTTCGCCGGTGATGCGATAGCTGTCGCCGTCGCGCGACCATTCGTAGACCGCGCGTCCCTTGGCGAACGCCGAATCGAGCGCGTAGCTGATCGACACCGTCGCGGGCAGCGCCGCGACCGGAAACTTCGGGGCTTCGAGGGCAGCGACGCGACTCGCGGGAGCGGCGAGCGCGACGGCCTCCGGCTTCGCTTGGGCCGGCGTGACGTCGCGCACGGGCGAGATCGCAGCGGCGGCGACGATCTCGGGGAGCGGTTCGAGATCGGATGGGGCTTCGAGGGGCGTCGCGTCGATCCGCGGCACCGGGCGCGCGCGGCGCGCCGGTTTCGGCGCGGGCACGGAGTTGGCGGACGGAGCCGGCGCATCCCCCGCCTCGAGGCTCGCCGAGTAGGCGACGGCGTCTTCCTCCTCGATTCCCCCCGGGCGCCCCGGCACGCCGACGAACACCGCCGCGTGCAGCGCCGCGGAGGCCACGAGCGCGAGCATCACGATGCGATAGCGTTCGAAGAAGGCGCGGGCGCGGCTCATGTCGTCAGCGCGCCTTGAGCTCGAGCAGGTCCTGCTCGAGGCGCAGCGACCGCGGCTCGTCGAAGACGACGCGAACGGGAAAGTTGAAGCGGTCCTTGGCGAGCCAGACTTCGGCGCGGGTCTGCTTCGCGTCCGTGACCACGCGTTCGTAATGGCGCGTCTGGAATTCGCCGGCCGGAGTGGCGAGCTTCACTTCCTCGACGAGGCGATAGGTATAGAACTCGATCTTGCGCGCGGTCGCCATCGGCATGACCACCCGGTCGCCGTAGCTGGGAAGGTTCATGAACTGGTACATGACCGAAATGCGGTCCTGGGTCTCGCGCGGCAGCGTCGTCTGCGTGCCTTCGCCGTGCATCGTGGTGTGCATCACGCCCTTGTCCCAGTCGAAGGTCGACTTGATGTCGCGCTTCGAATCCCTGGCGCGCCGCTGGCTGAACTCGAGGGGCTGCAGGCCGGTGGTGACGAAGCGTCCGCTGCTCTCGAGGGTGAGCTGGTCGTCGAGCAGCACCTTGAGCGGGCCTTCGGAGCGCGTCACGCTCTGGATGGTGTACGCGTCCCCCTTGCGCTGGAAGACCTCGCTGATGTGCCCGATGGTCACGCCGCTGGTCGTCAAGCGGTATTCGGCCGCGATCTCCAGCGGCGCGGCGAAGGCCGGGGCCGAGGCGAGCAGCCAAATGGCGGCGAGGCGCCTCATGACGGGTTCCGTGGGGAAACCATGCTGTCGGTGCCGACGCCGGCGCCTCGCACTCGGACAAGCGCCCCGGCGCCGAAATCGACACGTCCTTCGACGAACCAGCGCACGGCCTGCGGATAGATGCGGTGCTCGACACCGAGAACGCGCTCGGCGAGCGACTCCTCGGTGTCTTCCTGCAGCACCGGCACGGCGCCCTGGATCACGATCGGGCCGTCATCGAGCGCGGGAGTGACCACATGAACCGTGGCGCCGTGGACCTTCACGCCCGCTTCGAGCACGCGCCGGTGGGTGTGCAAACCGGGAAACGACGGCAACAGCGACGGATGGATGTTGAGGATGCGTCGCGGAAAGCGCTGGATGAAGGCCGCCGTGAAGATGCGCATGAATCCGGCGAGCAGCACCAGGTCGGGTGCGTGGGACTCCACCTCCGCGGCGAGCGCGGCGTCGAATGCCTCGCGCGTGGCGAACGTCCGGTGATCGAGCACGCGAGTGGCGAATCCCTCGCGCTCCGCCCACTCGAGGCCCTCGGCGCCCGGCCGGTTGGAGACGACCGCGCGAACCTCCAGGCCGGTGCGCGCCTCGACGAGCGCCCTCAGGTTGCTGCCGCGCCCGGAGATGAGGACGACCGCGGAGGTCACGGCCTCAGACGACCGTCGTCTGCGGACCGTCGCTCTCGCGCTCCACGATCGAGCCGATCTCGAAGGCCTGCGCGCCGTGGCTCGCGAGGAGTTCGATCGCCGCGCCCACGTCGCCGGGCGCCAGCACCGCCACCATGCCGATGCCGCAGTTGAACGTGCGATGCATCTCGGCGTCGTCGATCTGGCCGCGGCGTTGCAGCCAATCGAAGATCGGCAGCCGCGGCCAGCTGGCGCGCTCGAGTCGCGCGCACAGGCCCTGCGGCAGGATACGCGGGATGTTCTCGATGAGACCTCCGCCCGTGATATGGGCGATGCCCTTGATCTGGACCTTGGCGAGCGTGGCGAGCATCGGTTTCACGTAGATGCGCGTCGGCTCGAGGAGCGTCTCGCCGAGCGTGCGCTTGTCGTCGAAGGGCTCGTAGATGTCGGCGCCGCTCACGGCGATCACCTTGCGCACCAGCGAGTAGCCGTTCGAATGCGGGCCGCTCGAGGCGAGGCCGATGATGCGATCGCCATTGGCGATTCGCGAGCCGTCGATGATCTTAGACTTCTCCACCAGTCCCACCGCGAAGCCGGCGAGGTCGTACTCGTTCGGGTCGTACATGCCCGGCATCTCGGCCGTCTCGCCGCCGATGAGGGAGCAATTGGCCATCTCGCAGCCGTCCGCAACGCCCTTCACCACGGATTCGGCGACGCCCACGTCGAGCTTGCCGCACGCGAAGTAGTCGAGGAAGAAGACCGGCTCGGCACCCGAGACGAGGATGTCGTTCACGCTCATCGCCACCAGGTCGATGCCGATGCTGTCGTGCTTCTTCAGCCGGAACGCGAGCTTGAGCTTGGTGCCCACGCCGTCGGTGCCGGCGACCATGACGGGGTTCTTGTACTTTTTCGAGACCTCGACCAGCGCTCCGAAGCCGCCGATGCCGCCGAGCACCTCGGGACGCAGCGTGCGCTTGGCCAGCGGCACGATGCGCTCGACCAGCGCGTCGCCTGCGTCGATGTCGACGCCGGCGTCGCGGTAGGTGATCGAGCCGACTTTGGTGGCCACGGGGCGATCCTGCGGGGGTTCAAGAGGCGAAATTCTATCGCATCCCGGGGTGTCGCCCCCCTTTCCTTACGACTGTAAGGCGCCGCCTTTTGCTATTTCGGCAGGTCGAAGAGGAATTCGGCGCAGAACACCCGGTTTGCCGACGAGCGCTCCGCGGCCGCGGGGAAGGTCCAGCGCTTGAGCGCCTGTTCGGCGGCGAGCGCGAATTGGCCGAGTTCGGTTTCCCTCTCCCGCGGCAGCGTCCCCGGAACCAGCGCGCCGCCCTGGGCGAGGTTGACGGCGACCGGCGGGCGGCGGGGATACGCCTTCGCGCCCACCGCGACCACGTTGCCGGCCGGGTCGACGTCCGCCCGAGCGTACGCCCGGGCCTCGATGGCGCGAATCTGCATCGCCCCCGGATAGTTGGGACGCAGCATGCGCACGGGCTTGAGGGCCGGGGGCGCTGGGCGAGCAAGCGCGATCTGCGTGACGAAGATCCGCGGCTGCCCCGCGTCGATCTCGAACTCGACGCGCGTCGTGACCGCCCTGCCGTCCGGCTGGCAGTCGGGTCCGGGAGCGGGAGTGAACTGCCAGAACGGCACGACTTCGCGCAGCGACGCGACGAAGGCCTCGGACGCCCCTGCCCGGGGCTTGTAGCTCACCCCTGAGAGCCTTCCCGATCCCTCGACCACGCCCTCGATGTCGACCGCGCCCGTCGCACGGTTCTTGAGGGCCTCGGGCGGGTACTCCGGCCGCACGATCCGGGACACCTTGCCCCAGTGCTCGGGTTGCTCGACGAACACGGTGCCCTGGGCGCTCGCTTCGAGGCCCGCCATGGAAACCAGCAGCGCAAACAACATCAGGCTTTGCCTACGCATCTCCGCTCCCCCGAAAGGTAGGAAGGTACTGTTTCGCGAACTCGAGCATGCGCTCGATCGGGACTTTGGCGCGGCGCCCGATCTCGGGATCGACGACGACCTCATGCCCCGGCGCACCCTCGAGGGTCTCGATGAGGTTGTCGAGCCCGTTCATCGCCATCCACGGGCAATGCGCGCAGCTCTGGCAGGTGGCGCCCTTGCCGGCGGTGGGCGCCTCGATGAAGGTCACGCCCGGAAGGCGCTTGCGCATCTGGTGGATGATGCCGCCGTCGGTGGCGACGATGTATTCGCGCGCCCCGAGGCGCTCGGCGGCCTGGATGATGCCCGTGGTCGAGCCCACGGCGTCGGCGAGCGCGATCACGCCGCGCGGCGATTCCGGGTGCACCAGCACCTTGGCCTGCGGGTGCAAAGCCTTGAGCTCCTCGAGCTGCTGCGCCTTGAACTCGTCGTGGACCACGCACGAGGCGTTCCACATCAGCATGTCGGCGCCGGTGACGCGCTGCACGTAGTCGCCCAGGTGCTTGTCGGGCGCCCACAGGATCTTCTTCCCCTGGGCGTGGAGGTGCCCGACGATCTTCTCCGCGATCGACGAGGTCACCATCCAGTCGGAACGCGCCTTCACCGCGGCGCTGGTGTTCGCGTACACCACGACCACGCGGTCGGGGTGCGCGTCGCAGAAGGCCGAGAACTCGTCGATCGGAGTGGCGAGGTCGAGCGAGCACTCGGCCTGGAGGTCGGGCATGAGCACGCGCTTCTCGGGATTCAATATCTTCGCGGTCTCGCCCATGAAGCGCACGCCCGCCACCACGATGGTCTTCGCCGCGTGCTCGTGGCCGAAGCGCGCCATCTCGAGCGAGTCGGAGACCGTGCCGCCGCTCGCCTGCGCGAGGTCCTGCAGGTCGGGATGGACGTAGTAGTGCGCCACCAGCACGGCGTCGCGCGACTTGAGCAGCTCGCGGGCGCGCGCGATGAGCCGCGGCCTTTCCGCGGGACTCACCGGGCGGGGAGGCTTCGCCGGCGCAAGGCCGGAGTGACCGTCGAAGCGCTCGAAACGGATCTGGATAGGGGTCGCGACGGCCATGATGCGATCTTAAGGCAGTTTTCCCATGCTAAGATTCCGCGCGTTCGTGCAGTTCGAAACGGAACTCGCGCCCGGGCCAAGCCGACCGACGGAATTCTCCGAGGCGGCGCAGGCCCCGTGGAAGGCCCATGAGGCAGCTGCTCCTCGATTTCACCCGCGCTCCCGCGCCCACCTTCGAAAACTTCGTTTCCGGCGGCAACGCCGAGGCTGCCTCGGCGCTCGAGGCCGCGGCGCGCGGCGAGGGCCCCGAGCGTGTCCTCTATGTGTGGGGCGAACACGGCGCCGGCAAGACCCACCTGCTCAAGTCCTTTGCAAACGCCGGGTCGGTGCGCGGCGCCCGTTACCTGCACGCGGCCGAGCTCGAGCCCGGCAACGCGCCCCCAGTGCTCGCCGTCGACGTGATCGAGGAGCTCTCCGAGGGCGCGCAGGTCGCGCTCTTCAACGCCTTCAACGAGCATGCCTTCATATGCCTGGTGGTGGCGGCGCGCGCCGCGCCGCGCGACGTTCGGCTGCGTCGCGACCTCGCGACGCGGCTCGCGACGGGCCTCACCTATCGCATTGCCGCGCTCAGCGACGAAGAGAAGCGCGCGGCGCTCGCCGCGCACGCGCGCTCCCGCGGCTTCGCGCTGGGCGACGAGGTCGCCTCCTACCTGCTCACCCATGCGCGCCGCGACATGGGCTCGCTCATCGCCGCGCTCGATTCGCTCGACCGCTATTCCCTCGAGACAGGGCGAGCAATCACCGTTCCGCTGCTGAAGGACGCACTGCAGATGAACCTGCCGCACGAAGGCGCGGGAGCGTGAAGCTCGCGCTCTTCGACCTCGACAACACGCTGCTCGACGGCGACAGCGACCATGCCTGGGCGCAGTTCCTCATCGAGGAAGGCGTGCTGCATCCCGGCGAGTACCACGCCCGCAACGAGTGGTTCTACGAGCGCTACAAGGAGGGCACGCTCGACATCCACGAATTCCTCGACTTCCAGCTCGCCCCGATCGCGCGGCGCCCGCGCGAGCAGCTCGACCGCTGGCACCGCGACTTCATGCTGCGCAAGGTCCGGCCGATGATCCTGCCGCGCGCGCCCGAGCTGATCGCGCGGCACGCGGGAGGGCTCAGCGCCATCGTCACCGCGACCAACCGCTTCATCACGGCGCCCATCGCGGCCGAGCTGGGCGTGGCGAACCTCATCGCGACCGACATAGAGGAGGTCGACGGCGTCTTCACCGGCAAGGCGCGCGGCACGCCCAACTTCCGCGAGGGCAAGGTCGAGCGGGTGAACGAATGGCTCGCCGCGCGCGGGCACGGCCTCGGCGACTACGAAAGCTGGTTCTACAGCGATTCCCTCAACGACCTGCCGCTGCTCGAGCGCGTGACCCATCCGGTCGCGGTCGATCCCGACGCCACGCTGCGCGCGCACGCCGCCGGCCGCGGCTGGCCCATCATCAGCCTTCGCGATGGCTGACCACCCTTCCCGGCCCCCGGACATGATCCGCAAATACATCGACAAGCTTTTCGGGCGGCGCGAGCGCGTGACGCACAAGGACGCGCGTCCCGTGATCTACGGCAAGGACAAGCACGCGATCCGGCGCGAGTCGATCAGCCGCTGCGCGCGACGCACCTGCGAGGAGCTGCAGCGCGCCGGCTTCGCCGCGTTCGTGGTCGGCGGCGCGGCGCGCGACCTGCTGCTCGGCATCACGCCCAAGGACTTCGACATCGCGACCAGCGCCACCCCGGAGGAGGTGCGCTCGGTCTTCAGGCGCTCGCGCATCATCGGCCGGCGCTTCCGGATCGTGCACGTGCTATGCGGGCCGGAGACGGTGGAGGTCTCCACGTTCCGGGCGCACTTCACGCGCGAGCCCGACGCCGAGCGTGTCGACGAGCACGGCCGTATGCTTTCCGACAACGTGTTCGGCACCCAGGCCGAGGACGCGCTGCGCCGCGACTTCACCGTGAACGCGCTCTTCTACGACCCGGTGAGCGAGGAGGTCTGGGACTACGTGCACGGCATGAAGGACCTCGCGGCGCGCAAGCTCGTCATGATCGGCGATCCGCCGGCGCGCTACCGCGAGGACCCGGTGCGGATGCTGCGCGCCGCGCGCCTCGCCGCCAAGCTCGGCCTCGAGATCGAGGCGAAGACGCGCGAGCCCATCCGCTCGATGCGCCACCTGCTCGAGAACGTGCCGCAGGCGCGGCTCTTCGAGGAGATCCTCAAGCTGCTGATGTCTGGCAATGCTGTCGAGTGCATCCGGTTGCTGCGCGAGCTTGAGCTGCACCACGGCCTGCTGCCGCTCCTCGACATCGCGCTCGACGACCCCGAGGCGGGCCCCTTCGCGCTGGCGGCGCTGCGCGCCACCGACGAGCGCCTCGCGCAGGGCAAGCCGGTGTCGCCGGCGTTCCTGCTGGCCGCGCTGCTCTGGGGCCAGGTGGAGCGGAACCTGCGCGTCTTCGAGGCGAAGGGGCAGCCGACCGTCCCCGCGCTGCACGCGGCGATGCACGAGGCGCTCGACGTGCAACGCGACTCGCTCGCGATCCCGAAGCGTTTCGACGCGACCATGAAGGAGCTGTGGCTGATGCAGCCGCGCTTCCTGCAGCGCGGCGGCCAGCGGCCGTATCGCCTCCTCGAGCATCCGCGCTTCCGCGCGGCCTACGATTTCTTCGCGCTGCGCGCGGCCTCCGCCAATGCGCCGCAGGAAGCGGCGAAGTGGTGGGAGCGCTTCCAGGACGCGGGGCCCGACGAGCGCGAACGCATGCTGGTGGCCGACGAGACCGGGCCGAAGAAGAAGCGCCGGCGCCGGCGCGGGCGGCACAAGGGGCCCGAGGGGGCCACGGGAACCGAGGGCGAGCCGTGAGCGACGCGGTGCGCGCGGCGATCGCGCTCGGATCGAACATCGACGATCCCGAGGCGCAGGTGCGCCGGGCGTTCGACGAGATCGCCGCGCTGCCCGGCACACGCCTCGCCGCGCGCTCGCCGCTCTACCGCACCGCGCCAGTCGGATACCTCCAGCAACCCGATTTCGTGAACGCCTGCGCGTTGGTCGAGACCACGCTCGCGCCGCGCGCGCTGCTCGAGGCCCTGCTCGCGATCGAGCAGCGCCATGGCCGCAGCCGCTCGATACCCAACGGCCCGCGCACGCTCGACCTCGACATCGTCCTCTACGGCGAGCGCACGATCGCCGAGCCGGGCCTGACCGTGCCGCACCCGCGCGCGCACGAACGCGCCTTCGTGCTCAAGCCGCTGCTCGACGTCTGGCCCGACGCCGTGATCCCGGGCAAGGGTCGCGCGGCCGATCTCGCACCATGAAGCACCGCTACCTGGTCGTCGAGGGTCCCATCGGCTGCGGCAAGACAAGCCTCGCCAACCGCCTCGCGCAGCGTCTCGGCGCGACGACGCTCCTCGAGGACTCGGACGCGAACCCGTTCCTCGACCGCTTCTATCAGGACATGCGCCGCTACGCCCTGCCCACGCAGCTGTTCTTCCTTTTCCAGCGCGTGGGCCAGCTCGAGGCACTGCGCCAACCCGACCTCTTCGCCAAGCCGACGATCGCCGACTTCTCTCTCGCCAAGGACCCGCTCTTCGCGCGCCTCACGCTCGACGATGCCGAATACCAGCTCTACAACCGAATTTTCGAGCACATGAAGCCCCAGGCGCCGGACCCGGACCTGGTGATCTACCTGCAGGCCTCGGTAGCCACGCTGGCCGCGCGCGTGAGGAAACGCGGCAAGCCGGCCGACATCGACGAGGACTACCTGCGGCGCCTCTCGGAGGCCTACACGACTTACTTCTACAATTACGCCGACAGCCCGCTGCTCATCGTGAACAGCGAGCGCCTCAATTTCGCCGAGGTGCCCGAGCACCTCGACCTGCTCGTCGAGCGCATCGAGGCGATGCGCGGCGGGCGCGAGTTCTTCAACAGGGCCTAGATGCCATGAGCGTCCAAGGCGCGGCCAAGCCCGCGCGCCTCACCGTCCCGAAGCTCCAGGAGCGCGCCCGCGCGGGCGAGAAGCTCGTAATGCTTACGTGCTACGACGCGAGCTTCGCGGCGATCTCCGACGAGGCGGGCGTCGACATGCTGCTGGTCGGAGACTCGCTTGGAATGGTGATCCAGGGGCACGATTCGACCCTGTCCGTGACCGTCGAGGAGACCGAATACCACGTGCGCTGCGTCGCGCGCGGCGCGAGCCGCGCCCTGGTGATCGCCGACATGCCCTTCGGCAGCTTCCAGGAGTCGCCGGCCCAGGCGGCGCGCAACTGCACGCGCATGCTCGCGGCGGGAGCGCAGATGGTGAAGCTCGAGGGCGGCGCGGTGATGGCCGAGACGACGCGTTTCCTCGTGCAGCGCGGCATCCCGGTGTGCGCGCACATCGGGCTCACGCCGCAATCGTTGAATACCCTCGGTGGCTATCGCGTGCAGGGACGCGAGGACGATGCCGCCGACCGGCTGGTCGCCGACGCCAAGGCGCTCGAGGAGGCGGGTGCGGCGATCGTTCTGATGGAGGCGATGCCCGCCGCGGTGGCGCGGCGCGTGACGCAGTCGCTTGGCGTTCCGACGATCGGCATCGGCGCGGGGCCGGACGTCTCGGGACAGGTCCTGGTCAACTACGACATGCTCGACATCTACCCGGGGCGCAAGGCGCGTTTCGTGCGCAACTTCATGGCGGGAGCCCCGTCGGTGAAGGCCGCTATCGAGGCGTACGTGAAGGCGGTGAAGGACAAGACCTACCCGGCGCCGGAACACGCGTTCTAGGATGGACCTGATCCATGGCGTCGACGAGCTTCGCAAGCGCCTCGCGCGCGAGCGCTCGGTCGCCCTCGCGCCGACGATGGGCAACCTGCACGCCGGGCACCTGTCGCTGGTCGACCTCGCCCGCGGCCGCGGCGGCTGCGTCGTCGCCTCGATCTTCGTGAACCGCCTGCAGTTCGAAGCGGGCGGCGACTTCGATCGCTACCCGCGCACGCTCGAGCACGATTGCGCGCTGCTCGAGCAAGCGGGATGCAGCGTGGTGTTCGCTCCCGACGAACGCGAGATGTATCCCGAGCCCCAGCAGGTCTTCGTCGCGCCGCCGCCGATCGGCGCGAGGCTCGAGGGCGAGTTCCGGCCGGGGCACTTCCAGGGCGTGACGACCGTGGTCGCGAAGCTCTTCAACATGGTCCGCCCGCACGCGGCCGTCTTCGGCAAGAAGGACTACCAGCAGTTGATGGTAATCCGCGCGATGGTGCGCCAGCTCGCCTTCGGCGTCGACATCGTCGCCGCCGAGACGGTGCGCGAGGCCGACGGCCTGGCGATGTCGTCGCGCAATGGCTACCTTTCGCGCGACGAGCGCGTCGAGGCGGCGCGCCTTAACCGCGACCTGCGGCGCGTGAAGGAAGGCGTCGAGCAAGACGGGTCCGACCCCGCCGCGGCTGCGAGCGCGGCGCAGGCCGACCTCGCGGCCGCGGGCTGGGCCGTCGATTACGTCGCGGTGCGACGTCGCGTCGACCTCGAGCCGCCGGGGATGGCGGAGCGCGAGCTGGTGGTGCTCGGCGCCGCGCGGATCGGCAAGACGCGGCTCATCGACAACGTCGAGATCCTGCGCTCATGAGCGAGTGGCCGAGGAACGAGCCGTCAAGGAAATATAACCGTGGCTTGAACCCAACGAGGAGATCCTGAAATGATGCGACGCATCGTGGCCATCGCCGCGCTTGCCCTCTGCGCGGGCGCCTTCGCGCAGGACTATCCCGGCAAGCCGATCAGGATCATCGTGCCGTTCCCGCCCGCGGGAGGCACCGACACATTGTCGCGAGCGCTCGCGCAGTCGATCACCAACCAGACCAAATGGACTCTCGTGGTCGAGAACCGGCCCGGCGCCGGCGGCAACATCGGGCTCGATGCCGCCGCCAAGTCCCCGCCCGACGGCTACACGCTCGCGATGGGGCAGACGGCGAATCTCGCCGTGAATCCGGCGCTCTATTCGGCGATGCCGTTCGATCCGCTGAAGGATTTCGCGCCGATCGCGCTGGTGTCGTCGCAGCCGCTGATCGTGGTGGTGAGCGCGGCCTCGCCCTACAGGACGCTGCGCGACCTCGTCGAGGCGGCGAAGAAGGCTCCCGGAAAGGTGAACATGGCCTCCGCGGGCAGCGGCACGATCGGGCACATCGCGGGCGAGCTTTTCCAGCGTCGCGCCGGGATCAAGATGACGCACGTTCCATACAAGGGAGCCGGCCCGGCCGTGACCGACCTCATCGGCGGCAGCGTCGATTGCCTCTTTGGCAACTCGCAATCGGTGGGCGGCCTCATCGCCGGCGGCAGGCTGCGCCCGCTCGCGGTCACCGCGCCCAAGCGCCTCGCGTCGTTTGCGAGCGTGCCGACGGTGGCCGAATCCGGGTATGCGGGATTCGAGGCGGCGACGTGGAGCGGCCTCGTCGCGCCGGTGGGCACGTCCCAGGCCATCATCGACAGGCTCAATGTCGCCACCAACAACGCGCTGCGCCAGAAGGAGCTGCTCGACAAGCTCGCGGAAGACGGCAGCACGGCGCTCGGCGGCACCCCTGCGCAGTTCGCCGCCCTCATCAAGGCCGAGCACGCGAAGTGGGGTGCGGCGGTGCGCGACGCCGGCATCAAGCTCGACTGATCGGCTAGAGGGCTACTGCCGGCCATGTGGAATCTCTCCTTCGGACCGCCGCAAGTGCTCGAGGCGCGCGTGCTCACGCGCCTGCCCGAGGCGTTTCGCCGCAAGCGGCGCACGGAATGGTCGGATGCGAACAAGGCGGGGCACGAGGTCGACAGCTTCCTCGAGGGCCCCACGTTCGATCGCGACGGCAACCTCTTCGTCACCGATATCCCGTTCGGGCGCATTTTCCGAATTTCTGGCGCGCTCGAATGGTCGCTCGCGGCCGAATACGACGGCTGGCCCAACGGCATGGCGTTGCATCGCGACGGGTCGCTCTGGATCACCGACTACCGCCGCGGCTTGCTGCGACTCGACTTGTCGTCCCGGGCGGGCGGGAGCCCTGCGGCCCGGGACCCAATCGCCATCGTCGCGCACCGCAACAGCGAATCGTTCAAGGGCGTGAACGATCTCACCTTCGACCTCGACGGCAATTGCTATTTCACCGACCAGGGGCAGACCGGGCTGCACGATCCATCCGGGCGCGTCTACCGATTGCGCGCCTCCGGGCAGCTCGACGTGCTGGTGGGTGCAATCCCGAGCCCGAACGGCGTCGCGCTGGACGCCTCGGGCAAGGCGATCTTCATCGCGGTCACGCGCGCGAACCAGGTGTGGCGCGGGCCCCTGCTCGCCGACGGATCGGTGTCCAAGGTTGGCGCGTTCCGCACCTTCTTCGGCGCGAGCGGACCCGACGGCATGGCGGTCGACGTCGACAATCGCCTGGTCGTCGCGCACGCGAGTCTCGGTGGCGCCTTCGTGCTGAACGCGCGCGGCGAGGTGACGCACTTCGTGAAGAGTCCCGCGGGCTCGACCGTCACCAATGTCGCCTACCGTCCGGGAACTTCGAGGCTGGTCATGACCGAGTCGGAGACCGGGACGATCCTCGAAGCCGACCTGCCGGCGCAGGGACTGCCGCTCTTCTCGCACTCGTGACGTTCGACGCGATCGTCGTCGGCCTCGGCGCGATGGGCAGCGCGACGGCGTACCAGCTCGTGAAGCGCGGCAAGCGCGTCATCGGCATCGATCGCCATTCGCCGCCGCACGCCGAGGGTTCGCATTGCGGCGAGACGCGCATCATTCGCAAGGCGATCGGCGAGGGCGCGATGTATGTGCCGCTCGTGCTGCGCGCCTACGAGATCTGGCGCGAAATCGAAGCGGCAACCGGCGAGAGCCTGCTCGAGGTTACCGGCGGCCTGTGGATCTCGAGCGCCCGGCGCCAGTCGGAGGTCCACGTCGCGAACTTCTTCGACAACACGCTCGCGGCGGCGCGGCGCTTCGGGATCGCGCACGAGCGGCTCGACGCAGCGGCGATCCGACGCCGTTTCCCGGTGTTCAAGGTCCGCGACGACGAGCACGGTTACTACGAGCCCGATGCCGGATTCCTGCGCCCGGAGGCGTGCGTTCGCGCGCAGCTCGCGCTCGCGGAGGAAGGTGGCGCCGACCTGCGACGCGATGAGCGCGTCGCGAGCATCTCTCAGTCAGGCGGTGAGGTCACGGTCGTTACCGATCGCGGCGAGCACACGGCCTCGCAAGTCGTGCTGTCGGCCGGCGCGGGCGTGGTCGACCTTCTCCCGCCCGAAATCACGCGCTTCCTCGCCGTATCGCGGCAGGTCCTCTACTGGTTCGCGTCAGCGGGCCACGAGGGGTTGCCGGTCTGGATCTGGGAGCTGCAGGAGCGCAAGCACGGCATCTACGGGTTCCCGCCCCTCGGCGGGCTCACCAAGATCTCGACCGAGAGCTTTTCAGGGGAGCTCCCGGCCGAAGAGATGTACGAATCGCTCGTCGCGCCGCATCTGCGCGGCGTGGCCGCGCCCTGCGTGAAGACGATGCAGTGCCTTTACACGACGACACCCGATTTCCACTTCCTCATCGACCGCCATCCGTCGATGGATCGCGTGATCGTCGCTTCGCCGTGCTCGGGGCATGGCTTCAAGCACTCGGCGGCGATCGGCGAAGCGCTGGCGCAGTGGATCGTCGACGGCACGCCCGCCCTCGACCTGTCGCCTTTCAGGCGCGCCCGCTTCGCCGCGAATTAGCGAAATTGGCGTCTGACCCCGTTTATTGGGGTTGGATGCCCGCGTCCTTGACGACCTTCACCCAGCGCTGGTTCTCGGTGCGCATGAAAGCGCCGAACTCCGTGGGCGACATCAGGCGGATCTCGGTGCCTTCCTCGAGCAGGCGCTTGCGGATCACCGGATCATTCACCGCGTCCGCGACCGCTGCGTTGATCTTCTGCACGACCTCGTGCGGCACGCCCTTCGGCGCGATGATGCCGCTCCACGTTCCGACCTCGAAGTCGGCGAGCCCGAGCTCGGCCATCGTCGGCACCTCGGGCACCGCGGGGTTGCGCTCGCGCGAAGCGAGCCCGATGCCGCGCACCTTGCCGGCGCGCACCTGCGGCGCCACCGCGGGCAGGGTGGCGAAGTTGACCTGCGCCTCGCCCGACATGATCGCCATCACCGAGGGCGAGCCGCCCTTGTAGGGAACGTGCGTGAGGTCGGCGTCGAGCGCCTTGCGCAGCAGCTCGCCGGCGAGATGCCCCGGCGAGCCGACGCCCGAGGACGAATAGAACGTCGGCGCCTTCCTCGAAAGGTCCTTGAGCTCCGCCAGCGACCTGAAGGTGGTCTGCGGCGAGCCGATCATGATCATGGGGTAGGAGCAGACCAGCGCGATCGGCGTGAAGTCGTCGATGGGGTTGAACTTCTGCTTCATCAGTCCCGGGTTGATCGCATGCACCGCGACTGTGGACATCATCAGCGTGTAGCCGTCGGCGGGCGCCTGCAGCATGAGCTCGGCGGCGAAGTCGCCCGCGCCGCCCGGCTTGTTCTCGATCACGATCGGCTGCCCGAGCTTCTCGCCGAGCTTCGGCGAGATGAGGCGCGCCACCACGTCGGTCGATCCCCCCGGCGCATAGCCGATCATCATCTTGATCGGCTTCTCGGGCCACGCGGCGAGCGCCGGGGCTGCGGCGAAGGCGAGCAGGGCGAGCGCGGCGCGCAGCCTCATCTCACTTGCCCTTGAACTGGGGCTTGCGCTTCTCCATGAACGCGCGGCGGCCCTCGATGTAATCCTCGCTCTCGAAGCAGTCGAGGATCAACTTGCGGGCGAGCTCCATGTCCGCATCCCCGGTCTTGAGGACGTCGCGGATGATGCGTTTTCCCGCCTTGACGGTGAGCGGCGCGCCGGTGGTGATCGCCGTCGTGTACTCGGCGAGGAGGGCGTCGAGGCCGTCGGGCTCCGCCACGCGGTTGACGAGGCCGATGCGCAACGCCTCCGCGGCGTCGAGGCGGCGCGCGGTGAAGAAGATGTCCTTGGCGTGGCCGGGCCCGACCAGGTCCGTGAGGTTCTTCATCGCCGAGTAGCGGTAGCCCAGGCCCAGGCGCGTGGCGGGAATCGAAAACACGGAGTTCGACGAGGCGATGCGGATGTCGCAGCTGATCGCCACGTTCAGGCCGCCGCCGATGCAATAGCCGCGGATGCACGCCACCGTAGGCTTCTCGAATTCATAGAGGCCCTGCAGTGCCGCCTCCGCGAGCGCTTCGTAGCGCTTCACGGCCTCCTTCGCGGCGCGCATGTCCTCGAACTGCGAGATATCGGCGCCGGAGACGAAGGACTTCCCGCCCTCGCCCGAGAGCACCACCATGCGCACGTTGTCGTCCCTGGCGGCCTTGTCGAGCAGCGCCGGAACCGCCTCCCACATGTCCACCGAAAGCGCGTTGTGCTTTTCGGGATTGTTGAAGCGGATGTGCAGCACCCCGGCTTCAGGATTGCCGGGGCAGGCTCCGCCCTCGAACCAGCTCTTCACGCGTTCGGTGCCGGAAACGTATGTCGTCATGTCGTTCATCAGAAGACTCCCGCGGCCTTGAGCCGCTTCAGCTCCTCGGGATCGTAGCCCAACTCGGCGAGGATCTCCTCGGTGTGCTCGCCGCGTTTCGGCGCGGCGCGCGCGATGGTCGAAGGCGTGCGCTCGAGCGTGACCGGCTGGCCCATCAGGACCTGCTCGCCCAGGTGCGGCGAGGTCACCTTCCTCAGCATGCCGAGGTGCTTCACCTGCGGCTCCTCGAAGACCTCCTTGAGGTTATTGATGCGCCCGCACGCGACGCCGGCCGCGTTGAGCGCCGCGATCCAGTGGTCGCTGGTATCCGCGCCGAGCTTCTTCTCGATCTCGGCGTTGAGCCAGTCGCGGTGCTTCGAGCGAGCGCTCTTCGTCTTCGAGCGCTCGTCGGCGATCCACTCGGGCGCGCCCATCACCTCGGCGAAACGCTCCCAGATCTTGCCGCCGAACACCGCGATGTTGATGAAGCCGTCCTTCGTCCGATAGACGCCGGTGGGAATGCTGGTCGGGTGGAAGTTGCCCGCCTGGCCGGGAATCTCGCCGTCGATCGTCCAGCGGGCCGTCTGGAAATCCATCATGTAGATCTGCGCTTCGAGCAGCGACGTGTGCAGCCACTGCCCCCTGCCCGAAGCCTCGCGTTCGAGGAGCGCGACGGTGACGCCGTACGCGGCGAAGATTCCGGCGCCGTGGTCGGCGATCGCGATCCCCACGCGCACCGGCCCCTGGCCCGGAAGCCCGGTGACGGACATGAGGCCGCCCATGCCTTGCGCGATCTGGTCGAATCCGGGGCGTTCCGCGAACGGTCCGGTCTGCCCGAATCCCGAGATGCTCGCGTAGACGAGCCGCGGATTGATCTTCGAAAGCGCCTCGTAGTCGATCCCGAGGCGAGTCTTCACGTCGGGGCGGAAGTTCTCGAGCAGCACGTCGGCGGTCGCCACCAGCTTCTTCAACGCCGCGATCCCCTCGGGCTCCTTGAGGTTGAGCGTGATCGAGCGCTTGTTGCGGTGCGTGTACTGGTAGTCGGAGCCTTCCTGGCCGCCGAGCGTGTCGTCGCCGCGCATGTGCTCGGGCATCTGCACCTGGGCGCCGCGGTCGGGCCGGCGCGCACCTGCGTCAGGTCGATGACGCGGAAGCGGGCGAGCGCCGCCGAGGCGGGTACGTGCGGCATTGCTACCCGAGCTTCAGGCGGGGGCGCTGCCGAGCTTGCCCATCACGCCGCGCAGGATCCGGTCGAAGAACGAGGTGTCCGGAGACTCGCTCAGCAGAATCAGCTCGCGCATCTTGAAGCGGCGCGCGAGGTCGCCGCGGTTGCATTCGAGCACCGTCTTGCCGGCGCGATCGCAGAAGAGGAAGCGCGACTTGAGCGGGCTCATGTAGAAGAGCTTCGCGGGCTGGCGCGGCTCGTCGGGGTTCTGGCTGACCGGACGGATGCCGACCCACGAGCCTTCCTTGAGCTTGCTCGGCAACGCGAAGTCCTTCGCCGGCTTCTTGCCGGCGACGAGGCCGCCGGGCGCCGCCTTCGGATCGACGCCGGCCTTGATCGGCCCCGCCGCGGCGGCCGGCGCGAGTGCGGGTGCGGCATCGGTGAAGTCGAGCTCGTCGACCTTCACCTCGCTGCCGCCGACGTTCACGGTGATCTCGGCGGTGAAGTCGAGGTCGTCCTCCACCGCCTTCGGCGGCGGCGCGGCGGGCTTGGCTCCGGGCACGGGCTTGGCGCCGGGCGCGAGGGGCAGCTTCGTCCCGGTGGCGGATACGCCGGCCGGCGACTTGGTCGCCGTGCTCGCCGGATCGAGCGGCGACTTGGTGGCCGTGCTGGTGGGATCGGCGCCGGGCTTGGGCTTGGCGTCGAGCGACATGACGGCGGTGTGGAGCTTCATCAGCTCGGAGTAGAAGCCGGTGCGCACCGCGGCGTCCACGCCGACGCTGTTGAGGCCGGCGGTGAGCCGCTTGAGCAGGCTCGGCACCGAGGTCGCGAGCTTGCGCTGCTCTTCCTTGGTGGGCTTCGGTTCGACGCTCCAGAGGAGCGTGTCCATGGTCTCCAGGGATTCCTTCCAGGGCGCGCCGTCCTTGCCGCCCTGCGTATGGGCCACGAGCAGGACCTTGATCCATTGGTGCACGAGGAACTCTCGCGCGGGCTTGGCGGGGTGGCGCTCGCGCAGCCGCGTCTTGATCTCCTCCTGTGCGGCGCTGCGGCCGACCGAGAGGTTCTCGAGCTGCTCGAGGCGCTTCGCCTCGACGTTCGTGATCACCGCGGCGCGCCGGTCCTCCTCGGCGATCAGCGCCCTCAGCTTCTCGTTGCCGGTGATGAAGACGTCGACCTTGTCCTGGAATTTTTCGACGATCTCGTGCTCGATCGGCTCGAGCTTCGGCCAGAGCGGGTGCTTGTCGTCGAAATCGTGCGGCAGGCGCACCGCAAATTCGCCGAGGATGTCGAGGTGCACGCGCGCCGGGTGCTCGCGGCTCGAGAAGAGCGTCTTGTCGGCGATCGCGACCTTGAGCATCGGGAGCTGCAGGCGCCCGGCGAGCGCCTTCACTCCGGAGGGGATCTTGGGGTCGTCGAACAGCTGGTCGAAGAGCATCGACACGATGTCGAGCGTCATCGCGTCCATCGACCCTAGGCTCTGCCCGACGTTGGTCGCCTTGATTTCCTTCAGGACGTTGGTCGCGCCGAGGTCCTGGCCGGGCTGGATCGAGAGCGTGCCGCTGGTGAGCGCGCTCAGGTCGCCCAGCTGCAGCTTGCTGAGCGAGTTGAGGAGCTCCACGCCCTGCAGCGCCGGGGGGCCGCCGGGTGTTCCGGGCGAGCCCGGCGCTGCCACGGCCGCCGCGGGCATGAGCTTCGTCAGCGCGGCGAAGAAGTCGTCGGGCGCCGCGGCGGCCTTCTTCCCGCCCGGCTTCTTGTCGCCGTCTTCCTCCTCGTCCTCCTCCTCCTCCATCTCCTCCTCGCCCGCGGCGCCCGGCGCCTTGCCTTCGGCCGTCTTGCGCGCCTTGAACTTGATCTTGGGCAGGATCGAGTTCTCGATCAGGAGCTCGTTCACCTCGCCGTAGACGTCGCGGATGTCCTTGAGATGGCCGTCGAAGATGCGCAGCAGCGCGATGCGAACGCCGACCTCGGGGTTGACCGACCGGTATGCCTGCTTGATGGCCTCGCAGATCGTCTTCGGGCCGAAGGGATTGTCGTCGGACTGCAGGTCGGCGTCGCCCAGCATCACGGCGGCACGCTGGTCGAGTGCGCCGAGCTCGCTGTCGCACGCGTTGCGCATCTTGGCGGCGAACTCGTTGAACTTGAGGGTCTCGTTGAGGTCCTCCTCGCCCACGAGCTCCAGCTCGAAATCCTCCCCCTCGTCCGCGTCGGTCTTGAGCGACTTCCTCACCTTCTTGACGCGTTTCTGGAATTCCTCGAGGAAGCCGTTCTCGAATTCGCTCTGCAGGTCGGCACGCTGCCGCGAGACGACATCGCGAGCCGCCACGAAGGGGGCCTGCGCGTCCTTGTCCTCGGTCTTGTCGACGATCGCGGTCAGCCCCTCGTCGGCCTTGTCGAGGATGGCCGAGAGCGCCTCCACGAGCTTGTCGCGACAAAGGTCGCGGCTCTGGTCGAGGATGCCGTCGAAAGGCGTCGGCTGAGACATGGGGCGCACCCTAGTTTCAAGTCGGCGGAGGAGACGGAATCCTACGCTATTCGGCGGAAAAAAACGCGTTCAACTCCGTCAGCGTTTCTTCGGGCGCCTGCTCCGCCGGGTAATGGCCGCAGGGGAGCATCTTGCCGCGCACATCCGCGGCGCGTTCGCTCCACGCGTCGAGCGGGCGGTAGCTGCGGTTCACGTGGCTCTTCTCGCCCCAGAGGACCAGCATCGGCATCGGGATCTTCACCGCGAGATCGGCCTCGTCGTGCGCCATGTCGATGCTGACCGCGGCGCGATAGTCCTCGCACACCGCGTGGATGTTCTCCGGGGTGCAGCAGCGGATGTATTCGGCGAGCGCCTCGGGCGTGAAGCCCCCGAGCCCCACGCCCTTCTTGTCGAGCTTCTTGCGGATATAGCGCTCGAGTCCGTAGCTCGCCAGCATCTGCTCCGGGTAGTCGTAGGGCTGCGCCATGAAGAACCAGTGGTAGGAATCGACCGCCCAGCGCAGCGGGATGCGGCTGAGCATGTGGTGGGTGGGCACGATGTCGAGGAAGGCGACCTTCGCCACGCGCTGCGGGTGGTCCAGGGCCATGCGATGCGCGGCGCGACCGCCGCGGTCGTGGCCGGCGACCGACCAGCGCCCGAATCCGAGGCGGCGCATCACCTCCACCTGGTCGTTGGCCATGGCGCGAAACGAGTAGCCGGAGTGGTCGTCGCCCCCGGGCGGCTTGGAGCTGTCGCCGTAGCCGCGCAGGTCCGCCGCCACCACCGTGAAGCGCTCGGCGAGGCGCGGCGCTATCTTGTGCCACATCACGTGGGTGAGCGGGTTGCCGTGCAGGAGCAATAACGGCGGCCCGCTGCCGCCGATGCGCAGGTTGATCGTCGCCCCGGCTCCCTCGACCTCCTTCTGTTGAAAACCCTCAAACATGGGAACCACAGATGAACACAGATGAACACAGATGAAAGCAAAAGCAAATGGAGTTTCGTGCGTGTTGTCGAGGCATTCGCGACATAGCTACCGGATACCTCTCCCCAGCTCTATCTGTGTTCATCTGTGTTCATCTGTGGTTCCAACGCCTTTTCCCCGCGTCACTCACCGCACGACCTTCAGGATCTCCTCGGCACGCGACTTGTCGAGGCCGCCCCAGGCGGCGCACTGGCGGAATTTCTCGGAAAGCTCGTCATCGGTCATCGGATTGGCGGGGCTGCCCTTGCCGAAGTCGGCGCGACCCGAAACCTTGCGGCCATCGTCGAGCTCGACCTCGATGATCGTCGTCATCTTGTCGAAACCCGCGGCCTCGGCCTCGGGATGCACGCCAAAGTCCACCCGGCGGATCATCGCCTGCACGTCGGCCCGGTTCACCACCTCGTCGGTGAACTGCTCGAGCCCGGCCTTGCGCTCGAGCAGCAGGATCGCCATGCAGAATTCCATGCTGAACTTCGCCTGCAGCTCGTTCACCGGGCGATGGTGGATGAGGGCGTTGGGCATGTTGTGGTTGGTGCCGACCGAGACGCGCTTCACGCGCGCGGGCTTGAGGTCGTGCGCGCGGATGAGCTCCATCATCACCGCCATGCCGGGGTGGGTGAGCGAGCCGCTCGGATGCGGCTTGATCGAAACGCCCGGGAAATGGAAAGTCCATGGATTGCCCAGCTTGCCGTCGATCATTTCCGCGCTGTAGCCGCCGCCGGCGGCGCGAAAGAACCCCCGGTCGGCCTCGAGCCCGTTGGGCGAGGCGGTGAAGCCGAGCGCCGCGAGCTCGGCCGCGACCACGCCGTTTTCAGCCGCGCGGCCGGCGTGGAACGGCTTGGTCATGGTGCCGAAGTTCTCGCGCAGCCCTCCCGCCTGGGTGGCGCCGATCGAGAGCGCCCGGCGCATCGCGTCGCGATCGAGGCCGAGGAGCTTCGCCGCGCCCGCGGCCGCTCCGATCGAGCCGCAGGTGGCGGTGCTGTGGAATCCCTGCTGGTAATGGCGCGGCAGGATCGCCTCCGCGACCTTGCATTCGACTTCCACCCCGGCCTGGTAGGCGAGCATGAGGTCGGCGCCGCTGCGCCGGTCGCGCTCGGCGAGCGCCAGCACCGGCGGCAGCGCCGGCGCCGTGGGATGCGTGAGGAGCCCGTAGACGCGGTCCCTGGCGACGGCAAGCTGCGTGTCGTCGTAGTCGTCGGCGTGGATGGCGAGCCCGTTGGCGAACGCGGCGAAGCGCGCCGGCAGGCGCAAGGGGGAGCCGATCACCGTGCTGCCCGCATTCGCGCCGATGCCGAGCCCCTGGAGATAGCGGCGCGAGATGTCGCCCTGGAGCGACGCCGCGCCCGCGAGCGCGAGGCCGAGGCCGTCGAGCACCGAACGCTTGCCGAGGTGCGCGACATCCTTGGGGATGTCGCGCGAGCGAAGGCCGACGACGAAGCCGGCGACGTAATCGGTAAGCGCCCCCGCCGGCGTCGCCGCCGGGGCGCTAGCCGGCATGGGCGCCGCTCCGCGTCTCCTTAGCGCGGCTCGCCGCGAGCTTCGCCGCGAGGCGCACCGCCTGCTCGAGCGCGCCGGTCGAGGCCATGCCGCGCCCGGCGATGTCGTACGCCGTGCCGTGCGCGGGCGTGGTGAAGACGGTCTTCAGCCCGCCGCTCACGGTCACGCCGCGGTTGAATCCCTTGAGCTTGGTCGCGATCTGCCCCTGGTCGTGGTACATCGTGAGCACGCCGTCGTAGTCGTCGCCAAACGCCTTGATGAACACCGTGTCGGCGGGAAACGGGCCGGAGCAGGCGATGCCGCGGGCGGCGCCGCGCTGGACGGCGGGGGCGATGATGTCGATCTCCTCGCGCCCGAAGAGCCCGTTCTCGCCGCCATGCGGGTTGAGGGCGGCGACGGCGATGCGCGGCCGGGCGAAGCCGGCGCCGCGCATGGTCGCGTCGGCGAGCGTGAGCGCGTCGTCGATGCGCTCGGGTGTGATCTGGTCGAGCGCGGTGCGCAGCGACACGTGCGAGGTCACGCGCGACATCCACTTGTTGTCGAGCACGTTCATCTCGCCGAAGAAGCCCTCGTGCTTCGTCATGCGCGCGAACATCTGGTGCTCGTCGTTGAACTTCCAGCCGCCGGCGTTGAGCGCCGCCTTGTTGAGCGGCGCGAAGACGATGCCCTCGATGCGCCCGGCGAGCGCCAGCCCGATCATCGTCTCGAGCGTCTCGCCCGCCAATCGTCCGGCGAGCGCCGAGAGCGCGCCGTGGGGCGTCTCGGCGGGATCGAGGTTGCCGAGGTCGATGATGGGGATTTCCTCGGCGTTCCAGTCGACTTCCTCCGGCGTGGAATACGTGCGCCAGTCGATGGCCACGCCGGCGTCGCGGGCGCCGCGGGCGAGGAGGCGCGTGTCGCCCACCACGAGAAGGCGGGCGGCATCGGCGAGGCGCATGTCGGCGAGGATGCGGGCGCACAGTTCCGGCCCGATGCCGGTCGAGTCGCCGAGCATGAGGCCCAGGAGGGGCAGTTCGGGGCCACGCCGGCGCTGCGACGGCTTTCCGGCGCCGGTGATGCGCGCGGGGCGGTGCCAATTCGACTGATCTTCGCTCATGCGGGACTCCGGTCGCTGAAGCGGTGGACGATCGCGATCAGCACGAACGTGATGGCGAGCATGGTGAGGGATAGCACGGCGATGGGCCCCCAGTCATTGCTCTCGCGCAGGTCGAACATGGTCACCGAGATCGTCTTGGTGCGCGCTGTAAAGAGCAGGATCGTAGCCGAAAGTTCACGGATCGAGCCGATGAAGATGAAGATCCAGGTGGCGACGACGCCGTTGCGGATGAGGGGCGCGGTCACGTCCACGAGCGCTCGGAGCCGCGTCGCCCCGAAGATGCGGCTGGCGTCCTCGAGCTCCGGGTGCACGGACTTGAGCGACGCCGCGATCTGCTGGTAGCCCACCGGCAGCTCCTTGGTGAGGTAGGCGAGGAAGATGATCGCGAGCGTGCCGTAGAGCACGAGCGGCGGCCGGGTGTAGCTCAGGAAGAGGCCCACCGCGAGCACGATGCCCGGGATAGCGACCGGCGCAGTTGCGAGGAACGCGAGATAGCGGTGGCCCCACACGAGCTTGCGCAGGCTCAGGTAACCGATGGTGGTTGCGAGGATAGTGCCCGCGGTCGCGGCCGTGGTGCCGAGGATGAAGGTGTTCATCAGCGCCTGCTTCGTCTGGCTGAACTCGAAGAACACGAAGCGCCAGTGCTCGAGCGAGAGATTGCCCTCCACCGGCCCGGACCAGTTCTTCACGAACGCGGTGCGCGCGAGCACTCCGTAGGGCAGCGCGATCGAGCACCCGAGGACGATGACGAAGAGCAGGAGCGCGGGCACCATCCAGGGGCCCAGGCGGATGGGACGCTGGCCGGTGGTCTTGCCGCCGATCACCGAGAAGCCACGCCGGCCCATGATCGCTGCCTGCGTGCGCAACAGCACCACGGTGATGACGAGGAGCGGCAGCGACGCGGCCGCCGCGAGCCCGAGCCGCGGCGGAAACTGGAACAGGGCCCAGATCTTGGTGGTCATGGTGTCGATGCCAGCGGGCAGCGCCAGGATCGCCGGCACGCCGAAGAGGGTCATCGACTGCAGGAAGGCGACGATGAAGCCCGCGAGCAGCGCCGGAAGGGCGAGCGGAATCGTGATGTGCCAAGCGGTGCGCCAGGCGGGCGCGCCGAGAATGGCGGAGGCCTCCTCGAGGTCGCTCGGGATCGCCTCGAGGCTGTTGGTGACGAACGTGAACACGTAGGGGAACGTGTAGAGCGCCATTACGAACACCATGCCCCATGCCGAGAAGATGTTGACCAGGGACGCGTCCTCGAAGGGCTTGAGCCCCGAGAGCGCGTAGTACCACTGGTTCACGAGCCCGGCGTTCGGCCCTCCGAGGAGCACCCACGCGAATGCGCCGAGGAAGGGCGGCGTCACGAAGGAGGCGAGCACCAGCAGCCGGATCAGGCGCTTGAAGGGCAAGTCGGTGCGCGCCACCAGCCATCCCATCGGCGCGGCGGCGATCACGCAGGCGAAACCGACGGCGGCCGAGGTCCACAGCGTCGTGATGAGCGGCTTCACGAAAGTGGGATCGTCGACGAAGTGACGGTAATGCTCGAGCGTGAAGTGACGTGCGTCGTCCGTGAGGCTCGTCACGGCGAGCCAGAACATGGGCAGGAGCACCAGCATCGCGAGCAACAGCACCATCGCGATGGAGAAGGGCGCCGTCAGGTCGACGCCAGTCAACGCAGAATGGCGTCGCCCCCGCGCAGGCGGGGGCCCAATGTCGGGGCTAGTTCCCAAAAATCGCCGTGTAGCGCTTCTTGATGTCGGCCACCAGCGGCATCATGCCGGCCGGGTCATCGGGCAGGAGCTTGATCTGCGTGAGCGGCGTGCGCCCGGCCGGCTCCTTCACGTCCGGATGCAGGGAGCGCTGCCCGCCGACGTCCACCAGGAGCTGCTGCACCCTCGGCGTGTAGATGAAGTTCTCGAACACGCGCGCGGCGTTCGGGTGCGGCGCCTGCGCGAAGATCGCGACCGGCGACGAGATGAAGGGCGTTCCCTCGACCGCGTAGACGATCTTCACCGGGCTCTTCTTCTGGATTTCGATGAACATGTTGTACTCGTTGCCGTCGACCATCACCACGCGCTCGCCGCTCGCGATGCTCTTGGGCGTCGCGGTCGTCGACTGGAGCTGCTGCACGTTCTGCCGCGCGAGCTTCTCCAGGTACTCCCAGCCGAGCACTTTAGTGAGCGCATAGGTTCCGGTCAGCGCCGTGCCGCTGTAGCCGGGATGCGCCTTGGTGAGCTTGCCCTTCCACTTCGGATCCAGCAGGTCCTTGTAGCCCTTGGGCGCGTCGGCGTCCTTCACGATCGCGGTGTTGTAGGCCATGCACGAGAGCGACGCTCGCCAGGTGGCGTAGTACCCGTCGGCATCCTTGTACGCCGCGGGGTACTTCTTCACATCCGGCGGCGTATGCGAAGCGAGCCACTTCTGCTGCTTCCAGAAGAGGAAGTGGGAGGCGTCGGAGGAATTCACGATGTCGACATTGTGGATGTCCGATCCGTACTCCTGGTTGATGCGCTGCAGAACCCGCTCGGACCCGGAGCGCTCGACCTCCACCTCGATCTTCGGGTATTGCTCCTTGAAGGCCTTGGCCACGTCCTCGGCCACCTTCACGTCCACCGAGGCGTACCACACCACCTTGCCTTCCTTCTCGGCGGCCGCGACCATCGCATCGCAGCAAAGATATTCCTCATCGTCTCCTCCTCGTTCATCGAATCAGTCCCCTGCAGCGCTGCGCGTGGAAGCGCACCTGCACCTTCGTTCCCGCGGGCAGGTCGAAAGCGGGCGGCGCGGACACGAGCACCTCCTGCCCGACATCGATGATGTAGTCGCGCTGGCTGCCGAGGTAGGCCTGGCTGCGCACGACGCCCGGCAGGGCATTCTGGACGCTCGAGGAATCGGGCAGCAGCTCCATGTCGTGGGTCTTCACGCAAAAGCTCATCGGCTTGCCGGCGCCGGCGAATTCGCCCTCGCCGATCTCGAGCGCATGCCCGCCGACCTCCACGCGGTTGCCGCCGGCGTGCTTCGCGTCGACGACGTTGCCCGCGCCGATGAAACGCGCGACGAAGCGCGAGAGCGGGCGCTCGTACACCTCCTCGGGCGTGCCGATCTGCTCGATGCGCCCGGCGTTCATGACGACGATGCGGTCGGCCATCGTCATCGCCTCGACCTGGTCGTGCGTCACGTAGATGGAGGTGTTGCGGAATTGCCCGTGCAGGCGCCGGATCTCGAAGCGCATCTCGCCGCGCAGGTTGGCGTCGAGGTTCGACAGCGGCTCGTCGAGCAGCAGGATCTCGGGGTTGGGCGCGAGCGCGCGGGCGAGCGCCACGCGCTGCTGCTGTCCGCCGGAGAGCTCCGCGGGATAGCGCTCGGCCAGCTCGGAGAGCTTGGTGGCGCCCAGCGCCGCATCGGTGCGCGCGCGCCGCGCCGCCGCCTCGATCTTCTTCATCTTCAAGCCGTAGGCGACGTTCTCGCGAACCGTCATGTGGGGCCACACCGCGTAGCTCTGGAAGATCATGCCCATGTTGCGCCGCTCGGGCGGGACTACCTGGCCGGGCCGCGAAACGATCTTGCCGCCGACGCGGATCTCGCCGCCGTCGGGCTCGAGGAATCCGGCGAGCATCCGCAGCGTCGTCGTCTTGCCGCATCCCGAAGGCCCGAGCAGGCAGATGAATTCGCCCTCGGCAACGCTCAGGCTGATGCCGTCCACCGAGCGCACGTCGCCGTAGAGCTTGGCGAGGTTCTCGAGCTCGAGGTGCGCCATGTCAGCGCTCAGCGCGGCTTGCGCAGGAAATCGAAGTCGACTCCCTGGTCGGCCTGGGTGACCGAGTCGAGGAAGAGGCGAAGATAGCCGCGCTCGGCGCGCGGCTCGGTGACGGGCCGCGCGGCGCGCCGGCGCGCGAGCTCGAAGTCGGACACGAGCCACTCGAGCGATCGCGCCGCGACATCGAGCCGGATGCGATCGCCCGATTGGACCCACGCGAGCGGACCCCCGACCGCGCTTTCGGGCGTCACGTGCAATACGATGGTTCCCGCGGCGGTGCCGCTCATGCGCCCGTCGGAGATGCGCACCATGTCCTTCACGCCCTTCCTCGCCAGCTTCTTCGGAATCGGCAGGTAGCCGGCTTCGGGCATTCCCGGCGCGCCCTTCGGGCCGATGTTCTTCAGCACCAGCACGTCGTCGGCCGTGACGTCGAGATCCTCGGAATCGATGCGGCGCGCCAGATCCTCGGCGTCCTCGAACACGACCGCGCGCCCCTCGTGCTTCATGAGCTTCGCGTCCGCCGCCGATTGCTTTATGATCGCCCCGCCCGGAGCGAGGTTGCCGCGCAGCACCGCGATCCCGCCTTGCGGATACAGGGGATTGGAAAGCGGCCGCACCACGTCCTGCGCGAACGGCGCGTCGAGTCGGTCGAGCTCCTCGCCGAGCGTGCGCCCGGTGACCACGAGGGCATCGAGGTGCAGCAGCGATCGCAGCTCGCGCAGCAGCGTCGGCAGTCCGCCCGCGCGGTGCAGGTCCTCCATGTAGTGCTTGCCCGAGGGCTTCAGGTCCACGAGCACCGGCGTCTCGCGGCCCAGGGCGTCGAGGCGCGCGAGGTCGAGCGCGATCCCGAGGCGCCCGGCGATCGCGGTGAGGTGGATCACGCCGTTGGTCGAGCCGCCGATCGCGAGCAGCACGCGCAAGGCGTTCTCGAAGGCCTTCGCGGTGAGGATGCGATCGGGGGTGAGCTTCGAGGCGGCGATCGCGACCGCCGTGGCGCCCGTGTTCTCCGCCACGCGAATGCGATCGGCGGTGACCGCGGGCGGCGAGGCGCTCCCCGGAAGGGCGATGCCGAGCGCTTCCGCGACGCACGCCATGGTGCTCGCCGTCCCCATCACCGAGCAGGTGCCCACGCTCGCAACCAACTGGTCGTTCACGCGTGAAATCTCGTCCGCGTCGATCTCCTCGGCGCGGTAGCGTCCCCAATAGCGGCGGCAATCGGTGCATGCGCCGACGCGCTCGCCACGATGCGAGCCCGTGAGCATCGAGCCGGTGACGAGCTGCACGCATGGCACCCCCGCCGAAGCCGCGCCCATGAGCTCCGCGGGCACGGTCTTGTCGCACCCGCCGATCAGCACCACCGCGTCCATCGGCTGGGCGCGGATCATCTCCTCGGTATCGATCGACATGAGGTTGCGCAGGTACATGCTGGTCGGGTGCGCGAAGCTCTCGTGGATCGAGATCGTCGGGAATTCGACCGGCAGCCCGCCGGCGAGCATCACGCCGCGCTTCACCGCGTCGAGCAGCTGCGGCACGTTGCCGTGGCAGGGATTGAAGGCGCTGCCGGTGTCGGCGATGCCGATCACCGGGCGCGTGAGCGCGTCGTCCGTATAGCCCGCGCCCTTGATGAAGGCCTTGCGCAGGAACAGCGAGAAGCCACGGTCCCCGTAGCTCGTGAGCCCCTTCTCGAGGCCGCGATCCTTGCTCTCGTCCGCCATTTGCGTTCCATCATACAAGCAGCCGAGCGGCGCTCGGCTGCCGCGGCGATATCCTCGCCTTATAATCCGCGTTCAAGTCCGGGAGGCGGCATGGCGAAGAAAACGACGACGAAGAGCAGCGCGAAATCCATCCCCGTCACGCTCATTCCGGGCGACGGCATCGGGCCGGAGGTGTTCGATGCGACGCTCACCGTGCTCGAGGCCGTGGGCGCCCCCTTCACCTACGACTGGCAGAAGGCGGGCATGGCGGGGCTCAAGGAGGCGGGCGATCCCCTGCCCAAGGCCACGCTCGACAGCATCCGCAAGACGCGCCTCGCGTTGAAGGGCCCGCTCGCCACGCCGGTCGGCGGGGGCTTTCGCTCGTCGAACGTGCGCCTGCGCGAAGAGTTCCACCTCTACGCCAACCTGCGCCCGGCGCGCACGCTGATCCCAGGCGGCCGCTACGAGAACATCGACCTGGTGCTGGTGCGCGAGAACCTCGAGGGCCTCTACGTCGGCTTCGAGCACTTCATTCCCATCGGCGACGACGCGCACGCGGTGGCGATTGCTTCCGGCGTGAACACGCGCGCCGGCGGGCGGCGCGTCTGCGAGTTCGCGTTCGACTACGCGGTGGCCAACGGGCGCAAGAAGGTGACGCTGGTGCACAAGGCGAACGTGCTCAAGGCGCTGACCGGCCTCTTCCTCGAGACCGGGCGCGAGGTGGCCAAGGAGTACGCGAGCCGCGGAATCACTTGCGACGACCGCATCGTCGACGCCTGCTGCATGCAGCTGGTGATGAATCCCTACCAGTTCGACGTCATCGTCACCACCAACCTCTTCGGCGACATCCTCTCGGACTTGAACGCGGGGCTCGTCGGCGGCCTGGGCATGGCGCCCGCCGGCAACATCGGCAAGGACGCGGCGATCTTCGAGGCGGTGCACGGCTCGGCGCCCGACATCGCCGGCAAGGGCATCGCGAATCCGCTCGCGCTGATGCTCTCGGCGGCGATGATGCTCGACCACACGAACCAGCAGGACAAGGCGAAGCGCCTGCGCGACGCGATCGACGGCGTGCTGCTCAAGGACAAGGTGCGCACCGGCGACCTCGGCGGCAAGGCCAACACGAAGCAGTTCACGCAGGCGATCGTCGCACGCCTGAAGTAAGCGGGCACGCCATGCGCTCGAAGCTCTTCGTTCCGGGCTCGCGGCCCGAGCTCTTCGCCAAGGCAATGGCGGGAGACGCCGACGGACTGTCCTTCGACCTCGAGGATGCGGTCGACCCGGCGATGAAGGACGAGGCGCGCCGCGAGCTCGCGCGGTTCCTCGCGAAGCTCGCGCCCGGCCACGGCAAGACGATCATCGTGCGCGTGAACGGGCTCGATACGCCGCACTTCGCCCCGGACCTCGAGGCGGTCGTGGGCGCCGGAGTCGACATCGTGAACCTGCCCAAGCCCGAATCGCCCGACGACGTGCGCGCCTGCGCCGACGCGATCGCGCGCCTCGAGCGGGGCTCGCGTCGCCCGCCGGCCGGCATCCTTCCCAACATCGAATCGCCGAAGGCGCTGCGCCTGGCCGCCGAGATCGCGCTCGCCAGCCCGCGGGTGGTGGGCCTGCAGGCGGGATGGGGCGATTTGATCGAGCCGCTCGACATCGACCGCTACAACTGCGCGATGATCGAGTCGATCCAGCTCGCGATCCGCATCGCCGCGGGCGAGGCGCGCGTCTGGGCCTACGACGGAGCGTATGCGAACTTCAAGGATACGGAGGGCTACCGGCGGGAAGCGGAGGCCGCGCGCCGCCTCGGCTACGTGGGGAAAAGCTGCATCCACCCAACCCAGGTGCCGATCGCGAACTCGGTCTTCCGCCCGACCGACCTGGAGATCGCCCATTCGCTCAAGGTGGTCGACGCCGCACGCGAGGCGGCGCAAAAAGGCATCGGCGCCTTCACCGTGAACGGCCGCATGGTCGACGCTCCGTTCATCCGCCGCGCAGAGTCGATCCTGGCGCTCGCGCGCAAGCTTGGGCTGATTGCACCCGAGGAGGGCAGCCTGCAATGAAACGCCTCCCCCTGGCGCTCGCCGCGGCCGCGCTCTGCGCGAGCGTGGCGATCGCGAAGGACTTTCCCGCCAAGCCGGTGACGCTCATCGTGCCGTATCCGCCGGGCGGATCGAACGACACCTTCGCGCGCGAGCTCGGCAGGAAGCTGGGCGACGCCTGGAACATGCCGGTGATCGTCGACAACCGTCCCGGAGCCGGCGGCTCGATCGGCGCGGCGGCAGTGTCGAAGGCCGCGCCCGACGGCTACACGCTCTGCCTGCTGTCGTCGTCATTCGCCACCAACGCGGCGATCCAGACGAATCTCCCGTTCGATCCGATCGCGGGCTTCTCGCCGGTCGCGATAGTCGCGCGCGGGCCGATGCTGCTCACGGTCGCCAACCACGTGCCCGCGCACACCACGCTCGAGCTCTTCGACCTCGCGCGGCGCAATCCCGGCAAGCTCAATTACGCCTCTTCCGGCCAGGGCAGCACGAATCATTTCGCCACTGAGCTGCTGATGGACGCGGCGCAGATCCGCATGACGCACGTCCCCTACAAGGGCATGTCGCCCGCGGTGACCGACGTGATCGGCGGCCACGTCGACGTGCTCATCGCGAGCGCGCCGTCGATCTACCAGCAGGTGAAGGCCGGCAAGGTGCGCGGCATCGGCGTGACCAGCAAGGGCCCCTCGGCGGTGGTGCCGGACCTGCATTCGATCGCGGAGATGGGGCTGCCGGGCTACAGCTTCGAGCTCTGGTGGGGAATGCTCGCGCCGCCGGGCATGCCCGCGGAGCTCGTGGCGAAGATCAACGCCGACGTGAACCGCATCCTCGCCACGCCCGAGATGAAGGAGGCCTTCCTGCGCGAGGGCGCGGAGCCGGTGATCATGACCCCGGCGCAGTTCGCCAACACGATTCGCGACGAGATCGCGAACTGGAAGAAGGTGGCGAAGCGCGCGAATATCAAGGCCGAATGAGGGGCTAGGACACATCCGCTTCAATGCTGAAGACGCGCGACTACACTCCCGGCGCACGCGGCCCCCTCGAAGGGATTCGCGTCCTCGATCTGTCGCGGCTGGTCGCGGGCAATACGCTTACCGGCGTGCTCGCCGACTTCGGTGCCGAGGTGATCAAGGTCGAGCCCGCGGCGGGCGACACGCTGCGCGCATGGACGACGCGCGACGTCCAGACCAACTGGAAGCTATATGCTCGAAACAAGAAAAGCGTCGCGCTCGAGCTGCGAAGGCCCGAGGCGCGCGAGCTGCTGCTTTCCCTGGTCGCCAGCGCTGCGGTGTTCGTCGAGAGCTTCCGGCCCGACACGCTCGAGAAGATGGGGCTCGCGCCGGCCACGCTGCTCGCTCGCAACCCGCGCCTCGTGGTGGTGCGCATCTCCGGCTGGGGGCAGGACGGCCCCTATCGCCGCCGCCCGGGCTTCGGCACGCTGGTCGAAGGGATCTCGGGCTTCGCGTCGTTCAACGGCTTCGCCGATCGCGAGCCGGTGCTGCCGCCGATCTACCTGGCCGATTCGTGTGCGGGGCTCTACGGCGCGGCGGGCGTGCTGGTGGCGCTGCGCGAAGCCGAGGTGAATGGCGGCAAGGGCCAGGTCATCGACCTGCCGTTGCTCGACCCGTTGTTCAACGTGCTCGGGCCCCAGGCCGCCAATTACCGCCTCACGGGGAAGGTGAAGCCGCGCACCGGCAGCCGCTCGACCAACTCGGGACCGCGCAACGCCTACCGCACCAGCGACGGCCGCTACGTCGCGCTCTCCGCCTCGACGCAGAAGATGGCCGAACGCGTGTTCCATTCGATCGGGCGCGCGGACCTGGGCGACGATCCGCGCTTTCGAACCAACGCCCTGCGCGTGCGCCACGCCGAGGAGCTCGACGCGATCATCGGCGCATTCATCGCCCAGCGCACGCAGGCCGAGAACGTCGCCTTCTTCGAGAAGGCGGAAGTCACCATCGGGCCGATCTACGACATCACGCAGATTCTCGAGGACCCTCACTTCATCGATCGCGAGGTGCTCGCCGACTATCCCGATCCCGACATGGGCTCTTTCCCGATGCACCACGTCGTGCCGCGCCTTTCGGGCACCCCCGGTTCGATACGTACGCCGGCTCCGCGCCTGGGGGAACACAACCGCGAGGTTCTCGCGGGCGTCGGCGTCGACGCGGCGAGATACTCGGCGCTGCTCGAGTGCGGCGCGGTGGTGGAGCCGGGCGCGCTCGAGCGTGGCGGCGAGGGCGAGCCCGAATGATCGAAGGCGGCGTCCTCGCAGCGGTCCCCAACTCGGGAGGGACCTCGCGACCGCGCTCCGCGGCCCCGGAGAACGCCTGCGACAGCCACATCCACGTCTACGATCCGCGCTTCCCGATGGCGTGGCCCAACCTGCGCGCGGTGCCGCACGCCTCGGCGGCCGAGTATCGCCTGCTGCAGCGGCGCAACGGCACGAGGCGCGTCGTCGTGGTGCAGCCGGCGGCCTACGGCATCGACAACGACGTGACGCTCGACGCCATCGCGCAGCTCGGGCACGAGGACGCGCGCGGCATCGCGGTCGTGCATCCCGGCGTCACCGACACGCAGCTCGTGGCGATGGGCAAGGGCGGCATCTGCGGGCTGCGATTCACGCTGCACGAGCCGCGCACCGCGGTGACGCGCGCCGAAATGATCGAGCCGCTCGCGCATCGCGCGCACCGCCTGGGCTGGCACGTGCAGCTGCACCTGCGCGCCGAGCAGATCGTCGCCATGGCCGACCTCATCGCGAGCCTGCCCGGGACGATCGTCTTCGACCACATGGGCCGCATGCCGCAGCCCGAAGCCACCCACCACCCCGCCTTCGCCATCGTCATGCGCCTCGTCGACGCCCGGCGCGCATGGGTCAAGCTTTCCGGGCCGTACCTCGACACGCGCGAGGGTGCGCCGCGCTACGCGGACGTGAAGCACGTGGCGCGCGCCTTTGCCGAGCGCGCGCCGGAGCGCTGCGTGTGGGGCAGCGACTGGCCGCATCCGACCGAGCCCACCGCCAAGCCGGACGATGCGGTGCTCTTCGACCTGCTGCAGGAATGGGCGCCCGACGAGGCCACGCGCACGCGGATTCTGGTGGACAATCCCGCCGAGCTCTACGGATTCCGCTAGGAGAAGCCATGCGCAAGATGCGAGCGTTCCTCGCCGCCGCCGCGTTCATCGTCGCCGGGGCCGCGCTGGCGCAGCCTTATCCCGCCAAGCCGGTGAAGATCATCGTCGCCTTCACGCCCGGATCGGCGACCGACATCCTCGCGCGGCTCGTCGCCGACGCGTTCACCAGGTCCATGGGCCAGACCTTCCTCGTCGAGAACAAGCCCGGCGCGGGCGGCATCATCGGCACCGAGGCGGCGAAGAATGCGGCGCCGGACGGCTACACGCTCACTGCGTGCCCGAGCGGGCCGTTCGGCATCAATCCCGGCATCTATTCGAAACTGCCCTACGACCCGCTCAAGGACTTCGAGCCGATCTCCAACATCGGCCTCACTCCGCAGACCATCGTGGTCGGCTCGCAGACGCCTTACAGGACGCTCAAGGACTTCGTCGCGGCGGCGAAGGCGAAGCCGGGCGAGATCGCCTACGGGTCGCTCGGCACCGGCTCGACCAGCCATCTCACCATGGAGGCTTTCCAGGCGGCGGCGGGCATCAAGCTCAACCACATCCCCTTCAAGGGCGGTGCGGAGGCGCAGACGCAGATCATGGGCGGCGCCTTTCCCGTCATGTCCGATACCGTACCCGGAGTGCTCGCGCAGGTGAAGGCCGGGAAGCTGCGCGCGCTCGGAGTCGCGATTCCGCAGCGCTCGCAGTTCCTTCCCGACGTGCCGACGATCGCCGAGCAGGGTTACCCGGGCTTCGAAAGCGTCGGCTGGATCGGCTTGTGCGCGCCGGTGGGGACCCCACTGGCCATCATCAACAAGCTCAACGCCGAGGTACAGAAAATGCTTGCCTCGGCCGAGGCGAAGGAGAAGTTCCAGCAGCTCGCCTTCACCGCAGCGGGCGATTCGCGCGAGCATTTCGCCGCCTGGATCCGGTCCGAGATCGTCAAATGGTCGCGGATCGCGAAGGAAAGCGGCGCGCGCGCCGACTGAGGGCGCGGCCACCCTTGGCTTCGGGCGCGTCCCGGTGCATCATGACGGCGCTGGCCCATAATAAATCCACCAGGGAAGGCTCCATGCGGTCGAATCATTCTCGCGGCACGGCGATCGTGCTCGCATGCCTGTTTGCGGGCGCGGCATTCGCCGCCGACGTCGATGCCAAGCTGCGCGCGTACAAGTCGGCCTCCACCGAGGCGAACTCGGTCATGGGCCAGATCAAGGACGGCGCAACCGCCAGGGCGCTGCAGGCGAAGCTCGACGCGGCCCTGAAGAAGCACAGGGAGGCGGAGGCAGCGCTCAACGACGAGCTGAAGAAGCTCAACCTCAAGGATCCCAAGGACGGCAAGGCGATGGAGTCCGCGATGGGTGAGATCGCCAAGGCGAACGAGGCGATGGCGAAGGAGCAGCTGCGGATCTACTCCAACAAGGATGCCGCGGAAGTCGTGCACAAGAGCATCGATGCGACGCCCGCGAAGAAGTAGCGGGGTTCTCTTTTTCCTGCTCTGGTCGTTCGCGGCCGGAGCGCAACAGGGGTCGGGAGCATCGCTCTTCGGTCCCGAGACCGTCACGCCTCCCACGCCGCCGCCCACGCCGGCCGAGCTCCAGGTGACGGTGCCCTCATCGGCGGCCCCGACTCCGCCCATGCCGGCCATGCCGCAAATGCCCGTGGCAAGCCCGCGCCCGACGTACACGGTGGCCGAGCCGACTTCGGGCCTGCCGCCCGGGCGGTTGATTCCGCTGCCGGTGATGGGGGAAAAGCAGGTTCGCGAGCTTGCGGCCGACCTCGCGCTGCACCTCGAGGTCACTGGCGGCTACCGCCGCATCGCAGCGGGCAAGGCGGACACGCTGCCGAGCGCTCCGGAAGCGGTCACGTCGGTCGCGACGCTCGAACGCTCGAGCGGCGGGGCTCGCAGCGTGGTGCGCCTCGGATTCGTCATCCCGCCGCGCCGGCTGCCGCAGCTCTGGGTGCAGGCATTCACGCAGAGGGCGGGCGCGGTCGGCCCGAATGCCGACGGCGATCCCGCGACGCTCGATGTCGCGCTCAGGCAGATCTTCGCCGAGCGCTCGCGCATCTTCGCGAAGCTGCGCATCAACGACCTCGAGACCATCACCATTCCGCTTTCCTACGTGGACTCCGAGGCGGCGCTCTTCGCGCTGCGGGCCATGGGCTACTCCGCCGTGACCGACTCCGAATCGCTCGCCAAGGACGATTCGTACAAGGGCGAGGACGTCGACGTGTTCGACGCCGCGCGCGCGGCGCCGCTCGATCCGGCGGCGGCGCAGGCGGCGGCCATGGCCGCCCAGGCGCAGGCGCAGCAGACGCAGCAATCGATGCAGGGGCTGCCACCGGACGAGCAGAAGCGCTTCCTGCCGCGATTCCCCGCGATTCGCAACCTGCCCACGACGATCGCCTTCGACCGCCTGCCGCTGATCGTGAAGATGCCCTCGACGGAGGTGAAGAACATGGGCCTGGTGGGCGGCGAGCTCACGCCATCGCAGCGCGACCAGCTGGGCCTCACCATCATCCCGAGCGCCGCGAGCCCGCTCGCCGAGACCGTCACCGGCGGCGCCTCGGAGCTCCTGATCATCTACCACCCCGCCTATCCCGAGCAGCTCGTGCGGCTGAAGAAGGTAATCGACGACACCATCGACAAGCCCGCGCGCCAGGTATTCGTCGAGGGGCTGGTGCTCGAGATCAGCCAGGACGGATTGAAGGAGCTCGGCGTCCAGTGGGACCTGAAGAAGGGCAACCAGTCGTGGACCTTCGGCACGCTCACGCCGCTCGCCGTGGGAGGCGCGGCCTTCAGCTTCCTGCGCGACCAGGCGAACGTGTCGCCGAGCCAGATCACCGCGCGCATCAACGCGCTGGTGCAGTCGAACAAGGCCGAGATCCTGTCGCGCCCGAGCGTGATCACGCTCGACAACCGCCAGGCGACGATCCGCGTGGGCACCGACATTCCGGTGGCGACCTCGAAGGACTCGGGAGGCTCGGGCTCCAACCGCGTCGCCTTCTCGTTCCAGTACATCCCCACGGGCATCCTGCTCAACGTGAGGCCGCGGATCTCGGATGACCTGCAGGAGATCAGCATGCTGATCGACGCGACCGTGTCGTCGACGGTTCCCGGACAGGACCTGCAGGTGCTCGATCCGACGACCAAGATCGCGCTCGCCTCGGCGCCGACGATCTCGACGCGTCGCGTGCAGACCTACGCGCGCATCCGCGACAACCAGCCGCTCATCATCGGCGGGCTGCTCAGCCGCAACCAGATCAAGTCCTACGACCGGATCCCCTTCCTCGGCGAGCTGCCCTATATCGGCAGGTTCTTCGGCCACACGTCCACGCAGGACGATCGCCGCGAAGTGATCATCGTGCTCACGCCCTCGGTCGTCACGGAAAACATCCGCGAGACCAAGGCGCAGTATCCGAAGGACGACGAGCGCTTCGACCAGACCAACACCAGCCTCTTCAAGGAGCACTACCGCGTCCGCGCCGAGGACCTGGTCGACAGCTCCGACTTCCGCTTCAACGCGCGCTTCCGCGCCTACCGCGACCTCGCCAACAAGGCGATCGACCGCGTCCCGGACCTCGCGAGCCGCGCGCCGTTCTCGCTCTTCGCGGGACAGAAGGTGCCCGGCGAGTTCATCTTCGTCACCGGCATGATGTATCGCATGCTCGATCGCCTCAACGCGGGCGACCCGATTCGCATCGAGAACCTCAAGTACTTCGAGCGCATGGGCGGCGGGGCGAGCTCCGCGGAGCAGCGCCCGGTCTCGGTTGCGCAGGCGCTCGCCCGCTACGGCGACGGCTCGAATCCCGACAGCTTCTTCGAGCGCAATCCCGGCAAGGCGCTCGCGCTCACGTTCACGCTCGCGCGCGCCTCGCTCGCCGCCGAGGACATGTTCTCCGAGACCGTTCCCGAGGTGCGCCTGGTCGATTGCGCCGATCGCGCGACCTGGCACCAGCTCGTCTGGGACCTGAGCCAGCCCGACGCGCGCGGCGTGCCGCGCTTCACCATCCTCATCAACGACCGCTCCGACGTGCGCCGCCTGCAGCTCGCCTACGCCACGCAGAACACCGTGCTCAACAACGGCGGTATCCCCGGCATGACCTTCGACCGCTGGCTGGTGGGGCGCATGCTGCACCTGCAGGAAGTCTCGCCCACCTGGGAGCGCGTGCTGAACGCACAGATCGCGCAATACTTCGTGATCGGCGAGCACTACTACATGTACTTCATCCAGGAGCACCAGAAGGCGATGCGCAACATCGAGGCGGCGCTCAAGTCCGCCGAGGTCCAGCCGCTGCTCGAGGGTGCGAGGCTGCCCTGAGGGCCACGCGCGGGCGCTCGCCCGCGCGTTTTCCACTTCAGAACGTTTAAGCGACGTTTCAGGACGCCAAAGGACGCGGCGCGCCCTGGAGGCGGACAGTGGGATCGCTCACCCACCCACCACCTTCCAAGGAGCTTCAAATGAACGATCGCAAACCCGAAGAATGCAATCCCCTGGGATCCAGGGACGGCGCCGGAAGCGCCACGGTCCTCGCCATCAGCGTCCTCATCGTTCTCTACGGCGTGCTCGGCGCCGCCGGCCCGGTGGTATTACCATAGGCGTCGTCGCCACAACAAACAAAAGGGAGCGTCGCCATGAAGAACCGCGCACTGCTGCTTGCCGCCTCTGGCCTGGTGTTGTTCGGATGCGCGTCGGTGCAGACGCCACCGGGCGGGGCGTGCAATACGAACGTCTGCCACATCCAGCTCACCGTCTCCTCGTGCCTGCCCCACGGCAGCAAGATCACGGCGGATCAGGATCCCGCCCACATCGGGCGCGGATCGCACGAAGTCCACTTCGACATCGCCACGGCGGGCTACGAGTTCACCGACAACGGCATCACCTTCAAGAAGCCGACGGGCGGCGCCTTCACCGACCCGCGCAAGCTCACGCCCACCAAGTACAAGTGGCACGACGACAACGCGGCTCCGGGCACGTACGACTACAACGTGGAGCTCGTGAGCGCGTCGGGCGGCATCTGCCGGTACGACCCGACGATCGTCAACGACTAGGGCAGCCCCTCCAGCCACGTGAGCGCTTCGGCGATCGCCTCTTCGTAGGCGAGCGCGCGGCCCGCTTCTTCCGCGGCGGCGAACGCGACCGGCGCGAGGGATGCGCGCGCCTGCGCCACCAGCGGCGCGAGGAACGCCTCGTCGGCCGGATCGCGATGGATGCCGGTGGCCGCCGTCTGCGCCTCCGCGACGCCGTAGAGGCGCGCGGCGCGCGATGCGTCACCGAGGCTCGCCGCGAGCCCCGCGCACACCTCGAGCGCGCTCTGGCCGACGCGAATCGAGCCGACCTCCTCGGCGATCGCGAGCACCTCGAGCAGCATCGCGCGCGCCCGGTGCCCGTCGCCGCGGGCGATCGCGACCATCGCGAGGTTGAGGAGCCCGATCGCGATGCTCTCGCGGTCGCCGAGGCCGCGCGCGAGCGCGAGGACCTCGTGGTAGACGGTGTCGGCCTCGCCGAGACGGCCTTCGATGCGATCGAGCTGCGCGCGCGCGTTGAGCGCCGCGGCGAGGTTGCGCTGGTTGCCGAGGGCGCGCGCGAGCTCGAGCGCCTCCTCGAGGTGCCGGCGCGCGGCTCCCAGGTCGCCGCGGCCCACGCACGCCATCCCGAGCGGCTGCAGCGCCGCGCCGATGCGCGCCTTGTCGTCCGCCTCGCGGGCGATCGCGAGGCTCTCCTCGAGGCTCGCCTGCGCCTCGGGGTAGCGTCCCATGTAGAAGGAGATCTGCCCGGCGTCGAACAGCGCCCGGCAGCGCGCGGTGTTGCGGCTCCCCGCCCCGGGACGCGATAACGCCTCGAGCGCGACGCGATGGCCGAGCCCGAGCAGGCCGCGGTTGATCCAGTAGAGCTTGGTCGCGCTCGCGAGGCGCAGGCCGAGCTCGGCGCCGTCGGCGGCGTGGTCGCACCACGCATGCGCCGAAAGCAGGTTCTCGCGCTCGCGATCGAGGCGCGCAAGCCACACGCCTTGCTCGGGCCCCTTGAGGCCCGCGCGCGCGTTCTCGACGAGCGTGAGGAAGTACGCGAGGTGCTTGCCCCGCGCGATATCCGCCTCGACCGCGGTGACGAGGCGCTCGTGGGCGTACTGGCGCACGGTTTCCAGCAAACGATAGCGCGCGCCGCCTGCGCCCTCGGGCGACACCAGCGACTTGTCCACGAGGTGCGCGAGGAGATCCACGACGTCGTCGCCGCCGACTTCCCCGCCCGCGCCGATCGACTCGGCGGCCTCGAGCGTGCAGCCGCCGGTGAACACCGCGAGGCGGCGCAGCAGCACGCGCTCCGCCGGCGAGAGCAGGTCATGACTCCAGTCGAGCGAGGCGCGTAGCGTCTGCTGGCGCGGCAGCGCCGACTTGTCACCCCCGGTGAGCAGGCGGAAGCAGTCGTCGAGGCGCGCGGCGATGTCGTCGATCGCCAGCGAGCGCACGCGCGCCGCCGCGAGCTCGATCGCGAGCGGGATGCCATCGAGGCGGCGGCAGACCTGCGCCACGGCCGGGGCGTTGCCGGCATCGAGGCGGAAGGATGGCTCGACCGCCGCGGCGCGCTCGACGAAGAGGCGTACCGCCTCGCACGCGGCGATATCCTCGAGGGAGCCGTCGCGGCGCGCGTCGGGAACGGCGAGCGGGGCCACCGGAAACTGCGCCTCGCCGGCGACGTGCAGCGGCTCACGGCTCGAGGCGAGGATGGTCAAGCCCGGCGCCGATTGCAGCAGTTGCCTCGCGAGCTCGGCGCAGGCGTGCACGAGATGCTCGCAGTTGTCGAGGATCAGGAGCATGCGCCGGCCGCGCGCGTACCTCACCAACGCCTCGATCACCGGCCGGCCGGCTTCCTCTTTCACGCCGAGCACGGAAGCGACCGCCTGCGGGACGCGCGCCGCCTCCGCGAGGGGTGCGAGCTCGACCAGCCACACGCCATCGGGGAAGAGCGCCAGCACCTCGCGGCCCACTTGCAGCGCAAGGCGCGTCTTGCCGGTGCCACCGACGCTGGTAAGGGTAGTAAGGCGGGAGGCGCCGAGCGTCGCCGCGAGGTTCGCGATCTCGCGTTCCCGCCCGATGAAGCTGCTGAGGGGGGCGGGAAGGTTGTGGTTGTCGGCGGCGGCTCCGGGCTCGCCCTCTGCGTCCTGCGCGCCCAGCGTGAATCGGTAGCCGCGCCCCGGAATGGTCGCTACCGAGTGCGCGCCCAGGATCTTGCGCAACGTCGAGACCTGCACCTGGAGGTTGTTCTCCTCGACGACCAGGCCCGGCCAGACGCGATCGAGGAGCTCGTCCTTGGTGACGACGCGGTCGCGGCCGTCGATCAGCGCGAGCAACACGTCGAAGGCGCGGGCGCCGAGCACGGCGGGGCGGCCGTCGACCAGCAGCTGCCGTTCGGCGGGCCGGACCTCCACCGGACCAAAGCGATAGGACTGCGCCAAGCGATTCCCTTCGGGCGCGTGCAGGGCGAGCGCGCGCAGATGTTACCCGGTCCGCGCGGTTTAAGAACGTTTAAGGGCGGCTAAAGGACTGGCACGCGCCTCGTGGCCGACAGTGGCTCACACGACAGCGCACCGTCGTTCCCATAACCCAAAGACGAAGGAGACCTACCATGCTGACCCTCCACAAACGGCGCCTCGCATCGCTCACCACGCTCACCGGCCTGTCGATCTTTTCCGCCGGGATGGCGCTTGCCGACACCGAGGTCGACGTCGCCAGCCCCGACGCCGGCTCCTACCGCCCGGAACAGCACGTCGACCGCATGACGTGCAGCGATGCGCTGCAGCTCGCCTGGTTCAAGCGCCAGATCGAGATGACCGACGGCGGCGAAGTCGCCGACGAGTCCCTCGCGCCCGCGCCGAGCGAGTGCGAACGCGACATCGTGGCCGGTGCCAGCGACGTCGGCTGATCGTCCACGCGAAGGGGCGGCGCTGGCCGCCGCCCCGACTCTCATTTACGGAGACCCACATGCTCGAAGATATTCGCAATCACGATCCCGTGCCCACCGCTCAGGAGAGCGAATGGATCGCGGTCCGGCTGTGGGCCGCCGTGGAGCGCGTCCTGCTGCTCGCGGGATTCGCGCTGGTCCTGGGCGCGACCGCCAGCTGGCTCTGCGATTACCAGGGCGACAGCGCCTCGTTCGTGGTCACCTCGGCGCCGCCCGCGCGCTAGTCGCGGCTCTCGCTGCCCTGGATGAGGAGCTGCACGAACATCTGGATGTCGGAGCGCACTTCCTTGCTCATCGAGGAGAACTCGATCCCGACCCAGGTCGTGTCGCCGTTGGAGACGGTCTTCACGACCTTGCCGTAGAGGTCGGCGACGCGCTTGCCGACCAGCGGCAGGTCGAACACCAGCACCAGCTCGGCGAATCGCGCCAGCGGCTGCGCGATCTCCAGCAGCACGCCGTAGTAGCCGATGTCGAGCACTCGTCCCTCGTGCACCTGCGGGATGACGGCGTCGTTCAACACCAGGCGATAGGTGACCGGCATGGTCGCCTCGACGCGCGGGCTGCGGCGCTCGTCCTGCCGCGGGACCACCTTGGAGAGGGTCGGGATCTCCAGCACCTCGCGCAGCACCACCGGAGCGCTCTTGCCCTTGACGAAGACGTCCATGGGCTCGCCGGTCTTCACGAGGTCGGCGCAATGCTCGAACGTGCTCTGGCTGATGAGGACCTGGCCGCGCAGGGCGAAGGATTCGATGCGCGAGGCGAGGTTCACCTCGTCGCCGATCACCGTGTACTCGGAATAGAGGTCGCCGCCGAGGAGCGCGGACATCACCCGCCCGGTGTTGATGCCGATGCCGAAGTACATCTCGGGAAGCCCCTGCTGGCGGTGCTCGCGGTTGAGCTCCTCCATCGCGGTCTGCATGTCGACCGCGCACGAGATCGCGCGCCGCGCGCTGTCGTTCACCTCGCCGGCGGTGTCGAAGAGCACGAGGATGGAATCGCCCATGAACTTGTCGATCATTCCCTGGTAGCGGAAGATGATCTCGCTCATGCGCACGAAGCAGCGGTTGAGGAGGTCGAGCACCGTGGCGGCGGGATAGGCCGCGGAAAGGGAAGTGAAGCCGCGCAGGTCGGCGAGCACGATGGTCACGTCGCGCGCGAGGTGGTTCTCCCGCAGCGCCCGGGCCGGCGGCTGGCCGAGGACGCAGAGGACCTGCTCGAGGCGTTGTCTTGCGCTCCCGGCAAGGGTGACTCCGGTCTCCTGGGCAACGATGGCCTCGATTCTCTTCAGGGCCTCGTCGACGGCCGGGTCCTTCATGAAGCGCGCGCTCCTTCTTGTTGTTTGGCCTTTCCTCATACTCCGCCTTGGCGGCGGATGCAACTTCCCGTGCCCTTCGCGCTTTCTTACGCGCGAATGAGAGTCCCACACCGCGACCCTGCCGGCCCCATGGGGTGTCCAAGGAGCTCACAGTTCCAAACCGGAGGGATGCCGTGTCGACACTTGGACTGATCCTGCTGATAATCCTCGTCCTCGCCGTGCTGGGCGTGATTCCCGCCTGGCCCCACAGCCGCAGTTGGGGTTATGCGCCGGGCGGCACGCTCGGGCTGGTGCTGGTGATCGTGATCGTCCTGGTGCTGATGGGACAGATCTAGCGGCTCCCGGCCCCGGGACCTGTTCAAAGCCTCCCTAGGGCCGGCCGGCGTAGGCCTCGTCGAAAATCGCCTCGAGGCGCGGGTGCACGCCGCGAAGGGCATCCACCACGCGCTTCGACCAGTCGAAGTATTCGCGCCGCCGGCTCCTCGGCCAGGTCTTGGGCGGCGACGTCTGCATGTCGCGCAGGTTGCAGATCTTGTCGGCGAGCTTGACCAGCTTCGCTTCGCGGGAGATGTGCGGCGCGTGCTCGACCTGCAGGCGCTTGCGGTCATGCTTGGGCAGCGCCTTGTCGTCGGTCACCTCGAACACGATGCGCGCGATGCGGGCCCCGAACCGCCGGCGCAGCTCCTCGCGCGTGGTTTCCGTATCCTCGATGGTGTCGTGCAGCAGTGCGGCGCAGATCACCGCCGCATCGCGCACGCCACCCTCGGCCCACAGCACGCTCGCGAGCGCGATCGGGTGGTTGATGTAGGGCGAGGCTTCGAGGTCCTTGCGCCGCTGGTCGCGGTGCTTCTCGGCGGCGAGCTGCAGGGCCGCGAGGATGCGGCCGGTGGAATCGCCCATCGGTTGCCTCCGGATGCTCGCGCTAGCGCTTGAGCGGCCTGGAAATCGCCTCGACCTCGTCATCCGCGGGCAACTCCGGCCGATCGCGGTCGGTGGCGACCATGCAGAGGAATCCGAGCGGCTCGCCCTCCGCGGCGCGGAACTGGTGCCAGGTCATGGGCGGCACGCGCACCAGGTCGTGCAGGCTCAGGTCGTGGGCCTCGCCGCCGACGAGGCATTGGCCGCTGCCACGGATCACCATGACGGCGTGCACGTGCTGGTGGCGCTCGAGCGTGGTGTGGCCGCCGGCGGCGACCTCGAAATAACGCAACTGCGCCGGCAGGTCGCCATCCTCGAACAGCACCTGGCGCGTGACGTCCTTGAAAGGCGCGCTGCCTTCTTCCTTGTAGCGGCGCACCTCGACCCCATCCCAGCGGAAGGTGCCGTCGTTGCGGCGAACCAGCTTGTCGGCCATGGGGCGATTGTATCCGCGGCGCCTCTATCGGGCCTCGCGCACTGCGGCGACGAACTCCCGGCTGCGCTCGAGCAGCCGTTCTCCCGCGGCGAGCAACGCCCCGCCGATGAGCAGCATGGAATCGATTCCATAGCCCTCGACCATCTCGCGCACGCGTTCCACCGTCATGCCGCCGGCGGGCACCGGCAGCATCGGGCGCATGCCATGCCACGGCTCGCGCGCGGCCGCGGCGATCGCGAGGCAGGTGTCGCGTCCGTAGCTGAAGCGCCCGCCGTGGTTGGGGAAGATCACCGCATCGGCGCCGAAGAGGCGAAAGAGCTTGCCGAGGAGCACGCTCGGCGCGATGCGTGCCGCGCCCGCGAAGGCGGGGTGGGCGAGGATCGGGATGTCGAGGTCGGATTGCAGCTCGACGAAGGCCGGCGCTCCCACCAGCATCGGGGCGACGAGCGCCATCTTCACCGCGCAATCCCGGGCGATGCGCGCCTGCTCGACCAGCGAGTGGCCGCCGCCGGAGAAGGTCGGCGCGTAGACGGTTCGCCCACCGGTTTCGCGATTGGCCTCCGCGATCGCCTTTTGCACCGCGGGGACGCGCTCGGCGAACGGGTGGGGCGCCTGGTTGGCGATGCCGTGGTCGTCCTTCACGACGTCGATTCCCGCCAGCGCGAAGGTGCGCGCGAGGTTGGCGAGCTGCGCGATCGTGGATCCCTGGGGCTTCAGCGCGCTGCAGGTGAGCGCGCGGCCTTGCACGCCGGTGAACGTGCGGATGCCCTCGATGCCGAAGCGCGGGCCGGGAAACGCCTTCTCGTAGCCCGCGGGGAAAGCGACGTCGACCAGCTCGACCTCGGGCTGCAGCGAGCAGTTGCCGAAGAGCATGTTGAGCAGCTGCGAGGCCTCGTTGCCGGTGGTCGCCGGGGCGATGCCGAGGACGACTTCGAAGGTTCCGGCGTGCGGGCGGATGGATTCCACCCGGGCCACCATCTCGCGCAGCACGCGCTCGTCGCGGATCGCGGCGAGCGGCATCTCGACGCTTTGCTCGGCGGCGAGCGCCTCGGCGCGCGCGCGGCTCTCCGACTCGGAGGCGGCGATGCGATAGGTGGCGAGGATGCGATCCATGATTTGGCCTCGCGTTCAGAAGAGCGCGAGCGTGGCGTCGTGCAGGGGCTGGCCGCGCTCGGCGAAGGCGTCGACGACGCTGAAGTGGTGCAGGCCCGCAATGACCTGGAGGTCGCGCACCTGCGCCTTCCACGCCTGGGCGATGATGGCCGATTGGCGCCGGAACTCGCTGCTCTCATCGGCGCCGACGGCCACCACCAGGGGCGCGCCGATCGTCGGGCGCTTGTCGTAGAGGTCGAGCCGGCGCGCGGATTGGGAGTCGAGGCGCAAATCGGCGTTGAAGCTGTGCTGCAGCAGCGGCTCGAAGTCGTAGAGGCCGCTGATCGGCACGCCCCCGGCGATGCGCGCCGCGTCGAACGTGTAGCGAGTGCGCGGCGTCGCGAAGAGCGCCGCGGCGAGATGGCCTCCGGCCGAATGCCCGGCGATCACGACGCGCTGCGTCGGTAGCCCGTGCGCGGGGGCGTTGGCGAAGATCCAGTTGAGCGCCGCGACCGCGTCGTCCACGATCTGCTCGATGAACACCGTCGGCGCAAGCCGGTAGTTCGCCAGCGCGACGCCGACGCCCGCTGCGACGTAGGACGCCGCGAGCCACGAGAACATCGTCTTGTCGAGCGACCTCCAGTAGCCGCCATGCAGGAAGAGCAGCGTCCCGCGCGCGCGCGCCGCGGGAAAGAGGTCGATGCGATGGCGCGGATCGGGGCCATAGGCGAGGTCCAGGTGGCCCGGAAGGGTCTCGCGCACGTACCGCGAATCGCGTTCCCAGCGCGCGAAGTAGGCCGCATGATCCGGCACCAACTCGCGGTTGTTGTACTCGCGCTCGATGAAGTCCTTTTCCATGGGCCGGATGCTACAACGGGCCCGTTTCTGCTGCAGTGCAGCACGAGACCGGGCCCCCGGGGTCGACGGGCCGCCGGGGGGCGCAAGTACGCCCGGCGAGCCCAATAGTTGGACCCCCGCCCGGTGAAAATTCGGCAGAATCTCGCCATCCGCCGTGCTATCTTGTCCTCGCTGTTTCACTCTAGAATTCACCCAGATTTCACCCAGTTGGAGGCGTTATGTCGAAGAAGGACAGCAAACCCCAGGAAGGCGAACTCTCCGAGCAGCAGCTCGACAAGGTCGCCGGTGGCCAGGAAGTGCGCAAGCTCGAGACCATGACGGTCACGGCCAAGCGCCTGCCGCCCGAGCAGAAGGTCGTCAAGCTGGACCCGATCGTGGTCACGGCGAAGCGCGACAAGAGCGACCTGTCCGGCACCAAGCTGGCGCAGGCCGACGGCAAGAGCGACAAGAACTAGGTTCAGGCCACCTGCCGCGAGAGCATCGCGGCGAACGGCCCTGCCTCGGCCGCGAGCTGGGCGAACGTTCCCTGCTGGACGACTCGCCCGCGGTCGAGCACCACGATGCGATCGGCGTCGCGCACCGTGTTGAGGCGGTGGGCGATGACGACGCGGGTCGCCTTGAGCGCCGTGAGTCCCTCCAGCACGACCGCCTGCGACACGTTGTCGAGCGCGCTGGTCGCCTCGTCGAGCAGCAGGATGCGCGGCTTCGACACCAGCGCGCGCGCGATGAGCACGCGCTGGCGCTGGCCGCCCGAGAGCGTGCTCAGTCCCTCCCCGACCACGGTATAGACACCCATCGGCATCGCCTCGATGTCCTTTTCGAGCCCCGCCGCGCGCGCCGCCTCGGTGGCCGCGGCCACGCCGGCGTTGCTCGCGCCGAGGATGTTGGTGAGCAGGTCGCCCGCCCAAAGGCGTCCGCCCTGCAACACGGTGCCGATGCGCCGGCGCAAGTAGCGCAGGTCGAGCTGCTTCAGGTCGCGCCCGTCGTAGGCGACCTCCCCGCGTAGCGGCGCCTCGAAGCCGAGGAGGAGGCGCAGCAGCGTCGACTTCCCCGAGCCGCTCGCGCCGACGATGGCGACGAATTCCCCCGGCGCGATCGCCAGGTCGATCCCGTGCAGGACTTCGGGGCCGTTGGGATAGGCGAAGCTCACGCCCTTCAGCTCGATCGCGCCGCGCGGCTCGTGCGGCTCGCCGCGGCCCAGGGCGTCCTCCGGCAGCGCCTCGAGGATCGGGCGTGCGCGATCCCACACCGGCTTCAGGTTCACCAGGTCGATGGCCGTCGTGATCATGGCGTGCACGCCGCCGAGCAGCGAGAAGAGCGCCGCGTGGAAGGCGACGAAGTCGCCGGTCGTCATTCCCGAGGTCGGCTGCAGGCGCCAGGCGAGCCACAGGATGAGGATGGTCGCCGCCGGTTGCAGCAGGTTGAGCGCCACCGATTCCCAGTTGGAGAGCCGCGCGCTGTCGCCGTTGAGCGTGCGGAACTCGTCGTACTTCGCGTACCACTGCTCGAACGCACGCGTCTCCGCGGCGCTCGCGCGCAGCTTGGCGATACCGGCGAAGATCTCGAAGGTCATCGCGCTCAACTTGCCGTCGAGCGCCTCGATGCGCGGCCCGATCCGCAATCGCGCGAGGCCGATGAAGGTCGAGATCGCGATCACGGCGGCGGCGATGCCGGAAGCCGCCAGCGTGAGCGCCGGGCTGTAATGCATCATCAGGGTGAGGTTGGCCAGCAGGAAGACCGAGGTGATGAACGTCCCGATGGTCGAGCCGGTGATCGTGTGCTGCAGCGTGTTGACCGAACCCATGCGCAGCGCCAGGTCGCCGCTCGCGAACGCGCGGAAGAAGCTCGCGGGCGCTGAGATCACCCGGTCGACCAGCGCGGCTTGCATCGCGATCGCGATCCGCGCCTCGAACTTCAGGCCCGCGAGCGCGCGCAGGACGTCGAGCGCGACGATCGAGGCGCCGGCGACGGCGAGCCCCGCGATCACCGCCTGGATGGAGCTCACGGCTCCGGAAGGAATCGCGCGATCGATGAGCCACCCCGTCGCCATCGGCGTGAACAGGCCCACGAGCGCCACCGCAAATCCGGTGAGCAGCAACAGCGCGAGGTCGCGCCCGCCATGCATGCGGGCGAAGCGCAGCATGTCGCGCGCCCGCAGCGCCCGATTGTCGAAGCGCCTGAGGAAGGTGAACGCGAAGGGGGCCAGGCGTCCGGCCACCTTCTCGTCGACGCGCCACTCGACCGCCTCGCCGCCCTCCACTTCGGTGGCGAGCATGCGGTAGCCCGAGAGGTCCGGGACCAGCGCGACCCAACCGGTGCCCGCGGCGAGCGATGGGCTCGGCAGCGGCGTCGGACCGCGCGGGATCCGCCGGCGCTCGGCGACGCGCGCGATCATCGGCGGCCCGGCGTCGCGCCACCAGCCGGCATCGAGCAGCATGCGCCGCGAGCGAAGGCCCGCCGGGTGCGTCATCGCCTCGATCGCGTCGATGGCTTCCTCCTCGACGGGAGGAGGCGGCGCCTTGGGGGCGACCCCGAGCGCGCGCGCGATGAGGCGCCAGGCTTCCGGCAGGGTGGTCGACTTGAGCGACAGGCCGGGATCGAACATGGTCAGCTGCCGCTCGATTCGTTGGCGACCAGCTCGGCGTAGCGCCCGCGCGCAATGGCGACGAGCTCCTCGTGGCGGCCGCGCTCGACGACGCGCCCGCGCTCGAGCACCACGATCTCGTCGGCGTCGCGCACCGTCGAGAGGCGATGCGCGATCACCAGGCAGCTCACGCGGCGCCGGCGCAGGTTCGCCTCGACCAGCGCCTCGGTCGCGGGATCGAGCGCGCTGGTGGCCTCGTCGAGGATGAGGAGCGCGGGCTCGCGCACCAGCGCGCGCGCGATCTCGAGGCGCTGGCGCTGGCCGCCGCTCAGGTTGCGCGCGCCTTCCTGGAGCGGGGCGTCGATGCCGCCCTCGCGCGCATCGATCTCGGGGGCGATGGCGGCGTCGCGCAGCGCCGCTCGCACCGCCTCCTCGGGCGCGCCTTCCCACAGCGTGAGGTTGTCGCGCACGCTGCCCTCGAACAGCATCACGTCCTGGTCGACGAAGGCCACGGAGCGCGCGAGGTCGGCGCGCTCGTGGAAACCGCGCGGCTCGCCGTCGAACAGGATCTCGCCGCTCCACGGCACGTAGAGGCCGGCGGCGAGGCGCGCGACGGTCGACTTTCCGGATCCTGAAGAGCCGACGATCGCGACGCGCCCGCCGGGCTCGAGCGTGAGCGAGAAGTTCTCGACCAGCGGCGCTTCGCCCTTGTTGTAGCCGAAGGTGACGTTGCGGAATTCGAGCAGGCCCGTGAGTCGCGGCTTCGGCGCGGGCACGACGCCGGCACCCACGGCCACGCCGCTCTCGGCGAGGTGATGCAGCACGTCGTCCAGGCGCGCGAGGTCGCCGCGCAGCGTCTGCAGCTTCTGCGTGATGGAAAACAAGGCGTGGACCGGGGCGGAGAAACCGGCGAGCAGCACCTGGAACGCGACCAGGTCGCCGACCGTGAAGCCCTTGTCGATGATCAGTTTCGCGCCCAGGCCCAGGACGGTGAGCTGCGCGACGAGACCCAGGAGCGCGGGCGCCTGGCCGAGCGTCATGGTGTAGCGCTGCGCCCTGATCGACGCGTTCACGTATTGCACCTGCAGGCCGATCCACTTGAGGAAGAGCGCGCTTTCCTGGCCGCCCGCCTTGATCGTCTCGATGTTGGCGAGGCCGCCGGTCGCCATTCCCGCGAGCTTGCCGCCCTGCACCGAGAGCTCCTGCGAGATCTCCGCAGTGCGCCGCGCGAGCGCGCGCCACGCGAAGAGCTCGAGCGCCAGCAAGGCGACCACCACCAGCGCGAGGCGCGCCTCGAGGCGCACCATCAGCACGAGGAAGAAGCTCGCGGTCACCAGGTCGAGGGCGACCATGGCGAGGTCCGCGGAAATGGTCTCGGCGACGCGCTCGTTCAGGTGCACGCGCGCGGCGATCTCGCCCGGCGAGCGCTGTGAGAAGAACGTCATCGGCAGCGACAGCGCGTGCGCGAAGAAGCGGCGCGCGGAGGCGCGCGCGGCGCGTCCGAAGGTGTCCATCAGGACGCGCGCCTGCAGGGAGACGAGCAGGCCGCGCGCGAGCGCGGCGATGACGAATCCGATCAGCAGCGGCATGGCAATCGCGTCGCTGTGGGCGACCAGGACCTCGTCGACGAATCGGCCGAGGATCCACGGCATCACCAGGCCCGGGATCACCAGCACCAGCCCGAGGATCACGGCGCCTGCGATCGCGAGGCGGAATCCGTCGAGGTACTGGCCGAGCGAGCGCAGCACCGACGGCGGCTCGCCGCCGGGCGCGAAGGCGGGCCCGCGCTCGAGCGTGAGCACCACGCCGGTGAAGGCCTGGTCGAACTCGCCCGCATCGACGCTACGCCGCCCGCGCGCCGGGTCGTTGAGGAACGCTCGCCCGCCCTTGAATCCCTCTAGGACGACGAAATGGTTGAAGTTCCAGAAGACGATCGCCGGGAGGGGAAGGGAGGCGATGTCCTTGGGCTCCTTCTTGAAGCCGCGCGCCGTCATGCCGTGCGCGCGCGCGGCGCGCAGCAGCCCGCCCGCCTTGCTGCCGTCGCGCGATACGCCGCAATCGATGCGCATCTGCTCGAGCGGCACGTGGCGCCCGTGATAGGCGAGGACCATCGCGAGCGCGGCGGCTCCGCACTCGACGGACTCGAGCTGCAGGATCGTCGGAGTGCGCGCGAGCCTGGTGTCGGGAAGGATCGAGTGCGGCGTGGCCCGCCCGCCGTCGGTCCCCGGAGAGGGGGCGGGCGCGGGCTCGCCGGCGCTCAGCGCTCCGACAGCAGCCATATCGCGAAGGCGGCGACCGCAAGCAGGAGCGCGGCGAGCGCGGCGAGCAGCGCGCGCGGGTACGCCGGCAGGGCGAGGCGCTCGTCGAGGCGCTCGGGGGAAGCGAGGCGGTCGAGCGCCGCCTTGCGGAAGATCGATTCGTCGCCCGCCATCCTCAGCCCGCCAGCCGCTTGAGCATGCGGTCGAAGCGCGCGCCCGCGAGGTGGACCGTGTCGAGCAGGTCCTCGTTGAGCTCGTCCTTGGCGTTCATGTCCTCGGTCGCCACTCCATAGCCCATGCGCTGCGTCGTCTGCCGCATGCGATCGGCGAGGAAGACGCACAGCGCCCGGTAGAAGCGCGAGGCGAAGCCGGGATCCGAAGTGAGCTTGTCGCGCACCACCTGGTCGGGAATGCGCAGCAGCGTCGCGTCCGCGGCGACCTCCACCGAGACGGTGGTCGGCGCGGGATCGACCAGCGACATCTCGCCGATGATCTCGCCCGATTCGAGGAAGGCGATCCGGTCGCCGGTCTTGGTGCGGATGGCAAGCCTGCCGTCGAGCACGAAATAGAGGTAATCGACGCGCGCGCCGAGGGGAATCAGCACGGTCCCCGGATCGATATGGACGCGCTCGCCTGCATTGGCGAGCCACTCGACGTCTTCGTCGGTGAGCGAGCTGAATATGAAAAGGACTTTTCTCACGACGCCTCCCTGACGCCACGGAAGTTCCGGCAGTTTATACAAGTTGACCGTCCGCATTCAGCTTCGCGGCGGGCACGCGTGTCCTACATCGGCATGCGATGTCGAGCGTCGGCCTCGTCCCACGGATGCGAGGCCGCACCGCCTATTGTGGGGGCGTGTACGCTACCGAACAATCGATCTCATGAGACCCACCATCGAGCACGCGCCACGCCACTGGCACATCAACCTTCAGGAATCGTGGGAAGTCGAGTTCTGGGCGAAGGAGCTCGATTGCAGCGAGCAGGTGCTGCGCGCCGCGGTCGCAACCGTCGGCGATCGCTCTCGCGCGGTGAGGGATTTCCTCGAAGCCGTCGAGCGACGCCTGCCCCACCGCCCTTGAGCCGTAGGAATCGGACTACGGGAACGTTCCCGTCGTCTGATATTGGCGTCGAGACGCGAGGCGAATAATCGACTTCCAGTGGTCGCTGGAGGTCCTTCAATGCATCGTTACGCGCCGGATGACACCGCGGGGTTCAAGACCAGCTCGGTGTGGCATCGGCAGCTCGAGGGTAGCGAGACGGTGGAGCGCATCGTCGCCACCCTGCAGGATTATCTCGACACGCTCACGCCCGAGGACCTCGCGCGGCTCCCGGAAAACTGCCGCGCGGTGCGCATCAAGGGCGACGACGATCTCGAGTACTGGACGTACAAGCTCTCGCGCCACCACCCCGCGCACACCGGCGCGTGGGTCGACAGTGCGCTGCTGCAGGAAGTCTTCAACCACTTCCTGCATGCTTCGGCGCGTGTCTCGCAGATCCATCGGGCGAAGGTGAAGGCGGAGGATTTGCCGGCGCCGCACTGACGCACCGGGGGCTAGACCTCGCGTTTGATCTCCTGCTGCAGCCAGTCGACAAACTGGCGCGCCTCGGGGCGGTCGCGCGCGCCGCTCGAATAGACCGCGTGGAAGGCGCGCGCTAGGCGTTGCTGGCGGCCGAAGAGCGCCACCAGGCGCTTGGCGCGGATGTGCTGCGCCGAGAGTGTGAGCCGCCCGAGCGCGACGCCTTGCCCGTGCAGCGCCGCCTGGAGCACCTGGTCGTACTGGTCGAGCGTCACGGTTCCCGCCGGCGTTAGCTCCTCCACGCCCATCGCCTCCAACCACGCCGCCCACGACAGCCACGGCCAGCGCCCCGTGGGATCGTGCAGGTTGAGGAGCACGTGGTGGCGCAGGTCCGCCGGATTGAGGAGCGGCTGGCGCGCGCGTTTCGCCTCGCGCTGGTAGGCCGGGCTGCAGATCGCCGCGAGGTGCTCGCCCACCAGGTGCACCGCTCCGGGTGGCGCGTTGCTGAGCTTGCAGTCGCGGATCGCGACGTCGATGCCCTCGCGCTCCATGTCGATCACCTCGTGCGTCGCGGTGATGCGCACGTCGACGCTGGGGTGCTCCTTGCGAAAGCGCGACAGCCGCGGCACCAGCCACGTCGAGGCGAACGACACGGTCGTGGTCACGGTGAGGACGTGGCCGGTGCGCGTCTCGCGCGCCCGCCGCGTCGCCTCGCGCAGCTGGTCGAGGACCGGCGCCACCGCGCGGTAGTAGGCTTGGCCGGCCGCGGTGAGCGCGAGCGCCTTGTGGCGGCGCTCGAAGAGCGGCGCGCCGAGGAACGACTCGAGCGCCTGGATCTGGCGGCTCACCGCCGACTGCGTGAGGAAGAGCTCGACCGCGGCGCGCGTGAAGGACAGGTGGCGCGCTGCGGCCTCGAAGCCGCGCAGCAGGTCGAGCGGCGGCAGGGCGCGATGCGAGCTAGCCATGCGCCGGGCTCATGCAACGAATGCGCCGTTTTCGTTTGTCGATCATCTGGGCCGCGAGGAGAATGCGGTTCATGCGGGAATGCGTAGTGTGCATGCAAGACCGCCCAACGGCAAGGGAGAACGACATGGACTTGAGCATCAGGACCCCCAACCTCGCGCTCGACGCGGGCGAAGTCATTACCGTCGATGACGCCGAAGGGCTGCGCATCGTCGCGCGCCGCGGCACCGTCTGGGTGACCGAGGAAGGCGATTCCGTGGACCACATCGTGGGCCCCGGCGACGCGCTCATCGTCGCGCACCCGGGCCGCACCGTGGTCCAGGCCCTTCAACCCGCGTGGATTTCGCTGGGCGAGGGCATCCCCGCGGCCAACGACAACCACTGGAATGCGGCCGCGCAGCTTAGGGGGCTCATGTGAACACGACGAGCTGGTACGCCGACGGATTGCGCTGGATCGCCTCGCTTTTCCACGCCGCGGCGAACTTCCTCGAGCGTCCGGCGCTGGAGCCCGGGCGCCGTCCCGTGCCGATTGAAGAATTCCTCTCCGACGTTCGCCTGCGCATCCACTCGCGCTACTACTGATCGATCAGCATCGCATCGCCGTAACTGAAGAGGCGGTAGCGCTGCTCGATCGCGTGGGCGTAGGCACGGCGCACGTTGGCGGTGCCGCCGAAGGCGCAGGCGAGCATGAACAGCGTCGACTTCGGCAGGTGGAAGTTGGTGACCAGGCGCCCGACCACGCGAAAAGCGTATCCGGGCAGGATGAAGAGCCGAGTCTCGCCCTCGCCTGCGCGCAGCGCGCCGTCGGACGCCGCCGACTCGAGCGCCCGCAGCGCCGTCGTCCCGGCCGCGATCACGCGTCCCTTTCGCGCCCTGGCGCTCGCGACCGCCTCGACCGTGGCCTGGGGGACGATGTATCGCTCCGAGTGCATGACGTGGCCCGTAACGTCCTCCGAGCGCACCGGCTGGAACGTACCCGCCCCCACGTGCAGCGTGAGCGACGCGATCTCCACGCCCCTCGAGCGAATCGCCGCGAGCAACGCTTCGTCGAAATGCAATCCCGCGGTGGGCGCGGCGACCGCGCCGGGTTCGCGCGCATAGACCGTCTGGTAACGCGCCTCGTCGCCGGGATCGGCCGCATGCGAGATGTAGGGCGGTAGCGGCACCTCGCCATGCGCGGCAAGCGCGTCGAGTACGTCCTCGCCGAGGAAGCGCAGCTCGAAGAACTCTCCCTGCCGGCCGACCACTTCGGCCTCGAGCCCGCCCGCAAACGCGATTCGCCGTCCCGCCTTCGGCGTCTTGCTCGCGCGGACCTGGGCAAGCGCGCGGCGCGCGTCGAGCACGCGCTCGACCAACACCTCGACTTCGCCGCCGGAGTCCTTGCGCCCGCGCAGCCGCGCCTTGATGACGCGCGTGTCGTTCACTACGAGCAGGTCGCCTGCGTCCAACCGTGTGACGATGTCGGGGAATCGCAGGTCCTCGATCGCGCCCGAGCGCGAATCGAGGTGCAGCAAGCGGCTCGCCGTGCGCTGCGGCGCGGGACGCTGGGCGATCAGTTCGGGAGGCAGTTCGTAATCGAAGTCGGCGAGTCGCACCGCTCGATTATAATTTCATGTTCCCTCGAAGCCGGAATGGCGGAATTGGGAGCAATCAAGCCGGGATGGCGGAATTGGTAGACGCACGGGACTCAAAATCCCGCGGTGGCGACACCATGAGGGTTCGATTCCCTCTCCCGGCACCACCCACTCACGCCATGCCGGCGCGCAGCAGGATCTCGATCTCGTCGCGCGGCAGCGCCGGGCCGAACAGGAAGCCCTGGAATTCGTCGCAGCCTTCCTTGCGCAGGAACTCCATCTGCGACTCGGATTCCACGCCTTCGGCGACGACCTTCAGGCCAAGGCTGTGGGCGAGGCGGATGATCGCGCTCGCGATCGCGGCGTCCTCCGAGTTGGTGTCCACGTCGCGCACGAAGGTGCGGTCGATCTTGAGCGAGTCGAGCGGGAAGCGCTTGAGGTACGCGAGGCTCGAGTAGCCGGTGCCGAAGTCGTCGACCGACAGGTGCACGCCGCTTGCAGCGAGCCGGCCGAGGATGCTCGCCGCCTCTTCCGGGTCGCGCAGCAGCGACGACTCCGTGAGCTCGAGCTCGAGCCGGGTCGCCTCGATGCCGGTCTCGGCAATGATCCGCGCGACGACCCGGTCGAGGTCGCGCTGGTGAAGCTGGCGCGCGGAGAGGTTGACCGCGATGCGCCGCGACCCCAGGCCGATGTCGCCCCAGCGGCGGATCGCCTCGCAGGTCGTGCGCAGCACCCATTCGCCCACGGGCACGATGAGGCCGATGTCTTCGAGGATCGGGACGAACTCGCCGGGCCCGAGCAGGCCGAGCACCGGGTGGCGCCAGCGAAGCAGCGCCTCGAACCCGCACACGGCGCCGCTGGCGATGTCGACGCGCGGCTGGAAGTGGACTTCGAACTCGTTACGCTCGAGGGCGCGGCGCAGCCCCGTCTCGAGCTCGAGGCGGCGCGCGGTGCGCGTTTGCATTTCCGGTAGGTAGTGCTCGAAGGCGTTCCCGCCCCGGTCCTTGGCGCCGTTCATCGCGATGCTGGCGCTGCGCAGCAACTCCATCGCCACTCCGCCATGGTCGGGAAAGCTCGCCACACCGGCGCTGGCGGAGCAATAGACGCGCTGCCCGCTGATCTCGAACGGCGCCTGCAACGCCATGAGCGCGCGGGTGGCGATCGCTTCGGTTTCCGCGCGCGCAGTGCGCAGCACGGCGACGAACTTGTCGCCGCTGATGCGCGACAGCGTAGCGGCGCCGGCGAGGATGCCGCCGAGCCGCCCGGCCGCCTCCTTGAGCACCGTGTCGCCGAACTCGTGGCCGAAGGTGTCGTTCACCGCCTTGAAGCGGTCGAGGTCGAAGAGCAGCACCGCGACGGGCTTGCCGTCGCGCGGCGCGCGTTCGACGATGCGTTGCAGGCGCTCGACGAGCAACTGCCGGTTAGGAAGGCTGGTGAGCGGGTCGCGGGTGGCGAAGTACTGGGCGCGCGCCGCGTGCTTCCTGATCGACTCGAGCGCCGAGAGCAGCTCCGCGGTCTTGCCG